>Ga0214921_10001442_pt1 | contig 40578 bp, 40 predicted proteins | sample LL1505_MetaG_FD_177992 | JGI IMG/M metagenome (GOLD analysis project Ga0214921, IMG submission 177992) | Freshwater microbial communities from Lake Lanier, Atlanta, Georgia, United States - LL-1505 | ecosystem: Environmental > Aquatic > Freshwater > Lake | place: USA: Georgia | collected...
TTTACCGGCACTATAAAGGCAAGCCTTACCGTGCTCTGGGAATTGCACACCACAGTGAAACAATGGAAGAACTTGTTCTATACGAAACTCTTTACCCAAACTCTAAAGGCCCGCTCTGGGTTCGCCCTAGGTCGATGTTCGAGGGAAAGCTCGATGATGGAGTCACCGAGCGTTTCAAGCTCGACGCCGAAGCTAACCACCAGCACCCCGTACAGCGCCAGCTTGATGCATACAACTCGCGAAATCTAGAAGAGTTCCTCGATTGTTACAGTGACGACGTCATCATCATGAATAGTCAGACCAATGACGTGTTATCCCAAGGCAAAGCTGCGATGCGAGAGCAATACAAAAAAATCTTTGCCAATAGCCCAAACCTACATTGCACCGTAGTGAAGCGTATGGAGTTAGGAGATACGATCATTGATCAGGAGGTGATCAATGGCCATCCGCGCGGCAACAACGTCCAAGCCATAGCCATTTATGATTTAAAATCAAACAAGATCGTGAGAGTTAGATTTATTTCTTAAGACCTTCAAAGCACATCATCCCGTGCGTGATTTGCCTCAGCCTGCGTGACATGAGCCCATTTAAGTACGCGGATTATTTGAAACTAGCGTAATTATAACCGGAACATATCTTCATAGAAACTTTGGAAGAATGCTTGCAGAGCAAAAACGCTGCCTGTTTGCTTAGGCGTTTTGTCTTTTGTTCTATTCACCGGAGGTTTCGATCTATGCGCAACAAATTACTACTTCTCTCTACCCTGCTCACCACGTCGATCCCTGCACTTTCAGAAACTGCTGGGAATATTGTAATGATTGGGCGTGGCGCAACCTCCGCAGCGCCTGAGTACCTGTCATTTTCTGTACGTGTGACCTCAATTTGCTACAACACATCGCAGGAAGCCTCTCAGGCCAATGCAAAACTAGCGAATGAAGCACTTCAGGTTTTGGAGAGCTTTAAAAAAGGTGACCGCGACAAGATCACGGCCACCGGTGGCGGTAACACAATTCAAACAGAGACTACTCAAATTGGCGTCGAATCCCGCGTTCTATGCGAAATGAAATGGCGATCGGAAAATCATCTAAGTATCAAAATTGCTAGGATTCAGGATTTACCAGATTTGCAAGATCAGCTGCTCGCAGCTGTCAGCGGTTCTGGCACTGTTGACCCCACAATTTCAACTCAGACCTATGCTGAAATCGGACGGCCAGAATTTCAAATCTATCCTGAAACCTCAAAAAAACTTCGTGACGCCGCACAAGTCCAAGCTTTCGATGATGCTAAGCAGCAACTGGCTGCCCTGTCGTCTCGCTGTCAGTTTTCGGAACTTCGACTCACGAGCATCACACCAGCCGAGTACAGCTACGCCTATAAACTAGCCGGAGAAAGGCTGCCCCTTGGAGGATCATCTACGCCCGTCATTCCTGATGAGCTAGAAGTTAGCGCCATTTTAAGAATGGAATGGGCCTTCAATCCGCAGCATGAGTGCCAACTATAACTTTGACGTCCTAAAAGCATACTTCCTCATGTTGAGCCGTAGGCGAAACATCTTGAGTCTTCTTCGAAAGGCTAACGAGAACCTTCGCTTTGCTCAGGTTGACTTCGTCATGTTGAGCCGTAGGCGAAACATCTTGAGTCTTCTTCGAAAGGCTAACGAGAACCTTCGCTTTGCTCAGGTTGACGCCAGCTTTGCTCAGGTTGACTTCGTCATGTTGAGCCGTAGGCGAAACATCTTGAGTCTTCTTCGAAAGGCTAACGAGAACCTTCGCTTTGCTCAGGTTGACGCCAGCTTTGCTCAGGTTGACGCCAGCTTTGCTCAGGTTGACGCCGACTTATGTCGTTGACGACCGATTGAGTGGTTTGGGTCCACATCACGGGGTCTCCCTCTGTCATGGCATGAGATCCCATCGGGACCCACCAGTCGGCGTTATATTTGCGCTTGATGTTTTGACTCGCATGTGTGATCGCACTGGAATGCAATATCGAAAACTCAATCTGGTACCAATTGATCCAAGATTTGGTTCTTTTTGCAATAACCGGATAGACCGGCTTAAGATCATTCGGTGCCTGACGACATCCTTCGGAATAGCCTGTGAGCACTCCGCCACTGAAAACCATCGGACCACAGTCCACAACACTAATGGGATCCACAGTTGTTAGCGTTCTAAAGTTTACATCGTCAACGCTGGCCACGAGGTTCATCGCCGTCCAACCGCCGTGCGACTGACCCCAGACATAAACCGGAGCAGACTCACCGGCCGCCTGAGCTGCCTGTCTGACCACATCATGAAACTCGTCTCGACTCATCGCCACATCAATTAAGTCCAACTCAGGGGCTGACACGTAAATAGGATTACTGCCGATGGCGTAACAGGTACGGACTTCGATTGGTTTTTCGCCAGTCTCACGAGCAATCGAATCAACTAAGGCATCCATACGCGCTGAAGATTTCAATTCACTAGTTGAACCCATCATGGCGCAAGACCCAAATCCACCGCTAAATACAGTCACCGATCGTGCTGATGCTTTGGATGCAACAGCGAAAAGCGTGAAAGCAAGTGACATCGTTATGAGGGTTTTTGGTGCGATTGACGTCCGACTCATGGTCACGACTCCTCCAGAATAAGCTTGCAACTAGACGGTAGCCTCAATAGGAGGACACGGGCCTTGATGTTATACTATTGAGCATCAAGGTTATGAGATATTCCGGTCTGTATTTCAAGAAAAATATCATAAACCAATGAAATTACTATAAATCAGGCGCCTTCAGTACCATCGGTGGAGGCGGTTTCTATTATGGATTCCTCGGTATCCTGGGCCTTTAGGGCTTTATGCACCGAGCCTACTGAGATATTCAGTTCAGCAGATATATCCTTGTAACTAAGTCCCTGTGCGCGCAACGCTCGCGCCTTTGCCACTGCATCATCATTTACTTTAACCGGCGCACCGAGGACAACTCCGCGACGCCTCGCAGCATCAAGCCCACTGCGCACCCGCGCCACAATTGTATCTCGCTCGATTTCAGCAATTTCTGCAAAGGCTGCGAGCATCGTTCGACGAAACGGATTGGCATGACCAAGATTTAGCACTGGCTGTGTTACAGAGATAAACCCTACACCGTATTCATCAAGCTCCAGTAGCGTTTTGATGGCCACCGTGGCGTTACGACTGAGCCGATCCAAACGATAAACCACGATAGTATCGATCTTCCGATTGACAGCAAGACCTAGAAGTTCCTTGTAACCAGGGCGATTCTCGTGCTTACCAGACATTCCTTCATCTTGAATGACATGAACGCTCTTGGGTTTTTTAGGAAGATCCGCGAGCCAGCGATCAATGGCCACTTTCTGGCTATCAAGATCCTGCTTATCAGTCGAGACACGGTAATAGATCGCAATTCGTTCCATATGGCCCCTAGATTGATGACTCCCCATATTATAGCAAATCATAAAGCATCAATAAATCAAACGGCACGAGCGATCAGCATATTTATTTTCCGATCGGGAGGCGCACCACGTCATGTTGAGGCGCAGGCGAAACATCTCCAGTTCCCCTGGCGTTGCTTCAAGACCCTTCGCTCTGCTCAGGGTGACACGTAGTAAGCTACAGTTTTTGGATATACATGCACATTAAAGAGCACTCCTTGAATGCGTCATGCCTACATGCTAACATTTTCGCTACACTGTCATTCCCATCTTGGAGGTACGATTATGGTCACTAAGCTATTACTGTTGGGCAGTTCGGTTGCATTTGTTGGCTGTGGCGCTGGAGGCGCGGGTAGTGACGGAAGCCTCGGAAGTGGCTCTCTTGGTAATCTAGCGTCCGTGGCTGGAACTGCTGTCACGGATGAAGCGACAAATGCACTAGCAGAAGGCACTTCATCACCATCAGGAATCGTGAACAGCGCGGCCGCTGACAGCGACTTTACGGTCACAAAAACATGCACTGTGAATAAGCCGTCTACCGGAAATGTAGAAGTCAAATGGACTCGCTCTGGAACAGGCAGCAAAACCATCACCAAAGGCAAATGGGAGATCACCCACGCCATCACTGCTAGCGGCTCCGAAATTCGCAACTGGGTAGCCCCTAATAGTACCGCGCTGACCTGTAACCAGGCCAACACTGGAGTTCGCGTCACCTGGTCAGATCTTTCTGTTGTCAATGGCCTGAAGATGACGGCGACCGTAGATCGCATACATGCGATTTCTGTCACCAAAAAACGCTCTACAGGTGCGACTGTTTCCGCGACCCACGATAGCGCGACTAAGGGCACCCGCACAGTCACGTGGGGCACACCATCGGCCACATCATCGACGATCAGTCTGCAAAAAAGTATCGTCCTGGATCTAACCGCTGTGTCAACCGTCTCGACTGAAAGCGGCACGAGCGTCACTTCGTCTGGAACGATTAAAACTGACGGGGCTGCACCACTCTCGGTTGCCATTGTTCGTAGCGGCACTAGCCAGCAGAACACCACAATCCAGTCAAAAACTATTCAATCAGGCACTATTATTCATACGGACACATCAGGGCCCGTCACATCTTCTACTTTCTCAAGTGTCAAATATGATTTGACGTCTGCCAATGCCGCAAAATGTGTTCCCGTATCTGGAACAATAACCGGCAAGGTTTACAGCTCCGCTGCTGACATGACATCAGGCACCGCGTCCAAAACCTTTGTCATCAACTTCAATGACTCGTCCGTCGACTCTGGGATTTCCATCTCTTACGATGGCGCCGCAGCTCAAGACTATCAATACAGCATGGAAGGTTGTGATTTAGCTAAAGAGTCCTAAACGTAAGTTTTACAAGTAGAAAAACAAGAACGCCGTGGAGCTTCTCCACGGCGTTCGAAAAGTGTCCGGTAAAAAGTGCCCAGGAAAAATCGTTCAAGCATGAAGCGACTAATTTTTAAAAATTGCATCACTTGGGGTAGGAATCGCACGAGCATCCATGCGAAGCCCGTTTGCTGCACCCCACTGTAGAACTTCACCCGCCAGGGGCATAGCCTCTGCCCCACTTTTGACATCTCCAACAAATGCATGCATCCGGTCAGGGTCCCAAAAGCTCAAAGGTATATTAGGTTCGGCTGGTTGCGCCCACGCCGCTAGAGGATTTAGTAGAATCCGCGCCACGGGGATGAAGTCTCCGGTGAGAGGTCCACCTATCAGTTTTTTGGGCACAAGCAAGTCGCGCCCCCAATGGCTAAAGAATAGTTTTGGATCAATTCCAGCAACCTCAAGAAAACTCACTCCAAAGGCACTACAGCCGGCGCCTTCACCATAAAGCGGTCGGTTGGGGAGTCCGTAATTTTGTTCATACCCACGTTGCCGATACTCCATCTCGTAGGTTAGAAGTCTCTGGCACGTCGCTTTTGAAATATCAAAAGCCAGATAGGAAAGGCGCCCCGTCTGAACACCTTGTTGAATGTCTGATAGACCCTCTTCCGCGGTATTGAGTCGACCCTCGAAATTATGAAAAAGCAAACCAAGGCCGTACCCTTGCCCCACCAGAAGGTCTTGCGAGTTATCGGTTACATTGGTCATCCCGGTCAACACATCCGCCTGCCCCGCCATACCATCATCTGAACAATAAACTCCCACAAACACATGACCGATTTCATGGGACTGGCCTGAATTATGGTTCTCAAGCACGGTCTTTAGCATCGTGTGCGGCGTACGCCAATTTAGCGCACTGGGTGATGGAATATTGTACAAAACAACTTGGTCAGCAAGAACGCCAGGTGAAAATGCGAGCAGTAAAATTGTGGTCCATGCCGATAAAAAATTCCGATCGCCGAAAATCTTTACACTCATGATGTGTTCATCCTTTTGTTGTCTAGTAAAGTCGAGTCAGGATTCGACCTTTTGTCACAACTTTGTAAAGCCTTGTCGAAAAAAAAACAATAGATAGAAAAAATTATTTACTGTGATTTAATATTCAAAGAATTCAGCGCGCTAAAATCCAATTCACGGAGTGAAACGTTTTATGCAAACCACATCGATCATTCTTATCTCAGCCTCATTAACGATCGCGGCCATAAAAACACAATCCGCTCTTGCTGATTCAATAGGACATTACAGCACAGGACTCATCCCTAAATCTTATGGCTTATGCGAAACGCTAAAGCCGACCATTGAGACTGCTTTTGCCGCTTCAGCCAGCGTCGAGATTATTTCTACTGAGTGTCATAGCAACTCCCGTGGTTCCATCGTCACGCTAAATTACGTGAACGGTAACAGGCCCATTGAATTCAGCAGCACACGTGCACCCACTACAACAGACGATATCGCAGGACGTGGCTATATCAAAACACAAGCGGAATGCGAACTACGCAAAGCGAGCGTTGTCGAGCAATTTAAAACCGCCACTGGACTTCAGCCATTCTTTTTATACTGCACAGAAGATGAGGCTGCTAATTCAAGCACTCTTCCCTGGCACGTTGCTATCGAGGCTGTTGGCGCGGGAGTCTTGAAGTATCAATACATGGACCGGATGCTCGCTGATGGACTATCAACAGACTCAACAGCTCTAACAAATGAGGTGAAGCAATACTTCGCTGCGCGTCCAGAAACTCTTCTTGTTGATGTAGTTTACAGAGTGGACGCCATGGGATTCGGGCGTATCGGAATTGCAGCATTTACGAAAAATCATGTGAGCATTAACAAAAATGAGTTTTTATCAACCCGTCTTGTAAATGACTGCACCTTCGAAGCTGAAGAACTTAAATCAGCCGCTATTCGTGCCGGGATGACTGTGATTGGGCACGGGTGTCAAATAGAAATCCATGGATCACACGGCACGTTTTTGATTACAGAGACACACGCCAACCTTTCGCACGACAGAACTGGAATCACTTTCGAAAACATGCCTGCATGCAGGGCCGCACGCAGCGCAGTTTTAGACGATATGAGAAAGTTGCTTGGGGAAAGTGTCGTAGGAATTCAGTGTAGCGATATCTCTGATGGACCTACCGCTTACGTAATCCTAAAACCGCAATACTTAAACTGAAGATAACTTTCGAGCATCTGCTATTTCCAAATGCCCTTGACTGACTACCACGTTGCAACTCACCCCAACGCGGTGCCTTTAATGCTTTTGGGAAAAGATAACTCCACTCTTATTTGTCTCTACCACCCGCGTTTGCCTGCAATTGTGTCAAAATATCATTACGCAGTCCTGATGGTATTAAGGTAATTTGACCTTTACCCTCGATGATATTTTCTGTCTCAAGAACGGAGAACAAAGCCTCGGACACATCTTTATCTTTCGCGATTTGCTGTAGTGCCTCACCGACGATTTTGGGTCGCATGACAGCTGCTTTTGCAAACTCGACTGCCGCTTCTTTCTCGGCGCCGCTGGAGATCAAATTCACCTGGTTGAGTCCATCTTGTTTGATAGCTGACGTCACCTGTCGGAGTCGATTCACCACTTTCTCTTCAATCTGTTTGATCATACCGATGTCGCGGAAATGAACCTTCCGAATATAAACAGATCCTAACTGGTAACCCCACTCAGCAGATAGTGGCGAAACTTCTTGGCGAACCATAAGACTCATGCGGTGACGACCTTCAAGCATTTCTGCCAACGGCATATTGCTCAGACACTTCACTGCGGCGTTACCAACATTGGCTCTCAATGAGCCGCGTGGGTCTGCATTTCGGAAAACATGTGCTAATGGATCGCTAATAAACATCTCGTACCATACACCAATACCCATGGGTGCACCCTCTTCTGAGTTCACGGGCGTGCTGCGCTGATACTCCTGATCAAGTCTCAAGTCTGTGGTATAAACTTTCCACCAAGGTGTTGGCGCCAATAAAGCTTTCCAACCAAAACGAGGCCACAGAAAATGCAGACCTGGCTCGCTGATAATACCCAGCACATTACCAAATAATGTATAAACTTTTGCCTCACGCTCGCGAATGATCACGTAGACACCAAAAAATTTTGCTAGACCAAGAATAAAGCCTTCAGAAACTGTAAGAGCGATCATCGTCGCTGCCGCAATGAAAAGATCGCTCATCATGACTTCACCTCCACCATGACGCGACTGGCTTGGGCGTATAGCTTTAGCTTCACGTTACGAACATAGTTTTCGATAGCGCCACCGCTGCCACCTTTGAGGATTTTTAGCTGATCTGAAAGTTGGGTCAGCATTTGCACCTCAGCTTGTGCCCGCATGGTGCTGATCTCAACAGCTTTTCTAGACTGGACGATTTTCTGATCCGCGGCAGCTTGCGCCAGGCTGATTTCCGAAGAGACTTGGTTATGGGCAGTATTAATTGCGGCGAGTGCCGACTCAACTTCATGCGGCGGATCGATGCCTGTGATTAAGGCCGCGTCCAGACTGATTCCGTACCGCGCCACAGATGAACGGCACTCCTGCTCCATATGCTGATTCATTGCGCTAAGGTTTTTTCGCAGATCATTGATCGAAACGCCCTGCACTCGTGCGGATGCAAACATATCATCTGTAGCTTCTTGGCCTTGTTTCTGGGCCTCAAAAACGGCAATGCGCTGTCTCAGAATCGATACAAAATAACCCATGACATGGGCTATTGGATTTTGGATCCCGAAAACAAAAGCATAAAGATTTTTCTCAGACACGCTAAATCGCATCTGACCACGCAGGCCCGTATTTAGCTGATCTTTAGTGACGGCCTCGAGCATCTCGCCTCCGTTATTGGCCGTGGGAGATTCCGGGTCATATCCGATATTAACCGTTTGGATGGCCACGCTCACTTTAGTTACTTTTTCCCAGGGCCATCTAAAGTATGGTCCACCGGGTCGTATGACTCTTAATTGGGGGTAAGCGTAACGCGGGCGCTCCTCTTCGCTCAGAGTTTGAGCCGTGGGATCTTCTAACGTGGTCTGGGAGCCAAGTCTTTCCGCGCGCCCAAATATAGTCTTAACCCCGCGTTCATTTTGATCCACCGTATATAAACCAGGAATCACTACGCGAAAAATCAACCATCCACAGAACCCCAAAAAAATTCCAAGAGAATAAGAAATCCCTGATTCGTAGCCGACTGCATATTCCACGACGCCGCCCTCCCTGGGTTAACATGACGCACCGAAGCCCATCTTAGCACCTCAGGATTGACGGTGGCAATGATGGGCTACGGTAAATATTCGTTTAGCTTCGCGTTATTTTTTAACTGGTTTCTTTTGATCTTCGGCTTTTAATTCTGCGATGGCTTTTGCCACATTTTTGGCGTCCAGAGCAGGATCTACGTCGTCAAAGTGCTTTCGTACAACCAGATCGGCATCAATAATGAAGGTTTGGCGCTTTGCCATGGTCACAACCGGCATTTTGACGTCGTAGAGACCCATGGCTTTGCCGTCAGCATCGCTGAGCAAATCAAAGGTCATTTTGTGCTCATCATGAAATTTTTTCTGAGAATTCACATCATCACCGCTAACTCCATAAACGCTAGCGCCCTGATCACGAATCACCTTGATTGCGTCTCTAAACGCGCAAGCCTGCTTAGTACAGCCAGGAGTTCCAGCCTTCGGATAAAAGAACAAGACAGTGTAACCCTGACTTTTTCTTGCTTTCAGGTCAAACATCTCGCCGTCTTGATTCTTAGCCGCAAATAACGGTGCTGGCTTTCCAACCAATGTAGCTCCGTAACTAACCGTCGACAGTGAACCGATGGCAATCAGAACACTCAAGAAAGTACTTATACCGCGCATGGATCAATCTCCTTAAAATATATTTCAATCTACCCTAAACCGTTAAATTTTTTGAGACCACGGAAGTGATTTGACGCCCAACGCCGCCGCCAGATCTTCGCTAGCAACACAGGGAGCTGTGATTTTTAGTCGAGTGAGAGCAGCCTCAGAGGTCGTCGGATCTTCAAAAACACTCAAAAAAACCACAGCTTCAGGCGTCGCCCGTGCGGCGATAATTTTCTGCTTGCAAGAGGAACACCACGACGCGAACGCGATCAGCTCACGTCCACGCCATTGAATGGCGAGCTCTGTCCAAGATTTAATTGAAATAATCTGACACTTCGTGGTCATTTCGCCGGCGGTGAGCTGCGCCGACCAGAATGTCATTAGCGCCAGCATCATCAGGATCATTTTTATGGACCGACTAAGCAAATTAAAACGCCCTCATGACCGCAACCGTGACAGCTTCGGATCTGCTTGTGTTTTTATTTAGTCCAAAAGCTGCCGTCTTTGACAACGTCAGACGGACCGATGAATGATGTTCAATTTTGGCGTCTGCTGATAGGAAAGCACTTTGTCCGACAACATCACTATCCGCTTGCGTCGCGCCATCAAGGGATTTTTTTGTGGTCTGCTCGCGATTCACGCCGACCAATAACTTTCCAAAATCTCCCCAACCATACCCCACCGTGGCGGTAGAGCGGTAGGTGACACCGTTACGAACTTCACCGAATTCTGTTTTGCGGCTAGACAAGGGACCGGTTACGGTCTGAGCAAATCCTGCCTTCCAATCAAACATGGCATGCCAAATATCAACTCCCGCTCTCCATTCTGGCACCCCGGAACCGAACACGTCGAGACGAGCAGGATCCAGATAGTCAAACACACTTGTTGCTGAACCAGCTTTGGTAGCAGCAAGAACCTGCACTTGAGGGATCCATTCTTGGGAAATATCTTGAGTTACCAAAGTGTAGCGAGCGGTGACCATGGGATCACCCCAGCCGCTCCGCTGATATGCCCCCCTTTTGTTTACAATATATGGCGCAGTCACAGTGACAAAAGAGCGATTTGATAGGGTCTTACCCATAGAGACGGTCGTTGTGTTCCGCGCATCTGGCGATAACTCACGCCCGGAACGCCCCGCCGCATCAATTGGCGTGAAAGCTGATGTACGACCTAAGCCAGTATAGATTTTCCACTGTTCCCATGGATAGAGAATCAGAGGATCATCGCCACCACTGCCACAGGAGGCACATGCCATTGATTTTGACGATTGCAGGACTATCGTTAAAAACAGACAAATTTTAATAACCATTTTCAGCATCGCACTCTCCGTGTACTTACTGGACCCTCTTACGAAGAACTAACTATTGCACGTCCACTGTGGTCGACCAAACATCGGACGAGCCATCTAAAGTCGCCCCCACCCGAATTCGCCAGAGACCTGTCATCGTAAAAAACAAATTCTTGAATATATATCGACCTGGATCATTAGCGACTGGCTCAACCCGCGGCAGAATATTACCGGTGCCGTGGCCGTGCTGAGGCATGTCTGCAGTAAAAGTTACATTGATAACAGAAGAAGGCGCTCGACCATCCGCATGCCGCAAAAAAATAACGCCGGTCATCTCAAGCAACTCTTCATCGCTAAAACGCGGCTCTTGAGACCATTTCAATTCCGCACGCCACTTAGAACTTTCGGCGAGCCGCAAAGAAGCACCATCAGGATTCGCGTTCCACTGGTCGCCATTAGCGTCAATTTTTTTAGGATCCGGCGTCCCGCTATTCTGACCACATGCATTTAAAAGCAAGACCAAAGTGAATAAAAAAGCTTTGCTTAACTTCATGCGCGATCGCCCTCTCTTCGCCCGAATTATCCCAAAGATCAATTAATCTACGTCGACTTGGAACACGCCCGCATCACCGTCCTCTAACTGTACCTGAAGTTCCCAGAGTCCCGACATCGTAAAATTGACCTTCGTCGCAACGCGGCAACCCTCGTTGGTTGGGCCTAGCTGAACTGGCGTTGAGCCGTGGCCATGTTCCGGCATCCACAATTTAATGCGTTTCACGGCGTCGACCGCATCACCGCAAAGGGTCAACTCGGTGGTTTCACCTGTCACCCGATCTCCGTCTATCTCCATACTAAAAACCTTACCGCCTGTGGTCGTCATCGAAAATTCTGCCGCGTTCATAGGCGTTGCGCACAATATCCCGAATAACGATATGGCCATAAAAAGTGAGGTTCTAGTCATAGGTTTTCCTTTTTTGCTACTCATGATCATCACCACTCGTTGTTGTTTGATTTTTAACTTCCAGTAATAACTGGTAAAGTTCTGTCCTTGGCAAGCCAAGACCGCCCAATTCCTTTAGTAGATCCTTGAGGGTTTTGCCAGCTGAAAATCCTTTTAGGGCTGCCGCTTTTGCGAGCGCTACAGCGGATGCCTCGTCTCGCGCTTCCTCAGCATCACTAGACACATTGGGGTGCACCATCACCACAGCCTCACCTTTCAGCACTCCGTGCCCACGGATCCAGGACAGCATCTCTTCGACTGGGAGAGTTTCTATTTCCTCATACATTTTGGTTAATTCACGCCCAACCGACACCTCGGCATCCGGATAAATCTCGGCAATCGCTGCAAGCGAAACTTCCAGACGGCGTGTGGGCTCAAAATAAACGACCGCGGCTCGTGCCACAGACCAACTCTGAATTTCCCGGCGTAGCTCGGATTCCTTCGTCGGCAAAAAACCAACAAACAGCACGCGGTCTGATGGCAAACCTGAAGCTGATATGAGGCTGGTCAGGGCTGAAGCACCAGGGACGGGGTGAACCGTGATTCCTTCTTTTTTTGCAAGCCGAACCAAGCGATACCCTGGATCAGCCACGCAGGGCGTTCCGGCATCGGAGACCAATGCCAGTGTCAGGCGGTCTGTCATAATTCGCTCGATCAGCTGCTTGCTGCGCGTTTCTTCCACATGGTCGTGATAACTAATGAGCTCTTTGCCGGTGATTCCAAAATGAGTCAAAAGCTTACGCGTGTTTCTGGTATCTTCCGCTGCAATCATGTCGACGTTTTTAAGTGTCGCCAAGGCACGCGGCGTTAAGTCATCTAAATTTCCGATGGGCGTTGCGACTATAAAAATTGCAGGTTCTGCCTGCTTCTCGTTTGCCATGACCCTGATCTCACTCAGACCACAGGGTATGGACCCTGGGCGCGATTATTCGAAGGGTCTTAGATCTATACCCCACGGGCCCCAGATACAACGAAAAAGCAAGACCAGGTTGTCAAAAAAACGCATCAAATGGAGACGAGTCATCCAATGAAATGCTCTTATATCCGGGCATTTAGCCAATGTTTTATGGCAGCATGTGCGCAATTGTGGTAGGATTAAATTAACTCGGGGTGGCGGCTGATTTTTCGCCGGAGAACCGATGCTTTTACAACAGGGAGTCAGATTTCCGAGACGGTGTGCAAGCCTCCCGCTCTGCGTTAGGAGGAAGCCTGAAGTTCCGGTCGATGACACCCACCTATTTAGTGGTGGGTTCCCCTGGCCTGATCAAGCGCACCCCGAGCCCTTTTAAAGCCGCCAATATTTTTGTCTTTAGCAGCCCCAAAAAAGTGCCGTTGCCTCTTAGCTTCTCCTAGTTAGCACCGCCATTAAAGCAAGCTCGACACGCCGCAGCTTTTGGAACATAGGTTTTGACATCCTCATTGCTTCCCACCCTAAAAATACACCATGAGCCGTCATTCATGGATCTTTTTAAGACACTTCCATCGGGCCCTTTGATAGACATGACCATCCCTGTCGCCGCTTTCCCAACATCCAAGGCATCGACGATGATGGAATATCTTCCTACCGCAAGGTTTACCCGTCCAGCCCCCGTTAGTTGTGCGTTGTTGCCTGGCATCAACAAAACTTCCTGGTTGGGATCTGCATTTTTCCAAAGTCTAAGATTGCCAGTATCATCAACTATCGATTCAACGACATAGGCGCCCGCAACCGCAATATCAACATGCGATACATAGATTAGCTTTTCAACTTGGAGTACGAAAGGACAATAAACGCTACCACCCGAGCTAACTTGCTGAAGTGGCGAAATCCAGCTAGCGGCTTTATCCGTGAAACTACTGCTCATTTGCTTCCATCCATTCACTACATTCCAAACAGCATTCGCCTGTGATACCGAAATATTGCAATCAACCTGCTGGGGATTATAGGCAATACTGGCTGTGCAGACATCGGGTGGTACCGTGACACTGCATTGCTTGGAAGTATTATTATCCCCATTCACTGTTGCCGTGATCGTTTGTCCCGCTGCGCTACAAAGTGCAGAAGTGGTCCATCCGGTCGATGTTTTAATGACGGGCGTGAGGCTGGAGAGCGAAGGATTACCATTGATTGGCCCCCCGGTGGAAGTAATAGTAACGTTACAGGATGTAGATCCGGGCGACTGACGAACTGCGGTCATCGCACAATTAGGAGGGATAACGGGTGGCGCTGGGGCAGCCGCAACATTGACAGCGGACGAGCAGGAGTTGGTGCCCGAGGCATTTTTTAGTGATGCCTGCAACTGAAACACACCTACGGCATTGGGTGTGAAGTTCACTATTTGGCTGACTTGCACCGGTGAGGTATTCAAAAATGCCTGATCGACCGGTCCTCCCGTAGATTCAACGGAAGCCGAAAATGATTCTCCTTTCGTAATGCTAGTTTTTGATATGTTTATCCTGCAGGCGGTCGCTTGAATCGCGGCAACGTCAGCCGAACACTGACTTGAAATATTATTTGCGTCTTTTACTCGGGCAGTGACTGTCAGACCAGAACTTGCACAGGCTACACTTCCTCGCCATTCATTGGCGGTAGATTTTTGTAGCGTAGCACCGGATAGCTGCGGATCACCAGTGATCGCTCCACCGGTGGACGTAATCGAAACATCGCAAGATGTGGATCCCGGTGATTGCCGAGCAGCAGTCATGGTGCAACTCGGAGGGATGACGGGCGGCGTTGGAGGGGGCACTGCACCCACATTTACAGATGACGAGCAAAAGCTGGTGCCCAAGGCGTTTTTCAATGACGCCTGCACCTGAAACACACCCACGGCATTGGGTGTGAAGTTCACCATCTGGCTAACTTGAACTGCCGATGAGTTCAAAAATGCCTGATCGACTGGTCCGCCTTTAGATTCGACTGATGCCGAAAATGACTGTCCAAGCGTGATACTAGTTTTTGATACGTTAATCTTGCAGGCGGTCGCTTGAATCGCGCTCACGTTTACCGCACATTGACTTGAAAGATTATTATCGCCCTTTACGTCGGCCGTCAAAATACGACCAGTACTTTCGCACGTTACGCTACCACGCCACTGCGTTGGGCTGATTTTTTGAAGTGTTGCGCCTTGAAGTTCCGGATCATCAGTCATAGTTCCACCCGTCGACGTAATCGTGACATCACAGGATGTCGATCCGGCTGATTGACGTACCGCACTGATAGAACAACTTGGTGGGACGATTGGTTGAGTTTTCTCAGGCTGACTGACTTCCACAACCTTTCTGCATGATTGGCTACCCGCAAGATTTTGAGCCACGCCAATAATTTCAAATTGACCTGAGTCCTTGGGCGTAAAATTCACAGGGTCTCCGACCCGCACATCGATATTGTTAAGCATAGATTTTTGAACTGACGGTGCCGACGAGTGAAGAGTCGCTTGTACCGACTGACCTAGCTTGATGTTTGAATTAGACAGGTCCAATCTGCAGTCTGGTGCAGATACAGTTGCGGCATTTGATTGTCCTTTAAAATCAGCGTTCTCCGAGCAAGACACCATCACCATCGTTGGAACGATGATAAACAGAGTGGCGAAGCCGCAAACCTTGCAAGATAAACTCATGACGCACCTCTAAAGGTCAACGTCGGAATCAACGCGGTCAAAATGAAGTCTTTGCGATTTTATTAAATAAAGGCGATGACTTAACCTGGCTAAATCCCAATGGTGGACTATGATGACCTTGAGAAACAAAAGGGACATCGTCCCCAAAAGACCGCCGCATTTGATGCGCCTAACTTGCCGAATTTTTTGACGCAAACCGAAGTCGTCAGTTTTTGGGTCGAATCGACCGACTCTCTTTCCAGGTCTTTACGCACCGAATCTTACAATTGAGGTGGCAATGGCTTTTTTCAAAATCTTCGCGGCTACCTCAGCATCCGCCATGATGCTCGCCATTGCATGCTCTGATACTAACTTTTCAGGACAAAGCGCCAGACCTTCCGGGAACGCCGAAACCGGCCAAAATATTCTTGCCAATTTTTTATTTAGTGACGGCAACAAGAAGCTGACCATCTCTGCCGTTTTAAAACCAAAGTCCTCGATCAAAAACTACGAAGACAATTTCTCCATGGATTATGTATTAGTGCCATCAAGCATTAAGTCTGAATCATCGGGTGACTTTCCCGATGATCTTGCCAAACAGCTAGGTGCTGCTGGAATTGTAGCAAACTTGAATCATGACAAAAATAAAACGGATAATCCGTTTAGTCTTAAAATTAAAATGGCAGCCAAAGGGTTAGTCCTTGATGGAAAAAAAATTCCAGACCAAAATTTGGAGCTATCCCAGGCCAATAGCGATGCAAGTTGGACTAAATCCGAAGGAACTTTGCCTGCATTTAATACAAGCTCCACGCAAGATAATAGCGCAAATTGCAAAATTGAGCCCAGTGGCGAACAACCTAGGACAGGTGTTTATTTTGTCGTGCTCACAAAACCTGCACCCTGCGATTTCAAATTGTCAAAAGTCATGGTGCAAGGCATGCATCCGGTTGTACTAAGCGACCAAATTGCCATAAATTACTACCCGCCTACTGATGTAGCTATTGGCACCTACTGGACAACAAGTCCTGCTGTTAAAATCGCGCACAATTTTCCCCTTGTTGAAGTCGGTCCGAAAACTAAGGACGGGCCCCCCGTGCGCCTTGATAACGGTTTTATTTTGGTCCAGCCCGATCACAATTCCTACCTACTCGCAGATGGCGGCAGCGCAGTTCCAACCCACAAAAGCTTCAAACCTGCACAAACAATCGCCAACGATATATCGCAAACGCTAAGCTACGGCGGCACGACCTTGCTCCAGCCCTCCGCAGGCCAAGCAAGTGACAATTTTGCCTCTGCGACGCTCTTTAAAAAAGGCAGCGTGATTGCTATTTATGACGACACGCCCGATATGGCTGGAAATATTGACGTCAATGCCCTGGTGGTGGCCATGCAGTCGACGGGATTTAGCCTGAGCTGGGACGCTAAATTAGTCTCCGCGCCTGATGGCGCAAAAAAATAATAAAATCATGCCCCTCCGTGGCTTTTTGATCCCCTGCGCCTATTGCATATTAATTGGGCGTATGGCGCTGACCTCAGCAGACTTTTGAATGCTGGTGAGATCTCAGATTTTTGATTGAAATTATAAGCTTATAGCCTTGATCATCATTCCCGCGATGAGTAGACTTACGCCCACCCGGAGGTGTCCCTATGAGCTTTTCGCGCCGCATCTTGTCAGTTCAGCCGTCGCCCACACTTGCGTTGAACGCAAAAGCGATGCAGCTGACCAAACAAGGTCACCGCGTCCTGAACTTCTCGGTTGGAGAGCCAGACTATCCAACGGCCCCCATCGTCGTTGATCGCGCCATCGAAAGTCTCAAAGCAGGACGTACAAAATACACGCCCGCAGGCGGCGGCCCTGAGCTTCGTCAAGCTATCGTAGACAAACTTCTTCGCGACAACGGACTATCATTCAATGTCAATCAAATCGTCGTTGGTGCCGGCGCCAAAGAAGTTCTCTTTCATACTTTCCTGAGTCTTCTCAATGACGGCGATGAGGTTCTCCTGACGGCCCCCTACTGGGTGAGCTACGGCGATCAAATCAGAGCAGCCGGCGGCGTCCCCGTGACTGTTCCAATCCCCGATCATGGTGGCTTTCCAAGTCTTGAAACCATCGACAAATACGCATCCTCGCGGACCAAAGCGTTTGTGTTTAATTCACCTAATAATCCTGCAGGCTACGTGCTTGGTGAAAAAGAATTAAAGACACTTGGGCAATACTTGCACTCCAAATCATGGTGGGTCATCTCCGACGAAATATACGAATACATGAGCTTTGACGTACCACACACGAGTCTTGTTAAAGTCTGCCCAGAGCTCACCAATAAGTTTGTCCTGGTCAATGGTTTGTCCAAAGCTTTTGCCATGACAGGGTGGCGTGTCGGCTACTGCGCAGCACCAACCGAGTTAGCTACGATGGTTCGCTCGCTGCAAAGCCATAGCTCGACTTGTATTCCAGGTTTCATTGAAGACGCGTCCGTTGTGGCGTTAAAAGCTGGTCGCCCACTGATGGCTAAAGATATTGAGCGGCTCAAAGCTAGACGCGACCTAGCGATTAATTACATGCGCCAGCTTGGTGGGCTAAAGTTTTTAGTGCCACAGGGTGCATATTATATTTTCATCGATATCAGGGAGCATCTTAAAAACGGCGAAACGTCCTTACAGTTTAGTGACCGATTATTGACCGAACACTATCTGGCGCTCGCGCCTGGAGAAGCATTCGGCGCACCCGGATTTCTTCGCATCAGCTACGCCATTGATGACGCCACGATTACCGAAGGCATTCAACGACTTCACAAAGCCCTATTTGGCAGCAAATAACATTTCAGGATCCCCTATGAGTCTTTTAGAAAAATCAGAACAAATCCAAAAAGAATTTGAGCGCGACAAAGTTGCAGCCATCGCTTCGGCAAAGCCAGAAGAAGTGGAAAATTTGCGGGTCGCTTATCTTGGCCGTAAAGGCAAGCTCACCGGCGTGATGGAAGAACTCCGTCATGTTTCAAAAGAAGAACGCCCAGCGGCAGGCAAAGCCGTCAACCTAGTGCGTCAGCACATCGAGGCTGGCATCGAAGATCTCAAAACCCAAGCTCGCTCCTGGGAGCTCGCGGCCATCATCAACAGACAACCGCTGGATGTGACGCTGCCAGTTGCAGAGCAAGAACACACTGGCTCGATTCATCCGGTTTCTTTGATGCGTCAGCATCTCATCAAAATTTTCCGCACCCTTGGATTCACTGTTGTGGACGGCCCAGAAATCGATTTTGATTTTTTCAATTTTTCTGCGCTGAATATCCCTGACCACCACCCGGCTCGTGACATGCAGGATACTTTTTACGTGGACGGGGCAGAAAAATTGCTTCTTCGCACACAGACGTCCAACATTCAAATTCACGCGATGATGAATGAGAAACCGCCACTGCGTGTCATTGCTCCTGGGCGCGTGTTCCGTTGCGACAGCGACATGACCCACACACCGATGTTCCACCAAATTGAAGGTTTTGTCGTTGATGAGAACATCACGTTTGCACACCTCAAAGGCACGATCGATACGTTTCTCAAAGCCATCTTCGGCTCAACACTGAAAACTCGTCTTCGCCCCAGCTTCTTTCCGTTTGTCGAACCGGGCGCAGAATTTGACGTGGAATGTGGGGTTTGCAAAGGCAAAGGCTGCCGCACTTGCAAAGACACCGGTTGGATTGAAATTGGCGGTTGCGGCATGATCCACCCAAATGTTTTTGAGGCCGTGGGCTATGACAGCAGTCGCTACTCTGGCTTCGCGTTCGGATTTGGCATTGACCGGATCGCCATGAATCGATTCGCGCTACCAGACTTACGACAGCTTTTTGAGGGCGACTACGAATTCCTGGGGCATTTCCCAATGCATAACGCCTAGACGCCATTAGACCTTAAATCCACTCGATCAGAATCAAGGTTATCTTATTATGCAAATTTCACTCAACTGGCTTAAAGACTACATCAATTTAGACGGGACTACTGTTGAACAGATCGCTGCGACATTGACTGATATCGGTCTTGAAGTCGAAGCCATCCAGAAATCTGCTGCGTTCGGAGACACCGTCGTGGTGGGACGGATCGTAGACGCCGCCAAGCATCCAAATGCTGACACGCTTCGCGTGTGCAAGGTGGATGTGGGCAAACCTGATCCATTGCAGATTGTTTGCGGCGCACCGAATGCCCGCGTCGGTCTTGATGCTTGCGTGGCACTGGTCGGGTCGACGCTGCCAGGTGATTTCAAAATCAAAGAGGCCAAAATTCGCGGAGAAGAAAGCTTTGGCATGATGTGCTCGGCCAAGGAACTGGGCCTCAGTGACGGCCATGAAGGAATCATCGAACTTCCAAGTGGCTTCAAGCCTGGCACACCAGTGATCAAGGCTCTTGGACTCGATGACGTCGTTCTGACTCTGAATGTCACGCCTAATCGCGCCGACTGCCTAGGCCATGTTGGTGTGGCTCGCGACCTTAGCGCTCGATTAAGCAAGCCCATAAAAGCTCCCTTATCGGCACCAAAGACCTCTAGTTTGTCTTCAAAAGACATTCACGTGGATATTAAAACTGATCGCTGTGGACGTTTCACAGCCATCGCGATCAAAAACGTCCGTGCTGTTGGATCGCCAGCCTGGCTCAAGCGTCGCATCGAAGCGGTCGGCATGCGTTCCATTAACTTGATTGTCGACGTGACAAATTACGTGATGCTGGAAATGAACCACCCTGTTCATGCGTATGATGAACGCGACGTTAGTGGCAGAAAGTTTGTCATCCGCGAGGCCAATGACTCAGAAAAGTTCACCACCCTGGACGGCGTTGAACGTTTGTTGAAATCTGGCGACGTATTGATCTGTGATGCCGCGAAGCCAATTGGCCTCGCTGGGATCATGGGCGGACTGAACAGCGAGGTCAAAGAGGACACGACGGGCATTATTCTTGAAGTTGCGTGGTTTGACCCAAACTCGGTACGTGCAACATCGCGCCGCCTTGGAATCCACTCCGAAGCATCCCATCGTTTTGAGCGAGGCGTCGATATAGCTGATGCCGAAAAAGTCGCCAAACGATTCGCAGAAATACTGCAGCAGTGCGTCCAGGAGCTAAATCAGGCGGGAGCAAAATTGCCAATTCCTGAAGTCGCTCAAGATCTTGCTGATGCTTATCCGATCAAACCCCAACCGCGGCTGATTGCTCTGCGCGTAAGCGAGGCCAAAAGCTTTCTTGCAAGTCCGCAACTGACCGCCGATCAAATCAAAAAAATGTTCGAAGGCCTCCAAATCCGTCTCGCCGACCAGGCACAAGACAGGCTTGTGTTTGAAATCCCAACATGGCGTGTCGATCTTGAGCGCGAATGTGATCTCATCGAAGAAGTTGGTCGTCTCATTGGTTACGATAAGATCCCCTACCAACTTCCCAAAATGTCTCTAGAACCCACGCCGGAAGATGCTCTCGTGGATTTTATTGAATCTGCACGCACCAACATGGCAGCACGGGGCCTCAGAGAAACCATCAGCTTCCCTTTTTGGTCAGATGAAGACGCAAAAAAGCTTCGCCTGCCAAACAACCACCCGTTCCATCCATCGATCAAGCTTCTCAACCCTATTGCTGACGATGCAAAATGGATGCACACAACGCTGTCCTGTGCCCTCATTAAGGCCGTCCAAAACAATCGCCGTCACGGCGTTAAAGGCGCGCGGCTTTTTGAACTTGGCCGCGGGTATTTCGACTTCAATCACAAGCCTCTCCAGCGGACAGCTTATGGCATGTTTAAGAATCTTGATCGTAAGGGCCGGCATTTAAGTCTACGGGCCAGGGAAGAAAAAAACCGCCCCACAGAAAGACATTGGATCGCCGGTATTATCGACCAACCATTGCATTCTAAATCCTGGGATTCCAAAGAAACGCCTGCGACATTTTTTACAGTGAAGTCCCTAGTCTTTGCTTGGCTCAAAGCTTTTGGCGTTAATGATATTCAGGTCAATCCCATCGAAAAAGACGCGGTACCATTTTTACACCCAGGCGCGTCGGCGTATCTTTTTGCAAAAGGCCAGGTCATTGGTTGGATGGGAGAGCTTCACCCAGAAGTCGCCGTGGCTTACGACTTGGAACCAACCCAAGCGCCCGTACTATTTGAGCTAGACCTTGAATCAGTACTGGATACGAGCGCAAAAAGATCGAAAGTTCAAACCGATAGCTACAAATTCCCTCCAAGCACCCGTGACCTTGCACTCTTGGTCGATGTGGACCTAACTCATGACACCATGACGACTGCGATTAGCAAGTTCCCGCAAAAAAGGCATCTAAGATCTTGGCATATATTTGACGTCTTCCAAGGGGCCAACATCCAGGCAGGAAAGAAAAGCGTCGCATGGTCTTTCAGCTTCCAGTCTCCTGAAAAAACCTTGACCGACCATGACGTCGAAGGCGAATTTAAGAATTTGACGACGTATTTGACCACAACATTTAGCGCTGAACAGAGGTAATTCATGTCAAGCCGTATGCTCCGGTATTTTTATATAGCCATGGCCTTTATGCTATGGGCTCCGGGCTCCTGGGCCTTGGCTAGCGAAATCGCTAAAGTTGACGACACTGTTATTTCCTCTGAGTCAGTGGCGGCAGCGCTGAAGGCCCTCGGCCCTCAAGGACAAATGGTAGCGGCGAATCCGGAGCTCCGCAAAAGATTCGTCGACCACATGATCAACAGCCTACTTGTGGCGCGCAAAGCCAAGGCTGAAGGTTTCGACAAAAATCCGCAGTTTCAAGCCCGTCTTGCTGACGTCACCGCCCAATTACTAGCCGGCGAGTACATGGACCAACTAGTCGCAAAAAAATCCTCTGAAAAGGAGCAAAAGGCCTGGTTTGAGGCTAACAAGCAAATTTTCTCCAAGAAGGAAGTCCACGCCATGCACATCCTATGCGGAGATGAGGCAACGGCAAAAAAAGCGTTAGAGGAAGTTCTTAAATCACCAGCCAACTTTGAAACCATCGCCAAAAAATACTCTAAAGATAAAACCATTGATCTAGGATTTTTTGGGCGCGGACGCATGGTCGCTGAATTTGAAAAAGTGGCATTTTCGACGCCACTAGGCACAGTTAGCCCGTCCGCGGTCAAAACTCAATTTGGCTGGCACGTGATTAAAGTTCTAGAGTCGCGCGGTGACGATGAGGTCGCCTACGATAAGATAAAACAGGACGTCAGTCGGAAGTACCGGGCAAAATTACAAGAAGACCTGGTCCATGACCTACGGGAAAAAAGTAAAATTGCAATTAACGAAAAATCACTTAAGGACATTAAGCTGCCATGAAGCGTTCTTTGTTCTGTTTAATATTTACGGCAATTCTCCTAGATGTTTTTATGAGCCAATCGGCAGATGCTAGTTCATTTGCATACGCTGATAACGGCATTGGACTTGCGGTTGGCGAGCCCGCGGGGATTACATTTTTTAGAAAAATCGATGACCAAAGCTTCGCTCAAGCATTTATCGGTAGCAATTTGCTGCTTGGTTTAGATTACGCGGTCGCATTCCCCAGTACCGTTAAAAACCTTCCCAACCTAACACCCTATGTTGGCGGCGGGCTGTTTTTATTCTCAAGTCGTTATTGGGATTACGCTCGAGACCACTCTGGAATTGGCATCAGGATGCCGATCGGCGTGCTGATTCAAATTCCGAATGCTCCACTGCACTTCCACTTGGAAGTAGCACCGTCGACCACGATCAATCCTTTTATGTATTCTTTTGTTGATGCGATGATTGGGGCAAGATTTTTATTTTGAACCCGTTTAAAGTAATTTGCCTTAAATTAATCTGGCTTAAAGTGCACCGTTCAGATCGAGCGCCAAGACGCCAAGTCATCTCACCACATGAAATCTAGCCCGTTGCTCGTCTACTGTTCTACCAGCGGCAGTCCATTTCACCATAAGCACATGAATGCCAGGTGTTAATTTATCGATGGACGCGCGCATCACGAGCGGATCGATGCCAAACTTGGCTCCGTCTATAGACACATCAGGTGTAGCGCTGCCAAGCCCCTCTTTAGTCTTCAGCGAAATTTCCGTCGTGTCGTCAATGGCAAAGGCCACGCCTGTCGAGGCTCCGTTAATAAGCACATCGAACTTTGGATACTTGCCCCAGCCCGTTGCAACGGATGGCTCCATGAGACCCTTCGGCGGATTGGCTGGATCAGCGCCAACTGACTCCGCCCACAATTTGATGACCTCTTTTGGATCAATATTCGGATTTGCGCTATAGGGAGAACCGTCGCCAGTCATCGGTTCCAGGGCGACCCACACAAAATCAGGATGGTCGCGTTGGCTGGTGCCAACCCACTCACCCCCGATAATTTCACCCGCGTCATTCAGCTCAAGAATGTAGTAGTAAACATTTTCTTTGTATCTTTTTGAAGTTTCAATCTGGCTTGTCAACTGCTCCGTCGAATAGGCCTCTGACTGCGTCAAAGTCATCGCTACACTTCTAAATGATTTTGCTGCTGCATTGAACGTATAAGACGTATCGGAGTTGGGCCCAATGATAATTCTATTTGCATCTGCGGCAGAAACCTCACGACTATCAATTGAGAATTTCCATTGCGGATAATTCCAAACCTGCTCCTTGCCATGCATGTCGGCAATGATTGGATACTTTTGAAGGCCAATCCAATTTGTCACGGTAACATGGAAGGTTCCTGGATTCACATCGTCACAGTCACCCATGGTCGTGCGATCTTGCCGACTTTGCGGAGGTGTCAATGAGCCACTTTCGATGAGTCCACAGCGATTACCTCCGAGAAAATAAAATTTCGCTCCCATATGCACTTCAGCAAGTAAAGCCTTGATATCTTCTGGATAGAAAACTGTACTGCCCTTGGTCACTTGTTTTTGCGGTTCGGAATGACGCGTCGCTGACGCTGAAAAACCATTACAATGTCCAGCCCAGCCTGAGGACGAGTCATCTGAACTCACCGTGTGATTTTCGCGCTCCCAGGCCACAGCCTTCGCCGACGAAGATCCATTAAACACGGCATCATATTTTTCTAGAGGGCTATTGCCTCGCATCCGCACATTGGTACCGCCTTTGGATTGTGGATACCAACTGCCCACATAGGGCACACGCTCAGATGCAGCCTGGCCTGTGGTCGGCAATGAACTAAATTTTCGCTCATAGTCTTTTTTAAATAGGGCATAAAAGAAGTTATTTTTAGACCGCACCTCTGTTTGCGACGATGCATACATACCAACCATGGGGTCTGCCGATTTTGATGTGATTAAACGCCGGTATGTAGGTTCAACCTGGGGCTTACAGGCGACCATGACTGAAATCAAACCAAATGAAATTGAAACGCGTCGCAAATTCACCGCGAGCAACATCACAGCAACTCCCTGCTGACTCTTTCAAATAAAAAAAACATAGAGTTCTCAGCATTTATTTTACGCATTTAAGCCCAAAAAAACCACCTGCCCCAAAGGGACAGGCGGTCTCGCTGGTGCTGCATCTAAACCGTGGAGATGGTTTAGATGTTAGCTTTTTTTTATCATTCGCACCTGACGGCGCGAGTGCGGATAATTTGTTTCACGACATTTGCAAGAGCTGAGGAGTCTGGAATTTCAACCTTCCAACGCTGACATACGGCACCGGGAGCGTCAACGCATGTGGGAACGATTTTGCTAGTGACCGAATCTGCAAGAGACACGCGACCATTTCGACCAAAAACCTCAGCCAGGTACTCGTCAAAGCTCTGATAGCGTTGGGCGTTGTAAAAGTGCCCCGGACTACTACGCTGCTCCCATGAGGTCAACATGCTCTGATGAGCTATTTCACGCTGCGCACGAGATTGGGAATTTGTGACGTAAACCGTAATAACTTCAACACCTGCGGCCTGGAGAGCCTGAGCTTTCGTAGCCACAGCAGCAGGATCACGATCGGTTGGCTCACCATCGGTCACAAGCACTGCAACGCGTGCCCGAGCGTCATCTGAGACGCCTGCAAATAAACCGCTTGCAGCATCAATAGCGGTGCCATAAGGCGTCGCGCCCATAGGTTGGCGCGTGAACTGCAATGCGCCTTGTAAGCCTGTGCGATTTTCTGATGCTGGTCTTGTGCTGACCCAGCCATTCGTCGCCATCTGGACTGTTTGCACAGCATTATTTGCGGCAGGAAAACCCACGATGGAAATATTACTAACGGCTGCCGGACCTGCATCCCGTGCTGATACGTCTGCCAAAAGGTCAAACGCAGCAAGCACGGCTTTTTCTCTGTTTGTCTCGCCAGAGCATGTGTAGACGTCTGCATCCTGAAAACGCCCCGTCTTGGAGGCGCCAGGACAATCTGTCACGTTATTGGAGCTAGAATTATCAATTAGAAAGGCGATATTTGCGCCTATAGACTTCTGTGAGGGTGCACAGATGGGAGCTTCACTGGCCGGCGTCGTCGGGATTGGTGACACGGAAGCTGTGGTCGAAGGAGGGCTCTTCCGCCCGTTACCCCCGCCGACAAAGTTTGCGTTTCCGCATGCAAAAATAGAAAAAGCCATGGGCACCATGCCACACAGCCAAATTGGGAATCGACGATTCATGGAACCTCCACAGACAGCAACAGCGAGCATCAGCAACAACATCAGCGAGTGGGCTTTTCTAGCGCCACTAAATAACTCTATGCCATTTTTATTAAAATAAGTCAACATTTTAATAAAATATCATAAAAATAAAAAGCCCCCTGGGACTCCCAGAGGGCTTCTTCTTGAGAAATAGATAAATAAATTCAGCGAGTTACATTGCTTGCCGGCTTCGGCGGAGGTGGGGTCACCCCTGAAGTGTCATCGGGAAAGCTACTATTAAATGACCAAGATTCGACCGTTTGATCAGCATTCCAATAAAATTTGACCTCTTTGGTGTGGCTAGCACTAAATAGACGGTACTTGTAATAGCCGTAGGTCCATGCGGGGGTTCCATCACTTGAGCCAACAAACTGCGGATCCCCAAGCACTAGCTTTACGTCGTTTTGCCTGGTCTTACCCTTTTGGACCCAATCTAGTCTTGATGGGAACTCTCTCCCAGAAGTGACGCACGAGGAAAACATACCAAGCGCCACTGTAATCAGCGCTCTATTCAGCATCTTAGCTTGCATCATAATCAATCCCTCCATTTAACTGGTAAAAAGCCAATTACACAGGCTACATCTTAAAAAAAAAAACGCGCCGTCACAAGTGCGGCGCGCCAAAACTTCGGAGGATCTAAAAAACAAAGAGCATGAGTCGATTCTGGCTCAACCAGCCATCTCGACAGAGCGACCGGTCGTAGCTTGTGTCGTCACCGGTGTCGATGGCTGACGAATGGCTTGCTGCAACTGGAAGGTCAAGAGCGACTTAGGGATCCAGAATAGGGCTGAGAGCTCAGAAATCATGTTACGACGGGTGTCCACCCGTGCCATTTCATCGAGAAGCATTGTTTTTGGGGCTAAAAGGCTTGCCACAAAAATAAGCTGTTCATAGCCCACAAGTTTCTCGTCGGCGGCGCCAAGCTCAGGGAAGCGCGAACGCTCTGCCTCGAAAATAATGCGGGCAAGATCTTTTAGAACGCTCATACGCGTCTGAGCCTTCAAGTCACCCTTGCGGTAATTAATCACATAGTGACCTGGCTTGGTACGAAGAACGCGACTCAGGCGGTCGATCATTTCAATTGGCTGCATCTGAACGAAAGGGAAAAAACGCACAACTTCAGGCAGATAGAGAGGAGCAGTCGTGAATTGACTCTGAGCATGAAGCTGGCTCACAAAAGCCTCTACGCGTTGACGAGCCGCTGTTGTCGCAGCTTCACCTGAATCTTGAGCCTTATCCAACGTAGTACGAACATTGTTGCTCTCCGTGAACTCAAAGAAAGCCTCATCAAGACCAGCCGCACCAGAGGCCAGATCATGAATCAGGGAAGCCTCAACCTTGAGCGTCTCAGACAGACGAGCCAATGAGAATACGCTTCGAACGCTTTTCTCACCGCGTTTCCAATGACTGCAATCCGAGGGATTGAACTCCAGAATGTTACCGATTTCCTGGTCGTTCACTTTTTTATTTCCGCGTTGGTGCATCAGCACCTTCTGACAGAACTTGAACAACTGGATTGAATTCGGGAATTTAACCGACTCAGAGCGCTTCATGGCCTCTCCCCCTTGCGATGCAGGTGCGCGGATCCTGTGAATCTGCGGACGCGGATCTGGAAAATTTTTTTGAACTCGTTGGTATACTTTAACTATATCCGGCAGCTGGTTTTTATGTCAAGAAACTGACCGGCAATTCCTGCCTATTAACGATTTCATGCGGGTTTCAGAGGGCCGCGATACAACCCAACTTTGTGCCACTAGGGTTTACGAATCTGCTGCTCATTTTGCCGGAAATTAAAGAATTCACTCAATTTATTACGATATTTTTTGCTTCGTGAAACCTGATTACCAAATTTCGAAAAAACAGCTTTTTATCCAGTATCCTTCCACGCTACCGCAAAAATTAACAAACTAATCAATAAAAAACCCCGTCACAACGTTGTAACAGGGTTCAGCGCACGGAAAATTACTTCAAAAAAATTACAACGAACTATCTAAAAAAAATATGAAGACCCGACAAAAAAACGAATGAAAAAACGGATCAAAAAAATTTCGAATCAATTCATCCGAGAAAAAATCAAGCGCAATCCACGCCAAAAAACAAGCGCCACGAGCACCCCAAAAACAATCTGTAGAGTTGATGCCGACTCAATTGCGTCAGTCATTGTAAGAATTGAATCAAGCGGACTAAATTCACCCGATGCACCTGCGTTCCAAGCCAGGAGACCAGCCCAAGTCAACACCACGGCAGTCAATACCGCGACAAAAATATCCGCACCCCAACCAGCAATAAACCGCGATCCTTTTACAAACCATCGAGTCGAAGTGCGATTTCTAATTTCGGTTGCTACGCTATTGGGAGCATAAGCTGCCTGAGCTTGCTGCGAGACTGCTCGTTCAATATGACTCACATTTACAGAAGTCTGACGTGGTTGGCGACGTGACACCGTTGCAGATGAGACTGTTGCGGACTTTAACTCGCCTAATCCAATTCCTTCGGAAAGAGGCCTAATTTGAATAACCCCTTGCGATGGAAAAATGTCGGCCGATTGTTTTGAAGATGAATTTAATGGAAATTTCGGCAACTGATCGTAACGCTGAGTCATTGCAAACCTCGCCAACTGTGATCCTAGATTCTTTTGATACCTTAGGTCACTCGGCTAACGGCGTCAACTGAAGCCTTAACATCTCCGAGTGCCGCCGTTTTTTCGAATAGCTCAACACTCGCGCGTTTACGCTGCTGCTCTGCAGTTTTTCGCTCTTCGAGGCCACTGCCGGACTTCTCTACGAGCTTTTCTATCGTCTTAATAGCCGCGTCAAATTCGGCCTTCGGTAGGCGCAATAATTTGCCCTTGAGTTCTTGGACGCGGGTAGATTTTTGATCGAGCATACCGAGATCCATACAATCCCGCTCAATAGAATCAAAATAGAACCAGAGGCTCTCCATGTTGATTCCTTGTTTTGGATCGTTGGACATCACACCCTCGCTTAACTCACAGTCAAACCCACCTAACACCTGTACCTTCGGTGCGTTACGTCGAAACTTTAGACAAAGTGTCCATAACCTCAACATCCCAGGAACCCAATTTTTGCTAATTTCCCTTGATCATTCAGCAGGTTGCGTATTAAGGTCGTGAGGGCCATTTTAGAGCCAAAACGCTTCCATTTGATCAGCAAGGCACAACCGTCGGCATGAAAAATATTCAAATAACCAATTCACTTACGAGACGCAAAGAGCCGCTCAAACTTCTGAATCCTGCGTCAAACCATGTTGGCATTTACGCCTGCGGTGTAACCGTTTACGACGACTGTCACATTGGGCATGCCATGCAGGCGATTTACTTTGACATCATGAGAGCTTATCTAAGGTACTGCGGCTACAAAGTAACCTACGTTCGCAATTACACAGATGTGGATGACAAGATTATTAATCGCGCTCGCGAACGCGGCATCAGCCCAGCCAAACTGGCTGCCGATATGATCGAAAGTAGTCAGCGCGACATGGCTGCTATTGGAGTCTTACCCGCAGATTTCGAACCGAAAGTCTCCGAAAATATTCCGGAGATCGTTTCCATGGTGAAACAACTCATCGAAAACGGCTACGCGTACGCAACTCAATCAGGTGACGTATACTACCGAGTCCGTAAAAAAAGTGATTACGGCAAATTATCAAACCGCAAACCAGACGAATTAAGATCGGGCACGCGCGAGCTAGTCGCTGGCGAAAAAGAAGATGAACTAGATTTTGCCTTATGGAAAAACGACACGACGCCCGACGCCTCTTGGTCCAGCCCCTGGGGACAAGGTCGCCCAGGATGGCATATTGAGTGCTCTGCCATGTCCTGTAAACATCTAGGAAAATCCTTTGAGGTTCATGGCGGCGGTCGTGATTTAATCTTCCCCCATCATGAAAACGAAATTGCCCAATCCGAGGCTGCGAATAACGCTCCATATGCGAGCATGTGGCTGCACTCGGGCCTGCTAACGATTGACCAGCAGAAGATGTCCAAAAGCTTGGGGAATCATATCTCTATTCAAAAATTCCTTTCGGAATGGCCTGCCGAAGTCCTGCGACTTGGTTTTTTAATGAATCACTATTCATCGAATATTGATTTTTCCCAGGGATTTTTCCAGACTTGCCTAAAACGTCTTCTCTACTACTACGAAGGTCTTGTCGCGATGGAAGAATTTGCTGGCGCCACCGCACAGATTAAACCAGATCCTACAACAATCGAAGCATTCCACAATGCGATGTCTGACGACTTCAACACCGTTGCCGCAGTCAGTGCCATGAACCTCGCGTTCAAGAAAGCACGCGAACTGATGACAGGTAAGAAATCCCCACAAAAACAAAACGAAGTGGGAGAAATTTCAGCGGCAATTCGTGAAACTGCTAACGTACTGGGACTTTTCAAAAACCCCGCAGTCCAAGAAGTGCAAAATCTAAAGCTAAAACTTCTGCCAAGCCTTGGAATCAATGAGATAGAGATTCTCACTGCGATCCAACAACGCAAAGACGCGAGAGCAGCCAAAGATTTTGCACGCGGCGACGCCGTACGCGACCAAATGGCGGCACGCGGGATTGAACTTCGCGATACACCTCAAGGTACAGTTTGGAGCATCAAATTCACCGCTGAAGAGTAAGGGTCTACATGTCTTCAAATTCCTTTATCATCACCAATCTCATTGAGGCGGTCACGCTCAAGCCGCTTGCCGATAGCAACCGGTTCACTAATATTTCCAGTGCTGACCTAGGACGCGTCAAACAAGCCTGGATCGCAATCGAAAGCGGAAAGATCTCAGGCATTGGCTCAGGATCGCCCGACCAGGAATTTAAACACCTCAAGGTTATCGACGGCAGTCATTGTATGGCCCTACCAGGGCTCATCGACGCTCATACCCATCCAGTGTTTGCTGGAATCAGGGCTAATGAATTTTGTATGCGGCTCGAAGGAGCCACTTACCAGGCCATCGCTGCGGCAGGTGGCGGCATCCAAGCAAGCGTCGACCGCTCTAAAGCAGCCAGCAATGGCGACCTTGAGACGTTATTAATTGAGCGCATGCAGACGTTTGCCTCTCACGGTGTGACCACGATGGAAATGAAGTCTGGCTACGGCCTAACAGTCGATGAAGAACTTAGACACTTACGGATCATCAAAAAAGTCGCGCGCCACTCGGCACAAACAATCAGTGCCACGTGTTTGGCGCTCCATGCGGTCCCAAAAAACCAAGCATCCGCTAAAAGCTGGGCAGACCTCTGTGCCAAAGAGTTACTTCCTGTCGTAAAGTCAGAAAATCTAGCTGACTGCGTGGATGCTTTTATTGAGAACGGTTATTTTTCTGCCTCGGACTGCGGAAGTTATCTTGATACTGCCAAAAAACTTGATCTAAAAATTCGACTTCATGCCGACGAATTTTCAGATTCAGGAGCGGCTGAATGCGCAGCAAAATACGAAGCACTCAGCGCCGACCACCTTCAACACGCTTCTGAAAAAGGCATTAAAGCTATGGGAGCCGCTGGAGTTGTGGCGTTACTTCTACCAGGCACATCGCTTTACACATCGATCCCTTACACGGATAGCCGTCCATTTAAAGCCGCAGGTTGTCCCGTGGGACTTGCCACTGATTTTAACCCAGGAAGCTGCCCGGTCGACAATTTAAGACTTGTGCTCACGATGGGCGCACTTCACTGCAAACTTACGATGGCAGAGGCCCTAGCGGCAGTGACCTGGGTTCCAGCGCGCTCACTTCGTCTTGAACACTTGAAGGGCGCACTCACAGTAGGTCGTGATGCGGACATCCTGCTCATGCCTTTGCAGTCTTGCGAAGAATTCGTTGCGGACCTTGGACGCACAAAACCCCGCGCAGTTTTTGCGCGGGGTAAGCAGATCACATGATTCTAAAGTCGAAAATTTACTGTTTGAAACCCACTGAAATAGTGTCGACTCCTGACAACGTGGTGTCATTATTCGTCTGTGTCATTTTAACATCGACGTACTCGTACTTGCCTTCCTGACAAGTTGGAACATTGAGCACCGTACCTTGATCTGAAGCATAAACGGTGGAAACCTCTTCATATGCTGGCTTGCTCTGAGAATTCGAATAACAACGGGCTTCAAGTTTAATATTCTTCCACGGTAAACTTGCTGAACCCGCGAGGGCGCTAACCGTTGGAATCCATTTAAACACGGCCTTCTTAATTGTTTTTGATGCTTGAAATTTTGGCATCTCAGATGGCTTAAACGTCTGTTCTGACTCGGTGAGATATAGAGTGGCACCCGTAAAATCCGTGTACATGTATGGATCACCGCCGGCATCACCAATTTTTACAACCTCGAGACCGCTTTCGATATTAGAGCTGTCTTTTAGATTCAAGAGAAAGATTTGGCCTGTTCCTGCACGAACCAAGCCAGCGATCCGGCCATCTTTGATAGCGCTCATTGGACCAATATTAATGATATGCTTCAGACCGAGCTCATCCGTCCACTCTACTGGATAACTATGATACCTAGACGCTGGACAGTTACGTTCTGTCGTCAAGCATTTTCTATCAATGATCATGACTCTCCCCAGATTTGGACCTGCTCGATAACTGAACCACACGGCATCCGATTTTTTGTCATAAGCCGATGTGTAGCCATCCGAAACAGCATCCACAAGATGATTGTAAACATTACCGAAGGAATCACCAGAAACTGCATAAGACGATCTCTGAATCGATTTTGTGTATTTATTAATTTCTGGAATATTCGAAGTGAAGGAGGCGTTTGGCGTAGTAGTACTGAGATTTGCTTTCTGATATGTATTCAAATCTAGTCCCGCCAACTCCTCCTGCTGCGAATAAAATATTTTTTTCTGCTGGTCGATAAAGCAACTGTAGCCCCAATTATTTGCACCAGTTAACGTAATTTTATCTTGATGTGTGGGAGGTGAATCCCACTTAGGAGCAAAAGGCGGAGTGCTGTCCATCGGGTATTCGGCCCAATGACCCTGCCCCCAAGCCGCGATCATATAGCGTTGGCCGTCTTTCAGGTACGAGGCGACACAAATACGAATACACGGTCCGGTGGGTCCACAATTATTTCCCCCCAAGGCGCTATCCAGCGTACTGAGATCCTTCATTTTCACAGCTTTAGTGTTTGGATCAACGAACCATAGGTTTGGAGAACGAGCACCCAAGTATCCACCCTCAGTGACATAAGACCGGAAACCATACTTTCCTCCTAATCCTGCTGGCGATATCGTCAGGTCCATATTTGCTTTGTCCCCTTCGATTGAAAATCGTTTCACCAGGCCGCCAGTGGTTGTGGTCCAGATTTTAGTATTCTGAATGGGTTCAATTTTTTTATCCCCGGAAAATTCCACTGTAGTTGGGACAACCGGAGGTTCAGGTTTGCAGGGGGCTTTTTTACATCCGACAATTACTGGTTTTGACTTGGCAGTGCCGCCGGAAAAATTTGCGTCCGTACAAGCTTGGAACGTCGAAGCGCTCATCGCAACTAAAGCTAGGAGCCAGGCATTTGCCCCTTTTGATGTTCGATATGTACAAACTACCTTCATCTCCGCACCTCAACGCTACAAGGAGTAAATTAAAAGACGATAACTTCCCACATCAACCCAGTGAGTTCCCCAACTGGTAAACTGATGATCAACGTCATCATTAGTGGTCACCACCACTGAACCCACGCCGGAAAATGCGTTAGAAAATTCATCTCCGCAGACCAATGTCATTCCCGGGTAAGCGGTCAGCAAGTCTTGAATGTCAAATAGTATGGCTTTACAGGAATCAGTGTCATTGGCCTTCTCTATCCGCTCACTTGAAAAACTGACGTTAGCCCCCTCTCGAGCATAGAACGTGACTGATTTCGGCTTAGTGGCAGCACCACCAAGCGCAAAAACGGGGCTTCGAGAGTTAGAAATGTCACTGGAATTTGTTAGTTTTATGATGACGGCCCGAGGAATCGTAACATCAGTGATTTGCAGCGATGGGCCGTGACTATCTGGATTAGCTGGTATGAAGAATTTTTGCCCAATTGGCGGGGATGCAAATGGATCAGTCCGCGTAGATGAGTTACAGCTTCCTAGCAAAGAAGCTCCAACTACGACCAAGAGCCGCAGCTGAGTTTTACTTTGGAGACACCGAAAAATCATAGACACACTCCCACCTTATACCTCGTTATAGGGTCAGGTCGGCATATTCCTTGAAAATCCTTAGGTTTTTCAAAATTTTCTCTTCAATTCAATATGTTAGGACGACAGTATGCGAATTGAGCTGATTGAAGCGTTAAATGAACCTGCAATATCGGGCCAAAGCCCACTCGGCTCCCCTGATTTTAACCAGCAGATTAGCGGGGCCTTCATACCCAAGTGAGGACCTTGTCGAAACTAATATCCCCCGATCAGTGACTAGTCGAGGACTGATCGAGGGCTATTCGGTTTTGACGGTTATTTCTGACTAGTAGCGGATTTCTGTGATGACATACTCGACGGGACCCTTTGGCGCATTTACTTCGATCGCGTCATCGATTTTTTTCCCTAGAAGGGCGCGCGCGATGGGAGAACTAATCGAAATCTTGTTCTTAGTGATATCGGCCTCTAAATCGCCAACAACCCGGTAAGTTTTAAGATCGCCGGTGTTTTCGTCTTGTACAGTCACGAAAGCCCCGAAGCGAACCTGTTCACGAGCGCTGGTATCTGCGGAAAAATCGATAATATTCGCTCGACTGAGATTACCTTCGAGCTCGGCAATCCGACCTTCAATGAAGCCCTGGCGCTCTCTCGCCGCATGATATTCAGCATTTTCGCTCAAGTCGCCATGGGCCCGTGCATCCGCGATGTCCTGAATGACCTTTGGACGATCGTCATGCTTGAGGCGGTGAAGCTCGTCTTGTAAGACCTGATAACCGTCTTTTGTGAAAGGAATGAGTTCTTCTGCCATATCTGTACCTATTTACTTATTACTTGTTATTTTTAGTTGTTATTTTTAGTTGTTATTTTTAGTTGTTATTTTTAGTTGTTATTTTTACTTGTTATTTGCAGACCTGGTGCTGCACAAAAAACAGCCGGGGCAAGCGCCCCGGTAGCATCTTTTGACCCCAAGAATCTAGCCCAAAATAATCTCAAAAACAATTAATTAGTCATCAAAAGCTATGTGTTGCAGAGAATCCAAGGGTATAGGCCAAGGCGTCTATGCTCTGTGTCGCCTTCTCTCCAGCAACTTTTTGGGATTTTCCTGTGCCTTTTTGTACGACTGCTCCCGCTGAAACCTGACTATTTGGCTGGGCCCAGGCCAGGAATAACGTGACTCCTTTGTAGTCCACGTGATCTGGCTGATCTGTCTTTGAGGAGCTGGGCATCGGAGTCGCATCATTATTGGTAAAATAGCCTGCGCGTATGGGAATTGATGACGTTAAATAATATTCGGTACCAATGGCGTAATTTAAGACGCTGTCCCGAGTGAAAATTTTGGACGTACTATGATCCATATCCGTCACTGCTTCATGATAGTCAACATCCGTGGTTACGATCAATCGCGGTGATGCAAACCAGGCAGCGCCAGCACGAATTTCAAGCGGCATCGAACCAAGAGGATTATTAGACTTAAATTCATTGGGCGCCGAGGTGATCGTCCCATTGTCAATCTGCAGGTTGTCCGCTGTTTGGAGGTATTTCTGTGACGCATAGCTACCGGTACGTGCTGAAAGACCAATAGACACCTGGGTCGCTGGCGCCCACTGAATACCAAGTCCAAGTTGCGCGCCGTGCGCCACCAAACTCTCGCGAACGCTTCGCATCAAATAATTTGAACCACTCGATGTAAAGTAATTTTGCGATACTTGGATTAATTCATCTGCTTTCAGATAACCCGCTGATACACCAATGCCCAGTGAAGACGAAACACGGTATCCAAGGGCGCCCGTGGCACCAAAGGTTGCGGCTCTTTGATTGGCTGCTCGGTGGTAACGAGCGAGAGAACCTCGATTCAGTAGCAAACTATCTTGATCCTTCAACTCAGTATCGAGCGTGTAATAGGCAAATCCCCCTACCAATCCTGGCATCAATCTGTCCAGCTTTTGCATGACGCCAAAGAACGGCGCAAAAGTTCCCCCACTCTCTTCCTTCCAATCTTCGACACCGAGAACTGCTTTTTTGTAGGTCATTTTTTTGCTGTAAAAAGCATTTGCCGAACCCGAGATATCGTTGGACTGTGCAAACGCTAAGCCGCCTGGGTTGTAAAAAACGCCAGATGCGTCATCAGAAATCCCAGTATAGGCGCCGCCCATTCCTTGTGCACGCTCGCCGGTTATCACATTGCGGTAGTGCATTTGATCCGCCAGCGCCGGCGATGCCATACTAGCGATACAGATAACGGGCAATACAACTGGCCATCCTATACGACCTGGGGAGAACATCTTCATTTAACTTCTTCCTTTCCCTTAGCAAGTAGCGACACTCTTGCGGCTTCAAATCTTTCTTTACCGACCGCGCCTATGATTTTATCCGCGCCCATTTTGTTTAAAACATCTGCAATGGCTTTGCGGCGGTCAGGAATGGGCGGATGCGTGACGTCCATAACCGTTTTATCGTTATGTTTGATTTTTTCTTGCGCAAGTCGCGACAAAAATTGATCTAAGGCTTTGGGTTCGTAACCAGCGCGAATTGCGTATTTTACGCCTTCGCGATCGGCCTCGTACTCGAGATTTTTATCAAGCCCCTTCTCCAACAAAAGCCCCATACCAGCTTTTGCGGCCTGCAAAACACCAAGCCCAGCACCACTTGCCGTCGTGAGCAACTTCGCGAGAGCAGAACCACTTTCATTGACGTCCGGTTTCGGACGCGCCCTGGCACGCGAATATTTATCAGGACGTTTACGCGCTGCAGCCTCGGCTTCGGCCTTCTCGACTTCCTGCTTACTCATAGAACGCAGAGCATTGAACATGTGCTGTTTACCAACATGTGCCGTCTCATGCCCCAAAATCGCCGCAAGTTCCGCCTCATTAGCTACGTCTTCGATAAGCCCGCGAGTGACCAAGATATACCCGCCAGGACAGGCGAAGGCATTTGGAGAATCCGAGTCTAAAATAGCAAACATATATTTTTTGTTTGGATAGTCGCCATTCTTAGCCACATAAAGACCAACCTCGTTTATATAATCGGTCAATCCTTCATCCAGATACTCACCATAAAAGGTCAGCAATCTGCCAGCCATGTTTCGGCCCACCTCGACCTCAGCTTTGTAGTCATCTAAGAAAAGCTGTTCTTCCTTAGACAAACCAGGCTCAGGAGACTCAGTTTTTTTTGACCAGAGCGAGCAGCTGCTCGCAGAGGCAAATAGAGCCCCTATCAAGACAACAACATTACAACGTGAGAATAAAGCTCCATCCATGGACGCATCTCCAAATTTTACAAGTGAACTTACTTGTTATTTTTCATTCTACTCTCAATTTCCGAGGTCACAATATCTCCGTGCTTCATGATGAGCGCGGGCGCGATTTCGTTATCTTCCATTCCGTAAACGGCGTGAAGATTTGGTCGCAATCCTGCCGCCACACCGACGTCTTTAGTATCGTCCAACCCACGGACGCCCATGACAGAACTGCGTGTGCGACCACCGTCTGCAGATGCTTGCGCGCGACCGTTCTTGACCGCCTCGCGCATGGCGTCATTCAGTCCAGCACTCGACTCTGATTTAACTTTCACAGCAAGGACACTCACAAATCCTGGTTGACCAGATTTGGTTGTCACCTGCCAATACATTCCGTTTCTTTCACCTGCCGTTAAGGTATCACCCTTTTTTAGCTTCAAAAGTACGGCTGACGCTTTGTCCGCCGAAGCGTAAACGTCAGCACTGTCTTTTTGACATTCGATCGTGCCCGCGACAAGACGCTGGGACACAAGAAAAGCACCTAACACAAACATTAGAAATCTCATGACCCCCTCCTCTCCCATCCTACGTCTTCGACGTCGGACCTTGTGCGAAAGCCCCTGATTGAAGTCGTTTATTTATTTTGAATCAATAGGTTATCGCTGATTTTAAATGAACCGTTGCGGGCTGAAATCATTGAAAAACGCCCCAACCTGACCAAAACATTCACAAGAGGCAATCTGATGCCCTACTATATTATCATGACATCAAGATTGACGTTCATTAGCGGTGGGGCATGGTCGGGGAAAACGGCCCGGGCAGAATCTATTGCTCAAAGCTATGAGCAAGTGGTTTGGATTGGAACAGCTCTGACTACGTTACCGGAGCTAGCCGTAAGCACAAAGCTTCTACAAACAGCTCGACCAAGCCATTGGATTCATGTCGACGCAGGATTTAACCTTCCTGAGACTTTTGAGAAAATCCAAAGAGAGTACAAAACATCCACAATTGTCGTCGATTCGATTAGCCAATGGCTGTGCAACGAATTTGCCAAAGGCACATCAAGATTTGACGAACAGCAGCTTGCCAGCTCACTTGAGCGCGACGTGCAAGAGGTTTGTATGATGGCAAAAAGAGCGAGCCTGACGCAACCAGTCATCATAGTTTCGAGCGACTTCGGTCAATCACTCCCCCCGCAAGATCATTTGCAGCGAATCCTGCGGCATACCGTCGGCAAAACCAACCAGGACTTCGCACAAGCTGCGACTCATGTGGAGATTTTGTTCGCAGGAATTGTCATTCACCAAAAAAAATCTAAATAGCCAAATATCCACGGAAGATTGCAGAAGCATCGGGCCTTTATCCTCTTAAGGTTTAACCAGGCATGACCGAAACAGCTCGCAGAGGTCAATCCTAAGGAGATTTCCATGTCTAATGCTTTAACACCTGCGAATATTTCCCTGACACCGCCAGCAACGCGCGTTTCTGCTCCAGAAAATTTAACCGTCTTCGCAAGGACGATGGGCACACGAGAGATTTTTGATATACGTGTATCAAATCTATCGCGCAGTGGAATGCTACTTGAGTGTGCTAATGTGAAGTTCAAGCCACCGTTTCGGGAAAATACACTCTTGGAACTCGAACTTAAAACTTCTATTCGCGGCGAACCCAGACGGATCAACTGCCTAGCAAAAGTCGTGCGTAAATCTGTAGATTCGAGTGCAGCACGCTATGGCATACGCATGATTCATAACGATGAGCAAGATCACATGGACTGGCTGTCCATGATCACGGCTCTGGAAAAAGACACATCACTTGCTGCGGACTGACAAACGGTCAGAATAAATCTGTGCGAGGCACAAAGACTTCTTTGAGTCCCATAGAAAAAATATTGCCATTTTAAAAACCCATACGTAGTCTCATCGGAAACAGCCGCTGGGGTCTACGCATGAAATCTAAAATTATTTTTAACCTCGTTATTTTCTCCGTCACGGTCTCGAGCGCTTGCCATCCACGCCCAGTTGCGGACCTCACAGAAAACCCAGGCGAAAAAAATCTTAACGCGGAAATTAAAAACTGTCACGATGGCGACACATGCCATATCCTCACCGGCAGCGGCCTATGGTTTAATGCTCGATTAGCTGGCATTGACGCCCCAGAGGTTGGACGCTACGGAAAGAAAGCAGACGGGGGTCAACCGCTTGGACAAGAGTCGCGGGATGCCCTAGTAAAAATAGTGCAGAAAAATCCCAAAGTCACAATTAAGCAGCTGGATCTCGACCCTTACAATCGCCCGATCGTGGAAATATATGTCGGAGACGAGTGCGTGAACATAAAAATGCTTGAGCTCGGAATGGCAGAGCGATACCGTGGAAAAACCAAACGACTTGACACGGCAGCCTACGATGGGGCGGAATCAAAAGCCAGAAATCTGCAGCTCGGGATCTGGGGATTGCAAAAGTACACTTCACCCGGCTTATGGCGAAAGGAAGAAAAAAATGACCAACACTGAATCACCCGGGAAAAAAACACCCTTGGTTTTAAGCGTTAGAGCATTAAAATGCCCCCAATGTAGCCGCATGACCGTTTACAGCCCTGAGAACCTATTCAGGCCATTTTGTTCAAAGGCTTGCCAAACCGGAGACCTTGCCGCTTGGGCAACCGACGAATACAAAGTCGCCGGCTCGACTGTTCAACAAGGTGATGAACAGACTATCGCCGGCGACGATGATAATTTTGAGACGGAATATTGATGCCTATCCGAAAATTCGAGATGTTTCTCCTGCGGCTCAACATGACGGGGGGCACAGGAAGATGTTTCGCCTACGGCTCAACATGACGGTGTCTCACGGAGATGTTTCGCCTACGGCTCAACATGACGGGGGTCACCCTGAGCGAAGCGAAGGGTCTCGTTAGCGATTCTCAGAATACTCGAGATGTTTCGCCTACGGCTCAACATGACGGGGGGCACAGGAAGATGTTTCGCCTACGGCTCAACATGACGGTGTCTCACGGAGATGTTTCGCCTACGGCTCAACATGACGGGGGTCACCCTGAGCGAAGCCCGTCACCCTGAG
>Ga0214921_10001443_pt1 | contig 40577 bp, 37 predicted proteins | sample LL1505_MetaG_FD_177992 | JGI IMG/M metagenome (GOLD analysis project Ga0214921, IMG submission 177992) | Freshwater microbial communities from Lake Lanier, Atlanta, Georgia, United States - LL-1505 | ecosystem: Environmental > Aquatic > Freshwater > Lake | place: USA: Georgia | collected...
AAAAATCTGATAAAAAATCTGATAAAAAATCTGATAAAAAATCTGATAAAAAATCTGATAAAAAATCTGATAAAAAATCTGATAAAAAATCTGATAAAAAATCTGATAAAAAATCTGATAAAAAATCTGATAAAAAATCGAGTTTTGCATCAAAGTTAAAAATGGCTAAAAACATTATTGAAGCTGCATTAGATAGTAAACTTGGTCAACAAGCTATTAGCCACACAACTAACATAGGGATGGATTTAATTTCAACTGCATCTGATCGTATTAATAAACCTGGAACTGAATTGATTACAAAAACAATGGATAAAGTTGATGATATAAATGATAAAGTAAATGATAAAGTGGATGATACATTGAATGCATTAGATACAGAGGTTTCTTCTTTAGCGGAACAGTCAGCAGGTGGATATCAATATAATGTAGATTTAGTTCCAAATATAATAAAAAAAATGTATAACTCAAAAGCAATATATCATGGTTCAAGATTTATTAATAATTAATAATTTTTTTAATGGTTGATTAAGGATCGTTTAGCTTCATTAACCGATATCTTTTTATCAAAAATGAGTCCTCTAATAATGTCAATAGGTGGTATTTCTAATAATAGTTGTGCTTGAAAGAGTTTACTTTTATTTAGGAAATCTCTTTTAATATTATGTGGGAAATATATTTTTTTATATTGTTGTAAAATATGATTGTTTTCATAATTATTTTTTATAAGTTTTAAATCGGTATTTGTTGAAATAAATTTTTCAATACTTTTAGGGAGTAAATAGAAACTTTTATTTGGTAAAACCATTAAAAGTTGTTCTAATGGATGTATTAGAAAGTGTTTAACAGATCCATAATATGTATTAATTATATTGTTTAAAGATGCTTGGTTATTATTTAAAAATGTATATAGATCGCTAAGAAGGATAGCATTAACAGGTTTATAATAATAGAGGTTATCAGGACATCCATAATAATAATAATACATAATATATGAGAATGTTTTTATATATTCAGCAATAATTTTGCTATATTCATTATGATTAATTTCGATAATTTTATCATTATAGAATCCATTTTTGAGAACAGGATCATTCGACAATAGAAGTGACTGTATATTTTTATTTTTATTAGTGATTGTCGTACATTTAGCCACTTTATTACCAAAATAATGATGTATGAATCTTGGTTTTCTTACTGATTCATAATCTATATATTTATTATGCATTGTAAGTGGATCTGGATGTGAAAACATTAAATTTTCTAAATGATATATTTGTTCATCTGCTTTATTTTTAGGATTTTGTTTATTATTAAAGAAAATTTTAGCGTGTTCAAAATATTGTTGTTCATAAGATGCAAGTCTATTAATTAATTCAATAAACATTGGCCAGTTTATTATCAATTTTCTATCTAGCCATTTCACAATATATATAAATTCATTATTATTTCTATATTTGGTCTCTAACAATAATGTTTTATAATTATCCATTAAGATGTCGTATCCATATGTTCCTTTATTTCGGAACCTCATATTTAGTGTTGGATTACCAGGTATAAAATCATTACCCAATAATATTGTTATAAATATAAAATCATCTATCACATTTAATCGTTCAGATAAATTTATATTGTCTTGATTTATATATTCTTCATCTCCTATTGTTAGTTCTTGAGTTATACATTCACCACATTTATTTACATCAAAAAATATCATATTAAATGTTTCCAAAGATACGTGTTCTTCTTCTCGTAACAACATAATTTTAAAATCTTTCATCAATGTCAAACTCAATATAATTAAGTCTGCATCTAAACCATATATTGTTATATTTTTATCGTGTAATTCATTATAATTAGCTTTAATATGGTTAATGATCTTATGTTCTCCTTCTCCATGTTCCATATATGATGAATATATTATTTCAATATCTGTTAATGTTTTAATAAATGATGTTATATAGTCATTTAATTTGGACATAAATAATGTCCCAGGAGTGATTGCATTTGTATCATAGTATTCTTCGTTTGATATTCCATTTTTAAAACGTATATTATTCATTATTTCTTTGTCTAATATACTTGCAAATCTTCTTTGACGTTGTTGAGCCATTTTTGATACTGGACATACACCATCTATATATATACCACATTTTGTGGGTTTCACATATTCTATTACCTTCTTCATATATTCTAATGTTTTAACCATAACTTTGTTTTCAAAATCATCGTTCGATATCTTTTTATCTTTGAATTCATTCCATAATAAGTGACATATTGGATGTATTAAACAATTAAAATCAAAATATAATATATATGTTTTTATGTTATTAACCAAATGTTGTTCATCTATTTTAGTTGATGAATTTATCATTTTTTTTATGATATTTTTTTTGTATTTGTTATGTAAATTAGCAAATAGTCCAGGTACTCCCATTTATGATTATATTAATTATTTTACACTTATATTATTAATAATATAATTATCAATTTTTTAACATATTATAATTAATATACTTTTAATATTATATAGAGCATAATACATCGTATATTTTTGTCATAAAAACTTTTTTAAAAAATATACTATGTTTTAATATAAATTGTTATGTTTTTTTAAAAAAAATATATATATAATAATATATATATACTTATGTCTCAGGATTTAAATACAGAATCATTGGAAATTGCATTAAAAAACACACTCGCTCAAGCCGGGGGAGCTAAAAAACGTAGAGGACCTAAATCTTCCAAGAAATCTTCCAAGAAATCAATGAAAGGTGGAGGATGTGGAGAATTAGAAGGTGGAGCTAAGAAACGCCGATCTAAGAAATCTAAAGCTTCTAAAAAAGCTTCTAAGGCTTCCAAGAAATCCAAACGTTCTATGGCTGGTGGTGCTAAGAAACGACGAGCTAAGAAATCTAAACAACATGGAGGTGAAGGAGAAGAAGAACAAATGGGTGGTGCTAAGAAACGCCGTTCTAAGAAAGGATCTAAAAAAGCATCTAAGAAATCTAAACAACATGGAGGTGAAAATGAAGAAGAACAAATGGGTGGTGCTAAGAAACGCCGTTCTAAGAAAGGATCTAAAAAAGCATCTAAGAAATCTAAACAACATGGAGGTGAAGGAGAAGAAGAACAAATGGGTGGTGCTAAGAAACGCCGATCTAAGAAATCTAAATCTTCTAAAAAAGCATCTAAGAAAGGTTCTAAACGAGCATCTAGACGAACTGCATATTTACTTGGTGGTGCTAATGAACAAGAACCACAAGAAGGAGGTGCCAAAAAACGTAGATCAAAGAAAGGGTCAAAGAAAGGATCAAAGAAAGGATCAAAGAGGACCAATCCCGGATTTCAAGCCTTTTTAGATTTTAAGAAGAAAATTGCGACAAAATTAGGAGTGCCTAATGGTCCTAAAGCTGGTAAAGTAGCAGGTGCTGTTAAAAAGGAAATTGAAGCCAAACATCCTGGTTTAGATGCTGCTGAAGTTTATAAGAAAGCATATGCTTTATTTGAATCGAATATTGATAAATACAGAAAGATGGCCGAATAAATAAGTCAATCATATTTTAGTGCTATAATAATCTTTAATAAAAAATTATAATTAAAATGATAATTATAATTTTTATAGTCCAATATACATTTATGTTTAAGATAAAATATTATATTTATAGTTATCAACGTCAGTTTGTATTATTTCCAATACTTCAATACGTTGTTTGGAATTTTCTCTAAAAACATCGAATGCTTTAGATGCTCCTATATCAGTTCTCCAGATTCGTTTGTCACAAGCTGAATTTATACCAAATTTGTATCCAGATAGCATTTGTGGAGTATGACCAACAACAACAACTTTAAGTTTATCATCACCAAATGAACTAAATACTGGTTCTAATAATTTATCACATTTATTTTTAATTTTTTCTTTACTATTTTCAGACAAATCATTTACAATAATATCGCCTGGTATTTGACCCATAATACGATTCCAAAATATAGAGATGCCTTTGCTACCAGAATTTAATAATAAATTTAATCTTTCTTTAAAATTAAATTTTACATCATTATCGTTTTGTTTTTTTTCTAAATTTGTTTTTAATAATTCTCTATTTGCAACCTCATCTGTTAATTTACCCAATAACCATTTTCTTACTATCTTATTTAAATCATCTAAATGATAAGATGATGCCATTTTTTCTATCATACCACCGTGAACAAATAATATTTTTCCAATTATAATTGCACTTGTTCTCGTACAACCCAAAAATTCATTTAATGGTTCTTTTCTATTAATATTAGTGTTCAGTTTATTGGAAAATGCATTACGTCTATTTTGTAATCCATTATCAACATATTTCATATAATCTGTTTTATTTTCTGTATTTACTTTTGATAAATCTACACTTGTAGCAAATTCTAATAGACCCATAAATGACACATATTGCATCTTTCCTGATACATTCATTAATTCATGATTCCCTAATAAACTTATTACACGACCACCACTTTTTCTTGATATCCTATCTATATCTGTATAAAATTTTAATATCTTTACATCTGATGCTTCATCATCTATAGTTGAATTTGGTAAAACACAAATATGATCACCAACAGGTCGACAACGATCGACTTGATCACCAACTTGGACAACTATGGTATCACCACCAATCCATATAAAACGCTCAACAATATCATATTTGTTTTTCAAGATCACAGAATTTATTGTGTTCGTTTCAACTTTCTTTATACATTTACCAATCTCTAACACTTTAACGGCAACTTCTATATCACCATGTATATCACCTATCGCTATCGTTCTTGATGTCGGTTCTAATGTTGATGGTATATATTCAAATCCTTCACAGTCTTCTTCAAAATCTTGTTTTATTTCCAAATAACGAGAACCATTATATATGTCTTTTTCTTTTACATTAGACCTATACATTGATTTTTTTAAATTAAAATCAATATAGTTTTGATCAGATAATGATTGTGTTAAATCAATATCTTTATCATATAACGAATTATTCGATCTTATTAAATACTTTCTTTTAATGTCCATAATTATAATTTATATATATAAATTATAATTGAAGTCTTTTAAATTTTTTGATCAACATATATTTATGATTTATTTATTTTTAAATAATAATCTTCGTTATCTAACACCGTAAATGCACCTATTTTTTCCACGTGTTTTAATAATTTAAAACCTTTGTATTTCTCTTTTTTTTTATTAATTGGTTCTTCTAAATAATATGTTTCTTCACTTTTTATGGGGTTACTCTCTGATGCTATAATAATTGATTCAGGTTGACTATCCTTTTTTTCAGCTATGATGGAAATACCATCTTGTGATGATGTATTTAAATCTGTTGTTAATTTTTTTATTTTGTTATAAACATATGGTAATGTTAATTTGTTTATATTCTGTACATCTCTCGATTCAATATTTTTTACATCTTTATTTAATATATTTATATATTTTTTAGTATCTAAATAAGATTTGTTTTGTGAATCAAATTTTTCAACATTATTATTATTATTAAAATCATAAAAAATTTTAAATAAAAGTAATAATAAAATTATATTAAGGAAATTATTATCAAATATCATTTAATTTAACATAGAAAAAAAATTTAACATATCCATTTTATCTAAAATAATGAATATGACATATCATTCTGAAACCCCTCTATGTTTGATAAATTATTATGAGCTACCTCTCCTAATAAACCTGGAGATGTAATAATATGTTCAGATTCAGATCCAGATTCAGGTCCATTTCTTTTTTTTAAAGAAGGTGCAATCGATAGGTTTCTCTCTATTTCTGTTCTACTCATCTGTTCATTATTTGGTTTTCCTGAGGAAGATAAGAGGTTGCTTCTACTTTCTTCGGAAGTAGAATCTCCTGAGGGAGAGAATTTTCTTTTAGAAAAATCTTCCCCGAGGGTGCTTCTACTTTCTTCGAAAGTAGAAGCTCCTGATATTTGTTCATTATTTGGTTTTTCTGATTGAGAAACCACATTACTGAGATTAGAACTGATATTTATTGGTAATTCCATATATTGAGAACTATTAGGTAACACTATATTATTTATATCAGATGGGATTGGTAATTTCGCACTTGTATCATAATTAGTTGGATCCATAATCAAAATACTAATAATTTTATCATTGACTTTATGTTTTTGCATTGTATTCATAGTAATTAGAAAAGCCATAGCACATACAATTGCAATACTATAATTCTTTGTTGCCATATAACCAATCATAAATAACACAAATAATTTGAATAACTGTGAATCAAATAAATTAACCCAATATTTTGGTAATTTTGGAGCTGCTAACCCTGCATATAATGCAATAAACATTATTATCAATGTTGAAACATATTTATTCTCTAATACTTCTTTAATTTTACTGTCTATACTCGATAAACTTAATTGTTCCTCAATACCTGATAAACTAAATGAATCCATTTTATATATATTATATTATTACTTTATAAAATTAATTTTTTATTTTCTATTTCTCGCTTAATTGCATCACTATATTAAATATCATTGCACTTACAAATGCAATACTATAATCTTTTGTTGTGATGTAACCTATCAAAAATAATATAAATAATTTAAATATTTTAGATTCAAATAATTTGGTCCAATATTCTGATAAATTTGGAGCAGCATATCTCCCATACATTACTATAAACATTATAGCTATCGATATCACATATTTATTATCTAAAACTGATGTTGACATCTCATGTACCTGTTTTTCTATTTTTTTTAATTTCTCTTTGTCTGTTAATTCATTTATCTTTGTTAAATTTAAAAAATCCATATATACATATATTTAATATATTTTTTTTAATTTAATTGTTCTTCTTCTGCCTTTTTTGTACCTCCATCATATGCATATGCAAGTTTCTCTCTTATTAGTACCGATGAATATGATATTGTTTTAGTATTATCTTCCAAACTATATAAGTCTCCTAACAATCTACCATATTTATCTGTTCCAGTTATACAAATATTAACTAAATATACATCTCGATTTAATAATTCCCTTACATTTTTCCTCGGTAGTGACTCTTGAACACTAGGCAAATTTGTTACTAAATTTAATAACCTATCTCTTGCTAAATATGCTTTTTTTTTATTATCAGACGACTTTGATTTCATCTCACAAGTATCTATCCCATTTAATCTTACTGTAAATTTATTATATTCATTATTTAACTTCATTACAATCGTACATGTATCTCCATCATATATGTCCACAACTCTGACAACCGTATTATATTCTAATTCAAATAATTTATGACAACTATCAAATGTATGATTTCTAAATTCATCTTGAGGATTATGAGCACTCATTATATTATATATATATATATAATCGATTACATAATTTTTATACTAAAAAAAATTGATATAATAAATAATAAATAATAATATTTAATGATATAAATTATAATAATAAATAGATGGATACAACAGGAAAGACAACAATTATGACTCATTTTGGATATTTAATTAAAAAAAGTGACTGGTCTGAAGATTTTTTAACTATTTTAAGACAGGATTTGACAGTTAAACCACATATAGATAGCAAATATAATGTTAAACCAGAGGAACCATTCCCGATATATCAAGAGGGTAAAAATAAAATATTATTACCAAAATATTATGGGATAGAGAAATTTGGGATACCAAAACAGATCCAATCAGATAACAGTGGTTTTAGGAAAACAAATGTGAAATTTAATGGAACATTACGTGATTATCAGATACCGATTATTGAGAAATGTATGAAAAATTATATGGATTCAAACAATGTTTTGCTACCATATGGAGGAGGTGTAATGACTGTTCCACCAGGTAAAGGTAAAACTTGTATGGGTATCTATATAGGATGTTTAATTGGATTTCCGATGTTAATTATAGTGCATAAAACTTTTTTGGTAAATCAATGGATAGAACGTATTCAACAATATGCACCAACAGCTCGTATCGGTATTATTCAACAAGATAAGATTGATATTGAGAATAAAGATATTGTGATTGGGATGTTACAATCTATATGTATGAAAGAATATGATGAAGATATATTTGAGGGATTTCCTTTAGTTATATTTGATGAAGTGCATCATTTGGGAGCTAAAGTATTTTCCAAAGCATTATTAAAAATTCAAGCTCCATATACTCTTGGTCTGTCTGCTACACCAGAACGAAAAGACAAATTAGAAAAAGTTTTTTATTGGCATTTGGGTAGATCAATGTATTATGAAGGGTCAGATATAGATTCATCTGTTAATATTAAATTATATAAATATAATTTGAGTGGTCCAAATAAATTATTTAAACCATTATTTAATTTCAGAACAAAACAGATGAATATGGCGAAGATGGTAACAAATTTAACAGAACTTTCAATTAGAACAGATTTTATTTTGAAATTAATTAATGAGATATTTCTGGAAATTCCTTATAATATATACGATCCATTAGACGTTCAATCTGTTCATAAAAAAAATTTTTTAAATAAAACACCATTATTCGATAATTTATATACTATAAATACATCCCATAAACATGCCTTCCGTAAGCTATTAATATTATCTAACCGTGTTAATCATCTTAAATTAATAGATGAATTATTACAAAAACAAGATAAAAGATGGAGTAATTTAATAGGATATTATATTGGTGGTATGAAGGAACGCAAATTAAAAGAATCAGAAACGAAACCATTAATTTTAGCAACATTTGAAATGGCATCTGAAGGATTAGACATCAAAAATTTAGATACATTGATGTTAATAACTCCAAAAAGTAGTATCACACAATCAATCGGTAGAATATTAAGAGTACAGGCAAATTTACGAACATATATTCCAACAGTTTATGATATTGTTGACGACATCAGTGTATTTATGAATCAAGGTAAAAAAAGATATTCTGATTATGTTTCAAAAGAATATAACGTTGAATGGTTCAATGTTATTGACAAAAATGCTCAACAAGTTTATGAACCATTTTTACAACCCAGTTTTAATATACAACAAAATAATGAATTTGTTGATAATGGTGATGATCAATTCATTGATGATTAAACTTTTAACAGACTATATTATTTTATATTTATTACACTATAATAATATTATTTATATATTATTATAATTTAACAGCTTATTTATATACTATATAAATACCGAAATATGGAAAACTCTGTAACAGCATTAGCAATCATTAAAAATAGTGTAATATTTATTATTAGTGAAATTAATTCTATAATACATATTAATAGTATTATTAAAGACCAATTACCATCTTATCTATCTGCTTTAAATTTACTATTTAATTCTGTTAATAAATTACATTCTATATATTATAATGAGATACCAATTGAACATGCATTAAAATTTGCTCTATTAAATAATCTTAATCTTAAATTAAATAAATTTTCTAAATTATTATTTGAAATAAAAAATCTAAATACAAGTTCGAAATGTTGTTCCAAATTATCTTATTTTTTATGTAATACACCATCTAAATTAATAATTAAAATAGACAATACATTTGAAGAAATTAATAAAATTATTTCAGATATTATTGAACTTGAAAAAACAATTTTTGGTACTGCTATACGTATTGAACATCCTCTATTACAATTAGCATGGTTATTAGTTGGTTCTAATCAATTAAATGATGTATCTATTGACTCAAATATATATATCCAATCATTACTAACATTACTGAAAAGAGATGAAAAAAATATGACTGATATTCAAGAACAATATTATATCAAATTAATAACCGCGTTTGTTAATCATCTAGATAGAATCGGAGGAACATATACCGACTCAAAAATATCTGTTTTCGAATTAAACCAAATTAAACCAAATGACAATAATAAAAATTCTATTAAACAACTTATTGAACATGAATATAATAATATTATTTCCCATAAAAATGAACTTATAAATCACAATGAAAATATTGAACATTTCAACACTCTTAATAAACTTAATATATTAAATAGAACACCAAATAATATTATAATTGATAACGTGTCTGTTGGTTCAAATAACATAAATGAACATTGTAATACTCCAAATGTGGAATTATCACCTAAACCACACAGTCCATTAACATTACCAAAAATCATATTGAATAATAATTATGACTATGATTTTGAACATTCATTAAATAATAAAAAAAGAAGAAATAGTAATAATAGTAATAATAGTAATAATAGTAATAATAGTAATAATAGTAATAATAGTAAAAATAGTAATAATAGTAATAATAGTAATAATAGTAATAATAGTAATAATAGTAATAATAGTAATAATAGCAACAGAAGGAAAAACAAAAATAAAAATAAAAATAAAAATAAGAATAAATCACTAAATGTACCAATAAATTGTTTTCTATCTGTGCCCCCTTTAATAAATAATTTTAAATTACCATTATTGGTACCAAAAAATCATACAAATGACATACAATCTGAAAACAAACTATATGGAACCAGTAATTATATTAAATGTAATTAAATGTAATAAGATGTAATTAAATATTATTAATTTGTACAATTTTAAGAGTAGTAATATAGTTAATCATTTTGGAAATACATGAATACATTTGTAGATTTGTGTCAGTGCCTTCACTAACACCGAGATATGTATCAGATAAAATTTTAATGAAATTAATTCGAATATTTTCGTCAATGTTGATTAGTTTAAGAACATTAATCATAGTTTGTAAAATATCACTATTACAATATCCTTGTTCTTTTAGTTCATCATATTTTGCGATTGCTTGGATCAAATTACGACTTGCACATTTTTGAATCAAAGCAATAACAGTATTTGGATGTGGTTGATAACACAATTTATAAACATTATCTTCAGTAATATTATTATAACTATTATGTGTTGCTTCGAGATTATTTATTGCTTGACGTATATCACCCTGACTTATGAATATTATTGATTCAATACCTTTCTCTTCATAATTTACTTTTTCAGATTGACATATCATTATCAATCGTTTTTTTATATTATCTCTATTCATTGGTCGATAATGTAATATTAGACATCTACTTTGAATTGATTCAATTATTTTTGTTGAGTCGTTACAAGTAAAACAAAATCTTGTTGTATTACCATATTCTTCCATCATATTTGCTAATACATTTTGTGCTTTACGTGTTATATTATCAGCTTCATCAAATATGATTATTTTTTTTAAATTTGTATAATCTTCTTGCAAATGTATTGTTTTGTCAGGTGGTCTCTCCTCTGAATGTGGAGCGTCCATCCTCTGAAAAAAAACCAGAGATTTATCCTCCTCATGTGGTATATCATCTTTCCTTGAAGTATTATCATTTATTATTTGTATGCTTTCAGGAGCTCCTATGTTATTTGGAATGCCCTCAATGTTTTTTTTTGAGTTTGTTTTAGATTTTGATGGTTTTGTTACATCAGGAGGGCTAACTCCCTTTGAACGTGAGCCCACTGGTAAAAAATCGGAAGTATTATCTGATTTGTTATTTATTATTCCGATAGATTTTTCATCACCAAAAGGGTAATATTTGTTATTACTGGATGATTTATGATGATTATTAATAGATAGAACAATATCATTAGAATTATCGAGAATTCCATTTATTTTTTTTTTACAAAAATGAATGATACTATTGTTAATTATTTCGAGACCCCGGTTATCAGAAGCATTTAATTCCAATAATGCTTCATTATATTTTTTACCTAACATTTTTCTTGCTAAACAAAACATTGTACTTGTTTTCCCAGTGCCTGGAGATCCTGTTATTATTAAATTCGGTAACGCATTTATATTTATTAAATTTTCTAACTTTACACGCAAACAATCATCTAATATTATATCTTCAACCGTTGTAGGTCTATATTTTTCGATCCAAGGTATATTATTTTTTTGTTGTTTAATAGGGGGATCATTACTAATATTTTTTTGAACCATTATATTAGATCTATTATCTTTCACATCATTATTTGAAAAAAAATCTATTACTTGTACATTATCATCTGAATTCAAATTATTTTCGGTTTTTGTTTTCGCTTTTCTACCACGTTTTGATTTCTCTATAACACCGTCTAATTCTGTCTTTATTTCAGATAATATATTTGATGTTACATCCTGAACTAAATTATTTTTTGTTTGTTTTAAGTCTTTTCTTGCAGCTTGTCTCGCAATTTTCTCATGTTCGTCTAATTTTCTACGTCCCATTTAATATAAAAATATATTATTATCTTTATATTAAATTATTTAAATATCAATTTTTTAATATGGACTCTCTCCTACTCAATCAATATATAATTTGATATTTTTTTTAAATATTGGATAATCACAAATAATATCATCATCTTCGATCAACGTATCTATTAATTTTAATAATACATCTTTATCAATTAAATATGTAATAATGATATTTATTGTAGTTTGAAATTTACCAGAATTTTCATTTGTTTTTGAAACACATGTTTCTAATAAGTATTTCAATATATATTTATTTAATAATATTTCTGTATATTTATTTTTAAGTAATATATAATCACTTTTATAGACGCTTTCATCACCTAATTTATATCCATTTTCTTCTTTTGTAAATAATTGTTTAAATTCTGTAGTTTGAAGATTAAAAATTGATGTATTATCTGGTGGAACTAAACAATTATTTACATCAGATACAATTATTTCTGGTTTAGATTGGGAATTTCCATCGACTGATTTAATGTTTGGATTAATTGATTTCATTAGGTCCAAACTTTTGTCTATTAATGTTGTTAATCTTGTTAGTTCCCAAGATAATATTTTTGTACTATGTAATACATCTAATTGATTCACTAACCAATCTTCATTTGTTTTATATATTTCATTAGAGTTTGATTTAAGATTTAATACAACATTATCCCATAATACTAACCATAGTTCTAAATAAATTTTTCGAGTCATTATATTCTCTTCATATTGTGATCTCAGATTATTTAATATATTTTCTAATAATAATGTACTAATTATTTTACCATTATAAAACAATCCAATCAAATTTATCAAACTCAATATAATATTTTTCTTTTTTAAATAATCCTCCGATCCTTCTAATTTATTAGTCATATTGTTATCATTTATTTGATTTTTAAATACATCCTCTATATGACCCGCTATTCTCGTTAATCTATTATATTCATTTTCTAAACGATCTAATACTATATCTCTAAAACTAATTACCTCTTTTTTAGATGAGTCTTTAGATGATTCATCATATACATACCATAATTTATTATACATTATAATTTTCAAATAATTTATAAAACTTTTTACATTGTTTGTTTCCATTATGCACTTACCTAAAAATACATCTGCAATCTGATTTATTTCTGATTGTGTAAATGTTTTATATTGTAATGTTTCCTCTATTACTGAATCCAAATTATTATCATTTATTTTATTTAAAATCATAAACATATTTGTTAATGGTATTTTCTTCGTTTTATGTGCTTGCCATTTTGATTGATTCACTAATGGCCTATTCTCTTGTGATTTAAATGCATTTGATGTTACTATCATATTTTCTACATTTATCATTAGATCTGCTACAAGATCTGTTATCGGATCTTTCACTACTTTTTCATTATAATCTTTGAATAATTGAAAATTTATTTTGGTTTTTATTGGTGTATAATAAAAAAAATCAATATTCTGTCTCACTATATTTGTATAATTTGCCATTATTGTTATCTATTAATAATATCATTCCCTTAATATTGTTATTTTCTATCTAGTTATTTTTTTTTATTTTATAATATATACATATAAATAAAATGAATAATTTAAAAAAACATCAGCCATCTAATAGTATCAATGACAATCCTTATTTAGTCGATTTCTCATTCAATCCAATTAATTTCACCAATAACCATTCTTGTTCTAATAATAATAATAAACATATTATTAAACTTAAACACAATCAAGCAATTTCCATTGAAAAAGACCTATACCTACATGAATATTATAATAGTAATATTAGCAATCTTGTTAAAACATTTACGACTAATAACTGATCATATAATATAATTTTATAAATTATATTAAATCACAATATTAATCATAATATTGAAAAAATAATATATTTTTTATTATTATTATGTCTATATCAAAAACACAGTTATTGTTTTTTGTTATTGGTTTTAATATTACTTTAGTATATTTATATCTCAGAACAAATTATACAATATTAGTTAAAGAAAATTTTGTAAATAAAGGATGTGACAAATATATTTAATATGTTAAAATTTAAATAAAATAAATTTATAATATAATTATTATATATGAATAATTATAATAGTTATATAATTGCGCTCTTTCTAGGTATTTTATTGGGATGTGTTGTTATTAATCAAATCCAATATAATCACATTATTATTATTAATAAATAAATAATTCACAAATTTTTTATATACATATAATATCTATTATGAATATGAAAACTATTATTACTGGAATCATTATTGGATTTATTTTTTTATATTTTTATAAATATTATAAACAAGAATCTTTTTCTAATTCTAAACGTGTCTCACCTAATACTAAAGATTCACATTTATTTAATGATTCACATAATTATAATCTTTATACTGATAAACATGTTCGGTTTAATGATAATATTGATATTTATGAATTTGAAAAAGGATTAAGATATTCTAAAAAAGATAATTATATTATTGATGATAAACATCTTAATAATATTGTCGATGATTTATTAGATAATAATAGTCCAATCGTTGAAGAAAAAACAAATATTAGTGAAGGCTCTATTATAAATCAACAAGAGCTTCAACCACTAAACAGTCTGGGTGAGCACTCGACCCTGAAGGGTGAAAAACAAAATAAATTGATAAGCTGCCTTAAACCTGTTAATTCTGTTGATAAAAATAAAATGTTCGATGAACTCGAATCAGAAATTAACCAAAAATATGAAAAATATAGTGAAAATGAATTATATCTTGATATTGACCGACCATCTAATCCTACTAATATCCTAAATTCAAATAAATTTACTATGAACGACGTTAATCCCGTTATTAATCCATATTGTTATACAAATGCTTTAGCCAATCCAGAAAATGATAATCTCACTATTTGGGAAAAATATGATAATATGACTACTAATAATTTTAAAGAATTTAATAAATTAGATAAATTGGAACCAAATTTATTAGCACCAGATAAATGGAATATTAATGATAATACACAATATGGATCACGATTTGATAATTTTAATCATTAATAATAAACAAATTGATATGTGCTCCCTAAATCATCTCAAGGAGATGATTGTAGTGAGCACTCATTAATTTGTCTATTTCTATATGATATATAATCTGTTATGTGAGGAGAAACCTCACATAACAGATTATATATCATATAGAAATAAAAAATTGAAAAACCATATTAAAAAATTGATTTTTATATACTTAACACTATATTAATATATATATAAATATACGATATTATGGAACAAACATTAAATATATATAATTTCAAAGAGATCACTAATAATAATATTAAAAATAGTATTATTAATATTATATATCAGGAACTCAATATGTATAACTATAGATATCAATTATTAGACAGTAAAAATATTGATGTTTTAAAAAAAGAAACATTTTATATAACGCCTCATATTATTGGAACTAATTGTTGGATTGTTTATTATAGTATTGCCAATGTTAAATATCATGTTATACTGTATAAAAAAGATCTAAAACAAATGAAAAACCAGATCAATATTAATTTTTTAAAAGTATTTACATTTGATTATTTTAATAAAACTGGTATTTATAATGATCTATATAATTTAACAATATTAGAAGGAAAATTTATACCAGAAGAAATTAACAATCCTAAACCAATCTTTTTGATTCAAGATATGTTGATTTACAGTGGTCAAAAAATTTTAACAAAAAATATTCCAGACAAAATTAAATTAATAGAACAATTATTACCTATTCTTAATAATGGTCTTGACAATAAATTTTCTATCAAACTTTCTGGTATTTATATTTATGATCAGATTGGTGATCTTATTTTTAATAAAATAAAGAACAGTAAATTTAAAATAAATGGTCTCATATTTTTACCAGAAAAATCAGGAAGAAACATTATTTATTTAAATGATAATGAATTTATGATGCTCCGTAATGGTACTCCTAATGAATTTGTTTGTAAAGAATATTCAAGTCTTAGTGTTCCATCTATTCCATTACAAATGTCTCATAAAAATAAGTTGGATAAACATCTTATAAATGATTTTGTTTTAAGAAAAACAAATATTACTGATGTATTTGAGATTTATAAATATGAAATCAAAGAAAAGATATACACAAATTTAACAAATAATAATTATATTGGAATAGCTCATGTTCCAGATATGAAAACATCACATTATTGTAAAATGTTAGGTGATAAATATGAAATATTTGTTAATAAATGTAATTATAATTATAAATTCAGAAAATGGTCTGTTATTATTGAACCAAATAAAATTAATAATTAATAATTAATTATTATAATTAGTAATTATTTTTTTATGATTTTTCTTTAATATTTTTATATATATGATATATAAATGATTATACATTCATACACAACTCAAGGAAAACGCCCCTATCAAGAAGATCGATTTGTTATTAAAAATTATTTATCTAAATACACCCCAGATCAGGATTTGAATGAAACAGAAACATTGACACGATATCCAATGGACTTTTTGGCTGTTTTTGATGGTCATGGAGGACCAACCATTTCTGATGCTTTATCTAAAACATTACCTGCATATTTTTATAAACAAAATATAATGTATAATAATGAACCTAAACCACATCCAAAATACAATGAATATATAGTATCCACTTTCGACAATATTCAAAATGAACTTAATGCTAAACATAATAAAAGTTCTCTACAAGGATCTACTGTTTGTATAGCACTCATTTATATGTACAAAAATAAAAAATATTTAACTGTCATTTGGTCTGGTGATAGTCGTGCTATTGCTTGTAATAAATATTTTATTGCTGAATCTCTCTCTCTCGATCATAAACCTGATTCCCCATTAGAATTATCACGTATTAAAAAATTAGGTGGTACTGTCACTTTTGAACAAAATGATGTACCTCGTATTAATGGTGTTCTCGCTGTTTCCAGATCTATGGGCGATTTTGATCAAAAAACTTTAGTCGAACATAAACCTGATATTATACACTATCTATGTAATAATTATAAATTTATTATTGTTGCAAGTGATGGACTTTACGACTCTATGAATAATCAACAAATTGTTGATTTCGTTATCACATCTGTTAATGATCAACCTAATACTGTTTCCAGCTCCAGAAACAATAAAAATGAACTCAATATCGCTTACAAACTCGCTAATAAAGCTATCGAACTCGGATCCGACGATAACGTTTCCGTTATCATCTATTTTATCGATCCCGCATGTTCCATTAATTAACTCTAAATATTTATTGATATCAAAAAATTATCTAACATATCTGATTTTGGACGTTTATTGGTTCCATTCTTTTTTTTATTTGATTTAACACTATTACTTTTTTTTATTATAGCCTTTTTACTGGTTTTCTTAACTACTTTTTTACTTACACTCTTCTTTATACCCTTCCGACTTAATGCCATTATTATATACATATAGAAAAAAATATATTTACTATTTTTTTTTATACATCTATTTTTATATATCTATTTTTTCGATTTTTTCGATTTTTTCGATCTCGCATATTGTTTCTTTAAATATTCTACATCATCTGATAATTTTTTATAATTTACTGGTACTGATTTACTATAATTTCTTATTAAATTAACCCTCCTTAATACTGCTAATTCTCCCTGTTTTTTTGAGGCACGTTTTAATGATGACCTCCTTTCTTTTATTGGCATCTGTAATGAATAACCATAATCACTAAGATGCATCTCATTACCAATTGGTGGTAATACTTTTGGTCTTTTTGGACCCCTTCTTTTTACTCTCACGGCATGCACTTTTTTTGAACTCATATATATATATATATATATAAAATTATAATAATATTGTTATTATTTGTTAGTTTTTAATAATAATTTGTATTATTCTATAAATAAATTTAAACAATATAATATTATTATATCATAATTATATAATGAACAATAACAACAATAACAACAACAATAACAATAATCAACCTTTTATAAATGACATCGATATTATTGATCCTGAGTATAATTATCATTCTGGACTTGATATTTTACCAATTATATTTAATATTGAAGCTGGTGGAGCGGGTTTAGTTAGAGGGGCTGGTGGAGCTGGTATTGTTAATGATATCTTTCCAGGGTTTTTATTTAATAATGAAGAAGCTAAAGTTGATGATGTGATAAGGGGAGGATTGCTACCTCGGAATGGAAATAATATTGATGCTATAATTGAAGACGCATATATTAATTCATTAAATTCATATGATGCAGATCTACAAGATAGAATACACCGTAATGAATTATATACAAGATCTCTATATTTTGATAACTTTTCACAACATATTCTTCAGGAATCAATTGTTGATTATATTATAACAAATGGTATTCAAAACAATTATACAATTAAAGAACTGATTAGTAATATTTTTGCTTACTATTGTATTAATTTTCCTGATGAAAATATTGAATACCTTAAATCAGTTATTAAACGAGTTACAGTACCCATTATTAGACGACAATCTAATAGACAAAATATTTTTATTTCTTTATTAAATGAGATGATCAATTTTCCTAATATGAATGATAATGCAAATAATGATAATCAAAATCATGATAATCCATTAACTGAAGAACAATTTAATACTATTAAATCCCATCAATTTTTACATCTATATAAATCTAACCCAAATATTGATAATAAATGTTCTATATGTAAAGATGAATATCAAGAATATGATGAAGTTATCGAATTAAATTGTTCAAATAATCGTAAACAATTACTTGATACTACAAAAAATCAATCTGTTCCACATAGATCTAATGTACACGCTATTATTAATGACTTTTTATTTGACAATAATTTAAATTATAATGATGAAGAGGAAGAGGAAGAGGAAGAGGAAGAGGAAGAGGAAGACCAAATAGAATCAACAGATGATATCGATAATGATAAAGATATTATAAATGATAGTGATGTAAATTCAACATCCCCTGAAGCAAATGAAGATACTTCAACTAAAGAAAAAATATTGCCAAACCATTATTTTCATAAAGATTGTATTTTTGAATGGACTACCAAACACCACGCATCTTGTCCATTATGTAGAACAAAAATATATATTTAATCTTTCATCATATAGTTTTTAATTTTATTATATTTGTTCAATATAATAAAATATAATCATTTCATTATTATATTATATGAATTCATTCTGTAATAATGATGATATCAATCCTAAAAAAAGAAAAATAGGTATTGTTTATGATAATAAATATGATGGAGAATTAATGGATCAAAATAAAAACTCAATCGAAGAAATTAATACTGATTCATCCATTTATGATAATATTTTATATCTAAATAAACATATTTATAATAATTTATTTAAGTTTTATGGAACCAATTTGACCGCTAATGTTCTTAATATTAATAGAATATCACAAAAAGAAAGTGATGTAACAATTGATGTCGATAGAATGTTTGTTGACGTTTTCTCACAAAATTCAATTATTAACCAAAATAAAATGACAGACCAATAATATATTATCGTTTTAATTTATTGAAATATCATTGAAAAATATTTTATTTCCATCAACAACAGTTGCTTCGACTACAGCTTCAACCACTGGTTCAACCACAGGTTCAACTACAGCTTCAACTACAGCTTCAACCACAGGTTCAACTACAGGTTCAACTACAGCTTCAACTACAGCTTCAACCACAGGTTCAACAACAGCTTCAACGGTTGGTTCAACAACAGCTTCAACGGTTGGTTCAACTACAGCTTCAACTACAGCTTCAACTACAGCTTCAACGACAGGTTCAACGGTTGGTTCAACTACAGCTTCAACGACAGGTTCAACGGTTGGTTCAACTACAGCTTCAACGACAGGTTCAACGGTTGGTTCAACTACAGCTTCAACGGTTGGTTCAACAGTTGGTTCAACTACAGCTTCAACGGTTGGTTCAACAGTTGGTTCAACTACAGCTTCAACGGTTGGTTCAACAGTTGGTTCAACTACAGCTTCAACGACAGGTTCAACGGTTGGTTCAACGGTTGGTTCAACTACAGCTTCAACTACAGCTTCAACTACAGCTTCAACTACTGGTTCAACAACAGCTTCAACAGATGCTTCAACTACAGCTTCAACGACTGGTTCAACTACAGCTTCAACCACTGGTTCAACTACAGCTTCAACCACTGGTTCAACGGTTGGTTCAACGGTTGGTTCAACGGTTGGTTCAACGGTTGGTTCAACGGTTGGTTCAACTACAGATTGTTGTGATTTAAACATATGTTGTTTGATATTGTTCAAACGAATTCTGTGTGAGGCAAATATGTTATTATTTGTTGGATTTTTATTAACAATAAAATTTTTAAATTTGTTATCAACAACATCAGGAACACTAGGAACACTCGGAACAGTAATTTTTTCATTATAATCATTGTTATTTGTTTGTGTTTCGTTATTAGATGCAATTTTTCGGAGTGTCATAAGTCTAATATAATTTGATTTAGAACTATTCATTATATAATAACAAAAAACATAAAAAAAAAAGTTCAACGAATATAAAATATTAAAAAGTATATTAAAACTTATAATATTTTATAATTTAAAAATTTATTTGTTGGATATATTGTATTGAATTATCGAATTTTTTCTTAAGAATTATTTCAATTAATGTTTTTACATCATCGCCTGCTCTATGTGCAACATTAACATCACAATTAAAAATTGATTTATAAATATTACCAAGTCTTTTATAGCCACTATGTTTGCAGGTGCATATAACATTTTTATTTTTTTTGATAGAAAGTAGTTTTTTGATAGTACCAAATTGTTTGATACGTTGTAATTCATTTAACAGAACATAAAAATCGAAAGCAGTATTATGGGATATAAATACATCTATTGTATTTAAAATTTGGTATAGTGATAAACATTCATTACCATTATCATCTTTATTATTTACCATAATTTTGTTAAATGTATAACCTTCATTGAAAGCTTTTTCAAAACTGATACCATGAACATCGACAGCTCCTTGTGGTATTTCAAAAAAATCAGTAGGTTTACGAAGATAATTATTTATTTTCAATTGATCAACATTTGGATCGAATGAGGGTGTGTACCAATATCCGATCTCAACTATTCTACATTCATTATATATTTTATTGTCCCAATATTTGAAAAAATTATTTCTATCTTTAACAAGACCAGTTGTTTCTAAATCTAAAATCAATACTTTTTTCCCTCTAATTTGTTCAATAATACTATCAAAATTTACTTGTTTATTATTAGATGTAGTTGGTACTGTTTGTCCGATGTGTAAAACTGGATCGATTAATGGTTGATTATTTGATTCTGATGTGGATGGGGATGGGGATGGTGAATCTAATATAACATTAATGGCAGTATTTTGTTGTTCTTTTTTTTTATTAATAATATTAATTCGTGATAAAATGGAACTGGTAGTTCGTCCCATAATATTAGCGATATCATCTATTGTCATATTTAAATTGATCATCTGCACAAGTGTGTTTTCCATATCTTGAGTCCATGTTGTTCCACGATTCATATTTTTATATGTATATATTTATCTAATAAAGAAATAGTGTTATAATGTTTAATTAATCAATTTTTTATAATCATATTATATATTTAAGGAAGTTAATTATCATCACAATAACAATTATATGAACCATTTTTTTCCATACGACACATTTTAAACACTTTCTCATAAACAGATTCTGAGTCATCAGATTGACCAAAAATAAAAACATCTGAAGAAAAAAATTCCATTTCTTTTTTAGCAACAGTAAAACCACCTTTGCAATCTTCGTCTCTCATAAGACTAATATGACAATGACAATTACACTTGTGGTAAATATAAAGGTCTGAACATCTGCGTCCAGTAACACCTTCGGAATCACAAGTTGAACAGTATTGTTTTTCTTGTATTGCTACTTGATTAACTGACTGAACAGGTTTATTTGCTGGATATCTAACAGCAAATTGATATTCTTGATGATTTTCTATAGTTTGATATGCATCTGAATATTTTTCAAGGTAATATTTAAACCATTTTTTAAGTTGTGAGATGGTTCCAAAACTTGGTTTAATAAATGGAGTCCTAATAATAGTTGGAATCGATTTATGAATTTTTTTAAGATTCATTTCCATAGCAATATAGTCTCCTATTATAAAAACGATACCTTCTTCATCAATATTGCATCCATCACGGATATCAATAAGTGTTTTTTTTATCTTAGAAAAGTTATCAAAAAGTTTTCTTTTTTCATTGAGATTTTTAAGTTTAAGATGATTACCATATTTTCCAATAGAGTGAATACTGATTGTCTGCATTTTATATATACATATCGGAATTAGATAAGTATATATATAAAATTAAAATTTCATTTTTTTGTATTATATTATAAAGATGCAAATGAATGTTTAACAGATGCATCAACACCATTAAGAAATGGAGGGTTTAGTAAACTATATTTATCTAACATACCAACAGCATTAACCTCAGTATTAACATTTACTTCAAAATTAGGTGTTACTTCTGGATTAACAGTCAATTGTTCATTTGTTGGCATTGTTTCAGATGATACTGGAACGGTAACGATAGCTGTATGTGGAACTTCAGATCTCTCATTATTTAAACTGGAAAAATCAGATTGAACGACATTTTTCGGGAATGGTTTAAAATCATAAACATAAGGGATTTCATGTGAATCAGCAGGAACTCCTTTACCAGCTACATCCATAGAAGAGGAACTAACGAATGGTTTACTATCTTTGGCAGCACACCATAAATTTCTATCACGATCATTATTAATGTGTCTATTAACATTATCAACACAATTCAATTTATCATTAATTTTAGCTCGTTGACCTTCACCTTTATCAGGTGCATTACAAGAGTCCATTAATTTATCTATTTTTTTAGATTCTTCGGTTAATTGAGAACATTGACTAGCCGCAAGATCTGTCCAAGCTAATTTAGTAGTATTATCAAAATGTTCTTTATTAGAAGAATTAAATAATAAGAACAATACTAAGGCAGCAATAGCTAATATAATAAGAGTATTCATATATTTAATAGAAATAAAATAAATTTATTATATTAAAAAATTGAAATATTTAATATATGGTTTAAATAATTAATCTATATTAATTATATTATGGAGTCATCAAAACCAATTAAACAAAATCTTGTTCAGGTTATTATGAATGATAGCCAAATTAAAGAAGTTATTCTTTTAAATTTAGTTAAAATGTTAAATGCTCGAGAAATTATTGATAATGAAAATATTAACACATATGCATCTACCGCATTTAGAAATATAGATCAGAATGATGAGACCCATTTTACAGTATCACAAGTAGAAACAGAACGTATGGGAACTAATAAAATAATTATTAAATTTATTAGTCGTAAAATTACCACAATCAGGAAAGTTGTCGATATTGAAGATTTTATGGATAAACCAGATTATAAATTTGTAATTGTATCAAATGTAGCTCCCAAAGCATCAAAACAAATAATGGAATATAAAAATACGGAACTATTTTATAGTGTAGATCTACAGATAAATTTGATAGATCATATATTAGTACCAAAACATTTTAAATTATCACCCAGTGAAATCAAATCACTTGAAGAATCATATCAATTTGAAAAAAAAAATGCCAAAAGAATGTGTATTGATGATCCTGTTGCAAGATATTATAAAGCAGAAGTTGGAGATGTATTTAGGATTGAAAGAAGTAGTTTAGCAAGTGGTATTATTTGCGATTATAGAATCGTTATAAATCAAAGTATTTACAAATGAACATCAACTTGTTAATATTACCTACATATTTTTTTATAATATATAATTGCGATTAATAATATAATATAATATAAAATATTATATTATATATATATGAAAATTTTTTATGGTATTGAAAGCAACAAAATTGATGTTACAAATATTTGTTATGATAAATTATTAAACAATGAAATTATAACAATTCCATCAGATGATTATAATAGAGCTAATCATTTTTCAGATCCTCTACGTGGAACTTTAAAAATAATAATGATTGTTGATGATAATAATAATTTATTTAAATTTGACCACACATTAACAATTAAAATCAATATTATTGATAAAACAATAAAATCTGTCGATGATAATGGTATTAATAGCAGGATAAATAATATTCATAACAAATTAAAAATTAAATATGGATCTTTCAATGAAGAATTACCAGAACAGAAAATGGTTGGCAGATATTTAACAGGCTCTGAAAAAGTTTTAGAAATTGGAGGCAATATTGGGAGAAATTCTCTCGTTATTGGTCATATTTTAAATAATAATGATAACAATAATTTCGTATCGTTAGAATGTGATGAAAATATTGCTGTCCAATTAATCGAAAACAAACATTTAAATAATCTGGATTTTTTTGTTGAAAATTCTGCATTATCTAAAAGAAAATTAATTCAAAAAGGTTGGGAAACAATTACATCTGATGAACTATTACCTGGTTACAAAAATGTTAATACTATAACATTTGATGAATTAAAAAACAAATACAATATAAAATTTGATACACTTGTTTTAGATTGTGAAGGTGCTTTTTATTATATTTTAATGGATATGCCAGAAATTTTAGATAATATTAATCTTATTATTATGGAAAATGATTATTATGATTTGTATAAAAAAAAATACATTGATGATGTTCTTAAAAAAAATAACTTTTATGTGGACTATGTAGAAAGTGGAGGATGGGGACCATGTTATAATAATTTTTTTGAAACATGGATCCGTAAACCATAAACAAAAATACCCATATTAAAAAATTGATATTTTTATTTTAAGCATATGTTGTATAATAATTAAATTTTATATATTTATGACTTATTTGAGCTTTATGACTAATGATACTAATGAATCTATTCCTAATAGATTTTCTAATAAACCGACTTTTACAATCTATATGTTAGATAATAAAGGTAATGTTTGGAAGGAAGATAATTACGAGGGTAATTGTGTATTTAGTGGAAAGAATTTTTTTGATTTACTCGCTGAAATGAATCATTTAAAATATAGAGACGATGCAATTCGTGAATATCATTTTGATATTGATGAAAAAGATACTCTAATATATCCTAATATCGTGAGAGATCTTAAAAAATGGCGTAAATGGAAAAATGTTCCGATCTATAATTGCGAACAACACGGATTTTCATACAATGTGAATGAAGAATCTGGCGACGAATCTTACAATGAATTTGACGATGATTGCGACATAGATGATACATTTGATGACTAATTATTGGTTATTATTAAATAAAATAAATAAATAAAATATTATGATACACTTTTTTTATTAAAAAAAATATAATTATATATAGATCAATACGAGATGTATATTTTTATATAATATTTTTGTTGAAAATTATTATTATTATTATTAAACCTATTATATTTAAAGATTTTTATTATTTTATTAATGTCAAATAATAAAACGATTTAAATTATTATTAATGATAATAATTCATACATATGACTTCTACTAATACAAAATCTACACAAAATCAAGAGAATGTTGCTATCGGAATTGATCTCGGAACAACATATTCAGCAATTGCTATATTTCGGAATGGTCAAACCGATATTATAGCAAATAATCTGGGTAATAGAACAACACCAAGTTGGGTAGCATTTACTGAATCAGAACGACTTGTTGGAGATTCTGCAAAGAATCAGTTTGCTGGAAATCCATCAAATACAGTATTTGATGCGAAACGTTTAATGGGACGTAAATTCATTGATGATTCAGTTCAAACAAATATGAAACACTGGCCTTATAAAGTAAGTTGTGATAAAGATGGAAAACCAAAAATTAATGTGAATTATATGGGTGAAGAAAAACAATTTACTCCCGAAGAGGTATCAGCAATGGTTCTCCAATATATGAAAACTACTGCTGAAGATTATCTTGGGCATCCAGTTAAAAAAGCTGTTATTACTGTTCCAGCTTATTTCAATGATGCCCAAAGACAATCAACCAAAGATGCTGCTACAATTGCTGGTCTTGATTGTTTGAGAATTATTAATGAACCAACCGCCGCTGCACTTGCTTATGGTCTTGATAAAAAGACTGATAAAGAACAAAATGTTCTTATTTTTGATCTAGGCGGAGGGACTTTTGACGTAAGTGTTCTGACTCTTGATAATGGAATATTTGAGGTGAAGGCGACAGGTGGTAATACAAATCTTGGAGGCGATGATTTCGATAATGAACTTATTAAATATGTATCAAATGAGTTCAATAAGAAGAATAAATGTGATATGTCATCTAATAAACGAGCATTGGCTCGCCTTAAACGAGCTGTTGAAACCGCTAAACGATCTTTATCTAATACAGCAATCGCAACTGTCGAAGTTGATGCTCTTCACGATGGTATCGATTGTAATGTTCAACTTACTCGTGCTAAATTTGAATCTCTTTGTGATCGATTTTTTAGAGAATGTTTAACATCAGTTGAACAGGTATTACGTGATTCTAAAATGAGTAAATCTGATATTCAAGAAATTATCCTTGTTGGTGGTTCAACTCGTATCCCAAAAGTTCAAGATATGTTAAGTAGCTTTTTTAATGGTAAAGAATTAAATAAAAGCGTAAATCCAGATGAAGTTGTGGCAGCAGGTGCAGCAGTTCAGGCTTTTGTTTTGAATGGAGGGCAAGATTCTAAAACAAATGATATTCTCCTTTTAGATGTTTGTCCTATGACTATTTCTATTGAAACAGCCGGTGGTATCGCAACACCAATGATCGCTCGTAACTCAACTATCCCAACCAAGAAAAGCCAAACTTTTAGCACTTATGCTGATAATCAACCTGCTGTTGATGTTAAGGTTTATGAGGGAGAAAGAAAATTCGTTAAAGACTGTAGATTACTCGGATCCTTCCTTTTATCTGGTATCGCTCCTGCTCCTCGTGGGACACCACAATTGGAAATTACATATGATATAGATGCAAATTCAATCTTACAAGTAAGTGCGGTAGATAAAGCTTCTGGTAAAAGCGAAAAAATTACAATTACAAATGAAAAAGGAAGACTTTCAAAGGAAGAAATTGAAAGAATGGTTGCCGAAGCTGAAAAATTTAAAGATGAAGACGATAAAAATGCTGCAAGAATTGAAGCAAAAAATACTCTCGAAAATCTGGTTTATAGTTGTAGAAACACTGTTAATGATGATAAAATTAAAGTTTCTCCAGAAGATAAAGTAGCCGTTGAATCAATCGTTAAAGAAGTTGAAGAATGGATTTCCAATAATTCTGATGCTTCTAAAGAAGAATATGATGCAAAAGTAAAAGAACTTGAAAAAGTATTCCATCCTATTATGCAAAAAGCATATTCTCAAGGAGGAAGTCCAGGTGGTATGCCAGATATGAGTTCAATGGACAACAAGCAAAATACTGGATCTAAAGGACCTCAAATTGACGAACTCGATTAAATAAATTTTTTATTAGACTCAGTACAATAATCTCATTAAGATAATTTAGAGAGCACATATCAATTTCTAGGTGTTTCAATATTGATAAATTAAAAATATACAATATAAAGATTTTTTCATAATGAAATATAATGATCAATAATTATATTTCATTTACACAATCAAGTAATTGTTTTCTTAATATATCATATCCATCTAATTTTACATTTTATAATACATCATATAAATCATCATTACAATTTTATATTAAAAGAAAACAAGATATTTTAGATAGATTTAATCTTGATCTATCACACAAAATATTAGAAACAAATGATCCAACATATCTATTGTTATATAATAAAAAACTAAATTTAATTAATAATAAAGACTGGACTATTAGATTACAATATGATATTATGACAACAGCCAACACACTTAAATTTTATCAAAATAAAGAATTATATGATATGTTATTAGATACTAATAATAAAATTATTATATATGATTCAGATGATGAAATATGGGGTTCTCCTGGACAAAATTTATTAGGTGTTTCATTGATGGAAACAAGATGTTTATTAAAATCATTAAATAAATCAAAATTATAGTATTGTTATTTTATTGTTTTGTTGTTTGTTTTAATTATAAATAAAATATGGTTTAATTAACTGTTATTATGATTTATTTGTTATAGAATTATAATAATTTTCTAATCTACGTCGTGATTCATTGCATCCATTTTTTACTGCCATTAAATAATATTTTTTCATTTTCTGGATAGCAACATCATAAAGATCTTTATTATAAGTAGCAATATGTTCATAATAAGCACCGAGATTGGTCATTGATTCAACATTATTTTTATCAATTGCCATTAAATAATATTTTTCCATATTATCATAATCATCAATTTCTGCATAATACATCGCTAAATTAAACATCGCATCATCATTCCCTTCTTTAATCGCCATTAAATAGTATTTTATCATCTCATCATATTCTTTTTTATTATAATAATAGACAGCTAATGCTCCCATTGCTTTTGAATTGCCTTTTTCAACAGCCATTAAATAATATTTTTTCATCTCTTCATATTCTTTTGCTGAATTATAAAAATGACCTAATTGTAACATAGCTTTAACACATCCTAACTCTAACGCTTTAACATAATATTTTTTCATCTGTTTGTTGTTCTTTTTTATGTTTTCATAATAATACCCGAGATTGTATAATGCTGCTTGTATAAAACTATCAACTGGATTTTTATGTTGAGTTACCATTAAATAATACTTTTTCATCTCTTCATAATCTTCTATTTCTCGACAATAATCACCTAATAATATCATTGCATAATCACAATCATTGTTTATTGCCATTAAATAATATTTCTTCATCAATAAATACTCCTTTATCGAATAATAATACATTCCTAATTTACACATCGCAACTATACTGCCTTTTTCTATTGATGTTAAATACATTTTAATCATCTTATCATAATCACCTATTTCATTATATTTGTCTCCTTGTTTATCCATCATAATATCAAGCTGTTTAGACATAATATATATATATAATACTGTTGTTTTATGGTTTTATTTACATTTTAAAATATCAATTTTTTTATATGGGCTCTCTACTGGTTTATTCTTTTTTTTATAATATGATAGTTGTTATTAAATTATATTAATCCATCCAATAATATGGTCATCCATGATATGATAACCATTATTATATTTAAATTTAAATGTTCTACTATAATTATTAGACCATTTTTTATTACATATATTTTGTTCTGCAATCTCAATATCATTTAAATTAACTTTAGTAATTATAGCAACATGACCAGTAATATTATCATTTTTTTTAGGTTTCCAAATTAATAATGATCCTTTTTTAGGTGCAATATTAGAACCATTTAAACATTTTTTTATTGGAACAATCCTGTTATCAGTTATCGAAAAAAAATTATTTAGATCAAATATTTGGTATGCGTTATCAATTTGTTTAAATGTTATAGAGTTATTTATGATGAGATATCGTCTTGCATATTCAACACATTGCCATTTAAAACCAGAAAATGTACCATTTACATAATTATTATGAAAATAAGAAGATGGTTTTGGATAATTTTTGTTATAATATGATGAGTAAGCAGGAACATTGTCAATAGTTCCTAATTCAGAACCAAAAGGTAGATCTGGATTATAGTTATATAATTTAGAAAATAAAAAAAGCAAACCAATAAGAACTATAATATTCAACATAATAAATAATCTATAAAAAAACCAATATTAAATAACCAAATTTAATTTATATATAATATTTTAATATTATATATAATATTAATGAAAATAGGTAGTAAAATGCGTGTTTCTGAAGCAGCAGCAGTTGAAGTAAGATTTCCCCAAGTTATAGAAACAAATTATGTATTATATAATAACGAAGATAAAACAAAATATGGTGGTGGATCTAGTTTAAATTTATATAATAATATTGTTGCGATGGATATTGGTTATAAAATTAAGTCAAATGATATACATAATAAAAAATTTGTTTTATTTGATAATGATGATAGTAAAAACGTGATGGATGCTAGATTCAAATTAAATGACAATATTAAAATATTTAATTATGGGAGTAGTAGTCTTGTTTTTAATTTAAAAGAAGATATTGTTGATGAGCACTCAGCTTTTGAACTGTCTGGATCTAAACTTAGAGAAGATCCAACTACATATATTTTAAAATTATATGATGAATCGGAAGACATATTCGATAATGAGAAATATAAAAAACACAGACGTATATTGGGAAATAATTTAATTAATATTTTATATTACGGTTATTTTTTATTTCGTTCAAATAAATCAAACACAGACATAGACGAAATAAAACGTATGTTTAATATTGATGTAGACGATAATTTATATTATAAATGTAAATACATGATAACAGACAAATATATCAATCTTAATACTAAAACATTGGCTACCGAATTAACAGATGATATTCAGAAAACATATTTTGTATTGACTCTGACAAATAGTTTAAAAAAACTGAATAATGCTGGAATTTTTTATTCTGATTTAAAAATGGGTAACATCGCACTCAGTAAAAAAAAAGAATGTGTATTTATAGATTATGATTATAGATCATTTTGTGATATTCGTAATATGGAAATTAGAGTAGTAAGCGGCCAAGAGTACTATGTTATAAGTCCTTGTACATATATTCCATATTATTTATTTAAATATAGACCATTTTATACAGATCCTATGTCTGGAATAAATAGTATGTATTATGCAAAAAACAAAATAAAGCCTGCTAACTTTTTAAATTTTCATATAGGTGGTTTATCGTCTATTTTAATAAAATTGTTTTTAAAACCAATTAAAATAATTGTAACCGACTCAATGTTAACTACTTCAAAACAAATTTTATCTGCCAATCAAATCATACAATTAATTGAAAGACCTCAGTCTTATGCTCAAAAATTTATTTTTAATATGTTAGTTAATAATGTTGAATCTGAAAATTATTTTGATGGCTTGTTATCGGAGCATGATGATAAAATTCCATCAATTGATAAAGTAATTAGTTACATTCAGAAACTAAGAGAGTATTTATTAATGCCACCAAAATCAGATATACCTGCTTCAAGTGCTTCAAGTGCTTCAAGTGCTTCAAGTATCCCTATTAGAAATGCATTTAGTCCATTAAATACTTTTGGCAAAGGTGAAAAACTTATATTTGTACACAATCCTGATCCAAAACAACAAGATTTATTACCGGTATCACTAAAGAAAGATGAAAAACCTATACTTGGACGTAATCCTGATCCAAAACAACAAGATTTATTACCGGTATCACTAAAGAAAGTTGAAAAACCTATATATGGAAGCATTCCTAATCCAAAACAACGAGATTTAAACAGATTCTTACAGAAAGGTGTTAATATTGGTGTAGACGAGGGACGATCAAAACTACCAATTATCCCATCACATATTGTGATACGTCCAGCTAAAGATAATAGTGATGGTGGTTATAATAATTATACATGGTTTAGTCATTGTTTTTAAAAAATTAATCAATAGGATCACCTAATTTGGTTGTAAATCTTCCAAGATTATTGATATCAGAATATGAATTTAATGTACATAAGCGTTCGCCTAATACTTTGATTAATGCATTTAATTCACTAATACGGTTATTAAATTTATATTTACGTATGGACAACCATACTGATTTATTATAAGTAAGTCGTTCTTCAATGATTTTCACTTGTTCATTAATTTTTTCTATTAATATTTTCATAGATTGTGTTTCACTTTTAACAAATTGATTAACATATTGTGCTTTATTAATATATTCATTAACATTTTCCATTTTATGGGAAATATCAAGTTCTTTAATAAAATTTGATACTGAATTATCATCAGATAGTTCTTTTTTTTGAAAAATATCAAACTGATTGATTAGTGATTCGATAGATGTAATAATAATAGCGGATACATTTGATAAAGTTATCAGTGAAAATTTTTCCATTATTATATATAAAAATAATAATTTTAAATATGATGATATTATTTTTTTGTTTTATTGTTTTATTATGTTGTTTTATTTTTATTTGTTTATATTATTTATATAATAATATGAAGCGCAGTTTTAATCCTGATTCATCGCATTCTTCATCCGCGGCAGCAGCTATTGCTGATGAATCACAACTTGAACCAGTTGTGTCAGTTCAGTGGTTGAATCCACATATAGAATCAATAATGAGTCCTTGTATATCGATATATAAACCAGAAAAACCGTTAATAATATTTGATTGGGACGACACATTATTTTTTTCATCTGCATTAGGTTTTATGCCTCAAGTTAAAGAATTAGTTGATAGTAAAATGGAAGAATTAAAATCTGATGGAAAAAGATCGCCTAAAAAAATAAAATTAGATACTGTTAATGAGCAAGTGTTAGATATATATGATGAAAGGCTATTTCAATATTTAACGGAACTCATGAAATATTTCAATATATGTATAGTTACAAATGCCGGAGATAAAGACTGGGTTGAAGCATCTTCTTCTACTTTGCCTCGATCACATAGTATTATTATGTCTCTAATTATAATATACTCCCAAGTAGAATTTAGAAAATATTTTCCAGGTCCTCCACCAGATGATAATGAAAAAAATTATAGTGTATGGAAAAAAATTGCTTTTAAGAGTGTGTTAAATAAAATAAAACATAATGGAACCATAATTTGTATAGGAGATAGTGACCAAGAAATGGAAGCAATTTGGAGTATTCGTAATGATTATGAATCATTAAATATTAAAACGATTAAAATGTATTCTTATCCAAATATTGACGGAATAATATTACAATTTCGAAAAATTTTTGACATTATAATGAGTCTAATTGAAGATAATGAAGTAGATGATTATATAATTGACCTTGTTTCAGATGGAAATAAATATACATTAACGGATAATAATAAAGAAGCAGAATTAATGATCGAATCAATCACCAATATAAGTAGAGAAGCAGATAGAGCAATAAATAAAATAAAGGAAAAACAAGAAAAATTATTTTCTAAATTCGAATATTTAGAAATATCTCTTGATAGTAATAAAAAAAAAATAGAAAAAATATTAAAATCAATACAACCACAACCACAACCACAACCACGTCCAGGAGGTAATCCATACAAAGAAATATTATGGATCAATCATTGTTTTTAGAAATAAAATGTTTTATAGAATCATTCAATAAAATATTTTGTAAGTATAAGTATAAAATGAAGTATATCAATATATGTAAAACCATATTTTGTATAATTATATTGTTTGTTGTTGTATATTGGTTTTATTATAGTCGAGTTCCTGGTTGTATGGACACCAAAGCTATTAATTATAATAAAGACGCTAATAGTTACAAAAAAGATAGTTGTATATATGAAACACTTGGTTGTTCCGATCCTAAAGCTGTTAATTATAATAAATGGGCTAATACTTCATGTATTGAAGATTGTAATGGTTCCAATAATTCTAAATGTGAATTTACTAAAGGATGTAGTAGTACTCCTGAACATTTATGTAAATATAATATAAAAGGTTGTGCCAGACCATGGTCCTCTAATAAAGACGATAAAGCTATTATCGATGATAATAGTTGTTTAACTATGGACGATTTTATGAGTAGAATTGTAATTATGTCTGGTGGAGCATGTAATGGATGTAGTAATAAAGTATTTATTAAAATTGATAATGATTATATTGTTGATGGAGGATATGATGGTATAAATATGGTGATAATTGATCGTAATCTGGATCCAATTACTAATAAAATAATAGTAAGAAATGTAAAACATTTTAATACCGGTGTGATGGAAATAGCATCAGAAGAATTTGTTGATTATTGTAAAAATTATTTATCTCAATCAGATATAGTAATTATTGCTATTAAAGGGGATGCTATTGGTCAATACGCACAAACATTAAACAGAGTAATTTCACAAGATGCTTTAACCATATTAAAGAAATTAGGAGCAACACAATATGAATTTATGCCTAATGGATCATATATATTAATTGGAACATTATTATTGGACATTTATTTTGAAAGTTCTAATAATAATAGAGATGCATATTATCCATTATTTAATTTGGTTAATATTGGATGTATTAATATTTATGATAAATCATTCCGAAAAATTAAATTAGATGTATCTAAAAATAAAATGATTGTTACTAATAATCCTAATATGGATGAATTCGTTTGGCGATGTGCTTTAGAAGTTCATTCTTTAGGTTATGATGTATATATGATCAAAGGTAAAGAATGTTATATTGTAACAGATCCAGAAATTGAGAATAATGAACCAATAAATATATATAAAAAAATAGAAGAACCAATATTTTATAAACCGAAAACTCAAAAATTTAATAATGCATCGAATGTTAGACAATTTATAAAAAACAATTGGATGGCTTCTGATACTAATAACATTGCAATGGCTACAAATGTAGGAAACAATTTATGTGAAATTAATCAATTTTTCCAAACAATTGGTTCTAATAATCAAGAAAATTATTATATTATTAATGAGGCATTCCACTCCAAATATTATGTTAATGATATTGGAAGTTTATATACATATATTTATTCTGCCGATAATTTTACTGGTGCTGAAACATTATTAGAAACTGGTGTTCAAACTCCTTTAAAAGTATTTTCACAACGTAAAAGTGCACTATTAAATGGAGGCTTCGAAATTATGCCTGTTTCTGGTATGAAAGTTCCAGCCCATCATTTTGTTATCAGTTTCAAAACCATTAATATTGATAAAACGTTGAATAATATTAATATTCCAGAATATTATATGTTTTCTGGACCATCTACTGCTGACCTTAAAAAAAATATAAAATATACTGAATATCCATTAATTGTAAAAAACCAAAAATATGTTTCATCTATCAGTTCATTCCTTATTATTAATGGTAATGATGGTATCTTGTTATTTGAACAACCTAAATATAGTGGACTCGTTATACGTTTAGCATATGGACGTTATGTTTTACCCGATCTATATATTAAACCATACCTTTCTAAAGTTTTTAATATGTTTACTACCATCTTAAATGATTTACAAATTAAATTTCCAACTTTTATTGATAAAAGTCAAAACCCAAAAGATGTTAATAGTACTTGTACTATGATTGTAAATAATAACCCTATTTATGACATTAATATTATTATAACTATTGTAAAAGGGGTTTTTGATCTATTAAATTATAAAAATTATACTGTTTTAGATGATAACATTACTTTTGTATTATATGATACTAATAATAAACCAACTTTTATGGCTAATATTTTTAATTATTTATTTAGTGGTTTAACTTTTACAAGTAATCAATATCAATCTTTATTAAGTGGTATTTTTAAACTTATGAAATTTAATGATCATGATAAAATGGCAACAAAATATGTTTCATTAATAGATGGTATGCCGATTGGATCCCTCAAATCATATATTAAAGGTAATACTTGTGTTCGTTTCTTTTCCGATGACAAATTTAATAATTTAATATATACATGGTATGTTAGACGTATTGCAATAAGTCCATATGCTGAAGTAGATAAATTACCATACCTTGACGATATGTCATATGAAAAACCATATTCACCAAATAATTTATGTAAATCTGTTATTGTTGATAAATTAGGATTTATAAAAATTTATAATGATCTCAATCCATACCTTTTTTATACTAAAATTAATTATGATCAATTAATAAATGAAAACAATAATAGAAACTTTATATCTGTAAATACGTTTAAGGAATTTGTTAATCAAGATTCAAATGGTAATACTATTAATCCAATTATGGGAACTAATAATTTTCCATATAATTGGAATCCTAATGCTGGTATTATTATTGATGAAGAAGTTGCTATTATACGATTGATGTCTGTTCTCAAAACCGATAATATTAGCTCCTATTTTTTTATTAATCAATATAAAAGTTTATATGAACAATTTAGAAAAAGTATTTTTAGTCTATTTAATTTTACTAATGATGATATACCAAAATTATATTCATTTCTTTTCTATAAAGACGACATTTTTAAAAATTATAATGATATTATTATTGAGACTGATAAAGAAAGTGAAATTGATTTTCCAATTATTAAAGGAGCTAAAGTACGTTTGGGTAGTTATAAAGATAAAAATGTTTTTACATTCGAAAATGCATTATTAGTAAATGGCAATTATGATAGTTATTTTTATAGTGGAACCAACAAAATAATTTACATCGGAACCGGCACCAATATATATATCGCACAATTACCTATTATTGATGAAAAATTTATTGAAGATTATTTAAATACATCATTAAATGGATACAATTTAAATATCAAATATGCTATTATCCAATTAATTGATAAAAACAATGATAAATTTTATCACGTTCAAAATGGTTATACATCACAAGAATCTCCGTCTGGATATAATAATTTTGATTTTAAAAAAATATCACTAATTGGTTATACAAAAATTATTATTTATAATCTTGATTTTGATGTTAGTACAAGTGTACGATTACAACATTTTAGTTCATTAGTTATTGATCGTAACACTAAATTAGATGTTATTACTAGTTTAATCGGTCAACACCAAAAAATAGATAATATTGTTTTAATTAATATAATAAAAAATATATATGGAGCACTACTCGTATATAATGAAAAAAATATATTATTGAAACATATACCTATTTTTAAAAATAAATATTGGGATTCATATAAATGGACTGATATTACTAATATTATTAATTATTTACCAACTGATATCGGTTTATCAAATCTATCATATTATAATTTGTTAGACAATAATATATCACAATGGACCGTTCCATCTAATGATGTTGAAGTTAAAGTTGAAACAGAAATTAAAAATATATATCCTATTAATTATGTTGAATCGTCTGATAGACCATTCCAAGGTGTTTATATATGTGAAATTGAAGGCACTAATTATAAAAATATAAATCAAATTTCGTTATTAAAAAATATGTTGACTAATCTAAAAGTTCCTTGTTTTTTACAAGTTATTTACCAACCATTTGAAGACGATGATGAAACTAGTGTTCTCGAACAATATGATAATTACCAATTATATATATTCCGTAATAATAAAAATAATGTTATATTTACATCAGGAACAAGAATGATTTCAGTTGTTGGTGGTAATTGGAATATTACATTTAAACATGATTTATATAGTGATAATATTTATACATCTAATTTATATATACCGAGTTCTGACAATAATAATGTTAATAATTATGATAGAAGTGTTTTTATGGGAAATATTATTCAAAATTTTAAAGATATTAATAATGTCTCTACATTAATTAATACTGTTTCTTCTGACGTATTTCTGGAAGATGTTAGTGGATTATATGATCATTTATTAAATGTTAAAAAATATTGGCCATCTTTAAATAAAACCATTTCAGAAAATATGAGATCATTAGAACCAGTATTTGTAGAATATTTATATAAAACAAGTAGATGGATCATAAAAATGCCATATAATTTACCAGTAATGAATATATCTTGGAAACGACATTATGGTGAAGATCAACAATAATAATATCTTAATATAATTTATGTATAAACATTATATTAATTTATTTAATAAAAAAGAAGGTTGTTTATTATTTAATAAACAACTAAATGGTGGACAATCTGATAATACTAATTTATTTAATAATATTGAAACAAATATATATAAATCAAATACTGGACTCACATTATTATGTATCCCAAATAATGATGCTACTATTTTCTCTGTTGGTATATATATTCGGGTTGGTTCTTTAGACGAAAATAAAGATGAATTGGGTGTTGCACATTTTCTTGAACATATGACTTTTAAAGGTACTGGTAAATATCCTGGTGAAAAACTTATTGAACGATTGGATGATCTCGGAACATCTTATAATGCATCTACATCTTATGAATATACCAATTATTATATACATGGATTACCTCAATTTAAGGACGAGTTAATGACAATTATTTTGGATATGTTTTTTGATCCCCAAATACCTGAAGAAACTGTTGATCTCGAACGTACTGTTATTATGGAAGAATATAAAATGAGAAACGATAGTAAATCTATGAAACAATATAAAAATTTACTAAAACTTGTCACAATTGAAAAAAATAAACTATATGGAAGACCTATCATCGGAACAAAAAAATGCATTAATACTATCGATATTAATGATCTTAATAAATTTAGAAAAAAATATAATGACCATAATAAAGTTCTTATTACTGTCTCTGGTAATATTAATCCTTCTAATATCAAACTATTCATACAAAATATTATACAAAAAGAATGGCTTGATAATACTTTCATTTTTTATGATTATAATAGTCTTGAAAGAATTGATCAAAAAAAATTTAATACTGATCTATTATTAACAACAATGAAACCAAAGTTGAGTAATCGATTTATTTTCGAGAAAATAGACGGAGAACAAACTAATATTGGTATTCATTTCCCAAGTTGGAAATCATTCACTCGGAAAAATATATATCTCGGTATTTTCTCTTCTATTCTTTCTGATAGATTATATAAAATTGTTAGAATAAAAAATGGTCTCGCATATGGTATTAATTCTGAATTAAGTGTATATGACACTTATGGATTATTTTCTATATATGCAGGATTTGATGGAAAAAAAATTTATAAAATTATTAAACTCATTTTTGATGAACTAATTAATTTATTTAAATATGGTATCACTGAGCATGAACTAACTAAAGTAAAAAATTCTAATCTCACACAAATGATGGCTGATCTACAAAATCAATTCACATATTTTGGTATCTATTCTGGTAATGTCGCATACAATTACACTTTTTATACACCTAACGAATTTGTCGATATTTATAATAATGTTGATATTAATCGTATCAAATACGAAATTATACGTCATATCATAAATCCAGAACAATTATATATGTCCGTTATTGGATCCATCAAACCAAAAAATAAAAAAATTATTAGACTATTTAATTATTTTTATAAAGAAATCAGATCAATACAATAATGGTTTAATGATCAATCTTTTTATTCAATAAATTAATTAATCATTACCATTTTGTTTTTTTTTTCGGGTTTTTATATGGTTATCTATCTAATCAAACTAAATTAAAATTCTATCATCCGCATTATCTGTTATATCTATTTTTTTATACATTTTATTATCATCATAATCTATATAATTTTTATAACTATCATCTATATGAAGCTCACTAATTTCACCATTACTACAAAATATATCATAAAAATATTTTTGATTTTTTGATACTGAATCTGAAAATTTAGAAAACATATCATGATCCATATTGATATCAATATAGTAATTATTATCTTTTTTATTTGTTCCTGAGGAAGTAGAAGCTCCTGAATAAATGTCATAGTTAGTATTAAATACACAACTATTAAATTCTAATGATATTTCTTTGTTTTTTTTAAATTTAATACTGATACCAGTTTCTTCAAATAATTCTCTTTTTCCGTTCTCTTCTATTGCTTCTATTTTGTTGTTTGAATTAAATTTTGTTAGTTCATTTTTTATCATACATCCTTTCGCTGGTGTTAAACAATTACTAAATCTTGTTCTAATACGTAATTTTCTTTTACATTTTTTGCAATTACATCTAATATCAACTAATGTTTTTATTTTTGTATTAACATAGTCTCGTTCACCATTAGTTTTCCATAATTTTTCCAAAATATTGTTTATATTATCGACAATTATAGACGCATATTTTTCACTTTTACTATATTTGGTGATGAATGTTAAATAAATCACATCATTTTTTATATTATTGATTTTTTTTATTGCATTATTAACAGCATCAATATTATTACCAATATTATTATCATTTAAAAAATCATTAATTGTTTTTATTAATGATGTTTTATTAGTAAAATTATGTTCTAATATAATATTTAAATTATTATACATAATCATTATTTCGTCGTGTGTTTTCCATTTATTTGTTATTTGTTCAATAAATAGTTCATCTAATATTTTTTTTATGATTTTAATACATTCTTCTTTATTATTACTATTTATTTTTTTTATTTTTTCTATTGTTTTTATAACCAAATATGTGTTTTCATCTGTAATCTCATTATCTTTTTTTTAATTATTTTTTAATTTTTCTT
>Ga0214921_10001444_pt1 | contig 40564 bp, 39 predicted proteins | sample LL1505_MetaG_FD_177992 | JGI IMG/M metagenome (GOLD analysis project Ga0214921, IMG submission 177992) | Freshwater microbial communities from Lake Lanier, Atlanta, Georgia, United States - LL-1505 | ecosystem: Environmental > Aquatic > Freshwater > Lake | place: USA: Georgia | collected...
GCCCCTGAGTTTCGCGCTCGACCCGCTTGGCGCTGTCATCCTGCTGGCCGGCATCTGGTATGGCTCCCAATATGGTGGCTCGACCACCGCCATCTTGCTCAACATGCCAGGCGAAGCCACATCGGTGGTGACAGCCTACGACGGTTACCAGATGGCCCTCAAGGGTCGCGCCGGTGCAGCCCTGTTTGTAGCCGCCACCGGTTCTTTTTTTGCTGGCGTGGTCGGCCTTGTTGGTCTCGCCGTGGCGGCGCCGGCGCTGGCCAGTTTTGCGCTGCGTTTTGGGCCGCCTGAATACTTTGCCCTTGCGCTCCTTGGACTGGTGGTGCTGTTCAACATCACCGGCGGCGCACTGCACAAGTCGGCGCTGATGGCGGCACTCGGGATGATGGTCAGCTGTGTGGGCCTCGACAAGATGTCAGGCACGCCGCGATTCACATTTGGAAGCACGCCGATGATGGACGGCATTGATCTGGCAGCGGTCATTATGGGCGTGTATGGCATCTCGGAGGTGATGGAGCAGTTGTCAATGCGCGCCGTCAAGGCAAGCGATATCGCGCGCGTCAAACTCCGCGATCTTTATCCAACGGGCAGTGAATTGAAACGTTCGCTGGCACCGATCTTTCGCGGGAGTATTGTCGGCTTTTTGATCGGACTGGTGCCCGGGCCGTCAGGCGTGATCTCGACCTTCCTGTCCTACCGACTGGAAAAACGCGTGTCACGCCATCCGGAGGAATTCGGCCATGGCGCCATCGAAGGCGTGGCTGGACCTGAGGCAGCCAACAATGCGGTCACGAGTTCTTCGCTGATTCCCCTGCTGTCACTCGGCCTGCCGTTCAACGCACCGGCGGCGATTCTGCTGACCGGCTTCATGATCCATGGCATTGCGCCAGGGCCGATGTTCATTACCAATTCACCCGAACTATTCTGGGGTCTGGTGGCCAGCATGGTGATTGGCAACATCGCCCTTCTGATTCTCAATCTGCCGCTGGTAGGACTGTTTGCCTCGCTCATCGCGATTCCGAAACAATACTTGGTGTCGGTGGTCTGCCTGATGTTGCTAGCAGGCGCTTATGCCTCAGGTAGCGGTTTAATCACCGTATGGATTGCCGCAATATCGGGTGTGTTGGCTTGGTGGCTACGGCCTTTCGGTTACGACCCGGCGCCCTTTGTCCTTGGTCTGGTGCTCGGCCCGCTGGTTGAACGCTCGCTGCGCCGCTCACTGGCCATGTATGACGGTGATATCACCATGTTTGCTCACAATCCGCTGGCAGCCAGCATGCTAGGTTTGACTGCAATCGTGCTAATGGTTTCAGGGGTGCTGAGGTTGCGCCGCCTACTTTAGACACTACCCTCAGGCTGAGCGGAGTGTCTAAAGTGACTCTGGCCTACAGGCCGCCATGGCGCGCGGAGATGCTGCGCCCGATGGATACCCCCGGCCCGGCAAAACAGTGGCCGACGGGGGACCGGGCATAGCGGCAGTGACGGCCTGCTCGTCGACACGTACTTGCTAGCCGCAATCGTCGCCAATCAAGCCAGCAGCAGCTTGCCCATGAACAAAGTGATTACTTAGCCCGGCCGGCATAACCCGCTGTTTGCGTGGCAATCTTGTAGGCAGCGCCGCGACCCACCACAAACAGCGTGGACTTGCCCGGGCCGGAGAAAGCAATGTTCTGCGGCGCGCGCGGCAGCGCTATCACGCCTTGTGCCTCGCCCTTGGCATTAAAGACCTGAATGCCGGCCGTGCTGGCGACATACAAGCGCCCCTGCTCATCGACAGCCAAGCCATCGGCGCCGCTGCTGGTGCTCCCATTTTCGAGCTTGACCCAGCCCACGAGCTTGGCAAAGTTGCGCCGCACGCCAATGCTGCCATCGGCGCGCAGATCATAGGCCAGCACATGCTCACCCGAAGTGTCGGCCACATACAGCGTCTTTTCATCAGGGCTGAGCTGGATGCCGTTGGGTCTGCTGATATCGGCGGCAAGTCGCTCCAGCTTGCCGGCCGCACTGATGCGGTAGACCGCCGCCACAGCGTTCTCGGGTGCACCGACCTTGGCAATCAAGCCGGAATCGGTGAAAAAGACATTGCCGCGGCTGTCCAGCACCATATCGTTGGGTCGCCCAAACGGTTTGCCTTCCCAGCTGTCGGCCAAGGTGCGAGCCTTGTCTGCCGGGAAAACGATACCGACGCGCGGGATGTCCACCTGCACGGCATAGAGCTCGCCACTCGCGCTTAGACCCAAGCCGTTGGCACCGTTGCTGTTCTCCAGAAAGGCGCTGGTCTGTCCATCGGCAGCGATGCGGGTGATGCGCTTGTCTAGCGTCTCGGTGAAGATGAAGCCGCCGTCAGGAAGACCCAACGGGCCTTCGGTGCCCTTGAAGCCCTGCTTGATGAACTGCACCGGCGTGCCGACCGCCACCACTCCGGCGATGGCCGGGGTTCGGGTGGGCGCGTCGGCCGGCGGCTGATTGGCTTGCGGGACTTGTTGCGCGTAAGCGATGGCGCTCAGAACTGCGACGGCAGCAGCCAGCAAATGACGTGAGATTCCAAATGAAAAGAAGAAATTCATGGTCGGATCCTTTTGTTTAACAAAGCAGAAAGAGCAATGAACTGATATCAGAATCGCTGAGCTGGCGCGCTCCTGTCCCATGACAGCAGGAGCGGCCTCGTCGCGTGAGCTATCGCGCTGCGCCCAGAGCTAGCGCTTTAGATAGTTCGAGTCTTGTCCGACGGACAGGAAAGTCAACCGACGATGGATAGGAAATCCAACCACATAAGGGCGAGTATGGCACGGGTTCCGCAAGTGGAGCGGAGACCTGCGCGAAGTGAGGTCTCAACGGCGGTGTGCTATTTCAACCAGCCGCGCCGGCGGAAATACCACATCGGCACCAGCGCGCTGGCCGTCATCAGGACCAGGGCGTAGGGGTAGCCCATGGCCCAGTCGAGCTCGGGCATGAACTTGAAGTTCATGCCGTATAAGCTGGCGATCAAGGTGGGTGGCAGCAAAGCAACGCTGGCCACTGAAAAGATTTTGATGATCTTGTTCTGGTTGATGTTGATGAAACCGACGGTGGCATCCATCAAAAAGTTGATCTTCTCAAACAAAAAGGCCGTGTGCGAATCGAGCGAATCGATGTCGCGCAAAATCTGCCGGGCATCTTCAAATTGATCGGCGCTGAGCATCTTGCTGCGCATCATGAAACTGACGGCACGCCGGGTGTCCATCATGTTGCGGCGGATACGGCCACTCAAGTCTTCGTGGCGCGCAATGGCGCCCAGCACTTCACCGGCCATGGCGTCGGTCACATCGCCGGAGAGCACCTTGGCGCTGACTTTTTCCAGGTCAATGTAAATATTTTCGAGGGTGTCAGCCGAGTACTCGGCGTCGGCGTCAAACAACTTGAGCAGGACTTCCTTGGCGTCTTCGATCAAGCCAAAAGCCCGGCGCGCACGCATGCGCAGCAGCCGGAACACCGGCACATCTTCGTCGTGAATAGAAAACAGCACGCCCTTGCTTTTCAGGTCGCTGTTGACCAGGTTCAAGATAAAGGCCACACGCACCGTGCGGGGCTCGTCCACGTCGGCGATCAAAAAATCCGAGCGAATGTGCAGCTCGCCGTTGTCTTCTTCGTAAAAACGCGCCGACTCTTCGATGTCCTCGTCCATCACGTCTTCAGGAATCGACAGGCCGTAGTACTGCTTAATCCAGCGTTTTTCTTCCAGCGTAGGTGACTCCAGATCGACCCAGATCGGCTGAAACTTGGAGAGCTCCTCCAGGGATTCGATTTCTTCCTGGAACAGCCGCCCATTGACGAGTGTGAAAATATTGAGCATGGCGCTCTCCCGTGTGTCTTCAAGGGCCGGCGCGCACGGACTTGGGTGATGCAAGCCCGCGCAGGGCGGGGGGTTGTGGATGGCGCATCGCTTTCAACCCCCAGCGCAGCTTTCAGGCTGCGGGATTGAAAGCTAGCGTCTAGGGCTGCTTTCCAAGGATTTCTCCGTCATGAAACATGCTTTGGATTATGGCACCAGCAGCGCCAGAAGCCCACAAATATGTTGCACCGCAGTATTGCAATTGCCAGCCGGCAGGCGCATAGTGAAGCTGAAAGCAAGGTTCCCGTCGGCTACCAGGCATTCCTTGTCCTGGTGGTTTTTTTCACAAATCCTTCCCAATGGAAAAGGAGTCTTTATGAACTTGACGATCAGCGGCCATCACCTTGAAGTCACCCCCGCGCTGCGCGGCTACGTGACCAGCAAACTAGATCGCATCACGCGGCACTTTGACCAGGTGGTCGACGTGAAAGTACTGTTGACCATCGACAACATGAAAGAAAAAGAACTTCGCCAAAGAGCCGAGTGCAATGTGCACGTCAAAGGTTGCTACCTGTTTGCCGAAAGCTCTCACGCCGATCTCTATGCCGCCGTTGATGAGCTGGCTGACAAGCTGGACCGCCAGGTCGGCCGCTACAAAGGCAAGACCCAGGATCATCATCACCTGGCGGCCAAATACCAAGCCTGAGCTTCGCTTGGCCAACACAACCGGCCGCCTGATCAGGCGGCTTTTTTGTGCCCTGAAAACAGCTCGGGCTAGCGCAAGTGCATAATTCGGCGACTTAAAGATCGTTATGAACCGTCTTTCGCAAATATTGCCCTCAGCCCAAGTCCTGGTTGCCGTTGACGCAGCCAGTAAAAAGCGCGCGTTCGAAGACGCCGGCTTGCTGTTTGAAAACCTGCACGGCCTGAACCGCTCACTGGTCACTGACAGCCTGTTTGCGCGCGAGCGTCTGGGCTCAACCGGGCTCGGTCATGGCGTGGCCATTCCGCATGGCCGCATCAAGGGTTTGAAGGCGCCGATGGCGGCGGTCTTTCAACTCGCCAATCCCATCGGTTTTGATGCGCCTGACGAGCAGGCGGTCGGCTTGCTGATTTTCTTGCTGGTGCCCGAAGCGGCAACCCAAAAGCATCTTGAAATTCTGTCGGAAATTGCCGAAATGCTCAGCGACAGTATCCTGCGCGAAAACCTCAAACTCAGCCAGGATGCTGGTTCGCTACACCAGTTGATAGCCACTTGGCTGTCGTCACAAGTGACCACCTGATGCGGGCAAGCGCTAGACCTGCATGAAGCCCACCGTTGTCAGCGCTGATGTCCTGTTTGAGGACCACCGCAGCTCCCTGAAATGGCAGTGGGTCGCGGGTTTGGGAGCCTCCGAACGCCGCTTCGATGAGGTCGCCGTCCGGGCTGCACGCTCGGGCGCAGACCTGGTGGGCTACCTCAACTACATTCATCCTTACCGTGTGCAGCTTCTTGGTGAGCGCGAAGTCGCATACCTGACAAAAGGCAGTCCGGAAGACTGCGCTCGCCGTATTTCTCGCATCATCACGCTGGAGCCTCCCGTGCTGGTGGTGGCCGACGGTCAGGCCGCGCCAGACACCCTGATCTCTATGTGCGAGCGGGCGCAGCTGCCGATTTTCTCCACACCAGAATCAGCCGCGTTTGTGATCGATGTGCTCCGGGCCTACCTGTCCAAACACTTTGCCGACCGGACGTCCATGCACGGCGTGTTCATGGACATTCTGGGTCTGGGCGTGATGATCACCGGCGAATCCGGTCTGGGCAAAAGCGAGCTGGGCCTGGAGCTGATTTCCCGTGGCCACGGACTGGTGGCCGATGACGCGGTAGATCTGTTTCGCATCAACCAGACCACCATCGAGGGCCGCTGCCCCGAACTGCTGCAAAACCTGCTGGAAGTGCGCGGCATCGGCCTGTTGGACATCAAGGCGATCTTTGGCGAGACCGCCGTGCGCCGCAAAATGCGCCTCAAATTGATCGTGCACCTGGTTCGCCGCGAGACGCTAGAGCGCGAGTACGAGCGCATCCCTTACGAGCCCCTGACCCAGGATTTGTTGGGCATACCGGTGCGCAAAGTGATTATTCAGGTCGAAGCCGGCCGCAACATTGCGGTGCTGGTCGAGGCCGCCGTGCGCAATGCCATCTTGCAGTTGCGTGGCATCAACACCTACCAGGACTTTGTGGAGCGCCACCGCAAGGCCATGGAAAAAGGCGACTGAGCGCCCGGGCCTGAAGAATCAGCCCTGTTGACACGGAGCCGGACGGTGAGCGCAATCGGTCTTGATGCAATTGGCGTAAATCGACAACGAATGGTCGGCGATGGTAAAGCCTTTAGTTTTGGCCACTGTGCTTTGACGCTTTTCGATCTCCGCGTCGTAAAACTCCTCGACCCGGCCGCAGTCCAGACAAACCAGGTGGTCGTGGTGCTGGCCTTCATTGATCTCGTAGACAGCCTTGCCCGACTCGAAATTGCTGCGGTTGAGCAACCCGGCCTGCTCGAACTGCGTTAAGACGCGGTAGACGGTGGCCAGCCCGATGTCTGAGCGGTCCTCGAGCAAGACCCGAAAAACATCTTCGGCCGTCATGTGGCGCTGTTTGCCAGCCTGAAAGATTTCCAGAATCTTCAGCCGGGGCAGCGTGGCCTTCAGGCCCGTGCTCTTCAACTCGTCGATGTTGCTCATGGATTTTCTCGGGAATTCTGGGGGATGGCAGGTACCGGCAAAGGGCGATCTTGCCTCGTGGCGGGCAACACCCAACCGCTACAATGACCGATCATATCGCTACACCTCCCACCATGCCTGCAAACACTCGCTACCCACTTCTGGCCGGTTTGATTCTTGCCGCCTGCACGGTGCTGTCGGGCTGCGCGCGCACCGCCGCCATCAGTGCCAAGCTCAGCGAGATCCCACTCAACCCCACGGGCTGGATCACCCCGTATCGCAGCGACGTGGTTCAGGGTAATTTTTTGTCCCGTGAGCAAGTCGCTCTGCTGCGCCCCGGCATGAGCCGCAATGATGTGCGTAATGTGTTGGGCACGCCGCTGGTGACCAGCCTGTTCCACGCCGACCGCTGGGACTATGTGTTCACCCTCAAACGCCAAGGCTCAGCTGACCAGTCCTTTCGCTACGCCGTTTATTTCAATGGCGAAGCCCTGGCACGTTTTGAAGGCGATAACATGCCCTCCGAGGCCGAGTTCATAGCCAAGCTCGACAAGCGCAGCAACCCAGGCAAAATCCCGCCACTGCAAGCCACGCCGGCCCAACTGGAGGCCGCGGCCAAAGCGGCGGCCAATTCAACCAGCAACGCCAGTGCAAGCGTTCCGGCCAGTGCCACCCCAGCATCTACGGCCAGTTACCCGCCCCTTGAAAGCCCGCGCCAGTGAACGCGGTCAAACCACACACCGGTTCGGCGCAGCTTTGCATCGCCGTTGCCGGTGCAACCGGTCGCATGGGGCAAATGCTGATCGAGGCGGTGCGCGCATCGGATGACTTGAGACTGTCGGGCGCACTTGAGCGCCCTGACAGCCCGGCACTGGGCCAAGATGCAGCCTACCCCGGACCCAGCGCAGGCGTGTGTGTCACGGCCGACCTGCGCCAGGGTCTGACTGGCGCCCAGGTGCTGATCGACTTCACCCGGCCTGAAGGCACCTTGGCGCATTTGCAGCTTTGCCGCGAACTCGGCATTCACGCCGTCATCGGCACCACCGGCTTCAGCGACGCCCAAAAAGCCGAGATAACCGCCATCGCCAAGGACATCGCTATCGTCATGGCTCCCAACATGAGCGTGGGTGTCAACGTCACGCTCAAGCTGCTGGAAATGGCCGCGAAGGCACTGGCCACCGGCTACGACATCGAAATCATCGAGGCGCACCACCGTCATAAGGTCGACGCGCCCTCCGGTACCGCATTGAAGATGGGCGAAGTGATCGCTGACGCCCTGGGCAGGGATCTCAAAGACTGTGCGGTTTACGCGCGTGAAGGCGTCACAGGCGAGCGTGATCCGTCGAGTATCGGCTTTGTCACCATACGCGGCGGTGACATCGTGGGCGACCACACCGTGCTGTTTGCCGGCACCGGTGAACGCATTGAAATCACCCACAAGTCTTCCAGCCGTGCCACCTACGCGCAAGGCAGCTTACGTGCTGCGCGCTTTCTGGCGCAGCAGCGACACGGATTGTTTGACATGTTCGATGTGCTTCAGCTGAAATGATTCAGCGGTCCCACGACGTTGCGGAAAATTTGACATGACCGGTCTCGAAAACTCTGTGCAAGGTGACGCCGTGATCTGGTTGGTTGGCGTGCTGCTGCTCAGCATGTCGGTTGCCAGCTGGGTGCTGATCTTGTGGAAAAGCTGGCTCTTGCAGCGCGCCAGCCGCGACATCAGCCGCAGCACAGCCGCCTTCTGGCAATCTGCGTCCCTGGCTGATGCCAGCCAGCGGCTGCAGGCCTTTGACAGGGAGTCCCTGGTGGTGCCGCTGATCGATGCCACCCGGCTGTCAGTCAGCGCCACACTGGCTGGCGCAGGCGAGCGCAGCCAGCAACTGACACGCGTCCTGCGCGACGCCCTGCAGCAGGTGCTGCGCAAGTTGCAATACGGCCAGATCGTGCTGGCCACTGTGGGTGCCATCGCACCCTTTGTCGGTCTGCTGGGCACGGTTTGGGGCATTTACCAAGCCCTAATTGGCATGGCCTCGGCCGGCCAGATCACGATTGAACGCATTGCCGGCCCGGTGGGCGAAGCGCTGGTGATGACGGCCGCCGGCCTGGCGGTAGCCATTCCGGCCGTGCTGGCCTACAACGTTTTCGGTCACCGCATCAGCCGCCTTGAAGCCGATCTCGAAGGCTTCGCCCTTGACCTGCGTGATCTGCTGTTGACAGCCCCCGAAGAGCGTCCATGAACACCGGGTTTGGCCGCCTAGGGCGCAGCCGCAGCAGCGAGCCCATGAGTCAGATCAACGTCACACCGCTGGTTGATGTGATGCTGGTGCTGGTGGTAATTTTCATCCTGACAGCCCCTTTGCTGACGACCGCGATCAAACTTACATTGCCCAAGGCCGAAGCCGGCCAGGCCAGCGACGCGCCTCGCAGCATCTCACTGGTGGTGGACCGCAGCGGACAAGCCTTTCTGGACGACCGCCCCTTGACTCTTAAAGAGCTCATCCAGAGCCTACAAAGCACTGCGGCGCGCTACCCCGACGCCGAAGTGCAGTTGCGCGCCGACGAGAACGCGCCTTACGGCAAAGTCATTGAGGTGCTGGGACTGGCACAAAAGGCCGGCCTGACACGCGTCGGCTTTGTCACCAGCGGCCCAACCGAAGCATTGACCGGCCGCTGAGCCCGCACTACATTTTTTGCCTATTCGATTTCCCCGATTTCCCCATGCAAGACAAATACCAGCACCTTGACGTCGAGCGCGACGCGCAAACTCAATGGCGTGTTGCTGACGCTTACAGCGTCAGCGAAGACAACACAAAACAGAAACCCATGGGCAAGTACTACGCCTGCTCTATGCTGCCCTACCCCAGCGGCAAGCTGCACATGGGCCATGTGCGCAACTACACCATCAACGACATGCTCACGCGTTACTTGCGCATGCAGGGCTACAACGTGCTCATGCCCATGGGCTGGGACGCCTTTGGTCTACCGGCAGAAAACGCCGCACTCAAAAACGGCGTGCCGCCGGCCAAGTGGACCTACGAGAACATTGCCTACATGAAGCAGCAGATGCAGGCGCTGGGCCTGGCCATCGACTGGCGCCGCGAAGTCGCCACCTGCGACCCGACGTACTACAAGTGGAACCAGTGGCTGTTTTTGAAGATGCTAGAAAAAGGCATCGCCTACCGCAAGACCCAGGTCGTCAACTGGGACCCGGTGGACCAAACCGTGCTGGCCAATGAGCAGGTGATTGACGGCAAAGGCTGGCGCACTGGCGCCGTGGTTGAAAAGCGCGAGATCCCGGGCTACTACCTCAAGATCACCGATTACGCTCAAGAGTTGCTAGACCATGTGCAGGTCGGTAACGACAAAGCCACACTGCACGGCTGGCCCGAACGTGTGCGGCTGATGCAGGAAAACTGGATTGGCAAGAGCGAAGGCGTGCGCTTTGCGTTCCCACACACCACCAAAGACGCGTCGGGTGCGCTGATCGGGGACGGCCATATGTATGTTTTCACCACGCGCGCCGACACCATCATGGGCGTGACCTTTTGCGCCGTGGCACCCGAGCATCCGCTGGCGCTGCACGCGGCGGCCGGCAATCCCAAGCTGGCGGCATTTTTGGAAGAGTGCAAGGCTGGCGGTACGACCGAAGCCGAGTTGGCGGTGAAAGACAAGGTGGGCATGCCCACGGGCTTGTTTGTCACACACCCGCTCACCGGCGAGCAAGTGGCGGTGTGGGTGGGTAACTATGTGCTCATGTCCTATGGCGATGGCGCGGTCATGGGCGTACCCGCGCATGATGAACGTGACTTTACCTTCGCACTAAAGTACGGGCTGCAGATCAAGCAGGTCGTGGCCGTCGCTTCGGGGGTACCGGCTACGCCGGGGGCCTCAGACGCAAGCTCAACATCGGCCCCCGGCGTAGCCGGTACCCCCGAAGCAAAGCATTTCGACGACAAGCAATGGCAAGACTGGTACGCCGAAAAGGGCACGGGCGTGGCAGTCCAATCGGGCAATTACAACGGCTTGGCTTTCAAGGCCTGCCTGGATGCGGTGGCTGCCGACCTGGCCGCCAAAGGCCTGGGCGAGAAAAAAACCACCTGGCGTTTGCGCGACTGGGGCGTGAGCCGCCAGCGTTACTGGGGCACGCCGATCCCGATCATCCATTGCGCTGAACACGGCGCGGTGCCGGTGCCCGAAAAAGACCTGCCTGTGATCTTGCCGCTGGACTGCGTACCGGACGGCTCGGGCAACCCGCTGATCAAGCACGAAGGCTTTCACGCCGGCGTAGTCTGTCCCATTTGCGGTCAGGCCGCGCGGCGCGAGACCGACACCATGGACACCTTTGTCGACTCTTCCTGGTACTTCATGCGCTACTGCGATCCGCAAAATAGCGCGCAGATGGTTGGCGCCGGCACCGACTACTGGATGCGGGACCAAGCGAAAACCGCCGGTGGCAGCGGCATGGACCAGTACATTGGCGGCATCGAGCACGCGATCCTGCACTTGCTCTACGCGCGATTCTGGACCAAAGTCATGCGCGACCTGGGTCTGGTCAAGATTGACGAGCCCTTCACCAAGCTACTGACGCAAGGCATGGTGCTCAACCACATCTACACCCGCAAGACCGACAAGGGCGGCATCGAGTATTTCTGGCCGCACGAGGTCGAAGACTTTCATGACGAGGCCGGCAAGGTGCTGGGCGCCAAGCTCAAGCAAGCCAAGGGCAACTTGCCCGCCGGCACGCTGATCACCTACGAGGGCGTAGGCACCATGAGCAAGAGCAAAAACAATGGCGTCGACCCGCAAGATCTGATTGAAAAATACGGCGCTGACACCGCGCGCCTCTACACCATGTTCACCGCACCGCCCGAGGCAACGCTGGAGTGGAACGACGACGGTGTTGAAGGCTCTTATAGATTTTTACGCCGCGTCTGGAACTTCGGCGTCAAACTCGCTGGCATGGGCACAGCAACCAGCTCCGGTACAGCGGACAAAGACAGCAAGAACCTTCGCCGCGAGGTTTACACCATTCTCAAGCAGGTGGACTACGACTACCAGCGCATGCAATACAACACGGTGGTGTCGGGTAGCATGAAGATGCTCAATGCACTGGAAGATTTCAAAGGCGAAGTTCATGCCGCTTCGCTCACCGCACTGCGCGAAGGCTTTGGAATTTTGCTCCGCTGCCTGTACCCGGCCACGCCGCACCTGACCTGTGGCTTATGGAACGAGTTAGCTTATGCCGCAGAACTTGGCGAACTGCTGGACGCGCCCTGGCCCCACATGGATGAAGCGGCCCTGCAGCAAGACGAGATCGAACTCATGCTGCAAGTCAACGGCAAGCTGCGCGGTTCCCTGACAGTGCCGGCCGGTGCCGACAAGGCCGACATTGAGGCCGCCGCACTGGCCAGCGAAGCCTTTGTGCGCGCCGCCAACGGCGCTGCACCCAAGAAAGTGATTCTTGTGCCGGGTCGGCTCATCAACATCGTTGTCTAACAAGGAATTAAGACCATGCAACGTCGCCTTCTGTTGTCACTGGCTGGTGCGGGCGCGCTGCTGACTTCCGGGTGCGGATTTCGCATGCGCCGCACGCCTAATTTTGCTTTCGAATCCATCTACGTCAACGCGCCTGAGGGCTCTGGTCTGGGTGACGAACTACGGCGCGCCCTGACGGCCAACAGTGCACTGCGCGTACTCACAAACCCACAGCAGATGCTGCAGGCCGACGTGATTCTGGACGTCCTGGCTGACCGGCGCGAAAAAACCGTTCTGGGTACCAGCAGTGCCGGCCAGGTGCGGGAGTTCCAGTTGCGCGTCCTTTTTTCATTCCGGCTGCGCACGCCGCAGGACAAGGAATTGATAGAGCTGGCCGAATTGCAACTGCAACGCGACATCAGCTACAACGAAACCGTCGCACTGGCCAAAGAAAACGAAGAAGCTTTGCTGTACCGGGATATGCAAAGCGACCTGGTGCAGCAAGTCATGCGCCGGCTGTCTTCGGTGCGCGCGCTCTAAAAAAACCCCGGGCGTAAGATTTCTCCATGCAACTGGCCAGCGCGCAACTCTTTGAACACCTTCAGCGCGGGCTCAAAAGCCTTTACACGCTGTATGGCGACGAGCACTTGCTGGTGCAGGAATGCGCCGACACGCTGCGCGCCCACGCCCGTCAGCACGGCCACACCGAGCGCACGGTACACACCGTGGCTGGCGCCCATTTCGACTGGAGCGAGGTGTTGGCCAGCGGCGGCTCAATGAGCCTGTTTGCCGACAAGCAAATTGTTGAGGTCCGCATCCCCAACGGTAAACCGGGCAAAGACGGCTCGGTTGCACTCCAGCAAATTGCCGAGCGCGCCCAGGGTGACGACTCGACGATGACGCTGGTGCTGCTGCCCAAACTCGACAGCCTCAGCACAAAGAGCGCCTGGTTTGGCGCGCTCGAAAGCTTTGGCGTGACCCTCCGCCTGGACCCTGTAGATCGCCGAAGTCTGCCGGCCTGGATAGCCCAACGCTTGCAGCAGCACAGCCTCCAGGTCGCGCCCGGCGAAGAAGGCCAGCGCACCCTGCATTTTTTTGCCGAGCGCGTCGAAGGCAATTTGCTGGCAGCGCACCAAGAAATCCAGAAGCTCGCGATGCTTTACCCGACACTCAACCCGCGCCAGCCCACCGTGCTGAGTTTTGACCAGGTCGAAAACGCAGTGCTCAACGTGGCGCGTTACGACGTCTTTAAATTGTCAGAAGCGGTGCTTGCCGGCCAGGGCCTGCGCGTGGCACGCATGCTCGACGGCCTGCAGGCCGAAGGTGAGTCCGAGGTGCTGGTGCACTGGGCACTGGCCGAAGACATACGCAGCTTGAAACGTGTCAAAGACGCCATGGCCGCGGGCCGACCCTTGCCGATGGCGCTCAGGGAAAACCGCGTTTGGGGCGCCAAAGAAAAGCTGTTCGAGCGTGTCCTGCCCCAAATCGACGAACCCACCTTGGCCAACCTGCTGCAGGCCGCGCACAAGGTGGACGGCATCGTCAAAGGCCTCAAGCAGCCCGACTGGCCAAATGACGGCTGGCAATCACTGCACCGACTGGCTGGCATGCTGTGCGCTTGCGGCAAAATGGAGGTATGAACGCGCACGACATCTCCACAGCCCCCGTCAAAGACGGCGATCTTGCGCGCCTGATGCAAAAGCTGGGCAGCCAGGCCAAAGCCGCCTCGGCTCTGATGGCCAAAGCGCCGGCTACGCTCAAGAACCAGGCGCTTGTCCAGCTGGCCGTCCTGCTGCGCGAGCACTTCGGCGCACTGCAAACGGCCAACCAACGCGACCTGAGCCGCGCCGCCGCTGCCGGTTTGTCCGGCCCCATGCTGGACCGCCTGAAACTCAGCGCCGACGCGCTGGAGACTGTGGCCGTGGGCTGCGAGCAGCTGGCCGCCATGCCCGACGTGATCGGCGAGATCATCGGCATGAAACAGCAACCCAGCGGCATCCGCGTCGGTCAGATGCGCGTGCCCATCGGCGTGTTCGGCATGATTTACGAGAGTCGGCCTAATGTCACCATTGAGGCAGCCTCGCTGGCCATCAAGAGCGGCAACGCCTGCATCTTGCGCGGCGGCTCTGAAGCCATTGAATCGAACAAGGCGCTGGCCGCGCTGGTGCAACAGGCGCTGGTGGCGGCCGGTCTGCCGGCCGACGCAGTGCAGCTGGTGCCCAGCACCGACCGCGAAGCCGTCGGCATGCTGATCACCATGCCGCAGTTTGTGGACGTCATCATTCCGCGCGGCGGCAAGGGTTTGATTGAGCGCATCAGCCGCGACGCGAAAGTGCCGGTCATCAAACACCTGGACGGCAACTGCCATGTCTATGTCGATGACTTGTGCGACATGGCCATGGCTGTGAACGTGGCCGACAACGCCAAGACCCAAAAGTACAGCCCCTGCAACGCTGCCGAAGGTCTGCTGGTGGCGCGTGCTGCGGCGGCCGAATTTCTGCCGGCTATCGGTGCTATTTACGCGGCCAAGGGCGTCGAGATGCGCTGCGACGCCGAATCTCTGGCCTTGCTGCAAGCGTCCCACCCCGGCGCCACGCTCAAGGCAGCCACCGAGCAGGACTGGTACGAGGAATACCTGGCGCCCATCATCAGCATCAAGGTGGTGGCCGGCGTCGATGAGGCCATTGACCACATCAACCGTTACTCCAGCCACCACACCGACGCCATCATCACGCGTAACCGCGATCGCGCCCAACGTTTTTTGCGTGAAGTTGATTCGGCCAGCGTCATGGTCAACACCAGCACGCGCTTTGCCGACGGCTTCGAGTTCGGCCTGGGCGCCGAGATCGGCATCAGCACCGACAAATTCCACGCCCGCGGGCCGGTCGGTATTGAAGGGCTGACGTCGCTCAAGTACGTGGTGCTGGGTGAAGGCGAAGTGCGGGGATGAACAGCCAGCCGGTATTGCAAGCCGTAGAAATGGCACCATCTGAGGACATCACCAGTAAGCGGTTTCGCACTGAGAACAATATTTGACCTGAAAGTGGCCGCATGGTTCCCCATCTCATCACCGCCCTGAACGGCCCGATCAACGAGCTTGAGCAGCGCGTCCTGGACTCTATGCCGGCCATCGAGCGCTGGTTTCGCTTGGAGTGGATGGAGCACACGCCGCCGTTTTACACCTCGGTGGATGTGCGCAATTCGGGCTTCAAACTCGCGCCGGTGGACACCAACCTGTTTCCCAGCGGCTGGAACAACCTGACCCCCGAGATGCTGCCACTGGCGGTACAGGCGGCGATGGCGGCAATCGAAAAAATTTGCCCCGAGGCGCGCAACTTGCTGGTGGTGCCAGAGAACCACACGCACAATACTTTTTACCTGTCGAACCTGCTGCAGCTCAAGCGCATCTTTCACCAGGCCGGGCTGAACGTGCGCTTTGGCTCACTCAACTCAGAGATCAAAGAGCCGACCAGCTTTGACGTGCCCAACGGTGAAGCCATCACCATCGAGCCACTGATCCGCAGCGACAAGCGCCTGGGACTCAAAGATTTTGACCCCTGCACGATTTTGCTGAACAACGACTTGTCGGCCGGTATTCCCGGCATGCTCGAAGACCTGCACGAGCAGTTTTTGCTACCGCCGCTGCACGCAGGCTGGTCGGTGCGCCGAAAGTCGCGGCACTTTCAAGCTTATGAAGAGGTGGCCAAGCGCTTTGGCAAGCTGCTGGGCATGGACCCGTGGCTGATCAACCCGCTCTACGCCAAGTGTGGTGAAGTGGACTTTAAGGCAGGCGTGGGCATGGACAGCCTGAGCAGCAGCGTAGATGCACTATTGACCAAGATCCGGCGCAAGTACAAAGAGTACGGCATTAACGAAAAGCCATTTGTCATTGTCAAGGCAGACAACGGCAATTGCGGCATGGGCATCATGACGGTGCGCGACGTCAAGGACCTGGACCTGCAAAACATCAAGGCCCAAGAGGGGCTGACACTCACCGAGGTGATCATCCAGGAAGGCGTACTCACCAATGAGCGCGTCAATGATGCGGTGGCTGAGCCGGTTGTCTACATGATGGACCGCTTTGTGGTGGGCGGTTTTTACCGGGTGCATGCAGAGCGTGCAGTGGACGAAAGCCTGAACGCCCCCGGCGCCAGCTTTGTACCGCTGGCCTTTGCCGACAGCAGCCGCCTGCCCCAGCCCGGCCGCAAGCCCGGCTCCAGCAGCCCGAACCGCTTTTACATGTACGGCGTGATCGCCCGCCTGGCCATGCTGGCCGCCAGTTACGAGCTGGAAGGCACTGATCCGCTGGCCGAGGTCTACGACTGAGGCCTTTTTGGCAAGGGTCCCCCGGGGGGGGCTAAAAAGCCCGTGGCGGCGTCTTCAGTTGCTGCATTGCAACAAAACCCTATTTTTTGTGCACGCGGCTGCCAGACCGGCTTGCGCAGCTGCGGCTCAGGCGCAAAATGGCAACCCCAATACAACCATTCCCCCAGACGCTGAAAGCGCCAACAGGGGGAATTTTTTGTGACCAGCTCAAAAACATCTCTTACAGCGCTCACCTTGGGCGCGATCGGTGTCGTCTACGGCGACATCGGCACCAGTGTTCTTTATGCCATCAAGGAGGTCTTCGGCTCCGGGCATGTCGAATTTATTCCAGCCAATGTCTACGGCATCTTGTCCATCTTTTTCTGGACGCTGACGCTGATCGTCTCGATCAAGTACGTGCTGCTGGTGCTGCGCGCAGACAACAACGGCGAAGGCGGCCTGGTGGCCATGCTGGCGCTGGCTTCGCAAGCGGTCAAGGACAAGCCCCGCCTCAGGCGCGTGATCTTGCTTATCGGCATCTTTGGCACATCCTTGTTTTATGGCGACGGCGTCATCACGCCGGCAATTTCTGTGTTGTCGGCCGTCGAAGGGCTGGAAGTGATTTCACCGGCCTTCAAAAGCTATGTGATCCCGGCTACGTTGGTTATTTTGTTTGGTCTTTTTGCCGTGCAAAGACGCGGAACGGCCGGCATCGGCAAGTTCTTCGGACCCATCACGCTGGTGTGGTTTGGCGTGCTGGCCTTGCTGGGTGTGTCGCAAATCATCACTTACCCGGCCATCTTGCAAGCTGTCAGCCCGCATTACGCGCTGACATTCATGTGGACCAACCCAGGGACAACCTTCATTATTTTGGGCGCTGTGGTGCTGTGCGTGACCGGCGCTGAGGCGCTTTACGCCGACCTGGGGCACTTCGGCAAAAAACCGATCCGCCTGGCCTGGTTCTCAGTGGTCATGCCGTCGCTGACGCTGAACTATTTTGGCCAGGGTGCCTTGCTGCTGAAGAATCCCGAAGCGGTTAAAAACCCGTTTTACCTGATGGCGCCCGAATGGGCTCTGGTACCGCTGGTGCTGCTAGCGACCATGGCCACAGTGATCGCCTCGCAAGCGCTGATCACGGGTGCTTTCAGCGTGACTAAACAAGTTATCCAGCTGGGCTACCTGCCGCGCCTGAATATTCAGCACACCAGCGTGCGTGATACGGGCCAGATCTACATGCCCCTGGTCAACTGGGGCCTGTTTGTCATCATCGTGCTGGCAGTGCTTATGTTTCGCTCGTCCAGCAACCTGGCGGCGGCCTACGGCATTGCGGTGTGTACCGACATGCTGATCACCACCATACTGACCTTCTACGTGATCCGCTATGGCTGGAAGTACCCGCTGTGGCTTTGTTTGGCAGCCACCGGTATTTTCTTTGTGGTGGACTTTGCCTTCTTTGCCTCGAACATGATGAAGCTGTTTGCCGGCGGCTGGTTTCCGCTGGTCATTGGTGGCGCTATTTTCACGCTGATGATCACCTGGAAAAAAGGCCGCGAACTGCTCAACAGCAAGCTGCGCTCGGATGCCATTGACCTGCCGTCTTTCTTGGAATCAGTGTTCATGAGCCCGCCTGCCCGTGTCGATGGCACGGCTGTTTTTCTGACGGCCGAAAGCGGCACGGTGCCCAACGCACTGCTTCACAACCTCAAACACAACAAGGTGCTGCATGCACAAAACCTGTTTGTCACTGTGCAAAACCACGAAGTGCCCTGGATCGGCTTGGACAAGCGGCTAGAGATCGAGTCGCTGGGTCACAACTGCTGGCAAGTGGTTTTGCATTACGGCTTCAAGAACGACCCCAATGTACCCAAAGCACTGGAAAACCTCAAAGACCGGGGCTGCGAGTTGGAAAGCATGACCACCAGTTACTTTTTGTCACGTGACACGGTGATACCGACCATAGGCGGCGGCATGGCCACCTGGCGCGAAAAGCTGTTCGCCCAAATGCACCACAACGCCAGCGGTGCGGCCGACTTCCTGAAACTGCCCAACAACTCGGTGGTGGAACTGGGCTCGAAGATCGAGATCTGAGGGCGGGGCCGGCGACCTGCCAAAATCCAGTCATGAACCTTCTTTTCGTTGCTGACCCGCTCGAGTCCTTCAAGATTTACAAGGACACCACCTTTGTGATGATGCGTGAGGCCCAGCGGCGCGGCCACAGCATCAGTGTCTGTGAGCCCAAGGACATCATGTGGCAGCGCGGCGCCCCGGTGACGGCCTTTGTGCGCGACATCCAATTGACGGGCAACGCTGTCAACTGGTTCACAGCAAAGCAGCAAAAACCTGATGAGCGGCCGCAAGCGCTGAAAGACTTTGGCGCAGTCATCATGCGCAAAGACCCGCCTTTTGACAGCGAGTACTTTTACAGCACGCATTTGCTAGAGCAAGCCGAGCGCGAAGGTGCGAGGGTTTTCAACCGACCGCGCGCGCTGCGCGATCACCCGGAAAAACTCGCCATCATGGAGTTTGCGCAGTTCATCGGCCCGACGCTGGTCACGCGGGATGCGCAGGACATCAAGCGCTTTCATTCCGAGCACCAGGACATCATCTTGAAGCCGCTGGACGGCATGGGCGGCATGGGTATTTTTCGCGTGAAAGTTGACGGCATGAACCTGGGCAGCATCATCGAGACGCTGAACCGGGACGGCGCGCAAAGCGTGATGGTGCAAAAGTTTTTACCTGAGATCGCGCAGGGCGACAAACGCGTGCTGGTGATTGGTGGAAAGCCCGTGCCTTTTTGTCTGGCGCGTATTCCGCAAGGCAATGAGGTGCGCGGCAACCTGGCTGCCGGTGGTCTGGGCGTGGCGCAAGCCCTGTCTGCACGCGACCGCGAGATTGCCGAGGCCGTGGGCCCGGTGCTGGCCGCACGCGGCCTCCTGCTGGCCGGCATCGACGTGATCGGTGATTGCATCACCGAGATCAATGTGACCAGCCCGACCTGCTTTCAGGAAATCTTTGACCAGACGGGTTTTGACGTGGCGGCCATGTTCATTGACGCGCTGGAAGCGGCCTTGCTTGCGTCGGGTGCCCGGCTGTCCAGCTAGCTGCGCGGCTCAGACCACAGCTTTCCGCCGGTGGCCCAGTTGTCACGCTTGACTTCGTTGATGATGATGTCCACCGACTCGGCCGAACCACCCAGCACCTCGACCGTGATGCGGGTGACTTCAGCGACCAGCTTTTTCTTTTGCTCCGGGGTGCGGCCTTCAAACATTTCAATATGGTAGGTGGGCATGGTTATCCTTGGTTAAAAGTTAAAACAGGAAAGTGCTAACACCCCATGATAAAAGCCCCGGGCGGCAAGCATAAGGAGACCACGATGGCCTGGTTTGACGGATTTGAGCAGCGCGCGTTTGAAGTCAATGGCGCGCGCATTCATGCACGGTTTTCGCAGCGTGTGCCGGGGGAGGCGGCGAAGCCGGCGCTGCTGCTACTGCACGGCTTTCCACAAAGTCATGTCATGTGGCAACGCGTGGCGCGACTGCTGGCGCCGCATTTCTTTTTGGTCATGCCGGATTTGCGGGGCTATGGCGACTCTTCCAAACAAGCTGGCCTGAGCGACCACAGCAATTACAGCAAGCGTCAGCTGGCGCACGACGCAGTGGCGGTGATGGACGCGCTGGGCGTGCCTATTTTTGGTGTCTGCGGCCATGACCGGGGTGGCCGTGTGGCGCACCGGCTGGCGCTGGACCATGCGCCGCGTGTGACCCGGCTGTGCGTGATCGACATCGCGCCCACGCTGGACATGTACGAAGGCCGCAGCCTGCGCGTGCCTTACATGGACTTTGCCCGCGCTTATTACCACTGGTTTCACATGTTGCAGCCGACGCCGGTGCCCGAGATCATGATGGGCGCCAAGCACCCTGAAACCGCCAAGGCCTATTTGCACGCCAAGCTCGGCGGCTGGGGCAGCCAGGGCCTGGGCTACATCGAGCCGCAGGCATTGGCCGACTACGAGCGCTGCTTTTGCACGCCCGAGGCGATTCACGCCGCCTGCGAAGACTACCGCGCCAGCGTCGGCATTGACCTCGACCACGACCGCGAGAGCCGCGCGCACAGCGAGCAGATTCGCTGCAACACGCTGGTGCTGTGGGGAGAGCGCGGCGTGGTGCACCGCATGTTTGAACCACTGGCTCTGTGGCGTGCCCAGTGCAGTGGCGTCGTCTCAGGCCAGACTATGCCGGCGGGCCACTTCATACCGGAAGAGCTGCCCAAGGAGACAGCGGCGGCGCTGCTGAAATTTTTCGGCTGAGGTCGTTAAGAATTAACTTGCGCCGTGGCACTTTTTGTATTTCTTACCGCTGCCGCAAGGGCATTCGTCGTTGCGCCCGGGTGCGGGCTCTTTGCGCACGGTGTCCACGCGCGGTCCCAGGGTACGCCAGAGTTCGCGCAGGTCATACACCGCCCAGATGGCGTCGCCAAAAGCGTTCAAGCGGGCCACGCTGGTGCTGGGCGGGCCGTCTTCCATCAGCGGTGAAACTTCGGGCGTACCTTCGTCGTCTTCGGTGATGGCGACCACAGCCTGGAGCGCGTCGTCCAGCCATTTGGCGGCTTCCTTGTCGCGCGGGGCGGCCCAATCTTCAGGCCAGCTTTCCACCGCAAACATGAAACCCAGCGCCCACACCTGCGCAAACGCCGGCAAGTCCTCGGTCTTAAAGTTGGCCTGCTCATCGTGCGGCAACTCGGCCACTGCGGCGCGCACGTCCATCACCTCGGGGTGGTAGCAGTCATCGTCTTCCAGGGTTTTGCATTCTGCGTCCAGCGCAGTGGACACCTCAGCCCAACGGGCATTCCACAAGGCCATGAATCGTTCGCGTTGCGCGTCGCTGGCAAAAGAGCCTTCGACCTCGCCATCGCTGTCCGGAGTTTCACCATCGCCCAGGCCCAGCAGCACCGGCAAGTATTCGCTGGCTGCCATGGGCCGGCGGCCGCAGATCAGGGCGGCCATGAAGCCTTCACAAAACTCCCACTGCGGGGTTTCGTCGTAGCGCGTGCGCAGCTCGTCGAGGATGGCGTCCAGCTCGTCAAACACCTCGGGGGGCAGAAAATTGTCGGCGTTCGGAGCGGTTGGGGCGGCTTGGTCAGACATGGGCTGCGGCGGTTCAAAGTGTGTGGGGCAAGGCTGCGGCTGAGCCTCTTATGATAGAAAGTGTATCTGCCACCCGGCCAAGCCCTTGTTTTCCCCAACGAAAGCTGCGCATGCAACGCATTTTGGATCTTGTCAAAAAGCTGCCCTGGGCTGAAATCTATGCGCAGCTGCGTCGAATTGGTCAGGCCATGCAGTGGCTCAGCGCCCGTTTGCCCTCACGCTACGGCTTTTGGGTGGCCTGCATGTTGGGGGTGCTGCTGGCCTTGTTCACACTGGTCGGCTTTGGCGTGGGTCTGCTGGCTTTGCTGGTGTGTCTGAGCCTGGTGGCCGTGGGCGTGCAGGATGTTCGACAAACACGGCACGCGATATTGCGTAACTACCCGGTGATCGGGCACATGCGGTTTTTGCTTGAATACATTCGCCCTGAAATTCGCCAGTACTTCATTGAAAGCGACAGCGAGGCTGCACCCTTTTCCCGGGCGCAGCGCTCGCTGGTGTACCAGCGCTCCAAGACCCAGCCGGACAACCACCCCTTTGGCACGCACCTGGATGTCGGGCGCCAGGGCTATGAATGGATCAACCATTCCATGCAGCCGAGCACGCTGGAATCGTCTGACTTTCGCGTTTGGATAGGCGGCTCGCCAGACGCCCCCTCTGACTCGCGCTCGCCTTGCACGCAACCTTATGCGGCCAGCATCTTCAACATCTCGGCCATGAGTTTTGGCGCATTGTCTGCCAATGCGATTTTGGCCCTGAACGCCGGCGCCAAGCGCGGCGGTTTTGCCCATGACACGGGTGAGGGCTCGATCTCAGAGCATCACCGCACGAATGGTGGTGACCTGATCTGGGAGATCGGTTCAGGCTACTTCGGCTGTCGCAACCCGGACGGCAGTTTCAACGCCGACTTCTTTGAGGTCAATGCGCGCGATGAGCAGGTCAAAATGATCGAGATCAAGCTCAGCCAGGGCGCCAAGCCGGGCCACGGCGGCATTTTGCCGGCCTCTAAAGTGACGCCTGAAATCTCGGCCGCGCGCGGTGTGCCCATGGGCCAGGACTGCGTCTCGCCGGCACGGCATAGCGCTTTTTCAAGCCCGGTCGAGATGCTGGAATTCATCGCCGAGTTGCGCAAGCTCAGCGGCGGCAAGCCGGTCGGCTTCAAGTTTTGTCTGGGCCATGCCTGGGAGTGGTTTGCCATCGTCAAGGCGATGCTGCAAACCGGCATCACGCCGGACTTCATCGTGGTCGATGGCGCCGAAGGCGGCACCGGGGCGGCACCGGTGGAGTTCAGCGACCACATGGGCGCGCCCATGCAGGAAGGCCTGGCGCTGGTGCACAACACCCTGATTGGCGTGAGCTTGCGCGATCGCATCAAGCTCGGCTGCGCAGGCAAGGTGATCAGCGCTTTTGACATTGCCCGGATGATGGCCTTGGGCGCCGACTGGGTGAATGCCGCTCGCGGATTTATGTTTGCACTGGGGTGTATCCAGGCGCAAAGCTGCCACACCGGCAATTGCCCGACCGGCGTGACCACGCAAGACCCCTTGCGCCAGAAGGCCCTGGTGGTCAGCAACAAAACTGAGCGGGTCTGGCTGTTTCACAAAAGCACGCTGCATGCGCTCATGGAGCTGGTGCAGGCGGCCGGCTTGCAGCATCCGAACGAGCTGACGGCGCGGCACATCATGCGGCGTGTCAGCGACACCGAGGTGCGCATGCTGTCGCAATTGCTGATGCATGTGGCGCCCGGTGCCTTGCTGCAAGAAAACCTGGACGGGCTGCCGGATGTGTTCAAAACGCATTGGCCGGCAGCCAGCGCAGACAGCTTTAGCGCCGCCTGAAAATCCGGCGCGAATTTAAGGGCCGCGTTAAAGCGTCTTTTGCACGCGCACACCCAGCGCCAGCAGTCGTTTTTGCATGGACGTGACCGCTTTGTCTTTTGAGAGCAAAGTGCTGCGCTGCGCGACCGCCAGATCAATGAACATCTGGTCATCGGCATCGCTGCAAGTCACCGGCGCCTTGGCCGGCACCGGCAGCAACCGGGCGTGCGCATCAAAGTGCGCCAGAACATCATCCGCACTGAGCTGGTAAAAAGCCAGGCGCGGCACGATCTGCGGATAAGCCAACACGCGTTCGAGCTCGACGCGCATCGCCGGCGTAGCGATCCACTTCAAGTGCCCAGCTGCCAACGCCTCGCGCACCGGCTGAGCGGCAGCGTCGTTGAATACAAAAACGTCGAGCACGATGTTGGTGTCCAGCACCAGCGGCGGCGTCAGCGGCAGGGGCGCTGCGCTCACTGTGCGGCGGAGCCGGCGGGTGCGGGCTTGCCACGCGCCGAACCGGCCACCATGTCAAAGCGAAACAGCCTGCATTCGATCGGGCCGTTCCACATGGGCACGCGGCGCGACTCTTTCAGGCGCATCTTGCCGGGCAGCTTGAAGTCGGGCGTAAGAATGTGCGCGGTCCAGCCGGCATAGTTTTTCTTCCAGTGCGCGGCGAGCTGCGCAAAGAAGTCAGGCGCTTCGTCGCCGCTGGCGTTTTGCGCCTGCTCGCGGCCGGGATTGGCCGAGCGGTCGCGTGAGGGTGCGAACTGCGCCCGCTCCTGAGCCTGCGCCTCGCGCGCGCTGGGCAAGGGGCGGCCAAAGTCGTCCATGCCCTGGCGGCGGTCGTCACGCGCCTGCGTGCCGCTGATGCCGGCCACACCGGCCACGTCAATACGCTCGCCGTAAGGCGGGTTGACCAGCATCAGGCCCGAAGGCGCAGGTGGCATGCGCTGCAGCGCGTCGCCGCCGCGCAGTTGCACGGCATGGGCCACGCCCGCGCGTTCGGCATTGCGCTCGGCAAAGTCGACCATTCGGAACGACACATCACTGCCGAACACCAGCGCCATGGGCGCGGTGATGGCGGCCTCAGCCTGGCTGAGCAGGCCTTCCCACACGTGCGGCTGAAAGGGCAAATATTTTTGAAAGGCAAAGTGCCGGTTCAAGCCGGGTGCGATGTGGCAGGCGATCTGCGCGGCCTCGATGGCGATGGTGCCCGATCCGCAGCAGGGGTCGTACAGCGGCACGCCTTGTTCGCACAAACCGTCCTCGCCGCTCCAGCCGCTGGCGGCCAGCATGGCGGCAGCCAGGGTTTCCTTCAGCGGCGCATCGCCCTTGTCTTCACGCCAGCCGCGCTTGAACAGCGCCTCACCCGAGGTGTCGATGTAAATGGTGACGGTGTCGGTGGTCAGGTGCGCGTAGATACGAACATCGGGCCAGCGCGTGTCTACGTCAGGGCGCACATCAAACTTGTCCCGGAAGCGGTCAGCCACCGCGTCCTTGATCTTCAGCGCAGCAAAGTTCAGGCTGTTCAGCGGACTGTGCTGCGCTGTGATCTCAACCTTGAAGCTCTGCTTCGGCGTGAACCAGATTTCCCAGGCCACATTGCTGGCAGCGCGGTACAGGTCTTGTTCACTGCGGTAGTCGGCGTGCTGCAATTCGATGAGCACACGCTGCGCCAGGCGGCTGTGCAAATTGAGCTGCTGCGCGTCGCGCCACGAACCCTGCAGCTGCACACCGGCTCGCCAGGAGATGCCGGCAATGCCGGTGATGTGGTGCACCTCGGCGGCGAGCAGCTCTTCAACTCCCGCAGCGCAGGGTAGGAACAATTGGAGTTGGTTCATCTAGAGAGTTTTTCGCAGATTGGCAGGGGCGATGCGCAGCGCTTCGCGGTACTTGGCCACCGTGCGGCGCGCGCATTCGATGCCCTGCTCTTTGAGCATTTCGGAAATCTGGTTGTCACTCAGCGGTTTGGCCGCGCTTTCAGAGGCTACAAACTGTTTGATCAGCGCGCGCACAGCCGTGCTCGAGGCGTTGCCGCCGGCCTCGGTGCCCAGCGCTGAGCCAAAGAAATACTTCAGCTCAAAGGTGCCGTAAGGCGTGCTCATGTACTTGGCGGTGGTCACGCGCGAAATGGTGGACTCGTGCAGGCCCAGTTCATCTGCAATTTCACGCAACACCAGCGGTCGCATGGCCAGCTCACCATGCGCAAAGAAAGCCTTTTGGCGCTCGACGATGGCGGTGGACACTCGCAGGATAGTGTCAAAACGCTGCTGTATGTTCTTGATGAACCAGCGCGCCTCTTGCAGCCGCTGTTGCAGCGCCGCACCGCCCTGGCCTTTGTGCTGCTTGAGTGCGTTGGCATAAATGTCGTGCACGCGCAGCTTGGGCATGACCTCGCCGTTGAGCGAGACCTTGAAGCCGCGCCCGGCTTTGATCACCAGAACATCGGGCACCACCACGTTGCGCTCTACATTCACAAAGCGCCGGCCCGGTTTGGGGTCGAGCCGGCCGATCAGGCCGATGGCCAGCTTGATGGCGCCCTCAGAAAAGCCGCACAGCTGTGTCAGGCGCTTAACGTCGCGTTTAGCCAGCAACTCCATCGGCTGCTGGCAGATGGCCATGGCGGCGCGCGTTTCTTCGGTGTTCTTGCAGTCCAACAGTTGCAGGCTCAGACACTCGGCCAGGTTGCGTGCGCCCACGCCTGCCGGCTCCATGTGATGCAACAGTTTGAGCGCGACCGAAAAATGATGTTCGAGCTCTTCGGCCTGCTCCAGGTCTTCACCGGCAAGTCCTGCGGCCAGCGCGGCCAAAGTGTCTTCAAGGTAGCCGTCGTCGTTGAGCGACTCAATTAAGAAGTGCAGCGCAGCGCGGTCTTCTTCAGACAGGCGCAAACCCAGCGCCTGCCGGTGCAAATGATCTTGTAACGACTCCTGGTTGCGCGCCAGTTCAGCGGCGTCCACATCTTCACCGTCGTCATTGTTATTTTTGCGGGCGGGCGCATCGCTGCCCCATTCGCTGTCGTCTGGGGCGCTTTCGACCGTGCCGTCGCCCTCCCAGCTTTCTTCTAGCTTGGGCTCGCTGCCTTCGCCTTCACCGGCCGTCTCAGCGGTACTGGACACCCGGTCATCGGCGCTGCTTGATGCCGAACTTTCTCCGGCCGAATACTCAAAATCCTTGATGTCCTGACTGACCGGCACATCCGCCGTGGCCAAACCAAACTCCTCCCGCGAAGCCGCCTCTTCTGACAGCTCCAGAAAAGGATTCTCGTCCAGCATTTGCTCAACCTCCTGGCTCAACTCCAGCGTCGAAAGCTGCAGCAAACGAATCGACTGCTGCAACTGCGGCGTCAGCGCCAGATGCTGCGAAACTCGAAGTGATAGCCCCTGCTTCATGGAGCCAGCCCCACCACATTAAAGGGCCCAAACAAGCATGGGCCGCGGAACCGGCTTAGCCGGGCCGCAGGCGCAGCCCCCGGAGGGGGGAGGGAGCTACACGAAGTGAGCGACAACGGGGGGGAACCTCATAGCTACATTTTGAAGTGTTCGCCGAGATAGACGCGGCGCACGTCAGCGTTGCTGACGATTTCAGCTGGCGTGCCGGTGGCCAGCACCTGGCCTTCGCTGATGATGTAGGCGTGGTCACAAATGCCCAGCGTCTCGCGCACGTTGTGGTCGGTGATCAGTATGCCAATGCCGCGCGACTTCAGAAAACCGATGATGCGCTGGATCTCAATGACGGCGATCGGGTCGATGCCGGCAAAAGGTTCGTCTAACAATATAAAACGGGGCTGCGTAGCCAGAGCGCGGGCGATCTCAACGCGGCGGCGCTCGCCGCCAGACAGTGCCGGCGCCGGCGAGTCGCGCAAATGCTCGACACGCAACTCGTGCAGCAAGCTGTCGGTGCGCTGCTTAATGTCCGCCTCAGTGAGAGGTTTGCCCGAGGGGTCGCGTTGCAACTCGAGTACGGCGCGCACGTTTTCTTCGACCGTGAGCTTGCGAAATATCGAGGCCTCTTGCGGCAGGTAACTCAGGCCGAGCCGGGCGCGGCGGTGAATAGGCATGCGCTCAACAGCTTGACCGTCGATGCTGATCTGGCCGGCGTCAGCGCGCACCAGGCCGACGATCATGTAAAACGAAGTGGTTTTGCCGGCGCCGTTAGGGCCTAGCAGGCCAACCACTTCACCACTTTGCACCGCCAGAGAGACGTTTTGAACAACTTTGCGGCTTGCATAAGATTTTTGCAGGCCCTGCGCCACCAGGCGGCTGGGGTTTGAATTGGGTGTGGCAGCCTGGCTCATCCGTCGGGACTTATTTTTTGTCGCTACTCAGCGTGGGGCTGGAGCGCAAACCGGGCAAGGGCTGCGCCGTTGCAGCCGTCTGCGGCCGGGCGGCACCGGCCGGTGCAGCAGCACCCGTTGCAGGTGCCGAAGGCGCGCCAGCAGCAACGGCGGGCGCCTGGCTGCGCGGTGACAGTAAGACGCGTACACGGCCACTCGGGTTACTGGCCGTGGGCCTGGGCTGCACGCTGCCATCGACACTGAACACGTCCGTGGTGTTTTCATAGCGTATGAGTTCGCCTTGGCTTTCGTCAGCCAACTTGCCGGCCACGTAGCGCCGCATTACGGCCTGGCGAATGAATTTGACGTTGTCAGCGCGCCCGTCGTACTCGATGCGCTCGCCCTCGCCCTCGATGATCTCGTCGACCCCGTCGCGCTTGGTGCGGTAATAAGCCAGCTTGCCAGGCTCGGCGATGGCGACGGCCTGCTGGTAGCCAAGGGCGTCCTGCGACACATCGACGCGGGCACCCCGAATCACGGTCGTCCCTTTGGTGATGATCACGTTACCGGTGAACACGCTGGATTGCTTGAGGTCGTCATAGCGCAGTGCGTCGGCCTCGGCATTCATGGGCTTGTCGCGATCGGCTCTTTCGGCGAAAGCAGGCGTCGCCGCGAGCAGCGCCAGGCTGATGAGCAGAGAGGGTAAATAGTTCATAAGGGCACGAATCTTGCTATGTTTGTTTTGGCGATTGTAGCCAGCACACACGCCGCGAATACGTTCACGCATAAAAAAACCCGCCTTGCTGGGGGCGGGTTTCAGACGGGCGACAGGCCAGGCCTGACATTCACCGGACAGCCTTACTTGGCTTTGACCGGCGCTGTTTTGCTTGTGCGCGCCAGTGTGAGCAAATGATCGGTGACTGTCAGCGCACGCGCCATCGTGCCGGCCAAAGAGCCTGAGGTGTAGTAGCGCCCGTCCACGCCCAGTGCCGGCACACCGTCGACCATGAAAACCTCTTGCAATTGCGTTGCCTTGCGGGTCTTCATATTGACGGGAAAGGAGTTGTAAAGCTCGGTGAACTTGGCCTTGTCTATGCCCTGCTTTTGCGCCCAGGCGCTGACCAGATCGGCCGTGTTGAGGGCTTGCTTTTCGACATGGATGGCATAAAAAACTTTTTTATGCAGCGCAGCCACTTTGCCCATTGCTTCCAGCACGTAATAAAGGCGCTGCTGGGGCTCGAAGTCGGGCCTGAAAGACACCGGCACCCGGCGCAGGCTGACGTCCTTAGGGGCTTTAGCGGCCCAGGCTTCGAGCTGCGGCTCAAATTCATTGCAGTGTGGGCAGCTGTACCAGAAAAACTCAACCACCTCAATTTGTCCGGCGGGCGCCTCGTTGGGTGCAGGTTTGCTCAGCTGCAGGTAGTCCTTGCCTTCAGCCGGCGGTTTGCCCTGGGCTTGCACGCCCAAGGGCAGCGCAGCCAGGGTTGTGGCTGAAGCGGCCGCCAGTGCGGCTTGTGAAAATTCGCGTCTTTGCATAAAAGTCAGTTCCTTTGAATGGGGTGGAGTTTATTTCTGGACCCGCACAAGGGTCGCTTCCAGGCCGCCGGTGTCGAGCCGGACTTTGACCTTTTCAGCATCGTCTTTTTTATCGAAGGGGCCGAGTCGCACCCGGTAAACGATGCGCCCGGACTGCTCGCGCTCGCTGACGCGGGCCGGTAAACCCATCAAAGAGAGCTTGATGCGCTGTTGCTCAGCATCTTCAGGCGTGCGAAAGGCACCGGCTTGCACAAAATAATTGAAAGGGTCGCCGGCAGCTGCCGTTACCGCAGCTGCAGCCGGGGCTGCGGCCGCCTGCGTCGAAGCAGCAGGTTTAGCTTGTGTGTCGGTTTTGGCTTTGGCCAGATCACCCACAGGATCAGCAGAAGGCGTCGGCGCGCCGGGAGCAACTGGGGCTGCGGGGGCCGCAGCGGGGTCCACCCCAGCCTGAGCGTCTTTGGCTGCCGGCTTGCCGGACAGGGCCGCATTGGGGTCCCAGTCGCGGTTTTTCTTGGCCTCGGCGGCAGCGTCATCGGCTGTGCGACTTGGCGTCTTCGTCATGAAGGGCATGGGCACCTTGGTGATGTAAACCGCCAAGGCCAAAGCCACGCCCAGTCCGGCCAGTGCGCCCAAAATGAAGCCGAAGAGGGTTCCACCGCGTTGCTTTTTCATACCTTGTCTGTCCTGTGCGGCCATGCGTCGCTTGTTCACATTTTTGCCGGCGCGCTCACGCCCAGCATCTGCAATCCATTGTGCAACACCTGACGTGTCGCGGCCACCAGCGCCAGGCGGGCCAGGCGGAGCTCTTCATCCTCCACCAGAATTCGCTCAGCATCGTAATAGCTGTGGTAGCAGGCGGCCAGTTCTCGAAGGTAAAACGCGACATCGTGCGGGGCCATGCCCTGGGCGGCATTGGCCAGCATGTCGGGGTATTTGGCCAGCAGCAGCATCAGCGCCTGGGCTTGCGGGCTTTGAAGCGGCGAAAGGTCGATGCCCTGCAGCTCGGCGGCAATGGCCAGCACGCGCTCGGCACGTTGCGACTCTTCGTCTTCCTGGCCAGCGTGGCGCAGCAGCACCGAGCAAATGCGCGCATGCGCGTATTGCACGTAATAAACAGGGTTCTCGTTGTTCTTGGCCAGCGCCAGGTCAATGTCAAAGACGTATTCGGTGTCGGGCTTGCGGCTGAGCAAGAAGAAGCGCACCGCGTCGGCGCTGGTCCACTCGATCAGGTCGCGCAGCGTGACGTAGCTGCCGGCGCGCTTGGAGATCTTCACCTCTTCGCCGTGGCGCATCACGCGCACCATCGTGTGCAGCACATAGTCGGGGTAACCGGCGGGCACGCCGGCACCAGCCGCCTGCAGACCGGCGCGCACGCGGGCGATGGTGCCGTGGTGGTCCATGCCCTGGATGTTGATGGCCTTGGCGTAACCACGCTCCCACTTGGCCAAGTGGTAGGCTACATCAGGCACGAAGTAGGTGTAGCTGCCGTCGCTCTTTTTCATGACGCGGTCTTTGTCGTCGCCGTAGTCGGTCGATTTGAGCCACAGCGCGCCGTCTTGCTCGTAGGTCTTGCCGGCGGCCTGAAGCCGTTCTACTGTCGAAGCCACACGGCCCGACGAATACAGGCTGGACTCGAGGTAGTAGTTGTCAAAGCGCACCGAGAAAGCCTGCAAGTCCAGGTCTTGCTCCCGGCGCAGATAGGCCACGGCAAACTGACGGATGGCGTCCAGGTCGTCGATGTTGCCGGTGGCGGTGACTTCGCGGTCGTCAGCTTTGACACTTTTGCCGGCGATGAAGTCGCGCGCGATGTCGGCGATGTAGTCGCCGTTGTAAGCCGGCTCTGGCCAGGCTGGGTCGCCCGGCTTGAGGCCTTTGGCGCGTGCCTGCGTGCTGGTGGCCAGGGTGTGGATCTGCACGCCGGCGTCGTTGTAATAAAACTCACGAAACACATTCCAGCCCTGGCTGGCAAAGAGTTTGCAAATCGCGTCGCCCAGCGCCGCCTGACGGCCGTGGCCCACATGCAGCGGGCCGGTCGGGTTGGCTGATACAAATTCGACCAGCATCTTCTGGTCTGGCGCAACCGGCTTGAGGCCGTAGCTTTCGCCGGCGGCCAGCACCTCGCGCACGGTTTGCTGCTTGGCTTCGGGCTTGAGCCGAAAGTTGATGAAGCCCGGGCCGGCGATCTCGATCGCGTCGACCCAGCGCTGATAGACCGGCAAGGCCATCAGCGCAGTTTGCAGACTTTCGGCAAGCTGGCGCGGGTTGAGCTTGAGCGGCTTGGCCATTTGCATGGCAGCTGTGGAGGCGAAGTCGCCATGGGCTGCCACCTTGGGTGACTCGAAGGCGGCTTTGGCGCCAGCACCGGGGCTGAGTTTTTCCAGCTCGGCGGCCAGGGCCACGAGCAATTCTTGTTTGACTTGGTGCATGCCTTGATTTTAAGGGCGGCAAGAAATCGGGTTTTCACGGGCATGACCACTTGGCGCTTCAGGCTACCATGGGGACACCTTTCGCCAAGCAGGCCTTTCTGAGATCATTGACGACTGTTTGACTTGTGCCCCGCAACCCCTCCCCCGCTTTTTTTTGAGGAGCCCCCCCATGAACTTGAAAATCACTTTGGCAGCGCTCACGCTGGCCGCTTTGTCACCGCTGGCCCAAGCCCAGGCGGACCCTGTGCAGGTGCGCAGCTGGGCGGCGTCTTGCTCGGGTTGCCACGGCACCGAAGGCCGCGCACTGCCCGGCATGGTCTCTTTGGCCGGCGCCGATAAAGATGCCATGGTCAAGACCATGCTGGACTTCAAGTCCGGAAGCAGACCCGCCACTTTGATGCACCAATTGGCCAAGGGCTACTCGGACGCAGAAATCACGGCCATCGCCGGCTACTTTGCCGCTCAAAAGAAATAAGGAGCTACAGCCATGCAACGTCGTCATTTTTTGCAGACCGGCACCGTCCTCGGCGCTGCGGGCCTTGTTTCAGCTTGTGCCACCGTGGGCGGTGGCAGCGGCCCCAAAGTGGTGGTCATAGGCGGCGGTTTTTCGGGTGCAACAGCTGCCAAGTACATCCGCATGTGGTCGGATCAAAAAATCCAGGTCACGCTGGTCGAGCCTAACGACTACTTCATGTCTTGCCCTATTTCTAATCTGGTGATTGGCGGCAGCAAATCCATGGCCGACATCACCACGCCCTATGACAACCTGACCAAGCGCCACGGCGTGAAGGTGGTCAAGGACAGTGTCAACAGCATCGATGCTGACAAGCGCGTCGTCAAGCTGGCGGGCGGCACCGAGCTCGCCTACGACCGCCTGATCGTCTCGCCCGGCGTTGACTTCATGTGGGAAACACTGCCCGGCATGAACAAGCCCGGCGCCAAAGAGCAGGTCATGCACGCCTGGAAGGCCGGTGCGCAAACCCTGACGCTGCGCCAGCAGCTGATGGCCATGCCCGACGGCGGCGTGTTCGCCATGTCGATCCCGCTGGCCCCTTACCGCTGCCCGCCCGGCCCTTACGAGCGGGCCTGCCAGGTGGCCGAGTACTTCAGCAAAGCCAAACCCAAGAGCAAGGTACTGATTCTCGACGCCAACGAGGACGTGACCTCCAAAGGTGCGCTGTTCAAGAAGGCCTGGACCGATCGCTACAAAGGCATCGTCGAGTACCGCAACAAACACAATGTCACAGACGTGGATGTCGCCACCAAGACCTTGAAGTTCGAGTTCAACGACGATCTCAAGGCCAGTGTGATCAACGTCATCCCGTCCATGCGGGCTGGTGACATTGCGGTCAACGCCGGGTTGGCCACGGCCAACAAGCGCTGGTGTGAGGTGGACTTTCTGACCTTCGAGTCCAAAGCGGCCAAAAACGTGCACGTGCTGGGTGACTCGATTCAGATCGCCCCGGGCATGCCTAAATCGGGCCACATGGCCAACCAGCACGGCAAAACCTGTGCGGCCGCCGTGGTGGCGCTGTTGACCGGCTCGCAAGTCAACAACATGCCAATCTACAACAACACCTGCTACAGCTTTGTCAGCTCAGATGAGGTGGTTCACGTGGCCAGCGTGCACCGCTATGACGCTGAAAAGAAAACCATGATGACCGTGCCAGGCTCTGGCGGTTTATCGCAGGCGGCCAATGCACTGGAAGCCGTCTACGCCATGGCTTGGGCGCAAAACATTTGGGCCGATACCCTGGCTTGATGGATTTGTTTCAATCGCTCAGCGCGTTTCGCACCGGCCTTTGGGGCCGGCGACAGTGGCTTGTCGCGGCTGGCCTGGCCGGCTTGCAAGCCTCTGCACGGGCCCAGTCAGCCACCGGGGCAGTGTTGCCTACGTCCCGGTCTTTGCCGGATGAGTTGTCGATTGCACTGCAAAAAGGCCAGCCCCTGATCGTCATGGCCAGCCTGGCCGGTTGTGTGTTTTGCCGCCAGGCCCGTGAAAGCCACCTGTCCCCCATGCACCAAGCCGGCAGCAGCATCGTGCAAATAGACCTGCGCAGCCAGCAGCTGGTGTTGAACTTTGCCGGCCAGAGCACCACGCACGACCAGTTGACACGCTTGTGGAAAATCTCGATCACGCCTACCTTGCTTTTTTTTGGACCGGGCGGCAAAGAAGTAGCCGAGCGCATGGAAGGCGCCTACCAGCCCGACTTTTACGGCCCTTATCTTGAAGAGCGACTGGCCAAAGGGCGCAAGCTCTTATGAGCTGCTCTCCTGTGGCTTAACCCTCCATCAGACTTTCCCTTGATTCACATATCCCCATGCAATTACGCGCACTTTCAGCACTGATTCTCAGCACGTCGGTGTGGGTTGCCAGTGCCCATGCCCAGACCGGCTTTTTCAAGGACGCAGACCTCAGGCTTGGCGAAAACCTCATCGCTCAAAGCAAGTGCGTTGCTTGCCACGTCAGCAAAGTGGGCGGCGATGGCAGCGCTATGTACAAGCCGCTGGGGCGCATCAACAGCCCGCCGGTATTGCGCGGCATGGTCGAGCAATGCAACACCGAGCTCAATCTGGGCTTGTTCCCTGAAGAAGTTCACTCTGTGGCGGCGGTGCTCGCCCGGGATCACTACAAATTCAAGTGACCACTCAGGGTTTCCCCTGAGTAGATGAGGCGCCTGACCGCTTCACGGGATCGGCCTTATCGATTAGCATTTACATAAGTACATGCGAATATACAAACTTAAGCCCCTTCCAGGAGATTTGTGTGAGCGATGAAAGCATCCGTTCAGGGCGCGTGCAAAAAGCGCCTGAGAATTTTTTGAGCCGAACCTGCATCAAGGAAGTTTTTGCCGAGAGCAAAAAAGGCCGTCGTGATTTCATTCGCAACGCTTTTGCGGCCGCCGCCGGCGTGGCTGCTCCCGTGGCCATGGCCCAGAGCAACCCGGTTCCCAGCGAAGGCGGCGACAGCAACATCCTGAACCTGCCCGAGCACGCCACCGGCCTGGGCCAGGGCGTGGCCACTGAGGGCTACGGCAAGCCCTCCAAGTTCGAGGCCAACCTGCAGCGCCGTCAAAGCCCGGGCCTGACGCAGACCACGCAAAGCTCGGTGTCTTTTGCGCCTTTACAGTCGCTGTTCGGCATCGTCACGCCCAGCGGCCTGCACTTTGAGCGGCATCACCAGGGCTGGTGGGACATCGATCCGTCCAAGCACCGCTTCATGGTCAACGGCATGGTCAAAAAGAACATGGTGTTCACCGTGGACGAGATCATGCGTCTGCCTTCGGTGTCGCGTTTTCACTTCATCGAGTGCGGCGCTAACACGGCGGTTGAATGGGGCAATGTGGCGGTGCCCACGGTGCAGTACACCCACGGCATGCTGTCGTGCAGCGAGTTCACGGGCGTGCCGCTGATCACCCTGCTGGAGCTGGCCGGTGCTGATTTGAAAAACGGCAAGTTTGTGCTGGCCGAAGGGGGTGAGGGCTCGTCGATGACGCGCACCATTCCCATGAGCCTGATCACCTCGGGTGAAGTGATCGTGGCCTATGGTCAGAACGGCGAAATGCTGCGCCCTGAAAACGGCTACCCCTTGCGCCTGGTGGTGCCCGGCGTGCAAGGCGTGAGCTGGATCAAATACCTGCGCCGGGTCGAGGTGGGTGACAAGCCCTATGGATCCAAAGACGAAGCCATTCACTACATGGACTTGCAGCCCGGCGGCCAGCACCGCCAGTACAGTAACTTGCAAGAGGTCAAGAGCGTGGTCACCACCCCCTCCGGCGGACAGGTGCTGCTCGACAAAGGTTTTTACAACATCACCGGCCTGGCCTGGTCGGGCAAAGGCAAGATCAAACGGGTGGATGTGTCCGCCGACGGCGGACGCAACTGGCGCCAGGCGCGACTGGAAACCCCAGTCATGTCCAAGGCCTTGTCGCGCTTTAACCTCGACTGGGTGTGGGACGGCAAACCCGCGATTTTGCAAAGCCGTGCGCAAGACGAGGCAGGCCATGTGCAACCGACTTACCAGCAGTTGCGCGCCGTGCGCGGCACCCGCTCCATTTATCACAACAACGCCATCCAATCGTGGCTGGTTCAAGAAAACGGCGAGGTGAAAAATGTCCAGGTTTCGTAATGCAATGATGGGCTTGGCATTGCTGACGCTGGCAAGTCTAGGGGCGGCACAAGACGGCAAATACCCCGGCGTCGGTCGCGCAGCCACACCCAAGGAAGTTGCCAAGTGGGACATTGACGTGCGCCCCGACTTCAAAGGCCTGCCCGCAGGCTTGGGCTCGGTCGCCAAGGGCCAGGAGGTTTGGGAGTCCAAATGCGCGCAATGCCACGGCGTGTTTGGCGAGTCCAACGAGGTGTTCAGCCCCTTGATCGGCGGCACCACCGCAAAGGACATCCAGACCGGCCGTGTCGCCAACCTCTCGCGCAGCGACTACCCCGGCCGCACCACCCTGATGAAGGTGCCCACGGTCTCTACCTTGTGGGACTACATCAACCGGGCCATGCCCTGGACCAACCCCAAGACGCTGAGCACCGAAGAGGTCTACGCCGTGACGGCATTCATGCTGAACCTGGCCGACATCGTGCCTGAGAACTATGTCTTGTCCGACAAGAATATGGCCGAGGTGCAGGCCCGCATGCCCAACCGAAACGGCATGAGCACACAGCACGCCATGTGGCCCGGCAAGGAGTTTGGCGTCGTGTCCAAGCCCGACACAGCCAACAAAATCTGCATGCAAGACTGCAGGCCCGAGCCCAAGGTAGCCTCCTTGCTGCCCGACTTTGCCCGCAACGCACACGGCAACCTGGCCGAGCAAACCCGTATCGTTGGCCCGCAACGCGGAGCCGACACCAGCCGGCCCGAAACCAAAGCCGGCACAGCGCCCTCTGCGGTCACGGCAGCGGCTGCTACAGTCAGCAAGCCAGAAAACAACGAAGCCAAAGCAGTCGTGGCCTCGCTTGGTAAGTACAACTGCACCGCTTGCCACGGCATGGACAAGAAAATCGTCGGCCCGGGTTTCACGGAGATCGCCAAAAAGCACGCTGGCAAGGTCGACTACCTGGCTGGCAAAATAAAGGCTGGCGGCGGGGGTGTCTGGGGCCAGATCCCCATGCCGGCCCAGGTTTTGCCTGAGGCAGATGCACGCAAAATAGCCGAATGGATTTCCAAAGGGGCCAGTAAGTAGCAGGGGAAAGTCCCGTTGACCCGGGCACCCCATATCATTACGATCGTTTTATCAAAAGGAGAAATTTCATGCAAACACGTCGCGAGACACTCAAACACAGCGCGGTGGTGGCAGGCTTGCTGGCTACGGCCGGTTTCCCCGGTTTCGCCATGGCCGCTTTCAACAAAGCTGGCTTCGATGCCAAATCGGTGCAAGACGCCACCAAGGCTTTTGGCGCAAGCAGCCTGACTGAAAGCAAGGATGTCACCATCACCGCACCCGACATCGCAGAAAACGGCGCGGTGGTTCCCATGGGTGCCAGCACATCTTTGGCAGGCGTCAAGCAGTTGCTGATTCTGGTTGAAAAGAATCCCTCTACTTTGGTAGCCTCATTCAACGTCAACGACGCGGTAGACGCCAACTTCTCAACGCGCGCCAAAATGGGCCAGTCGTCCGACGTTTATGCCGTGGCCATCATGGCTGACGGCAAAGCACTGTGGGCCAAAAAAGAGGTGAAAGTCACTTTAGGTGGTTGCGGCGGTTAAGCCCGGCAGTCACATCCGTCCCAACAATCACCAACACATTCAGGAGAAAAACATGGCAGATCCAATGCGCATTCGCGCCCAAGCCGCTGGCGGCAAAGCAACCGTTCGTGTGCTCATGAGCCACGAAATGGAATCCGGTCAGCGCAAAGACGCTGCCGGTAAAACCGTCCCCGCCTGGTTCATTCAGGAAGTCACAGCCACCCTCAACGGCAAGCAAGTGCTGTCGGCTGAATGGGGCCCCGCTGTGGCCAAAAACCCTTTCATGCAATTCAACATCAAGAGCGCCAAAGCCGGCGACAAAGTGGCAGTGACCTGGAAAGACAACAAGGGCGACACGCGCACCGACGAAGCAACCGTTTCCTGAAAAACTGCTTGTGCGCGCACCCGGCAAGGCTTGGCCATTACCGTGTTCACGTCAACAATAACTCTAAGGTAAACATGAAAACCGTTTTTCCACTTTCCATCGCTGCCGCCATGGCACTGGCCCTGGCGCCGGCCATGGCCCAAAAAACTGCCAGCCAGGCCATTGACGAGTACCGCGCCATGCTGGCCGACGGCAACCCAGCTGAGTTGTTTGAGGCCAAAGGTGAAGACCTCTGGAAAAAAGCCCGCGGCCCGAAAAACGCCTCCCTTGAAAAATGTGATCTGGGCAAGGGCCCTGGCGTGGTCAAAGGTGTTTTTGTGGAGTTGCCGCGCTTTTTTGCGGACACCCAGCGTGTACAAGACTTGGAGGCGCGCCTGGTGAGCTGCATGGAAACGCTGCAGGGCTTCAATGCTGCAGAGATCGCCAAGACGCCGTTTGGCCAGGGCGAGATGGCCAACGTGACCGCCATGGCCACCTGGGTTTCTGCCGAATCCAAGGGGCTCAAGTTCAATCTGTCGCAATCAAACACGCAAGAAAAAACTTTTTACGAAGTGGGCAAGCGCCTGTTCTTTCAACGCGGCGGCACACATGACTTTTCTTGTGCCTCTTGCCACGGCGAAGAAGGCAAACGCATCCGCCTGCAAGATCTGCCCATCCTGACCAAGAGCCCGGGCGATGGCCTTGGCTTTGCGGCCTGGCCTGCTTACCGCGTCTCCAACGGCCAGATGTGGAGCATGCAATTGCGCCTGAATGACTGCTACCGTCAGCAGCGTTTTCCGTATCCCGGCTTCGGGAGCGACGCCACCATCGCCTTGTCAACCTATTTGGGCGTGAACGCCAAGGGCGCCGCCTCGATTGCACCGGCCATCAAGCGTTGATCAGCACAGGAGAATTGAAATGAAAAAACACACCCTCATTGCTTTGGCCAGTCTGGCGACTGCCCTGTTGCTGGCCGGTTGCGCCTCCGGCCCCTCAGTGGCAGAGCTGAATGCCCTGACCGACAAGATTGTCAAAAGCTCTTTCCGTGACCAGAGCCATGTCAAGCTGACCCGCCTCACCGAGACCGATGAGACCAACCTCGCTTGCAGCGAGGCCGATGTGGCCGGCAAGCCGCTGGATGACAAAACCGCCAGGGCGATTGAAGCGGTCAACATGAAGACCATCAAATGGCCATCGGACGGCAAGTTCATCGGTGACTGGAAAGAAGGCGAGAAGATCGCGCAAAGCGGCCGCGGCCTGACCTGGAGCGACAGCGCCACCATGGAAAGCGGCGGTAACTGCTACAACTGCCACCAGATCGACAAGAAAGAAATTTCTTACGGCACCATCGGCCCCAGCCTGTACAACTACGGCAAGATCCGCGGCGTGAGCGATCCGGCCAGCCCGGGCAGCAAGGCGATGGTCGAATACACCTGGGGCAAGGTCTGGAACGCCAAGGCTTACAACGCCTGCTCCAACATGCCGCGCGCCGGTCACATGGGCATCCTCAACGAAGCGCAGGTGCGCCACATCGTGGGCCTGCTGCTCGACCCCAAATCACCCGTTAACCAGTGATAAAAAAACCCGGCTGGTCCGGGTTTTTTTTGACGCCTATATATCAGTGACTACAAATATGAATCTCACCAAACGCGAATTTATCCAGCTGATGGGGGCCGGCACCATGGCTGGCATGAGCATGGGCCGGTTTTCTGAGGCCAGTGCTGCCACCGCGGCCAATGGGCTGTATGACATACCTAAGTTTGGCAACGTGTCCTTTTTGCACATGACCGACTGCCACGCGCAGCTCAAGCCGATTTACTTTCGTGAGCCCAGCATCAACATGGGTATCGGCAACATGCAAGGCAACTTGCCGCATCTGGTGGGCCAGCATTTGTTGCAGGCAGCCAAAATCCGGCCGGGCTCTGCCGAGGCCCACGCGCTGACTTTTCTGGACTTTGAAAAAGCCGCCAGACGCTACGGCAAAGTGGGCGGCTTTGCGCACCTGGCCACGCTGGTCAAACGCATGAAAGCCAGCCGGCCCGGCGCTTTGCTGCTGGACGGCGGAGACACCTGGCAAGGCTCGGGCACCAGCTTGTGGACAAAAGGTCAAGACATGGTGGACGCCTGCAAGCTGCTGGGCGTGGATGTCATGACCGGCCACTGGGAGTTCACGCTGGGCATGGAGCGCGTCAAAGAAATCATCGATAAAGACTTTGCCGGCAAGGTGGACTTTGTGGCGCAAAACATCAAGACCAAGGACTTTGGCGATCCGGTTTTCAAGCCCTATGTGATCCGCGAGATCAATGGCGTGGCTTGCGCCATCATCGGTCAGGCTTTTCCTTACACGCCGATTGCCAACCCGCGCTACATGATGGCAGACTGGGAGTTCGGCATTCAAGACCAGAACATGCAAGCCATGGTCGATGAGGCCCGCGGTAAAGGTGCGCTGGTGGTGGTGCTACTGAGCCACAACGGCATGGACGTGGACCTGAAGATGGCCAGCCGCGTCAGCGGCATTGACGCCATCATGGGCGGCCACACGCACGACGGCATGCCGGTGGCCAGCATCGTTGCCAACAAAGGCGGCCAAACTATCGTCACCAACGCAGGATCGAACAGTAAGTTTTTAGGCGTGCTTGATTTCGAAGTCAAAGACAAACGCATCACCGACTTCCGCTACAAGCTTTTGCCTGTGTTTTCCAACATGCTGCCCGCAGACAAGGCGATGGATGCACTGATCACCCGGGTGCGTGCGCCTTATGAGGCCAGACTGGCTGAAAAGCTGGGCGTGTCTGAAGGCTTGCTGTACCGCCGCGGCAACTTCAACGGCACGGGTGACCAGCTGCTGATTGATGCGCTGCTCGATGTGCAAGGCGCTGAAATCGCTTTCTCGCCGGGCTTTCGCTGGGGCACCTCGCTGCTGCCGGGGCAAGCAATAACGCGCGAGTGGCTGCTGGACATGACGGCCACCACCTACTCGTATGCCACCGTGACCGAGATGAGCGGCGAGACCATCAAG
>Ga0214921_10001445_pt1 | contig 40561 bp, 51 predicted proteins | sample LL1505_MetaG_FD_177992 | JGI IMG/M metagenome (GOLD analysis project Ga0214921, IMG submission 177992) | Freshwater microbial communities from Lake Lanier, Atlanta, Georgia, United States - LL-1505 | ecosystem: Environmental > Aquatic > Freshwater > Lake | place: USA: Georgia | collected...
ATACTCTTTATAGGTGGATTCTGAAACTTCTCGATCCCCTTGAATAGATAGTCTATAATCAGTTTCAGAGTAACCGCCACGAGTAGTAGTATGACAGACCACATGAAAATAGTATGCCCGTATCCGCGGCGACCACGACCCATCCTATCTATAGAGTGGGTTATCTCATATGGCCCCCAGATTATTTGAGCAGCTCCTTTGGAACGTCGATCGGAATAACCTGGATCTTATGGAGCGCACTCTGTTGTGATGCATCCACGTAGGCATTTTTTATATTTGCCAGTTCCTGCAGATGAGGAGGAAGATCCATAACAGCAACGCATCTCGGCGTAAAAGACATTGGAGTTGTCAGCAGAACTACAAAAAGACGCTTGAACTTCTGGGACATTCTGCTATACATATGGGTGGATTAGTTTAGACCTTTGCCGGTGACGGCTCGGCCAGAAACTCTGGAGGGATGCGCCTCGTATAGACCGTCAGATTTCTGTCGCGCTTGGATCCTTTGTAGAAGTTGATATAGGACTGCACAGGATCTTCTACCTTGTATTGAGGATCCATCGCTACTGCGAATCCGTTGCGCTCTCCGCGCTTCATTCCAGGTGGCAGATTGTTCTTTAGCCAGATAGCATGCTCCTTGCAGGAATGGATCCGGCCAGGCCATCTGAACTCATACTCTTCCGCGATAGAGATTGCGAGCTCGGCCGCCCACAAGTAGTTGCCAGAGACTTCGCGGACCCAAATCGTGCAGGGATGGTGCAGATGCACTGGGCTGTATCCGATGTCGCCAGACTTTCTCTTGGGAGCTCCAAACATATGCTCGGGCGTTGTCAGAGTTTTTGCAAGCCGTGATATCTTAATAGCTGCGCGCTCCTGGAGGAGCTGCGGATAGATCGCCGTCCAGTGGGCTGAATAGAGCATCTGGCAGGCTTCCAGAATCATTTTGACCACGTGCTTGTCCCCGTGGGCCTCTGCTGCCTCCTTGGCTATCGTGCTGAGTGCAAAGATGTTCATTTCGTGTGCTGGATTGGGGGGTGGGCTCGAGTATCAATTTTTCGGTGACACATACTAGAATGGCAGTAACAAGAAAGAACGGACAACGCCTTTACAACTCTCCAAAGGGGTCTGCAGTGAATCCTGGAATCAAATATGCAACAGGAGAAAATGCGCGGAAATCTATTAAGCTCATTCGAGCCAAAGATAAGACTCGTAAGAAGCGTATCGCCATGCGGATGTATTACAGGGCCAAATACCACAAGTATCAGACGCCTGGAATGAGAGATGCAATGAAAGTCTGGAAGAAGTATATGGATTCTCTGTAAGGGGCTGAAAATTGAAGCCGGCGCGTGTTACTCGGTATATATAACTATGTCAGAGATTACCCCTATTTCACGTGAAGAGCTGCGTCAGATGAAGGCCGAGCATGATGAGAAGAGACGTCAAGAGAGGGAGAACAGCAGATTAAGGGAGATAGAACGCATTATAGCGGATGTATATTCCTCTGTTACTTGGGTTGCTAAAAGCAAGGCAGAGACATCGTATACATATGCCGTTGTAAATTACGATGAAAAGGAGTTTCTGCTTACTAAAGATAATATGAATGATGTTATTAAGGGACTTCAAGCAGCCTTTCCTGACTGCTCTGTAAAATACGTAGAATATGGAAGGGGGCTAGATGGAAAGCTCCGTGACATGCGTGATACCTATGCAATGTGCAGTGAGTTTGCCATTTCACAGTTAAATAGGATGGGTCTTGAGCTACATATTATTGTGGATTGGTCATAGCGCCCCTGAAAATTGAAGCTGTCGCATGCTTGATAGGATTCCTACCAAACATGCGACCTCTTTCTGAGTTTAGCCACGATGAGCTGATTCAATACAAGCGCGATCTGCACCACCGCGAGAGAGACTTTCGCCAGGAGCACGACTCGGGCAACACGCTGCCGTCGCGCCGAGTAAGTCTTGGTGTCCTTCTTTATAAGAATCACTTGAAACTCATGCGAGTCTATGGCGAGTTTGAGAAGCGCGAGAAGATTCATCGCGCTTCTCAGTCACTCACGTAGGGAGTCTTTCTGCTGGCTTTATTCTCCGGAGCTCGGAATATTTTGTAAGTTTAAATCTCTGTAGTAGATATATAGATTTAGATGGCATATAACTTTCCAATTAATTACTACTCAAAATTATCTGATGCACAAGGTGGTATTACAAACAATGATCATCAAAGTAATGCTACTGTAGCTGGACCTTCTGGGGTAAGATGGGCATACAACAATGACATTAATACTGATCCAGTCGTTATTGGAGCAAGCATTACAGGCTCTCTTAATGGAATTACTAGCTGGCGCGTCATTGATAATATAGGGGGGGATTATGGAGTAAAAACGAATGGTGATGCATCATTACCAAACTTAAATCCAGGCTCTACAGCATATTTTGCATATCCCCAGGCAGGTCCTCCCCCTCCCCCCCCTTGCTTCCTCGGCAACAGCCAGATTTTATGCCACATTAATGGCGCCGATACCTATGTCGCCGTTGAGAACATGAAGCCTGGCATGCTGGTCAAAACTTCTCTTAACGGCTACAAGAAGGTAGAAGTAATCGGAAAGCGCGATCTGGTGAATCCCGCAACCGAGGAGCGTCTTGAGAACCGCCTCTATAAGTGCTCTCCTCAGAGCTATCCTGAACTCACCAGCGACCTCATCATAACGGGCTGCCACTCTATTCTGGTAGATTCTCTGACTGAGAAGCAGAAGGAGGCAACCATCCAGAAGCTGGGGGCCACCTTCGTCACTGATCGCAAGTATAGGCTGATGGCCTGTGTGGATGAGCGTGCAGAGCCCTGGACTTCCGCAGGCGCCCACACCATCTGGCACTTTGCTCTGGAGAACCCTGATGAAAAGATGAATTACGGTGTCTATGCCAACGGCGGGCTGCTCGTGGAGACCTGCAGCATCAACTTCATGAAGAACAGGTCCAATATGATACTTATCTAAGGATCCACCCAATGAAAATACACTATACAAGGTATAATATACTATCTATAGTTGAATAGTCTTCCATAAAATATGCCCCCCTCAATAGATTGCGGGTCATGCACACTCGCAAAAGAGCCGCTATCGGCGAAGGTAGATCCAAATCAATCTATATTGAGCCCACCGTAACCGATACCGCCGTTCTGCTCGTCTTCTATAATCCAGCCAAATTCAAGCGTCTTCTTGCTAATATACTCTATGTTATCCAAACCCTGCGGGAAAAGAATATCCCCTGTTTCGTCGCGGAATGCGTATTCAAGGGTGCAAAACCCCAGATTCCTGGCGCAAATCTCGTGCTCCATTCCAACAGCTACATGTTCTACAAAGAACAGCTGGTGAATAAGCTCGAGGAGATCGTGCCAGAGCAATATACAAAGTTAGTCTGCATGGACGGAGACTTGGTATTCGACTCTCCAGACTGGCTCGATCAGACCTCCAAACTTCTCGACAAGTATGACATCATCCAGCCATTTTCCGAGGCCTGCTGGCTCACTCCAGATAATACACGCGTGCGCTCGAAAAAGCCCTCCTACGCATACGGCCTCGTGCATAAGAAATTCACGTATCCCAAGTCCATCCATATGTTCCATCCTGGATTCGCCTGGGCCTTCAAGCGCTCCACTTTCCGAGCAATCAATGGATTCTATAAAGACGCTGTCATCGGCAATGGTGACATGCTCTTTTGCTTTAATTTCTTCAAAGACGAAGTTCCCGACCACTGGATAAAGCAGGTTCTCAAAGTCCCCTTTATTATTCATAAATGGCCAGAATATCACGCCCAGTTCAAGGCGGTCAATCCAACAGTAGGATATCTGCCCATCCGCGTATTCCACATGTTCCACGGCGTCCGCCATCACCGGCAATACACGACACGCTACAAGAGCGTCTCACACTTTCTGCACGGCGGCTGGGACGACAACATCTTCGTAAATAAAGAGGGACTCTACGAGTTCAAGGATCAGAGGGCCAGTAACGGAGTGCTCCAGTATTTCAAGCGCAGAAATGAAGATATTCCACTTGAGGAAGCCCAAAAAATCCTCACACGCAAAGTCCATCATCCCATCAGAAATCAGGCCGCAGTGCAGCCTATGCAGCCCGCCCCAGCATTTCCAGTCCCAAAATTTAGCGCCGCAGCCGCCCCCAATCTTCCTCACGTATAAGATGCCCTTTACTTTCACAGAACTTTCTGCTCTTCTGCTCCACATGGATACCTATGCCGCCCAGAAGTTCTGGAACTCCATCTATGAAGTGCGGCTCACATCCCCTCCGCAGGCTCCGCAAGCAATAATGCCAAACACATTCTCTGAGATTGGCCTTATTGATTATATCAACTTCAAGACATTCACCACCGGCCGCACGGGCATTGAAAAGCTCTATAGATATTCACACAGCAACGGCTTCACGATCGAGAGAATCGTCTGGCAGCCGTCACCCGACATGGAGGTCTTTATTGACTGCGTCAAACGCACTCTGAACATCACGACCCGCTCCTTCTCCTTCGCAGAACGCTGCCGCAACTTCATGACCGGTCGTAACGTAAAGAGAATCCTCGTTGATGCCCTAGTGGAATGAACATCACACCCTTCTTAACAGACGACGATGGCGTCCTGGTATTTACTCTCACAAGCAACGGCTACAAATTCATGACACTCAATCTCGTCCGCCACCTCCAGGCCCGCAAAGTTCCGTGGAAACTCTGCGTCGTCTGCGCCGATGCGAGCTCCTATCGTTTTTTATCCGGCGAAGGCGTGCCCTGTATAAAAGTCCCCACCCTCCTACCAGACTCCGCACCCGTCATAGCCCCCTTTGGCACCAGAGACTTCCAGACACTCAACAAGAAAAAACTCGAATGTCTCTCAAGCTTCGCCTCCAACCCTGCCGTCAAATACGGCGTGTATCTCGACGGAGACATTGCCGTCTATAAGAACTTCCTCCCGGATATTCTGAACCGCCTCGACGCAGGGAATCTCTATCTACAGTGTGACGAGAAGACCCGGGTGGATTGCACTGGAACTCCATGCCCGAACGCCTGCTCCGGTTTCATCGCCTGGAAATATGGGGTCAATACCGCCATTTTCAGTCTTTCTGGCCCCGAGGCTCAAAAGGTATGGAGGGATCAGCCAGAAGACCAGATATTCATCAATAGGATGATGCACCAACACGGGGTCGAATTCAGCACTCTGCCGCGCGACCTCTATCCTAACGGATCCTTCGCCTCACTCTTTGCCCCAGGGTCTTCAAAGAAGGATATCGCATATATCCTGCACTATAACTATCTTGTTGGACAGTCCAAGCAGCAAAAGATGAAACAGAACGGTGACTGGCTGCTGCCCTACTGATTTTATAAAATTGGCAGGGGGCGCCGCCGTGTGCAACAGTATCACAATGGATACCGCTATTGCTCCCTATCTTGATGACTACGAGAGGTCCGAGTCTATTCTTCGCGTGCGGACTCCTCCCCCCGAAAGTGAGGGAGAGAAGGAACAAGAGGCATACGACGACTATCTGGCGAGACGCTCATATAGGATCGAGAAGACGAGAAATCTCTGCCTCGGAATCGTGGCGATCGTCATCTTTGCAAGCGCCTTGCTCGCTGCCACCGAACTCGCGGAAAGTATTCCACCCACCTTCCTCATCTATACACTCTGCGTGATGTCTATTGTATATATCACACAGGTTGTATCCTATATTCGCAGTAAAAAGTTCTCAACCTCCGTGAAATCGCCGAGCACTCCCATGTCTGAGATGCGAGACTAGGACCCCTGAAACCGAATACCCATCCGAAGATTACTAATAGACTCTGTCAGATCGCCGATATGCCACTTCAAATAATCCACGCGCGCACATATCTCCTCCGACCACGCGGCCTTTTTCACATAGCCGTGATACTCGGCCTCTGCGCGGCGGAGAAGACGCTGGCACAACTCGAGCTCATCATATAGTTCGTCCATTTGGGTGCTGATGGTGAGGGCCACCGTGACCTTCAATTTTTGCCAACCCTATACAGGATGACGGGTTTCACCTGCGATCTAGTTATCGCATATTACAAAGAGGATCTGGACTGGCTAGCCAAATATAAAGGTCGCCCCTTCAGAAAGATTTTCATCTATACAAAGGGAGCAGAGCATCCTGTGTCGCCGCTCCCCTACATAGAAAAGAAGCTGCCCAATATTGGTCGCTGCGATCATACGTATCTCTACCATATCGTGCATAACTACGATGATCTGGCAACGGTGACCATCTTCACTACTGGATCTACCGGCGCCATTACACACAAGAGAAACAAGTTCCAGTTTGTCATTGATAAAGTCTTCAGCACGCACGACACGGTCTTCCGCGGACATCGCCTAAAGAGTATTAAGGAGACTTTTCACGACTTCAAGTTGGATTCATGGCAAGCAACAGACTCCAATAATCAAGAGGATACTATAAAGGATAAACTGTATCCAGCCCGTATCCGCCCCTTCAAACAGTGGTATGAAAAGACATTTCCAGATATCGAAATCAACTTCTTTAGCTACGGAGGTGTCTTTGCCGTCTCAAAGCAGCATATTCATAATCGTTCAAAGGCGTCGTATATCCGGCTTATGAACCAGTTTCCTAAGCATTCCAATCCAGAGATAGGTCACTATTTTGAGCGCGCCTGGCTGGCCGTATTTTACCCTATTCCAGATAAATGTCTATACCCAGAAGCGTATAAATTCACTTTACACGGGGGCGGCAGAAGTAGATCTCGCCAAACTCGAAAGGCGCGCCGCAGCAGTCGCCGCCGCTCGCTGTAGTCCGAATAAAAATTGAAAATAGGGCTCGACTTACGCCACACTACAAGAATGTCATCTGCCGCACTCAGGCAACGCGGAAACTGGGAACTCGCCGCGAACCAGGGAGGAACTAAGTTGGAAGATACGGTGCATGCAATACTGTCATCGGAACTTAGTCCCGATTCTTACACGGTGATCAAGCATCCCAATACTCTTCGGCAAATCTACTACGAACACGACTATTCTCAGCGACCTGAACTCTATACGAAACCGGTAGTGCCGAGCCCAACAGATGTCTGGTATGACGGTGAGACAAAGACCTTTATGGCGCTCCGCCATGGACGTGAAGTCTTTGCCGATGGAGGCGGCTGCGTGCCAGACATTGAAATCCGAAATACGAAGACCAATAAGTCCTACTTTATAGAGTGCAAGAACCAGAACGATGCAGGCAACGCTCACGAGCGCTGCGCAAAATACGCAACGTCCTCCGTGATCGAGGCGATTCAACGAAAGATTGGGGGCGTCTCCTATCACCCTATAGGCTATCTGTTCTCTGGCGCACTCGTCGATAAGCGCAAGTATGTCATCGAACTCAATCTGACCTACGGATTTGCAAAGCAGCATCTTCTTCTGTGGAAAAACGATCGGAAGGCCGAGTCACTTCTCACGTGGCTCCGCACAGTTATTCTTCCATTGATCGCTTGAGCCCCGTAAATTTGAATCACACACCTTCCTATTTTTTCGGTAAGAAATGGCAACATACGGAGTGAAGTATATCGGCAGCAAAGGCGCACTTATTGAGCATATTATCGGGTTTGTCACAGAGAATCTGCCTCTTGGAACGCCTACGACGTTTCTCGATGTCTTTACCGGAACAACACGGGTGGCACAGGCCTTTCGCGCAGTCGGTTGGACTGTCTGCAGTAGCGATCTCTCGTGGGCCTCCGAGGCCTATGCCCACGCCTTTGTGATTCGCACAGCCCAGAGCGGACAGCGTATTCCCGATCTTCTGGATCAACTTCGTCGTATAGCCCCCAAGCCCGACTGGATCACCAAGACCTACTGCGATGTCATTACTGAGCAAGGTGCGGGCGTCGTGAAGATGTGGAAGCCCGCAAACGGGGCGAAGGCCGATGCGATTCGTGATCAGATTGCCGCATGGGAGACAACGGGCCACATTACCAAACACGAGGCGATGATTCTCGTCGCGTGTCTGATATTTGCCCTCGATAAGGTCGATAGCTCTGTAGGAGTTCAGCAGGCCTATCTCAAGCAGTGGGCTGCACGGGCCGGTAATGCTCTTGATCTGCAGGATCTGGAGTTCCATGAAGGCCCAGTAGGCACTCATATCGTAGGAGATTCGCTGCTAAACACCTATCCAGAGAGTTCCGTGGCATATCTTGATCCGCCATATTCCGCACACTCCTATGCGACCTACTATCACATCTGGGACAGTATCACGCGCTGGGATAAGCCCGCCGTGGGACTCAAAACGAATCGCCGCATGGATCGTGTCAGCGGCTCCGAAGGGTTCGACGACGCCATGACCTCGCAGTGGAACAGCAAGCGCACGGCTCTTGATGCCTTCATGCGTCTCGTCGATCGTCTCCCAGTCCGTTACGTGGTAATCAGCTACAATGATGAAAGTATAGTGCCTTTGGAGCAGCTAACAACAGCTCTAAAGGGCAAGTATCCGCAGATGGCGGTGAAGAAGATACCATATAAGCGCAATATCATGTGCCAGATCGGAAATGCCGAGGCCGAGGGGGCCAAGACAAAAAATACGGAGGTGCTCATCTGGCTACAGAAGTGCTGAAGCATTAAGGATCCATGGGAATCCAGTTAGGTGGAAAGATCTGTGGCTGAGTCTGCACGTTACCCCACCATTTTGTAGGATATACAACATGTGTAGCCCCAGAGAGAATCGCGCCCCACCAACTAAAGGTGCTATTGGCAATAATCGCCCCACCCTCACACATACTCATGAAAGCGAGAGTCACTAGTTCATCTGGCTCATCCACTAGTTGGAGTCCTTGCATCCATGACTGCGACTTACACCAAGGAATATCATTGGACAGAACATACCAGTTGAGGGATTTGTGCTCGGCCTTCTGCATTCCGCGTATATAATACTGTGGCTGCAAGACAATAGCATCTGGCTCCTTCAAATAGTCTCCGCGGCGAATATGTAAAAATGCTGTGCGACGTTTGTCCTTAATATTATATTTCCAAGAGAGATTGAGCCGAAAGGATTCCAGCTGTTCAATAAACTCTGAGCGGATAAATGGGAGCACGGGAAGTAGCGCTGTAAGATACTGAAAAAGTGCTTTTTTTATGAGAAGAACATCTACGCCTTCAAACATAGAAGGGGACCATGCTTCCCATGGACCGTTCTGCACATAGGTTAGTGTCGGGCGCACCATTGATACAAAGCATCTTGCCTTTGTAAAAAGAATGGAGCGGTAGTCCTTATTAGAATGTGGGTTGTTGCCACAGGGTAACAGAAAGAGTTGTCCGCCAAGAGCCTGGGATATTGCACGACCCGCAGCATATTCGAACATTTGGTTTCCCAAACCATCGGTCAGATTTACAATAATCACTTGCGACATCCTCTATACTATGAAAGCTAAAGAATTATAGGCATTTTTACTCATGCTTCACGCGGATGCCCTTGTAGGCAATAGGCTTCAGGCCATGCTGGGCGACAAAGGCGTTAGGACTGAATTTACCCCCATTCTGCATGGGAGGAATGTTAATAGGACCCGTCTGCTCGAAAAGCCCAAAAATGTAACGGTGCTCTGGTGCCCCAGGAGGAGGCAGAGGAGGAAACCACGGCGCCACCATATTTCCAGAGGCGGGGCTATCATCCGTGCAATTCACCACCAGCCAATGCAGCCACGATTTTTCAGGTGCATCGGGATCCCAGCACATAAAAGTATTCATGACAGGAGCCACAGGTTTCGTCCAAAGAGGATGCGGCTCAGAGCGTGACTCTGAACGAGTAAGAACAGTTCCAAATACACTGGCCTTTACCGTGGGCTGAAAACGCACTTCGAAATCTACCACTTGAGGCGTCGTCATCGCCGGCGCATCCGCATTTGTAAGTAGTAAGGCCGCATCGCTTCCGCCTTTCTGGGGTCTGCGGCGTAAAATAGGAAGAGTCGGTATGCTCTGTTGCGGCGGCGCGTAAATCGTCGTGCGCGTGAGCACATACATCTTTGCGCGGCGTGTAGGGTTTGATCTTGCAGGCCGCTTTTTGGATCGTTTCGTGGATTTCCGCTTGGCCATCTCCTATTTCACTGCGGCGATTTTTAATGTCCGCAGACCGAAAGAAGCATCAACACCTGTTTTGTGAATTCTCTGTAGGCAAATAGCTGGCCACTCCGCACGCGAATGGCCCTCTGCATTGGCACATCAAGAGCCTTCATAGCTGCACGGATATCCCTCCCTTTGTAGGTCGGTGTGAGCTCTTCATACGGAAAAAGGGGCCGCTGAAGAGACTCATTCACCCAGTTGTGCAGCTCCCAGAACCACGTCTTCACATACTTGTTCAGATCTTCATATGGCATCTCCATAATGGCCTTATCGACCGGATGCTCCTTCAAATAGACCTCGTAGTGCTCCTTGCACGAGGGGCATGGAATAGTCTTTTCCAGAGCCTTCATCACGCGTATAAGGGTGCGGCGCTCCTCACCTTCGTATTGCTTGAAAGGTGATTTGCCACTGAATTCTGCGATGCCGTGGAGGACGGACCATAGCAATGGCCCCCACTCGGATGCATCAGGATATATCTCGGGAGGTATCTGGCATGCACACGGCATTCTCTGTTTCGTATGAGTTGTTATCAACCACTCATATAAAACGCAGTTCTGATTGTTGGCCGGTCCAACATATTACATATAAGTCCTACTAGAAAAATGATCCGTAGGATGAATATTACCTTTTGAGCACTTTACCGGACACAAGTGCCGTATAATGGGCAGTTTATTACAAATTTATAGAACCTTGTAACGTTTTCGTTCCAAGGAGGCGATCCTGCTGCCCGCAGTCGCCTACCTACGTCTCAGATTATTTCTTTAGGCAGATGATAACCGCCGCGCCGATAATGATTCCCGTGCAGACGCCGGCGCGGAAACCGACCCAATGCGCCAACTCCTCGAGATGATCAAGTTGGTCTGCAAAGCCCTTTGGGTCCGAGATATTGTAGAGGCGGGTATTCATGGTTGGTAGCGTCCGTCGGAGGGACCCGCGGATATCAATTTTATGGCTAGTCCGCCCTCGGGGATCTTCCCCTCTTACGCAGATTGTATCCATGTGTCGGAGTCACCACCTCAAACTCGTGCTGAGGAATCATAGCAAAGGTGAGATCATCATTACCGCTAAAGAACCAGTCGAGGAATCGGCCAATATGATAAAAACAGCACATACTACACTACTATACATAGGCCCGCAAGGTTTAGGTATTTTCCTATTCTAGATGAACTGCTGTCCGCAAGCCGATTTTACATTCCTGTCGAACGGACTACAAGTGCGCGAAAGGAATATACAGTCCGATACCAGTATCCATCAGTTCTTCCCCTATAGGGCAATACAGACAGTGCGCTACAGCCATTCGCGTGACGATGGCGGAACCATCAGTATATGGGTTCTCGCAACCGGCTCGCCCGGTGCTGGCGGTATCTCATATCGCTATTTATTTCCATGCACAGAGGCAGGGCGGGTCGCATACGACAAACTCATCGCGGCAATATGAGTAAAAATTGAATCGCCGGCGGCTCCCCGCAATATGCATCGAAATGTCTATCCTTACATCTATTCCCCCTCCTGCAGGCTCAAAGGATGTGGTTGCTGCTCCTGTGCCCCAGCCCTGCTGCTCTCAGACAACTATATCTAGACTCACTGCCGCCGGCTTCTACGCCGTATATCCCCTATGGATGATATGGGCTCTCGCAACAACCGCCGTATCATTACCTCTCCTACTGTGTGTGGTAGGAGGAGTAGGTGGTGCAAGCTCTACAGGACATCCAACATACCCTATCTGTCTTGCGAAGCTACAGTGCTGCGAGTGTATGCTCTGTAAATGCGAAGAGGGCTACTATTAGCTATAAAAAGTTGTCAGCTTGCTATATTCTTTGACTTTGACCATATAATATACGCCAAAAACAGTCCAAAGAAGTTTTTAGCAAATATATCCAATATATTATATCCAGTATTTTTGGTTGTATAGCTCATAAGGGCAAATACACCATATAGACTCCAGAAAAACACAAACCAATAAAATAATGCATTCTTATATATATCTTCAGAAGAAGGCAAGAATGTCTCTTTAATATAGTTAAAATTTAAAGCAAATGGTATAAAACCAAGTGTGGTAGATACATAGGGGCTCAAATAGCCCAACTCGCCGACAAGACCACAGAGTAACATTGCCCCATTTAAGAGGATTATCTTTATCATAGAAGCTTTGTGCGTATATATAAAATCTATTAATCTATTTGTTGTAGTTCCATCGTAATTTAAAAAGGCGCTCAAGGTAATCAACATTAATGGTGTAGTAATTGACCAGTCTAAATACCGAACGGGGGTGATATTTCGGGATACTCGGCTAAAGTAGTATATCAACCAGACATAAAATATAAATTCAACTATCTGAACAAAAAGTTCAAGCTTTAATAAATCATTTAATATTTGATCCTTTGGATTTATTTCTATATGTAATGCCAGATAATCAATGATTCCAACGATGAGTTGTATCATTAAAGATAGTATGCCACTTGTATAAATCATCTTCTATTTTACATACAGAGATTTTTGCTATGCTTTTCTATGCGGCTATTGGCTTCAGCAGTCGTAGCCCCACCAAAAATCTTGAGCCCTTTGGCCACGCGGAGTCCTGGAAAAGCTCCTCGCGCAGTCCGCGCACATACTTCTCAGGATACGTAGTCTTCGCCTTCTCAATAATATCCTTGATCTCCACCTGGCTATCGGCATCTACCTCTGTAGTAGCCAAGAGCCACTTTACGAATTCGCGGGAACGGTCATCCGCATAGTCGGCGAGACAACGCTTCTTGAAAATGGCGCCAGGAAGCACAGTATCCGCCTCCGATTGCACCTCGGCCGACGTATCATCGTCGCCCATTGCCACACGCAGCATCGTCTGCAGCTGGGCCTCCGCCTCCAATACATACCCCTGAAACTCTGCGAACATTGTGTCCATCCGCTTCCTGTGTCCCACCAGTGAGTTCTTGTGGCGCGAGATCACCTGTGCGTGGCTTCTCAACAGATTCGTCATGAGAGCGGCCTTCAACTCTAGACTCCGCACGGCCTCCACCTCATCCTTCACAGGCTTCGACATAGACTCAATCGTATCGAAAAAGGGCCTCAGAGTCTGCAGATAGAACACAGGATCATCATGGGACATGAAATGCGACAAGAAAAGGACAAATCGACCGTCCTCCAGAAACTCCACCTCAATATCGCCGCCCCGCTGGCACCCCACAATGCCCTGGCGCAGACTCACCAGAATGCCTCCACGGACATCAGGATGCAGACGCAGATCACGACGGAATTTCTGCACCTCCTCTGTAGTGACCATACGAGTGTAGTTCTTGACCTCCCAGAAATAGCTTCCCCCTTGACGACTCATACGAATATCCGCCGTCTGGGCCTCCTTACTCACCACCTGGATATCACAGTCAAAGGCCTTCTTTAGAAAGCCCTCCATCATCAGCTCACCTAGTGTTCCCTTGTCCTTTGACGACGAAAAAGTCTTCGTCATAGAGTTCTGTAGGGACTCCACGCGCTTGCCCATGGTCTCCATCGTGCGCTCCAAGGTCGTCTGTAGCTGGGCAATCTGTTCGTCCTTGGATGCGATTAACTCCTGCACTGAGGCGCGCGTATCCTTCTGGATCTGGGAGCGCTGGCTGCCCGCAGAGTTCTCCAGAGCCTCTACGCGCGCATTTGCCGCCCTCAACTCCTCATCAGCCCGCAACTTTTCCTGGCGCAGCTTCGTAATCGCGGCTGCGGCAGAGCTTTCATTCTTCTTTCTCTCCTCCTCGAAATCCTGGGTGGCCTGGCGAATGGCGTCAGCATGGGTCTCCTGGCGCACAGCATCCAGTGCGCGCTTCTGAATATAGGAAACGGCCTCCGCCCCCAGACGGAGGGCCAGACCGATCAGGGCCGGCTGGTTCTCAAAATACAGCTGCGGCACCATGCAGTCGTCTGGCACGGAAACAGTGATTTGGCGCATGTGAGGAAGGCTTCTTCTTATAGTATCTTAGTGCGGAGGCTTTGGGCCCTGGGGCGCAACACCCCACGCGCGCCGGAAAAAATTTACACGGGCAGGTGGGGTGTTTTTGACACTATAGCCCCTTGAAAAACAGATGTCATCCTACAGTCGCAGTTCTCATACAGATGGCGGCGTGAGTGTGGGTGGAACCATCCTGAATATGCTCTCCAACGGATTCAGCCTGGAGGACTGCATTGGAGAGCCCGTTGATGACTCACTGGGAGCAGAGGCGAAGGTTATCAGGCTGCATCTTGACACTCCCACGCGCGAGTCTGCATTCTCTGATAGCGGCAAGGGGATGGTGCTGGAAGTCCTCGGCGACTCTGCAGTTCTGAATAACCGCTCCGAGAAGCCCTCCAAGATCAAGCGCGGTCGTTTCGGCATAGGGCGTCATACGAGTTGCGCAACTCTGACTGGCGCCCAGCACGCCACTACTACTCTCAGCAAGCATGAGGATGATTCAGATGTCTTTGCAAAGGTGGGTGAGCTGGTCACAAACTGGCCAGAGATTATCAAGAGCAATAGGCATACGCCAGTTCCCCAGTTCATCTCATACCCTAATCAGGCCAAGTGGCTGAAGTATGCGATTGATCCCAAGAAGCGTGGAACCGTTACTATCAACCCCTGCACAAAGGAGGTCTTTGATCAGCTGTTTGAGAAGGTCAAGACAAAGGACATCACAAACAGTCTGGTGTTCAATCTCGGTAGGGGCAACTACGAGCCTATTGAGAAGGGACTCAAGCTCAGCATCGTCGTGGATGGAGTGGAGACACCGGTGCCCGCCTACAACCCTATTCCTCTCGATAAGGTGGCTGCAGAGAATAAGGAGGTGATCCTTATGAAGGTGTATAGGAATGAGACAACAAAGAAGTATCTTGGAACCTTTCTGTGGAAGGGTGTGAATTCTTATCTAAAGTTCGGCGAACTCGATAAGAACGGGAATAAGAAGAGGGTAGCACCTGTGACTGTCGATACAAAGGTAATGGAGGGCTTTGACTTCCGTGGAAATGTCAAGATTACCAATGCCTGGATGCAGAACTGGGAGTATATTGACTACGAGATGATTGGGCCTGACTGGATTGGAGCCCCGAATCCGACAAGCTTTGAGGCTCCAAAGGATGGAAGCAAGCCTAAGAAGCACTTTAAACCAGAGGTGAGTGCCTTGCTAAACGGGCGCTTTATCAAGAGAGATGATAAGATCATTTCGCACCATGTGAAGCCGGCGAAGAAGGATGGTCATAAGAGTGCGTATGATTACTATAACTATGTGCGCCAGATGCTCGAGTTCTGTGCAGAGGAGCTGGACGATGAGTTCGGAACAATGCTCAACAAGGGGAAGATCGAGGAGAAGCTGATCATTGAGGCCATTATTGAGACGTGCAATAAGCTGCGCGATTGGTTTGCGAGAGATCTGCATAAGAGGGATTTCCCCAACGTAAAGGCACAGGATGATTCGGACGATGGAGCATCTGTTGCAGAGTCTATTGCAGAGTCTGTGGCCAGCACACGGATTGTGAATTCAGGGCCTACGAAGCCCATTGCGGTGGCAGCCAAGCCCGTTGCGGCGGTAGCCAAGCCCGTTGCGGCGTCAGCCAAGCCCGTTGCGGCGCCAGCCAATCCTGTGATTGCCTCTATGATCGCGGCGGCTGCTTCTGATTCTCTTACGGCTCCTGTTGCAGCCGCTCCTGCTGCGGCAGCTGCTGCACAACTCAATACACAGACAGTCGTCACAGGACACATGCGCGGCACTTCCAAGTCTGAAAAGGATGTTCTCGTCTCTATCCGCGAGCTCGCAGAGAAGCTCTTCACATCCAACATTGATGAGAAGATCGCCACCGCCTCAAATGTCTCCAAGCCCGGACTTGCCACTGTGTTCAAGAATATTCGCGAGATATATGACTTCCTTGAGGAGGCCGATGTCACATTCGAGGAGGACGAGTAAGCTGTTCCAGCAAGACTTTCTACACTAACAATATTTATGTATCAACGGCACAGGAAATAGCTCCCAACTAACTCATCCGGCTAACGCGTTCAGACATTCTTGGGCTATAGCAGGATGGTAAGCATAGTTGAATTAGAAAAACACGCGGTTTTTATCATATTTTTGGCATTTGTTCTGGTTATTTTCTGGGCGTCTAGCTGGCATGTATTTGATGAGTTTGTAATGTATGTTCATAGGCGTTACCAGATAACTAAGTTAAATATATATCTATATTCCTTACTGTTCGTCTTCGCTTTTTTTGCTATCTACCCGAAACTTCTGGAAAGGCTGTAAAATTGTTTGGGAGTATGGCAGATACGCATTGTAGATATGCCACCTGCTACCCGCTCTACAATCGAGGCTGCGAATACCCTGCTTCTGCTGCGCTACGGTGCAATGCAACAGAAGAAGGTTGATAGACCTGTTCGCGCCTGCCGTTTGAAACCTAACTCTAAGTAGATGGCGGAAAGAGATGCAGACATAACAGAAGAACTTACGGAACTTTTCAAAACAGGATACCCTGAAAGAAATATACACCTTACATTTGTATATAATAATAAAAAATATTCCCTTAATTTTGTTTCAGAATCAACCGAGTATATAGTAAAACTCTATAATGAATGCGTAAATCTAGAATATTATAGAGAGTCTGAGAAAATTTCAAGCATGATTAGCGCTAATTCAGCTGAAAAGAAGTGTTTTCAGCCTATTCTTTTAACAAATGCGCGCAATAAATTAGGGCCACGGACCAAAAATATTGATGTTCTGCAAGTCCTAAAATCGAAGTTAGCCCTCTGTTTACTAAGTGAAGGAATAAAAGTTCAGCTGTATGACGCTGCACGAAGTGGTTTCGTTGGATTAAGTTCATTTTCTATTATGCGCGGCGGCGATGGCGTCTATGAGAAATACGGATATTCTTCTGAACCTATTAATGAGTTTAAGAAGAAAATACCAAAGCTAACATTTGATCAACTAAACCCTTCCACGCAAAAGGATATTGAAAGAGTATATCTTGAATATTTACCTGAAGAGCCCCTCTTATATGATGGAAGTGTAATGGAAATACTACAGAAAATACCCTTTGAAGTGGAAAATAAAACAATAATTAGCGAAAAGGTCTTTAACTCGATGATTGAAGATGCCGGATATGACACTGAAGAAAAGGTAGTGACATACTATTTAGATACGGAAAGCTCTGCATGGAAAGAATGGAATCAGAAGTTGCTCTTTACAGATATCGAGATTGTAGAAACACCACCGCCTGCAGTTGCACCTCCACCCATTAGCATATCAGCACCTCCATTACTCCCTATAAAAAAAAGAATTGCTTCGATGAAAAGGGTAATTGAGCTCGCTGAAACTACTGAAGGATTTAGAAAGCAACTTCCACGGTATCGCGAAATTCTGAAGGAGCTTGAGGCCGAACGGAATGCCCAGGAAGGTGGTAGTCGCCGTAGGAGGCGACGCCCCCGCCAAACAAAGAAAAATCGCCGCCACAAATAGATGGGCGGCGGATTATTCGGAACACCTCTTGCGCTCAATATTAAATGCCTGATTTTCTCTGCATTTGTGCTGATTGTCTATTGGCTCCCACACCCCAAGCCACTCGCGCACAGATTCGTCGCGGCCTTTCTCCTCGCAACGGCCGCCTATATCATTCTCGCCTGGTATGATGTGATCTATGACTGCGATGATCATCTGAAACCCACTCTGCTCGGCTGGCTCTCCATGCCCTTCAAACCGAAGGAGTATCGCGATGCCTACGAGCAGCTCCCCGTGAAATACCAGAAGATTGTGCGCTGGACAGACATTGCCATTATCGCCGTCGTCGTCGCGGCCATTGCGTATCCCTACCTAGTTCGTTGAAGGCATAACGCATTGCCGACATCTGCAGTCACCCGTTCCCAAGCAGGTGCATTGCACACAGTTTCCACTGAGATCCACTCCATCCTGACACGTCGTGCAGCGCTTCTCAATCTTCATAATATCTACATATAGCCCCTTGCAGTTCTCGCACGGCAAGAAAAAATGCACGTATTTCGTGCGCATCAGTGTATCAAGAGACATCTCATTCGGCATTCCACAATCTCTGCAAAGTTCCTCCCGAGCGACCTGGCGCTCCCACTCGATCTCATACTGCTCCTGGCAACAGTCACATAGACATTCACAGGAAACTCCACAGGGGTTCTCTTCGTGCTTGCAATCTGCAGGGCTCGAAGACATCTAGAGAAACGCCACACCGAATCCTTAAGCGTGGCCATCTTCAAAGATAGACTCAATGAAATGCATGAGCGTATATTCACTCAAATGCTGCTCCTGGATCCCGAAGATAGAGTTCAGCGTATCATTCAGAGTAATCAGCCCATTCGACTTCATCATCCCGCGGTTGCGCACGTATTTCATCAGAAACGCATGCGCACCCTCACTATTAATCTGGCCCTGCGCGTTCAGCCACTCTGGCCCGCATAACGCCTTGAATGCTGGCTTTGGTGTCCGATAGACCTTGTCAAGAATCACATGTGTCTTCTCCACGGCGCACTCGAATCCCTGCTCCGCACAGAATGCCAGCAATTTCTCAAGATCCCTATGATTCTTGACAGAGACCTCTGCATTCAAATAGGTTGATGTGGGCAGCATATCGGGTATAGCGGCAAAAAACCCGGGTGGGCTACTTCAATTTTCAGCGAGGTGACTGCCCGAAATCAAACACCAAGAAGATTTGGCTCCGCGCCCTTGTATTTAATCAGCGTCTGCGAATAGTGATGACCAGATCTTCTATCCTCATACTGGCAATACTGAAGATCGCCGCGAAGAATCCATCCGTCTCGGACCATATCCATAATGTTATGCTCAAAGCCTCTCATGTAAATGTCGTGGTTTTCATACTGGGAGCATGCCATATACACAATATAGTAGTCCTCAACTGCAGGTCCAAACTGTGGTGTAGAATACTTCACAACCGCCTGTGAGAATCGATGGTTGATGTAGTTCGTTCCAGAGTTAATAGTGGGGCCGTGCAGTGAATACCCCTTCTTCAAGTAGTTACCGACTGCCTCATTAAACTGCTTGAGACCCTCATACGCCTCCTTGAGACTCTTATCGACATTCGGGCTGTTGAAATCATAGGTGATCACCTTGTAATCTGTAATAGTGGGCATGTTGCGTGTGTGGTGAAAAACCCGGGTGGGCGGTATCAATTTTTAGCTGGACGTCAGTCGCATAAACGGACGATACGTCTTTCTTACCTTGTAGCCACGCCATACCGCCTTCATTTTGTTGATGGCCATATTTACCTGAATCGTCAGACTGATAGGAACTGGCATCGTAGGCTCCTGTTTTTTATCCCAGAATTCGTCTCCACGCACCCACTTAGTAGGGGATACGCGCTTCCAACCGAGATGCTCGTAGTTATTCGCCTCGCTCGCCTTAACGCGCTTGCGGCAGACGGCACACGTGCAGCAGCCTGGCGCACAGGTTTTAAACCAGGAGCGGATACAGAATTCGTGAAAGGTATGGAAGCACGAAAGAGTGACATTCTTGGTGCTTCTCGTCATCTCTTCGTAGCAGATTGCGCACTCTGGCATTGTATTGTTAAAGGGTATGAAAAATAGGGCCGTGGCCTGTTTATCAATTTTTTAGGGGTAGGGTGCTACTGGGTTTCTACGCGTTGGAAGGAGCGGTCCTCTCGAGCCATATCTGCACCTCCTGGAAGGAAGACTCGAAGCTGGGGTTGTGGGTGCGCCTCTGCAGCTGCTTGGCCGCCTCGGTAGCCCACTCGTTGGTGGCCTGCTGGTAGATCTCGGCCGCGGGGCGGCCTCTGTGGGACTCATCACGAACGCCGTCGTGGAAGGAGTCGAACCAGGTAGTGAAGTGGGACCAGAGGAAACCAGAGGCGGCCTTCTTGGTCTGCGCAGCAATGCTCTGGGAGAAGACCTGGAAGTAGTCACGACTGAATGTCCTACTGGATGCGGGCCAGCGGGCCATCCAGATGTCCATCGCCTCCTCGGCCCACTCGTTGGCGGACATGCCCTGCTCCCAGTGGTCGAGGAACTCGGCTGCGAAGACCTGGTAGTCATTAGCGCTGGGAAGAGCTGCAGCCTTGGTGGGTGCCCTGGGAGTCTGCGCAGGAGTGGTGACAGCCTTCCTGGGGGAGAAGTGGGCCTTCATGGCCTCGACGCGCTGCTGAGTCATCTGGGAAGTGGAGCCAGGATACATCGCATCGAGGACGCGGGTCAGCTGCTCGTCCTGGGTGAGACGAGGGCTCAGGCGGATGTTCAGGCGGCTGCTCTCGGTACGGATGAAACTGGAGGCGGACATGGGGGCTATGCAAAATATGGGGCGGGGCGGGGCGTCAATTTTGGGAAGCCGCTTGGCGACCAGGAAGCGGCGACCAGGCTGGTCGCTGCATGCTAAGGCGCATCTCACCGCTGCATGCTAAGGCGCAGCCTACCGCTGGAAAGACCCCAGCTTATACAGATAAATCATCTGCACCGCATTCTCATCCCAGTTGAGTTGATTCTTCATGATATCGTTGAATTCCCACAGACCTCTGAAGCGGTATTCGTGAGAGATCCGATCGGCGCGAATATGCTCAATACTTGCCGCGGCATCTGCTGCCTTTCTTACCCAGTAATCGACAGCCCACTGCGGAGCCGACTCTCCCTCCGTTTTAATCCTTGCCTGAAGTTCAGAGATATCTGTCTCAACCTCCGCAATCATCTGCTCCTTCCTCCGCTCATCCGCAGCAGCCTTCAGAAAGATCTGGCCCTCGTAAGCGCACTTCTTCTCCTTCATCGCCGTCTCAATACTCTGTAGGTTGAGATAGGTCTCCTTGAAGAACCTGTTCTTGTAAGCCTCCTGAGTAGGAACATGAGGAACGAATTGCCAGCGCATTGTGTGTAGCGCCCAAGGGGCGCCGGCACGGCTTCAATTTTTGCCGGTTACACCTAAAGCGCCTACTATCAGACACAGAAATGACTTGCACCCTATGCAGCAATGAGTTGCAGGCTGAAGATAAAGTTATACAGATGCCGTGTTGCCCAGCAATCTATCACACTATGTGCTATCTTCAGCGCAGCGCGTATCATAATTATGGGATTATGAGCTGCTTCACTTGCAATACACATGTAGTTGGAACCTATAATTCGTATGGGCAGTCACCACCCATAACTCCAGAGCCGACGCCAGAATTTCTCGCGGCAGCCAAGGAACTGAAAAAGGCCTTCGCTGAGAAGAATAAGGGATTAAAGGCAGTTAATAGGCTCGTCAGAACGACGCACGCGACTTTCAAGCAGAATTCAGCGGAAGCGGTTGCGAGTCTGAAGGCGTTAAAGAAGAATGCTATTGCATCCATTCAACAGACGCCGCAGTGGCGCAGCTATATGAGCAGTATGCGCCGTGCCAGAGCATTGCAGGATAAGTTTCAAAGAGAGTTTGATCCGGATCGCCAAGTTATAGGAACAATCGTTCCAGCGAGAAATCTTATGTGGCGCGGGATGTATCCTATGCACGGTATTCACAGGAAGTTTCGGTTTAGGCTTTAAAGGATGCGCACTATAAATAGAAAATGGGTTGCTGCTTTTCGAACCCGGTTGAGCCGGTTGCACCCAACGTCACTATCTATGCTGTTCGCACAGCTGCTGCAGCTCCTGTTACTGCTCCTGCCGCCACAGCGCCTCTACAACAGCCGATGTATCCTACATTCGCGCCACCAGCCAGCGCACCATTCGTCCAGTTTGTTCCTGTGGAATACGGGCAGCAAGTGTATCAGATGCCGCCACATCTGCCTCTTCGTTCAGCCCCTTTAGAGTTCTATCCTCCTCCAAATATCCGTGCGAATAACATTTAGCGAGGAATGTTGTCATCCAGCCACTGCATGAAGGACTTCTGCCACTCATTGAAGACGAGCTCGGAGCCAAGATTCTCATTCATCTCAGATGTCTCCTCGGAATCCCAGCAGTTCGCTATATAGGCGCTGTAGGAGAACCAGGGATTCTCGGCGGCGAATTTCTTAACAACAGATGGTTTGAAATCCGTTGGATCGAAAGACTTGCTGGTTATCTGGCCGCGCTCATACGTGGCGATGCCGACCGCCTCAATACCGTCGCGGGCCCAGGTGGTTCTCACTTTGAGCGTGAGATCTTGCAGCGTGAGATAGCCAAAGATGCCGTGAGGAGTGTTCAGACGCGTCCTGTAGTTGATACGGATATCTGCGCCGGCCCGTGTGAATGTTATGTCTTTCGCAGGCTCAGGTGTTCCCCAAACTTGGTAGCACCAATCGCTCTTCTCGGTGGTGCTTTGCATGTCATAGGGATACATGCGATTGAAATCGAAGAGGGAGTCGTAAATAAGTGCCAGTGTCTCTTTAGAGCCGCTGATAACTGTTACGTTATAGATCCAGTCTGACATTGTGGGTGCTGGGCGAGATGCGGGTGGGCTGGATCAATTTTTCACGGGGGGCGTGGGTGGTGGAAAATTGATCCAGTCCGTATGCGCTATAGGATTATTACAAAAATGTCTGTAGTAACATCTGTTAGTTCTGAAGATAAAGATCAAAGTAATTACCTTAGACAAAACTCTGGTAAATGCTACATTGATTGTCCGTTTTCAGAGAAAGATGTAGCAAAAAAAATGGGTGCAAAATGGGACAAGGATAAAAAAAAGTGGTATGTTCCGCGTGGCACAAATGTCACACCATTCTTTGAACTATGGAAAACATACTGCAGAGTATGCAATAGTCAGATAGTATGTGACTATAGAGGCTGCGATGAGACAAATGCAGGTATATGCTGTATATATGACTGGACTGGAAAAGGTCACTGTGATTGGTCAGAATCAGATGTATTAGGCTGGCACAGTGAATCAAAATATTATTATAAGATAAAGCGACTGATCACCCCCGTGCCCGTAGCTCCTCAAGACACTCCATGAATTCAGCCGACTGCTCCATACTCCACGTGTCAAGATCATATCTCTCCCACGCCCCCGTCAAAGGATTCACAATGCACGCCCTGTGAAGCTCCAAAGGGATTGTCCCATGCCGTGCCAACGCGACATATGACAGCACCTGTAGCAGATACTTGCATCCACCTGTATCCCGCATCTCCACTGCCTTCGTAGATGTTCCGCACTTGATCTCCAGCAGCACGCCATTCGCCGACACCATATCTGCCTCTCCCATGACGAGACTAATGCTCTCCAACGCGACATCACCACGTAAGATACCCTTCGCCCCCGTGTCGCGCAGACATCCACGAATAGTCATCGCCGCCTGCTCCATATTTTCTACTACGAACTCCTCGAATCCATCCGGTAGGCCCATATACATATCATTGGGCGCATCCACCGCCTCAATCTCTGTGATTCCTCCGCGCATATAGAAGTTACGCAGCTGCGACAAGATATACTCATCCTTGACATCTGGCTGCTCCTTCTTAGCAGCATTCAGGATACGCGACTCAATGGTTCCATAAATACATTTGAATGTATCTACTAATCCATAGCACCTGGCACTGTGCAGACCCAAATATCGCGACGCGATAACAAACTGCTCAAGAGGGGCTGAAGGCGTCCTGTCCGCATTCATGAAATAGACATCCAGCTTCGCCAGCCGTGTAGAGAGCTCCTCCACCGCATCAGACTTGTAGAAGAACTTCCCGTTTGGATAGCAGCTCATCAGCTCGAGAATGGCATCCTGAAGCGTCTGAGCCCCACCCTCACACACCATCCTTTTGAGCTTCCAGTCCACGTAGGTTCCAAAGGCGAGCTCACGATTCCGCATCTTCATCTCATCATAGACATTTTGATGCTGCATCGGAAATCCATCTACGCCTACTGAGCGAATGTGCTCGCTGCACTTACGAATGCGCTCAAATAGATCTGGATGCTGTGGAAGACGTCTCACAAGGTCTGTCACACTAATAGGCTTTTTCTTCTGCTCATCCCACTCCTTGCATTCTTCTCCCCAATGAGTGACATCCATCACATCTGTAATACTGTCTCCTAAGTTGGCCAAATGACGATGACGCCCTCCACCATTAGCATTTGCAAAGATATAGAGCTCACTCTCAGCGCGTGTAATACCAACATAGAAGAGATTAGTCTTCTCAGCGTAGTGTGCCTCACAGTCCTCTTCATCGCCGCGAATGCTGTTCATATAGTCGCTCACGTCAATCAGTGCAACGATATCCCATTCCAGCCCTTTTGCCGAGTGAAAGCTGGAGAACTGAATAGGGGAATCCGAATCCTTCGGCTCATATCGAAATGCCACCGTAGCACAGGTCTCATCCTCCTTTGCAATCTGGTGCAAGTCGAAACTAAAGCCACGCTGCTTGCTATACTGCCTCAGAAGAGACATGATGAACTGAAATGATGGGCACTTCAATATAGGAAAGATAAGCACCGCAGATTTGGACTCCTCCTTCGCCCTCATCAGAATAGGCAATAGAGTCTTTGCTACTAGCTCCTCATACTCGCCCAGACCCTTTCCTGGATTCACCGCATACTCGAAATACTGTGGCTTCATACCCTCCTCCGCATCTGGCTTCGCCTGCATAGGCAGAATGTGCTTATCCAGAATCTCCTGTTGGAAGACTCTATTGACAAAGTTGAGGATGGATTTTGTGCTGCGGAAGTTCGTCGTCAGCGTGTATGTCGCGAGGTCTGTGCAGATCTCGCGCTCGAGACGTGTGCGCAGAAACTCATTGGAGGTCCCACGGAAGCGGTAGATATTCTGGGCAAGATCGCCCACTGCGAGAATACGGAGATTCGGCTGGATCTCCTTGAAGTGTCTCACGAACTCAAACTGGATCTCATCCAGATCCTGAAACTCATCGACGATCAGAATCTTGAAGCGGCTAAGAACGGCCACAAGTTTCAGATTTCTCTCACTCATCTGTTGCATGAAGTTGCGGACCCATTCCTCCATACGAACATCGTAGAGGCCATCAGGCCTTGAAGCTCGAATGCCAGCTGCGTTCAACAACTGATACATCATGGAGTGAAATGTCCCGCACAGAATCTTCACATCGCCGCCACAGACCTTCTTCACGCGATTCTTAATCTGCTGGGCTGCGAAGCGCGTGAATGTTATGAAGCAGATTTCCTCAGGTAGCGCCCTTCCTGCTTCAATCTCCTGCTTGACAAATGCTGACATCGTTGTCGTCTTGCCTGAGCCCGCTCCAGCAAGAATCTTTATGGAGCCAACTATATTTGCCAGAATAAGAGACTGTTCATATGTGAGTCCCATTGTGTATGCGTGGGGTGTTCCGGGTGGCTTGGGTCAATTTTTGGCGCGGGGCGGATGAAATTGAAATACACTTGCAGAACTCAGTAGGTATCCACACATCATCATGGAAGAGCCAATCTCATTCAGTAAGATTACTGGAAACACTGAGCTAATACGTCATGTATCTACAGACTATGTGGTGAATATGGTTTGTAGATATATTGAACAGCAAAGACAAAATGGGCGAACAAATGCCGATTTCCCGATAGGATATCAATATAAAGATGATATGGGAAAAATGGCAGAAGAGATTGTCAAGCGCGCTAAAGTAGATTGCCGCATTCTATCCAATGCATCTCTTATCTATATCTGCAGGGCAGAATGGAATAAAGCTCCCACTATTCCTGCTCCCAAGCCTATTCAGCCCCAGCACATTCCTCGTAATGCACCTGCAGCCCAGACGAATACAGGAACGATCTCTATCTATGTCCTACGCCTAGAAGGAGGGAGATACTACGTCGGCAAAAGCACCAATCCTCTGAAGCGCTACGAAGAGCATGTGAATGGTGAGGGCTCTGCATGGACGAGACGGTATGCACCTATTCTGCTCGAAAAGACCATCTATAATGCCAGCCATTTCGATGAAGATAAGGTGACAAAAGAGTATATGGCCAAATACGGTATAGACAAAGTTCGTGGAGGATCATATGTCACAGAGGTCCTTGATACAGCCCAAATACAGGCGTTGCAGCGCGAGATTCGTAGTGCAACGGATGCATGTTCTAGATGCGGTATGCAAGGGCATTTCGTCAGAGACTGTAAGGTATCTGTTTCATATCCTATGACAGTGGCTCCTGCCAGAAGAGCTCCTGTAAAGACTCCCGCCAAATGCTATACATGCGGGCGAGAGGGGCATTACTCATCCAAATGTTATGCTTCCACGACAATCTATGGAGAGGCACTAGAATACGATTCCGATTCCGATTCTGATTCCGATTCTGATTCAGACTAATAATCCCGCCAGTCCTACTAGAATGCAAGCCTTTCACGATATTTCTGGAGAAAAAATCAGTGATCTGCTCGCAGAAACTAAGAGTGGCCCTGTCAGATCCCCCAAACTCATGGATATTCGCAATCTCGATGCGAAGAGTATTTCCGCGGAGGCTGAAAAGAATGAAGTGGTGGTCATACGATCTGAAGAGGTTGCAGACGCAACTGAAGAAGCGGAGATCAAAACGGATACTACATCGCCAGCCTCCCCCGTCGCCAAGCTCATCGCCGATCCCGAAGCCAAAAAGTCCGGCTATACACTCTTTGCAAGAGTAAAGGCGTTTTTTCGTCTGTAAAAGGCCCTGCAAAATATATCCTAGCCTCCCTACCAGAATGGAAACTCACGCTGATCTGACCTCCAATAACTCCGCGAGCGCAACTGCGGATTCCACGTCCGCCTCCGTCAGCTATGATGGAACTACCACTGCCAGCGCCGGCGTCACCGTTAGTAATGACTATGCCTCTGCAGGTGCAGAAGTGTCTGTAAAGACCGGCACAGAGGCGTCCGCTGCGGCGGGGCTTGATGGCAATAACGTCTTTGCCGAAGTATCCTACTCCGATGCAACCGTGGTGAAGGTTACTGTAACGGGCAGTGTAGGGGCCGAGGGTGTTGGGGTGGATGCTACCGGCAGTGCGTATGCCACCAGCGGCAATGAGGTCGAGGCGCATCTCGAGGCTGGAGAGAATGGAGTGGCCGCGGGAGGAAGCGTCAGCACTGGAAGCTCTGTAGGGGTTGAAGGAGAGGGAACTGTGAATCTGCGCGAAGCCTCCGCGACTGCAGGAGCCGGCGTCAGCATCGGTGCGGATAGTTTTGGGGCTGGTGGCTCTGGAGAGGCGACTTTCAAGGATGGAAAGGCGACTGTGGGTGTTTCTGGAGATGTCGCGGCTCTTGTGGGGCTGGATGTAGATGTCAGTGTGACCGTGGATACGAATCAGATACAGGAGGATGCCCAGGCGGCGATTGACTTTGCGAAGTCTGAGGAGGTCAAGCGGGCCGCCGCGGAGGCCGCTGCCAAGGCCCAGATCGCCGCTGACGAGGCTGAGCGTGCTGCTCGTGAGGCAGCTGCAGAGGCCGAGCGCGCTGCTCGTGAGGCTGCCGCAGAGGCTGAAAAGGCAGCCGCCAAGGCAAAGCGCGACGCCGAAAAGGCCGCTGCAGAGGCACAGCGCGCAGCCGAAAGGGCCGCTGAAGAAAGTAGGCGTGCAGCTGAAAGGGCCGCCGCCGATGCCCAACGCGCCGCTGAAAAGGCCGCAGAGGACGCCAAGCGCGCCGGCAATTCTGTAGGAAATGCGTTCAAGAAGATATTCAAGTTTTAAATGCATACGTTGCTTAACAATCTAAAGCGACCCATGCAATGCTGTGTAGCATGGCATCAACTCCTCTTCCCCTCGGTATCGGCGGAGTATTCTACATTAATCTCGATCATCGCCAGGATCGCCGAGAGCAAATCGAAGGAGAGCTGACAAGCATGGGTCTCCCTTTTGAGCGCTTCCCCGCCATTAAAGGCAATCCTGGAATCGTAGGCTGTAACAAGTCTCATCTCGCAGTGCTAAAGGAAGCACAACGACGTGGATATGAATCTGTAGTCATTTTCGAGGACGACTTCCAGTTTCTGGTGGATAAAGAAACCTTCTGGAATAAGCTAAATGCAGCCGCAGAGTCCCTCTCTTCCTTTGATGTCATCATGCTCGCATATAATCTTAAACAATCTGAGCCACATTCTGCTCTACTTGAGAAGGTCCTAGAGGTGCAGACAACATCCGGATATATTGTCCATTCCAGGATGTATGATGATTTGATTAATTTATATGAATGGGCAACACCCCTTCTTCAGACAACTGATGAGCACTGGATATATGCGCTTGACCAAATCTGGAAGCGCCTCCAACCCACCTCCGAATGGTATGCATTCAAGACTCGCATTGGAGTTCAACGACCATCCTGGAGTGACTGTTGGGACAATTGGTCAGACAATCACTGCTAGTAATCTAAAGGACCCAGGTAATCATGTGTAGCATGAACACCCCACTCCCCTTCGGCATCGGCGGAGTATTCTATATTAATCTCGATCATCGCCAGGATCGTCGAGAGCAAATCGAAGGGGAGCTCACAACTATGGGCCTACCATTTGAGCGCTTCTCCGCCATTAAAGGCACTCCAGGAATCGTTGGCTGTAATAAGTCCCATCTCGCTCTGCTAAAGGAAGCACAGCGACGTGGATATGAATCTGTCCTCATTTTTGAGGATGACTTCCAGTTTCTCGTGGATAAGGATACCTTCTGGAAGACGGTCCGAGCCGCAGAAGAGTCAATAAAATCGTTTGATGTCATCATGCTCGCATATAATCTTAAGCAGTCCGAGCCACATTCCGATCTACTCGACAAGGTCCTAGAGGTGCAGACAACATCCGCATATATTGTCCATTCCAGGATGTATTCTAAGCTTATTGATCTATACGAGTGGGCAACACCCCTTCTTCAGACAACTGGGCAGCACTGGATATACGCACTTGACCAAATCTGGAAGCGCCTCCAGCCCACCTCCGAGTGGTATGCATTTAAGACCCGCCTCGGACTTCAGCGACCATCCTACAGTGACTGCGGGGAGTCATGGGCAGATAATCGCTGCTAGCGCTCCGCCTTCGACGCCAGCCGCTCTCTGTAGGAATCGTGCAGCTTCACATCCTTAATAGGGTGATATAGATGGTCCTCATCGACCATATCGGCACTCCAATCGTGCCGAAAGATAATCGTCTGCAGCTCCTCGGGCATTACCAGCGACATCTTTTTCTGCTCCACTATGGTGCTGAAAATGACTTCCAGATAAAACAGCCGGTGCTTTTCTTCGACGAAGGCCTTGACCTCGTTCAGCAGTCGTCGCGAAAGGCGCGAGGCGCACACAAGACTTCTGTAATACGGCTTCTCCATATTCCCCTCCGCCTGATACCACCAGTAGAATTCAGGATCCGCGTCCTGGCTCACATGCTGCTTCGTGATGAAATCCGTATCAGGATACTTCGCATTCAGATCCCGAAAAATGCCCGGTCTCGGGATGAATACATCCTCCTCGACGAACCACACATTCTGCGGAGTCTGATCCACCTCGCAGAAATAATACAGCGCCTTGTCCCAGGCACTCGGATTCTTCGGGATAGAGGCATTCACGCTGTGATATCCGGCCGCGCGAGCGTCCTCGTCATTGATACGGAGGAATTTGATTCGACTTGTCTCCGAGACTTCACAGGCGACATTGTCACACACTATATACATGTCGTAGATCTCCGCCATCTTTTCTGCGAAGGCGACGACGCCCTTATCGGGGCATACGCACAAGAGACATACCGTCGATTTCGCCGCGACCACAGGCACTTCATTCTGGAATCCATCCGCATGGCGGCGGCGTATCCACACGACGAGGGCCGCCAGAACGCAGAGAACTGCTATTGTTAATATAAATCCATGGCTTTTCGGCGCCATTCCTGCTTGGGGGCCCGGTAAAATACTGGGACCGCTAGACCGGCAATATCTCTTTCGGTTCCTCTCCGCGGCAAACACAGATGCAGCCGATACCGGCGAGAAAACAGCCAATACCGCCCATCATCATAGCGAATTCCCGACTATTTACGACCGCAGAGTTATATGCCTGGGCGATTTGATCGGGCGTCTGCTGCGCATTAATAATAGTCTTTGTCGGCTGCGGCAGATTGAGAACTCCATAGAGAAATAGCCCGAAGCCGGTTATACAGGTGCTTGCTTGTAGGATCCTATTAAGGTTGATTCCCATTACTGGATCTATGTGCGAGACCTTTTGGTGCTGCGACGACCGCGGCGGCGCCCCCCTCCGAAGTTGTTATAAATACCACTCTTATTTGGCTTCCGCGAACCCACGCGATTTCTTGTAAAGTTCCTGTATATTCCGTTATTTGGAGGAATTCCCATTATATCACGTATTATTTCATCTATCTCACGTATGTATTTATTATCCGGGTGTTCCTTTTTATACTTATTATACCTCCTCTTTATCATATCGCTCATTTCATACTTAAAATCTAGCATACTATGAACTGACCGTTTTTGTTCCTCTAAAAAGTGGTACTGCCCCGATAAATCTTTAAATACTCTAAGCCAGTATCTTCCCTCTTCCATATTATAATTGGCATCGATATTTTATCCGCAGGGTCCTAAAATTGTCGCGCGCCGGTTTATAAGATGTAACCTAAATAAACCCAAAATGGTTAAGTATGCGTGCGAAAAGTGCGGCCGCGAGTTCCAGCAAAAAGGCCATTTCACCCGTCACATGGCGAAGGCCACACCCTGTATTCAGGAGAGTAAGCTGACCGAGATCATCGACGAGAAGGTGAAGGCCGCCCTCGATCTCGACCACAAGAAAAAGATGGGGCAGTATTTCACCATCTCAGATCGGCTCCAGCAGTTCGTCTTTGACAAAGTAAAGCACACGGGGAGCCCGCTGCTCGAGCCATCCTTCGGAGCCGGCCATCTTCTCAAGAAATTCAAAGAGAGCAGCTGTGACTACCCTATCATCTGCTACGAGCTGGATGAGACTATTCGACCGGCGGTGACCTTCAATGAGCACCAGACAGTCATCTACGGAGATTTCACAAAGCAGGCCATTACTCAGAAGTTCAAGACAATCGTCGGCAATCCTCCATACGTGAAACAGAGCACGGGGAATCTCTATATCAAGTTCATTGAGATGTGTTTTGGGCTTCTCACCTCTGACGGCGAAATGATCTTCATCGTGCCATCGGACTTCATCAAGCTCACGAGTGCGTCTGGGCTCATCAGTGAGATGGTGAAAGAGGGGTCATTCACTGAGTTTCTCTTTCCACATGACGAGCGGCTATTCGAAGGGGCCAGTGTAGATGTCGTCGTGTTTCGCTACGAAAAGGGGCTCCACACGAACGATACCGTAGTCAATGGAGTCAAGATGATATGCAACGTGAATAGCGGGATTATCACCTTCAGCGATACGGAGGTTCGCGGAGAGCCGCTCTCGGCCGATTTCAACGTCTTTGTAGGGCTCGTATCAGGACGTGATGAAATCTATCGGTCCGACGCTGGAAACATGAATGTCTTGACAGACAAGGGGCGCGTCCAGCGATTTATCTTTGCCGAGAAGTTCCCCACAGGGAATGAGGCCATCGATACCCATCTGCGGGCCAATAAGGCCGCGCTTCTGGAGCGTAAGATCCGCAAGTTCAATGAGAAAAACTGGTTCGAGTGGGGCGCGCCGCGTAACATCAAGAGTATCGAGTCCAATCTGGGAAAGCCCTGTATCTACGTGCGAAACATGACGCGGAGCACGGAGATCGCCTTCAGTGGGACCGTCCAGCATTTCGGTGGCGCGCTTCTGTGTCTCATTCCCAAGAAGACGATGACGGGGCCAGAGCTGGCAAAAATAGTCGCCTTCCTGAACACGAAGGAGGTTCAGAAGGACTATATGTATTCAGGACGGTTCAAGATCGGACACAAGCAGGTTTCCAACATTATTCTGCCTTCTTAGACGCCTCGTGTGCGTGCCACATAGCGAGAGGCGCGCTCTTCTTTTTGTGATACTCGACGATCTTGCTGATCAACAGCGTAATATACTCTGCGCTCGTTCTGGTGACCCGCTCGCTCTCGCCCAGAAAGGGGATCTGTAGGGGATTTGACGGATTTGTTCCGATGCGCGGCGACGGCACCTCGTCGAAGGTGCCAGTCCAGCACTTCTTGCTCTCCTTCTGCAGCATAATCAGCCCGTATAGAAGTGGCACCTGGGTCTCGTAGCCAGACCGGTCAAGATCAATAAGAACGCTCATCACGCGCTCATGATTGTGACACTTCTTGCCGAAGGTGTAACCCACAAGATTGGTGAGACCGCACGCATTGTTGCCGGCCTTATTCGTCTCGGAAATGATCTTGATGTTGCAGGGAAAGGGCTCATATCCGAAGCGGCTGATGTCGATCCCGATATCTCCAAAGGCTCTGTTGTCCTCTTCATCATCTGCACCTCTCTTTGCGTCCTTCTTGACAAAGGTGTCGCTCAGGTCCGGATGTGTCATGAGGAAGTCGGCCACCTGATGCTCACCCTGCTGGGAGTTCGTGCGGCCGTCAGAAGACTGGGTAGGAAATGCGAACCAGCCCTCTTTGGAGAGAAGGGCGGTATTCACTCTCCTCAGCACGGAGCGCACATAGGGAATCACCTGGGTAGTGTAGCTTGCTGCAGACATCATGATTGCTGGGGGGGTGGTAACAAAAAATGACTGGGTGGGCCAGTTCAATTTTTTGTTTCGGTATGTGGTTCATACGACAGCGAACAGCTCTAAGTTACGCTGCATATTTGCAACCTCTGTAGTAGCCTCATTCTCTAGTGCCTGCAGCCTCTCCAGCTCTGCGCGCGCCAACTCCACCGCCTTTGTCCGCTGATATAGTCTCATACGCGCGGCGTCAAGATCGGCCTCTGCTCTTCTCGTAATGGAGAGGCGTGGAATATCGGCGGGGAGTGGGATGAAGTTCTCGTAGAAGGTCATGACAGGATGGCGCGCCTCCAGAATGGCAGACTCCTCACGTGTCGCCTTGCGCAGCGTCCTATATCCCCAGCGGTGGTTGCCCCACTTCTCGCTCGCAGAATAGTGGTAGTCATGTGTAATCTCAATATAGGCAATGAGAGAGAAGCCCTTCTTGAGTCCTACGATTGTTCCAGGCTTGAGAGCACAGAAGGCATTGTAGAGGGTGCGCGCCCTCTGCTGGCACGAGCGGGCCTTTGCATCTGTTGGGTGATCCTCTACCACAACAGAATAGATGGCATCATACAGTGCGTCTCCATATTCATGCTTTGCAGCTAGCACAGATAGATCTGCGAGGCAACGAAAGCACATCGCCAAGATGCCCTCAAGAGGAAAGCCAGTGCTATCTAGCTTAGTAGCATGGTCGAGAAACTCATTCTTCCAACGGATCGGGTTGTTACCCTCGGCAGGTGCAAGAACAGGGATAGATGGAGCGATAGATGACATGATTGCTGGGGGATGGTAACAAAAAATGACTGGGTGGGCCAGTTCAATTTTTTGTTTGGTTGTTTTTGTTGGTTTCAGGTCTTTTAGTCCGTGTGCTCGTCCTGCTGGGCACGAGGCGAGCCGCAGCAGAGCTGGGGGCAGGGAGTGGGGAGGACGCGGCTGCGGAAGTAGTTGGGAGAAGGCGAGGGTAGATACTTCGCCACGTCATCCTCCTCCTCCTCCTCGTAGGTCGTCATGGAGATGGCGCGGCTATCTCTCTTCAGCGGCAGGATGGACCAGCCGTCGTGCAGGAGCTCGGCGTCCTTCATCTGCAGAGGATCCGTCACGATCTCGTTGATGCGCTCCTCTTCCTCCTTCTCGCGCTTGATGCGGTCCTCAATCACGCCCTTGAAGTTGTTGGTCGCAGTAGGAGGGCTGAGACGCTGGCGGATCTGTGTCCAGGTCGCGCCAGCAGTCGTGGGAGCGGCAGGCTTGAGCGCGGGAAAGAGAGCCTCAGAGTTGAGGTCAGCCTGTGTCATCGTCTTGGGCATGGGAGGCAGCTTGCTCCTGATCGCAGGAGGGCGATACTTGCCTGCTGCCGCCGCAGGAGGAGCGGCAGCTGCTGCGTCTGCGGCTGCCTTGATGTGGGCAGGGACAATAGGGGAGAGAGGAGTTGCATTGGAGAGCTTCATTGTGATTATTGTCTGGTCGCTGGGGGGGGTGAAGGCTACACAGGGCGGCGCAGGATTCAATTTTTTTTACCTGCCCTCCGCCCTTTTCTCGATCTCTCTTACGACCCTTTTCCAATAATCTATCTTGTAGGTCTCTTGCTTTTCCATCTCACAGAGCTGCAGCCAGTTCTTGGCCGAATAGATCATCTTGTGCTTCTCATACGCCTTCTGGCGCCACTCATGCAAGAGCTGCTCCTGCTTGTCCAATGCCTCTCGCAACTCTTTCTCTCTGCGCGCCTTCTCTTGAGCAACCACCTGCTCCAAGAAGACCTTTGTGTTGAGCCTCGTGATCTCGGCAGCGGCGGCCTCTCCATCTGGAGAGAGCTTCATGATGTGCGCCTTCAGACGTGCGATCTCCTCATCTCGTTCCGCCAGCAGCCGCGACGCCTCGTCGTTCATCAGAGCATAGTCCTGCCAGTATATGACCTCTGCTTGGAGCCTCTCGATCTCTCGTGTGTCCTGTGTGCTGCGTGCCATTGTGTATGTGGTATCAGAGTCGTGAATGGCTTCAATTTTCGGCGGAGGCAATAAAAAATCTCTTGTTTTTGTGTTATGGGCTTGCCCAGGGCTCAGTAGGCGGCCTCGTCCCGCTCGATAGTGAGCTCACCACAGCAGCGGCAGATGCCTCTCTCCATCCCAAAGGTGCAGGGCTCTTCGCTATCCTCGTGTCCTACTGATTGCGTCTCATAGACCTCATCTACAGAAGGCGCGGTCCTGTCAGGGATCCAGATCTCCTGAGAGGCGTAGGGAACAAAGCCGTCTGGCTCGCCGGTGGCGCCCAGCATGAGAGCCTCCTCCTGAGTCAGAGCGACCGTTCCACGGGGATTCACGGGATAGGTATCTGAGTAGTGGTCGAGTGGCATGCCGTCGTGCATGCAGTAGCAGATGGCGCTGCCGACCTCTGTTATTCCCACGACCTGGTCGTGCCAGAAGCCGCTGGCGCCTCTCTGCTCATAGGGGATGTGGGCCTCTCGGCACGTGTCTCCAGATGCGTATAAGAGCCATGTCTGACAGAACTCCCAGGCCGACTGGTGGTTGAGGGTGTAGGGGTCGTTGAACTCGATCAAGATGTCACAGGCGTTGGGGCGGCGGATAAAGGCGTTGGCAGACATTGCGTTGAGTGTGTGGGAGGGGTGCTGGCTTGGAGGGTCGGCAGGACGTTCAATTTTGTGAGGGCGGATACCTCTTGGGCAAGATGACCCAAGATAGCCCAAGATGACCCAAGATAGCTCGAGATGCCCCAAGATAGCTCAAGGAGAACCCCAGTAAAAATGAAAAAGAGTGGGGGACCCGTTAGGGCACTCTTTTCCTTGTCTTGTATTTGTCTTCTGTTTTGTTTCTTACCAGGCCACCTCTGCGCCTGGTGCTAGGCCTCTGCCGCGGCCTGCCAGCTCAGCCATCCGCTTCTGCTGCTGCGGCGTCAGCGGCTTCGCCTGCTGCTGCTGCCTCTGCTGCTGGGGCCTCTGCTGCTGGCGCCTGGGCTGCGCCGCAGCCACGAGACGGGCGCGCGCTGCGAACCACTCGTTCTGGGGCACGACGACTGGCTTGAAGTGGCGGTCTGTCGCCCACTCTGCGTGCCAGCCCTCCTCGCCAGGATGCAGACGGTCGCAGACGTGCTTGACGACCTTCTGGCCAGTCACGGCGTCCGTGTACTCGTGGGACCAGCACTCTGAAGAGATGTGCATGGTCGTAGAGCGAGCAGGCGTGCCGACGCAGCTGTAGAGGAACTTGCAGGGCTCAGCCTTCTTCTGCGCGCGTGCCTCTGTGCGCTTGGTGCAGCAGGCGCCGACGCGGATGGCGACGCGCTCTGCCTTGTTGCGCGCCTGATAAGACGCGATGGCGGCGTCCTGGGCGAGCTCCAGAGCAGGCTTGGCGGCGATGTACTCTGAGAGCACACGAGCCTCCTGCTCCTCCAGCTCGTCGCCAAAGAGGAGCCAGAACTTGCCAGAGCCGCCCTCGCCGTAGGCGGTGAAGAGGGCGTCCATCTCGCGGCCGAAGCGAGAGGGGATCTGCTCTGGCGGCTGGCAGGCAGAGCAGAAGCAGGGGGGGATGTCCATTTCGAGCGATCCAGAGCTGGAGCGCAAGACGGACGAGAGAGGGAAAGTCATCTGAGAGAGAGGGTTTGATGGATGATTGCTGTGTGGGGGGGTGAAGACTGCCATAGCCGCTCTGCCCATTCAATTTTTTTCGGAAATTGAATGGGCCGAAAAAAGCTCAAGAGGCATTCAAGAGGCTCTTGGATTATTGCTCTGCCATTCAATTTCCAAAAAAAATTGAATGGGGGTAGGCCCTACTCCAGCTTCTACCCCCCCCAAGCAACATATCTTCCCACTTTAACACGCTTATCACTCTCACCATGAACACAGAGCAGCTCAAGACCATCCTGGAGACCATCAAGAGCACCTTCGGAGACGAGCTCTGGACCTCTGCTCTGGCACAGATGCAGGAGGCAGAGGACGATGCTCTGCTCTGCCCTGGCTCCCAGAAGAGCGCTGGCCATGTGGCAGAGAGCCCCTACCCCGCCATGTTCCCCTCTTTCACGGCGGCCAAGGCAGAGGCAGAGGCAGAGGCAGAGTCCAAGGGCAAGAAGGCCAAGAAGGTCCTCTCCCCAGAGCATCTGGCGGCTCTGAAGGCCGGCAGAGAGGCAGCGAAGGCCAAGAGGGCAGCAGAGGCACAGCCTGCAGAGCCTGTCACCAAGGCAGAGAAGGCCAAGAAGGTGCTGTCTCCAGAGCATCTGGCGGCTCTGAAGGCCGGCAGAGAGGCCGCGAAGGCCAAGAAGGCGGCAGAGGCAGAATCGGCGAAGTCCTCTGGCGCCTCCTCTGAGGCAGAGGAGATCGCCTCTGCGCCAGCGGCCGTTGTCCGCAAGCCCTGGTCAGAGGAGACTAAGGCCGCCGCGAAGGCCAAGAGGGACGCCAAGAAGGCAGAGAAGGTCGTTGCGGCGGCTCTGCCCCCTCTGGAGCAGCCAGAGCAGCAGGAGGAGATGGGTGCAGGCTGGCAGGAGCTGCTGGCAGGGATGTAAAACCACAGAAACCAACAAAAAAGAGGCTCAAGAGAGCTGGGCCTCTTTTTTGTTATAGGGGGCTGCCACGAAAATTGAACCGGTCGCCCCGCCTGGCAGCTTCTACCCCCCCAACAAGCAACAATGGACTGCTCTATCTGCTATGAAGCAATCAACGTGGCCTCTGGCAGCGTCCAGATGGCCGGCTGCAGCCACTCCTTCCACTTCCGCTGCATCGCCACCTGGTTCCAGCGCCAAGAGAGCGAGAGAGCTGGCCAGACATGCCCCTGCTGCCGCCAAGAGCCCTCAGATCTCGGTCGTCTCCCACCAGTTCCAGAGGAGGACGAAGATGAGGAGGAGACTCTCATCTACGAGGATGCAGAAGAGACACTAGAGCCACTGCAGTTGCCTGCTCCCATCCATTGGCCCACTGTCCATGCCCAGGACAGATATGAGGCCTTCAGACACATCTTCAGCGAGGAGGAGATGCAGAGCTATGCGGCCACCCGCATTGCCGCTCTTGTCAGAGGCTACCTGGTCCGCGCTGACTACTGGAGAGCTAATGTCTATCTCCCCAAGGTGATCGAGAGCACTAGCAACAGCGTGGTAGATGGCATCCGTGCTCTGAACATCGACAGGAGCATGCTTCGCAAGACCAAGCGCGAGCACGCCATGGCCCTCAAGCGTCTCACCATGGGTCGCGCAGCGTGGCGCCACTACACGGCCATAACTCTTCAGAGATGGTGGCGTGCTGTCACAGCCAAGAGGGATGCAGCTCTCGTGGCGGCCTACAATCAGCAGGACTACGCTCTGGCGCTCAAGAATAAGAAGCGCAAGCTCACCATCTCTTGGCGCCGCTTGGACTACCACATCTGGCAGCGGATCGTTCCCAATCCAGAGGAGCGAGACCCTGAGACATTCAACATGGCCTACGATAATCTCCCCCCACAGAGCCTGGCGTTTGAGATGGACTACGGCATAACCAAGATCCAGTCGGCGTGGCGCGGGCGCCTGAGTAGAAGGAGGGTGGCCACACTGAGGAGCCAGTAGGGTATCCAAAATTGCAGCGGTTCTATTGCTTTATTTTTTGTAGATACCCGCATCAGAATGTCTGTCCCTGTGAAGTCATGCTGGCCCTCTTGCTTTAATACTGCCCCCCCTATTGTCGATCTTTCTGGAGCGGCAGCGCCTGTTGCTACTGCTCTAGAGCCTGTTGCTCCTACTGCTGCAGAGCCCGTTCCTCTTGTTGCTGTCGTTAAGTCTAAGAGCTGCTGGTCATTCTGCAGATCCGCAAGACCCGCAAAGGATGATTTCAAGATGGGCACTGTGCTCACTACAGGTGCTGGAGATGATCTCGAGCGCGCAGTTGTTCTCAGTGATGGTAACGTCTATGTCATCTGGAGAAAGGGGCTTAAGAATGATATGCTACTGCCTCTTGGAGACTGGCTGGCACTGTGCAGGGCCCAGGGCAAGGAGATCACAGTGACAGAGGCTGCTCCACTGAATCTGCGCTACGCTGAGAATGTGTGACTGAACACGAAAAAAAATTGAAACGGTGGCGGCGGTCCTTTTTCGCTACACCCCTCCAGCCCTACACATCTTATACAATGGCATCCAACACACAGAGCATCTCCGAGATCCGCGCAATGATCCTGGCACTCAACAGCAGACTTGACTCCCTCACCCAGGAGCAGCCTTCTGAGCAGATGAAGATCCCTGAGAACCACGCCAGGCATGAGCCGCCCACTGCAGAGACCTACCCTCCCAGCACCAAGCTGCGCTGGCAGCTAGATGACAACAACCGCCGTGTTGCCATTATCCTGAAGGGTGGCGTCATCATGCAGATGAAGCTCGTGGAGAATGGCCACTATGTGCCGACTACTGACGCCAGAATCAGGCAGAAGTTCGCCACCTACGCAGACTGGGTCGCATCACTGCCTGCAGGCGGCGCCGTGAGCACAGAGCTGCGTGACACTCGCACCTCTCTGGAGAAGAAGCTGGCAACTGATCTGCAGGGCCTCACAGATGCTGAGAGAGTGCGCAAGCTGCTCACTGCATGGAATGTCAAGTCATATGTGCGTGAGAATCTTTCAGCCCTTGAGAAGATGACTAACCTTATGAGGTGGCTGCGCCACTGCCGCCAAAATCTCGCGGAGATTACAGAGGAGGATGACATCAAGGATCCTAGAAGGCGTCACAAGCTGACTTTGAATGTCAGAAACCTGGGCAGAAAGATTCTGGCGCTGAGAGAGAAGATGAGCAGAATGACTTATCCGCAAATGCAAATCAAACATGCATGGGCGATTCAGGGCACTAGAAGGCTCTTTGCTAGAAGTGGGGGGCGCTTGGCAATCATTGCAGAGCGCAACGGCGAGATTCTGTTTGACAACAAGTGGGCAAACACTTTCGCAGAGCACGGCATTGACATGAAGCCAGATGGCAAGCCTGCGCTGGCAGTCGTGTATCACGGGAAGTTGATTGAGCTCTAAAAAGTCTAGGAGTATGGGCGGCGAGCCGATGCTGTAGGCCACTTATAGAGATAGGAATATTTCTATTTATGAGAGGCGGTCTCTGGAAAGGTGGCGACCTTAGAATACGCGCGTATCCCAAATGGTGTAACGGTTAGCATGCGGCCCTTTCAAGGCTAAGACCCGGGTTCAACTCCCGGTTTGGGAATCCGCTGCGCAAGCAGCTACAACCGGCATAGTTCGCTTCGCAAGAAGCCTGCTGTGCCGGCATAACCGGCATAGCTCAGTTGGTAGAGCATGGGCCTTTTAAGCCCAGAGTCGCGGGTTCAAGCCCCGCTGTCGGTATTTTTTTATGGCGGCTACTAGCCGCCATAATGAAATGCCGTGTTCCTTCGCTCTGCGAAGGTCGGTATTTTTTAGACTCACTTTGCGACTCTAAAAGATGCCGCCGCCCCCCGTAAAAATTGAATTTGCACCGTGCTCCATACGGAAGCACCCCTCCAGAATGTCTTTCACCATCAGCCTCAAGCAGTTCAAGCAGCTCCCTTCCGAGATGCAGATCGAGCTCATCCGCATCGCCCACAAAGATGATTCCAATGCTGCTACACAGGATATGATTTCCCACGCGCTTGAGAAGGAGATGCTCTCCGCAACCTATCACCATCTGAGAGATCTTGAGCATTTCTTGCAGATGGCCAAGATGATCGGCCTCGAGTCCAGTGTCATCTATAAGGACGCCCAGTCGCGCTTCGATGCTTTACAGTGTGTCGCTCTGGAGAAGATTCGCGAGGCGATCAATTGCGATGCGGACTAGTAAAAATTGACCGTCCCTGAAGCAAAATCATTTTCATTACCCATCGCCACAATGCCTGCACTCGCCCCTACTACAGAGACTATTACCCAGTTGAGTAACGAGATCAAGGAGCTGGAAGCAGAGTTCGCAGGTCTCCGCAGCTTCGTTGATAGCGTGCAACCTCCCAAGAAGAGGCGCTCGCGCACATTGAAGGCCAATCCTGTCGCCGCCGCCGCCACACGAAGGC
>Ga0214921_10001446_pt1 | contig 40541 bp, 35 predicted proteins | sample LL1505_MetaG_FD_177992 | JGI IMG/M metagenome (GOLD analysis project Ga0214921, IMG submission 177992) | Freshwater microbial communities from Lake Lanier, Atlanta, Georgia, United States - LL-1505 | ecosystem: Environmental > Aquatic > Freshwater > Lake | place: USA: Georgia | collected...
TGTTGGAAATTGGCACCCGTATTTCTCACAGTGATTTTCACAAACATGGCGCTTACATCCTTGACAACGCAGATCTTCCAGGTTTTTCAATGCTGGAGCTGCATCGCCTGAGTCAGCTTATTTTGGGTCATCGCGGCAAATTGAAAAAGTTAGAGATCGAGCTTAAAAATCCTGAATTCATGATCCAGTTGATGAGCCTGCGCATTGCAGCTATTTTGTGCCACGCACGAAGAGAGCCCGATCTCAAGGGCATCCAACTCAATATTTCAGGCGACAACAAGACTGGGTTCGTTATTCACTGTAAAAAATCTTGGATTCAGCAGTGGCCACAATCGGCTCATTTGCTTCGAGAAGAATGCATCGCTTGGCAGAAAACGACATGGCAATTGGAATTTGTTGAAATGAATGGAAAAACGATATAAACTATTTCCACGTTTAACTTTTCCAATTTTTAACATGTCTACTGAGAACACAACCCAGTCAGCGGCAACTCATACGCCTGCCAAAACCGCTGAAAAATCAGCCCCTGCTTCAACTCAGACAACCCCAACTGTTGCCAAAAAGGCGGTGCGCAAAACTGCCAAGAAAGCACCTAGCAAAACAGCCGTCAAAGCACCCGCAAAGTCGAAATCCATTGTGACCAAGAAGCCTGCAAGCAAAACACCGACTGCGCCTACAAAGAAAGCTGCTACTCAAACTAAGCCTAAAGCCAAGTCAATTCCCGCAGTCCCCGACGTGGCTGAGACAAAGCTCAAAAAGCCCAAGCTGGTCAGAGATAGCTTCACATTTCCCAAAGACGAATACCAAGCCATTGCTGGTTTGAAACAAAAAGCCCTTGGTTTAAAGCACAGTGCTAAAAAGAGTGAAATTTTGCGTGCGGGTCTCAAGCTTTTGAGCAGCTTAAACGACAAAGCATTTTTGACAGCCTTGGCCAATGTGCCCGCATTGAAAACAGGCCGGCCTGCAAAGTCTTAATCAAAGAAGCTCGGGTGTCTGCACACTGACTACAACTGTTTGAGTCACATTTTCTCGCACCCGACTTCTTAACCACCAGACAGCGCCCTTTCTGACTGAGCAATCACCCGCTGGAAGCCCCAACAGGTAAGCAATTGCCTGACCCAAAACTGGTTGGTGACCCACGATCAGCACAGACATTTTGGCGTCTGGCCACCCAGCAGTCAGAAGCAAATCGTCGATGCTGGCGTTGGGCAAGAGCTCAGATTTGTATTTAACTTTTCTGCCCAGCGTTTTAACAGTTTGCTCACATCGTACAGCTGGGCTAGACATGACACGAATGCCTTCAGGCAACTGTCGATCCAGCCACTGACTCATTCTGACTGCTTGCTTCTCACCTTTAGGCGTGAGGGTACGCGAGAGGTCATCTTGTCCTTCCAAGGCATCAAATGCTTCAGCGTGTCTCCAGAAAATTAAATCCATCTTTGACTCTTTTCAAGTTTTGACGAATGAGAACAACTTAACGAGGTTTTGTTTTCGCTGGTGAATATTTCTGCATCAAAAGCGCTTGCGCACTTTGAGGTTTTCGCCCTTGCTTCTCCACGCGTTGGTATTTGCCATCGGCCTCTAAAGTCCAAGCATTGCGCGTGTCATGCAAATATGCCAAAAGGCATTCATCGATGAGTCTTTGTCGCAGAGACAATTCCAAGACGGGCCAGGCCAGTTCAACACGTCTAGTCATGTTGCGAGACATCCAATCGGCACTTGAAAGATAAATGTCTTGCACGGTATCGGCTTCAAAAAAGAAGACTCGTGAGTGTTCTAAGAACCTACCAATGATGGATCTCACCCGGATGTTCTCGGTTTGTCCCGGAATACCAGCAGGCAACATGCAAGCGCCTCTAACGATCAAATCAATTTGGGCACCTTTTTGACCCGCCAAAATGAGGGCATGAATGAGCACCGGATCGGTTAGCGAATTCATTTTCGCAACAATTCTGGCTGGCAAGCCTTTGGCTGCTGCAGCACCTACAGTTTCAATTTTTTCCACCATTTTCTTTTGCAAAAGAAAAGGAGCCGCCAATAATTTACTCATTCTTCCCAAACGACTGGGGCTTGCCAAGTGAACAAACAAGGTATCCATGTCAGCGGTAATGCGCGCATCACTCGTGAGGTAGCTTAAGTCTGTATAGAGCTTGGCGGTTCTGGGGTTGTAATTGCCTGTCGATAAGTGCCCGTATCGCTTGAGAATTCGCCCCTCGCGCCTAGTGACCAACAACATTTTGGCGTGCGTTTTTAAGCCAACCACACCATAGACAACCTGCGCACCCACAGACTCCAATTGCTCTGCCCAATTGATATTGGCTTCCTCATCGAATCGGGCTTTAAGTTCAACTACTGCCGTGACTTCTTTTCCGCGCCGGACAGCCTCACGGAGTAAGTTCATCATGGCAGGATCACTGCCTGTTCGATAAATGGTTTGTTTAATGGCTAACACCTGAGGGTCTTCAACAGCCTCCTTCAGGAAAGCCAAGACGCCATCAAAACTTTCAAAGGGTTGATGAATCAGCACATCCTCTTTCTGCATGCGTGCAAAAATGGATTCCCCTTGCTTTAACTGTTTAGGAAAACTCGATTGGTAAGGCGAAAAAAGTAATTCAGGATCGGCCACCAAGTCAATCAGCTGGCTGAGTCGAACCAAATTCACGGGTCCTGCTGCACGAAATAAGGCTGATTCTGGCAAGCTGAATTGTTTGAGCAAAAAGTCTGACAAATGCTCTGCACAGCTGTCAGAAACTTCTAAACGCAATGCCTGCCCGTACTGACGATGTTGCAAGCCCTTGCGCAAAGCAGTTCGCAAGTTTTCAACTTCTTCCTCATCGACCGACAAGTCTGAATTTCGCGTGACCCGAAATTGCGAAAACTGCCCGACTTCTCGACCAGGAAATAGGTCATTCAAATGCGCACGAATGACACTGGACAGTAGAACAAACGCTTTTCCATGGCCAGCAACTTTGGCAGGAAGTGGAATGACCCTGGGCAACACTCTTGGAACTTTGACAATGGCAATGTCATTTGACCTGCCAAACGCATCCTTGCCAGACAATTGAACAATGAAATTCAAAGATTTGTTGGCGACTTGAGGAAAGGGATGTGCAGGGTCAAGTCCGACAGGAACCAATAGGGGTTTGACTTCACGTCTGAAATAATCTTGAACCCATTTCTTTTGAACCAAATTTCTTTCTCCATGAGAAAGAATTTTGATGCCTTCTTTTTGCAAACTGGGCAATAGAACAGCGTTGTAAAGGCTGTATTGTTCGTTAACTAAATCTCTTGCAGTCTGGTACACAGCCTCGAAGGTTTTTTTGCTGTACGTTCCCTTGTCGTCATCGTTTCTGAGTGCAGACATGTGCAAATCAGCACGTACTTCAAAAAACTCATCCAAATTAGAAGACACGATACATAAATACCTAAGCCGCTCTAAAAGTGGAACTTCTGGACGTTTTGCCCAATCTAAAACACGCTCATTGAAAGCCAAAATACTTACATCACGGTCTAGCAAATCGACGCCAGAATTTAAATCAATAGGAGTCAATGTTGTAGGCTTTCTCAATTGGTCGCATCCATTCTTAAATAAACTGTCTCAAAGAAAAATTTCAATCATCCTCATTTTAGTATTGATAAAATTTACTTCAATTTAATGATGATTTGGTGAAAGACGCCAGTTCGGTGCGGATTTTCTGCCTCACGTTACACATCTTGATCCAATCATGAAACAGGAACGTTGCGATGGTGTAGTTGCCACACCCTGAATCGCAACCAAACAAGCCTAATGAAAAGGTGAGAAGTCCAAATTGCAATCATTGAAAAAACAATGTCACTTAAAAAGTGCCCGCCCTGAGCAATTCTTCCCAGACCTATCACGCCTCCCACGATCAAGCCCGTTAGAAGCCAAAATTGTCGCCTCCTTCGAATACCAAACATTCCCAAAGACATGAGCGAAAAACCAACTGCTGCATGTCCACTGACGAAAGAGCAGTTTGTTTGACAAAATTGACTGGGCACAAAGACAGGCACAAATGCAGTAGAGCCAGCAAAAACCTGCACATCTCGCGGACGAGGACGACCCATACCGTCCTTCAAAACTGTATGCACCAAGAATCCAATACCAAGAACGACCACAAGAACCACAGCAGCTGCACGACGCCAATGCCTTCTTGAAACTTTGCTTGGCAACAAGACAGCCAATATCAAAAGAAAAATTGAACAAGCAAACAGCAAACGACCTGCCCAAGGTGTGCCGTGGTAGAGAGATTGAATCAGCAGCATCTCATTCGCCGGAAATTTTCCATTTCCCGCGTAAAACAAACCAGACACCCAAAGGTCCAATTGGGGATAAGCATTGAAGATCAATGCTGCCAAAATGAAGATGGCAATGCAACCGGGTAAACAATGAGCATGCTTATTCAAATTTTGTTTTAAAACTTGCTGCATCAGAGGGGTCATGGTTTGCTTCTCAATGGGTCTGCCGCCTTCACTATAGCAAGAGGCCCCATGACTTCAAGCGTTTCCCATTCAGAAGGCCAAATGGGCTGGATGTTCTTGACCAAGGCCAACTCACCTGGCAATGGTTCGCGCCTTGGGGCCTCTTGTTGCCTGTAAGTTGCGAAAGAAGGCAGATGAACACCCCACTGAACAATGGTGGTGGTGTTTTCACGAAACTTCAAAGCCAAGCCTTGAACGGGTGCTTGGAGTGTTTGAGACCACCAAGGCAAAACAACAAGTGCTAAGACACCGGCTTGAAAAACTGAAAAGGAGATAAATCCAAAGCCTTGAGTCCTGTTGACGGTACCTAGCTTAAAGACACGCATTACCACATTGAAAGTTGGCCCGACATAAATAAGCAATGGCATTGCAAACAGCCAAACCTTCATTTGGGGATCAGGTGATCCAGCTAACAAGGTTTTGTAAAAAACATCCTTGACCCATTCCGGATGTTGCTGTAAGTAACTCGGTAGAAACAGAATTCCGGCCAAGCCAGACATCGCAACAGCCCATGTCAAGACCCACAAGCGACGGCTTGCTGACAAGGCTGCAGAAGTCAGCAAAAGGCACACCGCTGGGCCTGCGTAAAGCAAATAATGGGGTAGCTTGGTATTGGCTAGGCTAAAGAAACAAAACACAAAGGCAAACCAAATCCATGCATATTTCAAGAGTGGTTGTTGCCATTGAGTTCGTACTTTGACAATAGCACTCAAGAACAAGGTGGACCAAGGCAACCAAAGCAATGGCAAAGCAATGAAAAAGTATGCCCAATGACCCGAGTGCCCTTCCATGCTGCCCATGAAGCGCTCGACGTTGTGCTTCAAGAGAAAACCATGGATGAAGTTTTGCCCATGCCTTGCGTAGGCATAGAGATACCAAGGACAAGCCACTGCAATCAAAGTTAACCAAGCGCCAAGATCCAAAAACAGTGCCTTCAGTGGCGCGCGCGCTTGAGGCATGAGCAAACCAAAAATAGCCAAAGTGCCAAAGGGTAAAACAATGGCGACAGGTCCTTTGACCAACAGCCCCAAGGCAACCCAAAGGGCCAACTTCCTCCGAGAAATCACGCTGTTGGTATTGATGACACGCCAGAGGTCAATAAAGATCAAGACGAAAAAAAGCCCCAGCAAAGCATCTGCTGTTGCAGTTCTTGCCATTGCCCAAGGACCTAAACTGGTTGCTGAGATGACAGCAGCCAAAAGGCCAGCACGGGATCCCCATTGCGAGTATGTGAAACGCGCCAAAGCAAGACTTGCTATCCAACCAGAGAGTGCAGAAGGCAATCTGAAAGCAAACTCGTTCAATCCAAAGACAGAAGCACTGACAGCTTGCAACCAATAGACACCGATGGGTTTGTCAAATCGATCTAGGCCATTCAGCGTGGTGTGACCCCAATCACCAGACACCAACATCTCACGAGTGGCTTCCGTGAATGCACCTTCATCCACATCAAATAAAAATGCTTTGTCTAGACCAAGCAAAAATAAGCCAAGCAAGGCAATGGCGCCCAAGAACCATTGGAGATTCAAAGAGTTTGATTTTTCACTTGATGACATGCCAGGCCTCATTGGGCTGAGCACCATAGTCATTCAGCGTGTGATAAGAGTTAAATTTCCCAGCATCGTAGTAAGTGCGCATCAGTATTTCTGCAATGACGCCGGTCGTTAGAAGCTGCAAGCCACTGACAACTGCAAAGAATCCCAGAAACATCAAGGGTCGATTGCCAATCGATTCACCCAAAGCTTTCAAAATACCCAGGTAAGTCAGAATCAACAGACCTGTGCCTGTGACGATACTGCCAAGTCCACCGAAGAAATGACCTGGCCGTGAACCAAACCTTAAAAAATAGTGAATAGATAAAAGGTCAAGCAAGACACGAAATGTTCGAGAAAGACCATATTTAGATTGACCTTTTGTTCGAGGAAAATGCGAAACAGGTAGCTCCGCCATTCGCATCGGTGATGTCACAGTTGCTAACCAAGCTGGAATGAATCGGTGCATCTCACCGTAGAGGCGTACTTTGCGCAGCACCGATGTTCGAAAAGCCTTCAGACTGCAACCCAGGTCTTGAAAGTTAAGTCCACTGACATTGCGAATCAATCGATTGGCTAGTTTTGAAGGAATCTTCCGGAGCCATAAACCATCTTGACGATTCTGGCGCCAACCGGCCACCATATCGAGGTCATTCGACAGCAAGTGCTGAACCAATCTCGGAATATCGCGAGGGTCATTTTGCAAATCACCATCCATGGTCACAATCACATCGCCCCTGGCTGCGTCAATTCCTGCCTGCATTGCTGCAGTCTGCTTGAAGTTACGAAGCAAACGAATCAATCGGACATGAGGCCCAACCTCTTTTGCGGCGATATTCAATTGCGCCCAAGTGGCATCGCTGCTACCGTCATCAACCACGATCAACTCCCACGGAAATGGATAGCTCAGTAATGCAGTTTGAACAGCTTGAATCAAATCAGGTGCCAGTTCTTCTTCGTTGAACATTGGCACGACAACTGAAAGCTGATGCGCCCTCATTGGCGCTTCTAACTGTATGGTGTTTCGCTGAGAGTCAGACATGGGCGCCACGCTGCTTTGATTTGTTTTGATCATTAGGAAGTGTATTAAAGGACAAGGCCACTACTGCGCCTAGAAGTGAAATGCAAAGGAAGAAAAGGTGGGTTAATAAAACACTGCCCATCAGTCCCTTCATTTCTTGCCAAGTGAGGCCTAAGCCAGACCAAACGCCTGCTTCGTAGGTCCCGAGTCCCGCAGGACCTGTCAATGGCAACAATGCAGACAGTTCACCCGTCAAGGCGCCACGAACAGTTTGAAGTGCTTCTAAACCTGTCAAGTTTGAAAGCAAGAGGGCAACAACCAAGATTTTGACAATCCAATTGGCTGCAGACCAAAACCAGCCCGATGCATCGGACCTTTGGTGCAAAAACGCTCTAACTTGCCGAATTAGAAAATGGCGGGACCTCAATAAACGCAGCCACCATTTTTGGGTGAAAAAAAACAAGAACATCACAAACAAAAAAATTGAAATACGCAACTCAATGCTGGTAAAAGGCAATAACAAAAATGCCAAGGAAATTAAAACGATGCCATCTTGGAATCTCAGCCACAGAAGACTTCGAATACATTGCTGCAATGACACATTCAGCAATTTTTTGACCAAGACCGGATAGCCTAATTCACCGACTCGAAAGGGCACCAGCACCACAGCTGCATTGTGCAAAAAAGTTAAGCTCAAAGAATCCCACAAACTGATCCTGCCTTGGGACTTCCACTCGGCCTTGAATCGAAGCGCCCGGAACAAAAAACTGCTCAACCAACCTAAAGTGCAAATCAAAAGAATGACTTTGGGAACTTCCATCAGACGTGAGAACGTCTGATTCCAATCAGAATGTCGAACCAACGCAAGCAGCAACATCAGTGCAAGCATCCAAAAAACAAGGCGGTAAAACCATTTTCGAATTCGAACATGTGATTCAAATTGCTTTTCCGAAATAACGTACTTCATTTTTTAAACCATCCAATTCATTGCGTTCGAATCAGGAAATATCTTTTAATCAAAAAAACGGCGCGCATGAGTGAAATACAAGCCAAATTGAATTGGACAAACTGCACAAAAAAGAAATCCGATTGGGGTGTCGCCAAGTGCAAGGAAATCATGATGTGCAGGACAATGAGAAATGCACCGCCTTTGGTACCTTGAAACCAAGCGTTCCAGGAATGCCGACGCTCCCACAGGTGTGCTAGGGCCACCACCGCAAAGGCCAAACCTGACCCAGCAATCACATCTGATGGCCAGTGAGCACCCACTGCCACTCGCGCCCAAGCGGTTATGCCCGCTGTCAATGCAATGAGCCAAAGATGCCAACTCTGGGCACCTCTAAGCTTGAGTACTGTGCAAACAATCAAAGCACACGAAACTGCCGCAAGGGCATGACCTGACGGCATGGATCCGCTCACCAAGGGCGGGGAATCAATGATGCTTAAATTCTGCACACCCAAAACGCTAGCTGGCCTTGGCATGGGCAACAGGTATTTGATGAGTTGCGAGACAATTGCACCTATCAGCCATGTTTTGAGTACCCAAGAGGTAATCTCGCCAGGTTTGCGCTCTACCAATAGAAGGAAGAGCAAAGCCACCCATGCGTCTCCACCGAGATTGATCAAAGCCCAGAAAGAAGTAGGCAAATAGGGTGTGGCGTGAATTCGCAGCATCCAGACTTGATTCCAACCAGATGACATCAGCAAAATACTCAGACTGACACAGACAATCAACGCAATGGTAGAAAAAAGTACCATTTTGTAAGACGAGCTATGCTGGAGAGATTGGTTATTCATAGATGACGAGCGCAAATTGATCAATCATTTGCGACATTTTTATTTCAACCAAGTTTCATGACAGTGTCATGAAAATTTTCTAGATTGGAGATATGAAACGTAAAGTTCTGATCACTGGTGCCGCTGGATTTATAGGCTCTCGCTTGGCCGAGCACCTCAATGCTTTAGGTTACGAAGTGCTAGGTTGTGATATGTACAACTTTAGAAATCAATTTTTTGATGTGGGTGATTCAAATCATCTGATCCTTCAAAGACTCCGCTTCGATAGAATTGCTCACTTCCTGCAAGGAAATCAAATTCAATACCAAGCAATAGACCTTTCGGAACATGGTGCTGTCATGTCCCTGTTTGGTTCTTTTCAGCCAGATGTGGTGGTGCATCTTGCAGCGCAGGCTGGGGTCAGGCATTCTGTGAAATCACCCATGGATTTTGTGAAATCAAACCTGAATGGGTTCGCTAACGTATTGGACGCATGCAAACACTTTGAGGTTCAGGAATTTCTGTATGCCAGTTCTTCGAGTGTTTATGGCTCAAGAACAGATGCACCATTTCGGGAAACAGACCGCTGCGATACACCAGAATCCTTTTACGCTGCCACCAAAATTGCCAATGAAGTGATGGCACAAGCCTACTTTGCCCAGTACAAAACGCCTTCGCTTGGGCTTCGATTCTTTACGGTGTATGGACCATGGGGAAGACTTGACATGGCCCCGCTCCTTTTTGCTCAGAAAATGCGAAAAAGACAGCCCATTCAACTGTTTGGAGACGGTTTACTGAAAAGAGACTTCACCTATGTGGGAGATACTGTTTTCGCATTAACTCGTCTCATTGAATTGGGTGTTGCTCGACAAGGCGTCGACGTCGTCAATGTTGGACACTCTAGCCCCATTCAAGTCACAGATTTTGTCAGCCTACTTTCTGAGTGCCTGGGCATCGAACCCATGATTGAATTGGCGCCCATGCAAGTGTCTGATGTTCCCCTCACATGCGCTAGCGACCTTAAACTCTTGCATCTGATAGGTGAATGGCCGCATACCTCTATGAAGGACGGTTTGGCTGAAATGGCAAAATGGTTAGTGAATTGGCAGCCTGCATGACTCAAATCAGAGGGTCTCGGTATTGAGTATCTATGACTATTTTTCAAAAAAGCATTCACAAAGAACTTCTTAGGAACTTTGGGGGTTCCACAGTCATCTTGTTCACCATTGTGATGACCATCATGCTCATCCGCATTTTAGGGCAAGCATCTAAAGGACAGGCTGACCCTTCAGAAGTCATTCTTTTGATTGGACTCAATGGTGTTGGCAATGCTGGCCCCATACTCACTTTAAGCATGTTCATCTCCATTGTGTATACGTTTTCAAGGATGTACCTTGACAGTGAAATGATCATTTGGTTTTCCAGCGGTATCAGTTTGTCTAAATTTTTAAAGCCACTCTGGCAATTTTGTTGGCCAGTGGTTTTGACCATCAGTTTGTTGGCTGTTTTTGCTTGGCCTTGGAGCAATACCCAAACACAATATCTGAAAGATAGATTTGCAAAGCGCAGTGACATTGAACGTGTTGCACCTGGTCAATTTCAAGAATCGGCTTCAAACCAGATGGTCTTTTTCATTGAGAAAAAGAAAAATGACAGTGATCAAGCCACCAGCGTTTTCATCTCAAAACTCGAAGGCGACACTGAATCAATTACCACAGCAAAATCTGGCAATGTGGAATTCTTAAAGAACGATAAATTTTTAAACTTACATCAAGGTCAGCAAACTGTTTTGAATCACACAACAGGTGAAGCAAGGCAGACTGAATTTGAAAGTTTTAACTTTCTAATTGATCCTGCAAAACGTCAAATTTTGACGAATTTGCAAAGCCAAATGCTAACCACTTATGCGCTTCTTCAGAGTACGGAGCGAATCAATCAAGGCGAACTATTTTGGCGGATTGGCTTGTTTATAGCGGCATTGAACTTAGCTTTACTGGCTGTACAACTGGCAAGTGTGAACCCCCGAGTGGGTCGAAGTTATTCATTGGCAATGGCAATGCTCTGCTTTATGGGCTACTACAACATGCTGACCATCGGGAAGCGCTTGATTGCAGATGGAACGACCACTTTTGGCGGCATGATGTTAGCTGTTCACGGAACCGCCACCCTCATTGTGATCATCTGGTACCTTCACACGGAGTTCAACCTGCACTGGAGAAGATTCTCATCTTCTCCAATCCTCATAAAGCACAAAGCCAATACAGCATAGGTATTTATTTTTTAGATGAAGTCATGAAGTTAGGTTTCACCACACCCTTAACGGCAGCTTGTGCAAGGTGAAAAAAGACGTCGGTGTTGTCCATGACACCTGTGAAGGACCAAGCACCCGGGCCCATTGCTGAAATTGGAATGTCTGTTGCAGTATGAACACCACTGTTACCAGGCACTTGGCCAGTAATCATGAATTTGCCCTCTGCATCACGCACCACGGGATCAGCCGGATATGCTGACAACGGGCTTGCCTTTGCAAAAGGTTGCTGCGCGTCTTGCATGGGCAAGGGGTTGGTGCGCCAGTCTTCATGACGATCTGAATTGGCACCATAACCTACCAAAAGTCGATAATCAATATCCGTTGTTGATGGGTATCCATCGCTGGCAATTTTGTATTTGGGGAATCCTGCTTTTTCATACACGCCCACCACTTTGTCGCGAAGATTGGAAACACCGCCCTCTTTGACCAACTCTTGCAGTCTTGCATCGGTCACGGTGGATCCACCAATGAGGGCAACTCCAGAACATTCGTGATCGGCAGTGACGATGACCAAAGTTTGGCCATCTTTTTCTGCAAAATCTTGAGCCACCTTGATTGCACGGTCGAATTCAATCATGTCCAATATCCAGCGCTCTGTGTCCATGTTGTGAGCCTGTTTGTCAATTGAAGCACCTTCAACCATCAGTACAAATCCTTTTTTATTTTTTTGTAATACGCCCAATGCTTTATGTGTCATTTCCTCAAGCATGGGCTGGTCAGGAAAGCCAAAATCATCCACAACGCGGCCTTTGATTCCTTTTGCGATATTTCGTCGGCCATCGATTTTGTCTAAGGCTACATTCATGTTGGAGTAAGCAAATAGACCCAGCAATTTGTCAGTGGTTTTCAAATCAACCGATGACAAGCTTGTGAGGTCAGATGCGTATTTAAATCCAGCCAACTGAAAATCAGCGATCAAATCACGATCCTTGTCTAATTGCCCTGGAGATGCACCCCATCTTTTGACAATATCGGCTGTGTGGCTGTCCGTGATTGAAAAGGCATAGTCATTGCCGTGAGACCTTGCCGAGCCAGGAACCGTTGAAGGCAAGAACCATTTCCGACCGCCCCCCATCAAGACCGACAGGCCCGTGAGTTTTCTGTCATCAAGGTATTGATCAACAATGCCAGTTCCCGCGCCGCGATTGCTGGTGTGGACTGCATTGGCAGCAGGTGTCGCGTCAAATACGTCAGCCGTTGTCACCAGCCCGAGCGCCTTACCTTGTGTCCGGCTTAAATACTCACTCAAGTACTCTATGCGTGGATTGTCAAAAGGATCAATGGTGTCGTCTGGAAAAACACCTTCCTCGTTGTTGTTGTTTTTATTGCCAAGGACGTAAGCCGACATGCCGGGTGCCGAGTCAGTGACCAGCGAATTCAAAGAAGCAGTTTTAATTTGACCAGAAACAGGGAACGTATCCATGGCCAATGGCGAATTGGCTTTTCCTTGCGCATACCCCTGTGCGACGATGCGAGCGGCTGTGCGTTGGGCTGCGCCCATGCCATCACCTAACATGATGATGATATTTTTAACTTTTTGACCACCCAATTGCCATGGAACAATTTCAAAATTACCGCTTGCTTTGATACTTTGACCATCACTTTGTGTTGCTTCGACAGTGAAAACATGCAAACCAGGCTTTGTATTTGAAAGCGCACGGAGCGACACGATGGCAGCATTTTTCTCAATCTTAGGCAGACATCCTGTTGCGCAAGACTTCACAGAGACTGGCAACTTGATTTCAACACCATTCATGTAAAAAACAGCTTTGGTAATTGATTTATCGGGAGCGTCTGGAACGATGGTAGCCTGCAAATCAAACCGTTGGTCTGGTAAAAATCGTGCGATGACTGGTGCAGCATTGCCGCTGGTGAACAGCTCACTGGGTGGGGTCAGCCGGGTCACTTGGGGTGCCGCCATCACTTCGGCCCCCAAAAAGGCCAAGGCAGCCAATGAACCCAGTAAGTGCTTAGAGTTTGATAGATGAAACATATTGTGCTTTAGTGAGAATGAGAATGATGCAATTGGCCCAAGCCATGAGATGAACGGGCATCTGAGCTGGCAGCGTTTACAGCATCTGGCGCTAGTTTCAAGTGGAACCAAGCAACCGATCCATCTGACGCTTCAATGCGATTGAATGTGAACTGTCCCTCGACAGTCAAAAGACCAGGGACATGCGGTACGAGCCAATTTTTTTGACGATCGTCTAGGTAAACCCAGCAAACTGAGGCAGGTAAGTCGTTGGCTTCACCATCAGCATGCTCGCTCATTTGCACGGGACGTGGCGCAAGCATGAAAACACCTGGCATGGGCATCTCATTTTTGACCATGTAGCCAGTCAAGCGAACCTTTTTCCCAGATGCATTCAGAACCCTGTCTGAAACTTCTAAACCTTGAGGGCCGATTGGCATCTTAAAAAATGCTTGGAATTCAAGAAGTGTTGCTTCGTTGGTTTCCATTCTGACTTGCGAGCGTACTTGGGTACTGATGGTTAACCCAAAAAAACCTGCACTGATCGTCAATAAAGCAGTTTTAAGAAATTTATTCATCCCCAGTTTGTAGACTTTTGCTGTGAATGTTTAGTGAAACTCTCAAATTTATCTGATTCATAAAATTGAGGATCGGCTGTGATCGGCACCTAATGTCACGAAAATTACATGAATTCGTCACGACATAGAAATCTTGAGTGAACAAAATTGAAGTCTCTTCTGGAGATATTCATGAAAATTTCTATTGTTGGTGCAGGCTATGTAGGTCTGGTAACAGGCGGATGTTTGGCAGAACTTGGCCACCAAGTGATGTGCATCGACAGCGATGCAGATAAAGTCGCAACACTCAATGCTGCCGGATTGCCAATTTATGAACCTGGGCTTCAAGAATTGATGTCCAGAAACAGAGCAGAAGGTCGAATTCAGTTCACCACAGACATGGCTCAAGCAGTAGAGCACGGTGAAGTTATATTCATTGCGGTGGGGACACCTTCCAAAGAAGATGGCTCTGCCGATTTGCAACACGTGTTGGCAGTTGCAACACAAATTGGCCGTCATTTGAAAAAATTCAAAGTGATTGTGAACAAATCGACGGTCCCAGTGGGTACCGCATACCGCGTTCAAAAGTGTTTGCAAGACGAATTGAAAAAACGTGGCATTGAAGACTCGCTGTTTGAAGTGATCTCCAATCCAGAATTTTTGAAAGAAGGCGCTGCGATCAAAGATTTCATGCACCCTGATCGCATTGTGATTGGCCTAGACGATAGCCCCAACTACAAAACTGTGCATCAAAAAATGGAGTTGTTGTATTCCAGCTTTAACAGACACCATGCCCGCACCATCTGGATGGATGTCAGAAGTGCAGAACTGACCAAATATGCCGCCAATGCCATGTTGGCCACAAGAATCTCATTCATGAACGAGATTGCAAACTTGTCTGATTTGCTTGGCGCAGACATTGACAGCATCCGTCGTGGAATTGGTGCAGATCAACGAATTGGTCACGACTTCTTATACGCTGGAACGGGTTATGGTGGCAGCTGCTTCCCCAAAGACACACGCGCACTGATCCAGACTGCATTAGATTGCGGAAGCCAAATGAAAGTGGTCAGTGCTGTAGAAAATGTCAACGACCAGCAAAAAACCCTTTTAGTCTCCCGATTAACCTATCACTTTGGACAAGACCTCCAAGGCCTCAAATTTGCTATTTGGGGCTTGTCTTTCAAGCCAAACACAGACGATATGCGTGAAGCGCCTAGCCGCATCATCATTCAAGAATTGTTAAAACGCGGTGCCACTGTGTGCGCCTTTGATCCTTTGGCCTCCAAAGAGGGACACGAAGCCGTGTCTCATGACATTCAAAATGAAGAAGAACTCAGTCGTTTCAGTTTGGCAGAAACAGCCTACGATGCAGCTAACAATGCTGATGCGCTTTTGGTTGTCACTGAATGGAAAACCTTCCATCATCCTGATTTTGAATTGCTCAAAGAGCGCATGAACCAGCCTTTGATTTTGGATGGGCGCAATTTGTACGATCCCAAAATGCTCGAAGATTTAGGCATCGCTTACCAAGGCATTGGACGTCGCAATCAATTGGCGCATCACTTCAAAGCAGTTTCTCCTATCCAACAAGCAGAAACATCGGCATAAAAGATGCCCAAAGGATTCTTTTACCTGATTAGCGCTCAATTCGCTTCAGGTTTGGCAGACAATGCGCTGCTTATTTTGGGCATTGCATTTCTTTATGAGCAAGGTTATCCAGGGTGGTGGGCGCCTTTGCTCAAATTTTCATTCACGCTGTCTTATGTTTTTTTAGCGCCGCTGATGGGGCCATTGGCTGACGCGTTTCCTAAAGCCAAACTCATGGCCTGCATGAACGCGCTCAAAGTGGTGGGAGTGGCATTTATTTTCACGCCTTTTCATCCGATGCTTGCATTCGCCATCGCTGGCATGGCCGCCTCTGCCTATGCGCCTGCTAAATATGGTTTAGTGACAGAAACAGTACCCGCAGAGCAGTTGGTGAAAGCGAATGGATGGCTTGAAGTCACTGTGGTCATGGCGGTCATTTTGGGGACTGCATGCGGGGGCTTGCTTGTCGCCTCAAAAAGCTTTGGATGGATGTCAACACTGAATTTGTCATTCATTGAGATGTTAGGGCTTGATCTTGACACCCAATATGCGGGTCCATTGCTTTCCTTGATCGTGATCTACAGCATTGCAGGTCTTTTGAACTTCGGCATACCTAACCCAAACATTCGATATGTTCAAGAAAGTATGAAACCTATCGCGCTGTTCAAAAATTTCATCCAAAGCAATCGAATTCTTTGGCAAGATCCTATCGGTCAACTAACTCTCGCAGTGACCACACTTTTTTGGGGCATTGGTGCAGTGGTCCAATTCGCAGTTTTGCTTTGGGCCAAGGAAGCTTTGAACATGCCCTTGGAGCAAGCCAGCTTGCTTCAGGCTGTCGTTGCTTTTGGCGTTATTTTTGGCGCTGGCGTGGCTGGACACTATGTGGCACTTCAAAACGCTACCAGGGTTCTGCCGCTAGGCCTATGGCTGGGTTTGTCCTTACCGGCATTGGCATTTTCATCATCACTTTGGATTGCGATTCCTCTGATGTTGGTCACTGGTTTTGCAGGAGGCATGCTGATGGTGCCCATGAATGCGCTGTTACAGAACCGGGGCTACAAGCTGTTAACAGCAGGCAGGTCGATTGCCGTACAAGGTTTCAATGAAAACGCCAGCGTCATGGTGATGTTGGGTGTTTACAGCGGCCTGTTGGCCCTGGAACTACCTCTTCACTGGGTGATGCTGATCATGGGATCTGTCATGACCTTGGGCATGATTTATCTCATGCGAATGGCATCCCAAAAAACCGATTCAACTTGCTCAGCAATTTGATCCCAGTCTAAATGCACCACTTGCTGTCTGGTGCTTTGTGTAATTTGAGTCAGCGCATCTTGATTGTTGAAAATAGCGACTGCTTGAGCAGCAAACCCTTCTGGATTGTTTTCTGCAACCAACCACCCGTTGACCCCAGTTTGCACCCAATCTCTTGCTGCTGCACAATCAAAGGCCAACACAGGGATTCCACTGGCAAGCGCTTCCAAGGTCACATTTCCAAAAGTTTCTGTTTGACTTGGAAAGACAAATAAATCAGAGCTGGCATAGTAAGTAGCGAGATTTGACTGAGACAACATACCTGGAAATATGATTTCAGGATAGCGTTGTTGAAATTGCTCTTTTAAGGGGCCGTCTCCCACCATGACCAACTTGAACTCTTGGCCTTTGTGCTTCAGAGCTTCATGTATTTTTAAAACTTGATCTAAATTTTTTTCAGGCGCCATCCTGCCTACAGAAATCAGGACCGTGGTTTTATCATCAGCACCCCAGGAACTTCTCAAGCTTGTATCGCGTTTAGACATGTTGAACAATTTTGTATCAACACCTCTAGAGACCACTTTCAGATTCGAAAATCCATTTTCACCCAGTGTCCGCATCAGCTCTCTGGTAGGCACCATGGTACAAGCGGTTGCATTGTGAAATTTACGCAAATAGGCCACGATAGGCTTTCGCAACCACCCAACACCATAGTGCTTAGAATAACTCTGAAAATTGGTTCTGAAGTCAGAAGTCACCGGAAGTTTTAGAACCTTGGCCGCTTGCAGTGCAGACCAACCCAAGGGGCCTTCAGTTGCAATGTGCACCACATCTGGTCGTCTCAATGTCCAAGTTTTAACAAGTGTTTTTTTGCTTGGCAAACCTAGCTTTAACTCTGGATACCTAGGTATGGGCATACCACGCATCAACACCTCTTCAAGCGAAGAGTCATTCATCGGTGATTCGGTTTTTGTTTGGCGTGGCCGAATCAACTGAACATCATGATTTCGATGACTCAAACCTTGAACCAATTTGGCCAATGTCATGGCCACACCATTGACCTCGGGCGGCCAAGTTTCTGTGACAACTGCAATGCGCAATGAAGGCCTGGTGGCAGGGTAATCTTCAAGAACAATCGATGTATCAACTGAATTTTCCATGTGTTGATCATCGGGGCTTGATTTAACAATTTGATGACAATTAAGTTAAGAAAAAATAAATGATGAAATTTCAGTGACAAACGCATCTTGTCATTGAAATTTCATGATTTGCGATAATGATCGATGCATGCACAATGTGTGCTGCCCTTAATTTCTCACCAGGAGACGACGTGACTACCTTTTTCGAAGCCTTGAAAATACAGCGTTTTGACGACCACCGTTACTACCACCACAGTCGAATCAATCAAACACTGCACTTCATCAGCGCCATCAGTTTTGTGGTGGCCTATGTTTTTTTGTTCATTGATCCTGTGATCTCAGCATTGATTGCTTGGTTGATATCTATGACAACACGTCAGTCTGGCCATTTTTTCTTTGAACCTTTGGGCTACGACGAAATTAACCAAGCCACCCAAGAATACAAAGAAGAGATCAAGGTTGGTTACAACTTAAATCGCAAGGTTGTGCTGTTAAGCATCTGGGCCATTTTGCCCATGGTTCTCTATGTTGAACCAGGTTTATTCGGCATGATTGAGCCTTGGGATACATTGACAGAATGGGTTCGTCAAGTCGGTGCTGCATGGCTTATTTTGGGAGTTTCTGGCTTGCTTTTCAGGACCATTCATTTGTTTTTCTTGAAAGACGTTCAAACGGGCCTAGTCTGGATGACCAAAATTATCACTGATCCCTTTCATGACATCATTCTTTATCACAAAGCGCCTCTGTATTTGCTCAAAGGCGAGTTAATGGACAACAATCCAAAGCAGATGTACCACTGATCTTTTGAACCAAAAAAAACCGCTCAGACTGAGCGGTTTTTTTATGTCTACAGCTGATGTGAATGTTTTTACATCAAGCTGCGTAAACGCGCTTTTCAGCGGCAACAGGCACATCCACTTTGTAGTTTCTACTTGTGATGGTGTCTATGAACAGCCACTCACCCTGAACTTGACCCGTTGAGACTGTCAATTTCAAATAACCACGACGTGAAGAATCCATCCACTTGAGATCTTTAACAACGCCTTCAAAAATGGCTTTAACTTGAGCGGGTGGGAGTGACAAATAGGCTTCGAGTCCGGGTGAGCTGACGCTGGAAGTTGCAAACTCTTCCCCCACTTTTTGTCCAGACATCAGCGTTAAATCACTGTGCCAAGCATTGTGGGTATCGCCCGCCAAAACCACCAGACGCTTTTTGAGTTGGGCTGCGGTAGACAAAAGAATTTCACGTGCAGCTGGGTAGCCATCCCATGCATCTAAGTTGTAACCCAATTTGGGTTGGTTAAGCAAGGCTGTTTCAGTCGCTGTGATGGGAAAGCCTTGCGCTTGTTTGCCTTTGGCGGTGAGGTAATCTGAAATAGCCTTTTGACCAGCAGCTTGCGCCTGAGGACTGGTGTCAGACGGGTTCAATGCTTGAAGAATGGTCAGGGGGAATTCCATTCTGGCCATCAAGACTTGCTGACCAAGCACTTGCCATGTCGCTGTAGAAGCGGCCATCTGTGTTTGCAACCACTGAACCTGCTCTGCGCCCATCAATTGCCTAGTGGGTGAAGACAAAGTTGCGAATGCAGTTGCTTGCTTGGCTGGATTGATCAAATCCGTAATTTCAACTTGTTGATCGCGTCCAATAGAACGCGTATCGAGCATGTGCAAGCTCAGCAAGTTGCCAAAGTTAAAGCTTCTGTAAATTTTGCTTTTGTCGGAACCTGTGCGAACAGGCATCCATTCGTGATAAGCCTGCAAGGCAGCGGCTTTACGGACTGCAAATGAACCTTCAGTTGCAGCCGTGTGATTTTCAGCGCCATCTTTGTAAGCGTCATTTGCAAATTCATGATCATCCCAAACAGCAATCAGGGGCTTGCTGGCGTGGAACTGTTTTGAATCGGCATCCGACTTGTATTGGGCATGGCGCAAACGATAGTCAGCCAAGGTCAAAATTTCGTTGGCTGGAACAGATGTGCGACCCAAACTTGCTGCTTTTTCAGAGGCATAACCAGTAGCTGCATATTCATAAATATAGTCACCTAAGTGAATAGCAACATCTGCATCAGAACGGGCAACTTCTGCGTAAACGTTGAAAAAACCTGCAGGGAAGTTGGAACAGGATAAAACAGCCAATTTGACATCGCTCACAGCGCCAACGGGCAAAGTTTTAGTTTTGCCAATGGGTGAGGTGTGCAGCCCGGCTTTAAAGCGGTAATAGTAAGTCTGATTGGGCTGAAGACCGGTTGCATCTACCTTGCATGTATAGCCCGCGTCTGAATTGGCTTGGGCTGCACCTGTGACAAGAATTTTTGAAAACTCGAGATCGGATGCAACTTCCCATGTGAGGTTGACCGCATCTGTCGAGTCTTGGTATTTGGCATGTGTCCATAAAATGACTCGGTCACTCAGGGGGTCACCGCTGGCAACACCATAGTCATAATTGACCATGGGTGATTCACTGTTACCGCAAGCACTGAGAATGCCACCGGTCGTCAAAACCGCAGAAATTGAGCTGACTTTAATCAGAAAGTCGCGACGTGGTTGAATATGTTTCAAAGTAGACACCTGTATAGAAAAATAACAGGTTTATCTTGAAACAAGGAAATGACAAGCCTATGAAATTACTTGCTCGAAACTCAATTAAAAGAAATGAGCTTAGTATTTTTCAGGAACGATCATGTTGGCCGGAACAGGATGACGAATGTAATCAGGGTTTCTGACCCGCGCAGGCATTTCAATGTGAGCATGCTCTACATCGTGGTACGCGAATTGGCCCAACAAATGATCAATGCAATTCAAACGTGCTCTTTTTTTATCAACCGCTTGAACAACCCACCAAGGTGCTTCTGGAATGTGTGTACGTTCAATCATGGTTTCTTTAGCTCGGGTGTAATCTTCCCAACGTCTGCGACTTTCTAGATCCATGGGACTGAGTTTCCACTGCTTGAGAGGGTCATGAATTCGTCCTAAGAAGCGTGCATGCTGCTCATCGTCGGTGATAGAGAACCAGTACTTGAGCAGGGTAATGCCACTGCGGGCTAACATTTTTTCAAATTCAGGAACCGAGCGGAAGAACTCTTCGTATTCTTCATCGGTACAAAAACCCATGACCTTTTCTACACCCGCGCGGTTGTACCAACTGCGATCAAACAAGACAATTTCACCTGCGGCAGGCAGATGAGAGACATATCGCTGAAAGTACCACTGCGTTCTTTCACGGTCGTTAGGCGCAGGCAAAGCCGCCACGCGGCACACACGAGGGTTCAGTCTTTGCGTAATTCGCTTAATGACGCCACCTTTGCCCGCCGCGTCACGTCCTTCAAACAAAATGACAACTTTTTGCTTGCTTGCAACAACCCAATCTTGCAGTTTAACGAGCTCACCTTGAAGTCTTAGAAGCTCACGAAAATAGTGAGCACGTGCTACTTTTTCATCAGAGGATGGCAATGAATCATTGACATCTAAGCCGTCCTCTGAGGCCATTTCTAGCTCTTCATCAATGGAATCCAAAATGTCTTCGCGAATTTTGCGCAATTGTTCTGCATCGAGTTGTGATTTCTGATTCATAAACTTGTTTCCTTTGTTGGCTTATCTTCTTGGACTTTTATGGCAATTTCATGACGCTCAATGAGGATTAAAAATAATCTGATGTCACACGGTTTTAATCTCATTGCCGTACAAAGTGATTTCATGACCAATTCTTTGTATGCTTTGAACAGAACCAGTTTCCGTGCTCTTTCTTTACCCGTCATCATTTTCAGCGCATTCACTTTCTTGACAAGCTGGGTTCACGCCCAAAGTGATTCAACATCGGCAGCTGAAACTCTGGATGATTCGGATAAAATTTACTATACCCTTGGAACCCGACTGAAGTCCAACGACATTGGCAGTTGGGAAAGCACTGCTCGTGTCAGGCCCGTCATTGGATTGCGCTACGGCAAGTGGCAGCTGGGTATTGGAGATGGCCGTGCTTGGCGAAATTTAGGCCAATTTGGAAGTGAGCCAACTCTCAGCTATCAACTCATGGATGAACCTGATTTGAATGTCGGACTGTCTATGCGCGTTCACAACGTGAGTACCGGTGAATCATTCGATGTATTTGAAGGTGGCAAGAATACGCTGAGAACGCGCGTCATGATGAATCGAAAAATTAACAAGCGCTGGCGACTGAATTTAGATTGGACACAAGATATTTTGAACAAAGGGGACAGCACAACGCTGAACCTTGGCTTGTCATATGCTTGGCCTGTTTTTCAGCAAAGTGAACTGATTTTGCATACTGACAGCACCTGGGCAACCGCAGAACATTGGCGCAATTCTTCTTTGCCATTCAAACCAGGGCCGGCAAACTCTGTTCCCACAGGCTTTCAAAAGATCAGTGCAGGCTTAACCTTCAAGCAATCTATCTCTAGACATTGGGCTTGGTATTCTTCCTTGGCTATTTCCCAACCCATCGCAGAACTCAAGAAAATTTCAGGGTCGAGAGAAATTGCATCTGGCCAGGTTGGTGTTTTATATTTTCAACGCTAACAAGTGCGTACCGCTTCCAATTAGCTAGGAATACATACTTCGTCATCGCTCTGCAATACTGCAAGCATAGAATTTTCACAAACCTTCCATCTAACCGTCACTCAATCAACTTTGTTTTGAAAAATACATTCATCCGCGGCTCATCAATCGCCTTGTTGGTTCTAGCCAAATACACACTTCCAGTTTTGCCGATTGTTTTTGGTGTTATTTTTTTGAAACCAAAATACATTTTCAACTACCGCAAAACACTCCAAAAATTGCAAGTTCACCACAAGGCTGTTTCACAGGGGCCCGTTCAAAGGTATTTTGAATCATTTTTTGACATTCGATTGAATGAATCGGGTCAAATTTCAGGTGCCTGCACGCAGTGCGGAAGTTGCTGCTTGAATCAACAATGTTTTTTTCTAGAGCCTATACCGGATGACAAATTCCAATGCGGAATTTACAATTCACCTTTTCGAAGATTATCCAATTGCGGCGCTTTTCCTATTTCGGGCGAAGACATTGAAAGATACGACTGCCCAGGCTATGTTTTGAATGCCAAAACTGTGATCAAGATCAGGTTAGTCAATTAAGGCACAACGCCAAAAAGAAGAATAAATATGCGCTATAAAAATCAGATATTGGCTTCACTTTGTACTTGCTGCTTGATTTTGAGCACTCATGCTGAAGAAATCAATTTCAACTTAGAGTCACCTCACAAATGGTCTTTTGAATGGGGATGGAACAATGAGTCCTACTCAAAAAGTGACATCCACTTTAAAGGTGTTGACCACCAGTTCACGCTTTATGGCGTAAACGCCACCGACACACAAAAGACCCTGACACCTCAAACTCTGTTCAATACCTATTTAAACCCTGGGAAAATCACGATTCCGCAGACTAACGCGCGAATCGCTTATCAAATCAATGCCGATACAGCGTTGGCATTGAATTTAGATCACATGAAATACGTCGTTTCAGATGCTCAAACTGTTGGTGCATCGGGCCAGTACTTGCAGAAGAGTTACTCAAACTCAAGTCAGCAATATCTGTCGCCCGAGTTCATGCACTACGAACATACAGATGGCTTGAACGTGGTTTCATTTGAATTCGAAAAAAAATACCCCATGAACCATTTGCCAGGCAATCTGAAAGGACATTTTTTTTCCTTGATAGGTGCCGGCATTGTGATTCCCAAAAGCAATATCACCATGACCATGTTGGGTCAAGTACGCAATGACAAATTCCACCTAGCAGGAACCAACCTTGACTTAGCAGGCGGTTTTGAAGTCGACTTGTTAAAGGATTATTTCGCACGCACAACTTACAAAGTTGGACGTGTCAACTTATCAGATGTGGTGACCAGCGCAAGGCAAGACAAGGCTTCTCAAAAAATCAACTACCAAGAAGCTAGCCTGACCTTGGGCATTCGTTTTTAATTTGAAATTGCCTCTCGTTTTTGAAACATTTCTTTCAAAATAGACCTGCGAATCAGTTTGTTGGACAGCTCAGGCGGCGCCCAAAACCATTGGGCTGATTTCATAGATTCACAAGCTGCCACAAATCGTGTCAACACTTCATTGAAGTCCTCATCTGTATAGTTCAAGCTGAAAATCAAGCGGCCAGTGCCCACCCAGCTGAGTGCCAAGCCCTCAGTTCGCAAGTAATACTGAAGCATCCAGTTGTAGCGGCTTGTATCAGTGTAATAAAGGCTCCATACACTGGACATATTGGCTGCCCGCAATGGCAAGCCTTTCTCAGTCATGACCCGATTGAAACGCTCGCGCCTTTGGTTCCAAGTATTGTCCAAATTGTCGTAAATGGCCGAAATTTCTGGTTGATCAATCTTTTCCAAAAATACCGACATGGCACCCATGACGTGGGGATGAGCATTGAAAGTACCACGTGCAAAACAAATGTCAGCAGGTCTTTCAGATCGGAACCGTTTCATCAAATCGGCACGGCCGCACACCACGCCAACGGGATAACCTCCACCCAAAGTTTTACCGTAAGTGACCATGTCAGCTTGCACGCCAAAATACGCTTGTGCACCACCCTTGGCCAAACGGAACCCTAAGAAAACCTCATCAAATATGAGCACGATGTTGCGTTCACTGCAAACTTGGCGAAGTTTTTTCAACCAAGTTGTGTAGGCCTCCCGATCATAGGTCGCCCTGCGACTGCTATCGACCAGGGATGAATCGCCGGGAGCACCTTGGTTCAAATGAAGTGCTTGCAGAGGATTGATCAGGACACACGCAATGTCCGTTCTGGTGCGCAAGACTTTGAGAGAGTTTTCATGCATGTCCCTCAGGGTATAAGTTTCTCGGGGTGGCATGGGGTTGCCGGGTCCTGGCTGAACATCTTCCCACCAACCATGGTATGCCCCGCAGAAACGTACTAAATTTTTGCGGCCTGTGTGATATCTGGCTAGCCTAACGGCTTGCATAACCGCTTCTGTGCCAGACATGTGAAACGAAACTTGGTCAAGGCCTGAAATTTCTTGGAGACGCTTCACGTTGTAAGCAACACAAGGGTGATAGGCCCCTAAAGTTGCGCCTACGGCCTCAACTTTCTCAGAACCTAATTTCATGCATTCTTTGTAAAAGTCTGCGCCAAAAACGTTCACGCCATAGGAGCCAGTGAGGTCGTAAAAACGCTGCCCATCTTGATCTGTCACAAATACGCCATCTGCAGACTGTATAAAGGCACCAACTTTCAAGTGCTGACGCACCAGCGGGCTGAATTGAAATGGAACGCGGTAAGCGCCTGTGAATTGAAGATCAGAAATAATTTCACGTGCCTCTGCGGTCATTTCGATGCTTTTGGCATGACGTGTTTGTAACAAATGTGCCAACTGGTAAAAGGCAGCGCGTCGAGTGTCAGCTACAGCCCCAGGCGCCCCATCACATGAAAAGAATTGGTCTTCCTTGAACTCATAGCCTGGCAAAAATGAGACCACTCTTTTGGCCATTCTAGAGTGCCCCGTTAAGGAGGGATGTTTGGCAAACGACAGTTCCAAACGTCTCTTCACAAAAGGGAACAAGAGTGCAATTGCACCAAGGGACAAAGCAAGTTGAACAGACACGTTGAATCCGAAGATGAGTGGTTGAAGTCATCTTTTTATTTAGATTTCGTGACAGGAAAATGAAAATGAAACAATTAATTCAAAGAATCACCTCACAAGAGGACCTGAATTTTCTGTTGACCAACCGAATTCCACGGATCACGCTGACACGCTTCATGGGTTGGTGGAGTCAAATAAAAAACCCCATCGTTCGGGACTTATCGATCGGCGTTTGGAAGTTGTTTTCCGATCTAGATTTGAGCGAGGCGGCAAAAACCAAGTTTGACAGCATGCACGACTGTTTCGTTCGTGAGCTTAAGCCGGGGGCTAGAACCGTTGACATGCGTCATGAAATTCTAAGCAGTCCCTGCGATGCCATTGTGGGCGAATGTGGCACCATCGATCACACACAAGTCTTTCAGGCCAAAGGTTTTCCCTACAGTCTTTCGAGCTTGATGGGCTTTACGCCTAGAACTGGAGAGTTGGTTGAGTCATTGAAAAATGGCACCTACGTGACCTTGCGCTTGACTTCTAGCATGTACCACCGATTTCACGCGCCAGCGGATGCAACATTGACGCATGTGACGCATATTTCTGGGGATACTTGGAACGTTAACCCAATTGCCTTGAAACGAGTTGAGCAACTTTTTTGCAAAAACGAGCGGGCTGTTCTGAATTTCAATTTATCAGATGGTACGCCCATGATCATGGTGCCCGTAGCAGCCATCTTGGTCGCCAGCTTGCGCTTACACGCCGTGAATTTGATGTTCCACGTCGATTACACCGGACCCAATGAAATTCCTTGCGCCATCCAAACTTACAAAGGCCAAGAGCTTGGCTGGTTTCAACATGGCTCGACCATTTTGGTCTTTGTTCCCAAAGGTTTTAAACTGGCTGAGGGCATTGCAACAGGTCAGCGCATCAAAATGGGTCAAGCCTTGTTGGAAAAGTTAGCATGATCATTTCGACCTGGGTCTCGAGAGCATTTGCACTCACTGGCTTTCTTTTGTGCGCCTGTGCACCAATGAACGAACCGCCCATCGCATCCAACGAAAAGATCAATGTCAGTATCTTGGCTTTCAACGATTTACATGGCCACTTAGAGCCCCCCAGCCTGAGTGTCCGGGAGCGGATTGATGGCAGTTTGACAGAAGTACCTGCAGGCGGTGCCGCCTTTTTGGCAGCGGCCATACAACATCACAAAAAGCTGAATCCACTGCATGCCGTTGTTTCTGCAGGCGACATGATTGGTGCCACGCCCCTTATCTCAGCGCTTTTTTTGGACGAACCCACCATTGAAGCGGTGAATGCCATGGGCATCGATTTCAATGCCGTTGGAAATCACGAGTTTGACAAGGGCACCCCTGAATTGATGAGAATGCGCCAAGGTGGTTGTGAAAAGTTAACTCGCCTAGAGCCGTGCCAAGTCAATCGCCAATTTCCAGGGGCCAACTTTGAATTCTTGGCTGCGAATGTGAAAAAGTCAGACCATGAAAGCTTGTTTCCAGCTTATGGCATCAAGACTTTCAAGCAGGGGAAACAAATGATCAAGGTGGGTTTTGTGGGCATGACCCTCAAAGGTACGCCCAACTTGGTGATCCCTGAAGGCGTGAAGGGTTTGAAATTTGAAGACGAAGCATCTACTGCGAATGCTTTGGTGCCCATACTCAAAGCGCAAGGCGTATCCGCCTTGGTACTGGTCATTCACGAAGGCGGTGTCATCCAAGGCGGCCCTAACGATGCTTCGTGCCCCGGACTTTCAGGCGATATCGTCCCCATTTTGAACAAACTTGACACAGGCTTTGATGTGGTAGTTTCAGGTCATACGCACCGTGCTTACGCTTGCGACTACCAAAGAATCAATCCCAGCAAGCCATTTCTTTTGACCAGTGCGGGTCAATATGGCACGTTTCTCACGCACATCCAGTTGTCTATCGACCCAATTTCTAAGACAGTCCAAAACAAAACTGCAAAGAATGTCATTGTTCAAAGTGAAGCCTTTGTCAACGCCTCTGGTGTCCAAGTTCAGCCGAGCTCTGCCCTGCCCTTTTTCGGCAAGCAAATGGATGTCGAAAAAATTGTGAATGACTATCGCAAGGCTTCACAAGTGCAAGTTCTCAAAGAGGTTGGTCGCTTGTCATCTTCCATGACCCGCAACGCATCCCCCTCCGGCGAGTCTGGGCTCGGCAACCTGATTGCTGATGCTCAATGGTCTGCTACGGCGTCCGCGGAACGGGGCCGATCCGATTTTGCGCTGATGAACCCTGGTGGCGTACGCGCAGATATTTTGGTTCAACCAGGTGGCAGCACTGTCAACTTTGGACAACTCTTTAAAGTGCAGCCATTTGGCAACACCCTGGTTGTGAAGCGCATGACAGGGCAGCAAGTCAAAGATTTGTTGGAACATCAATTTGTAAATCCCGATAGGCCCAAAGTGTTGTTTCCTTCTGAAAGTCTGAAATACGAAGTTGATCTTCAACAGGCCAAAGGACAACGGGTTCTGAACATTCAAATCGGTCAACAGCCCCTTGATTTGGCTCGAGCTTACAACGTGACCATGAACAGCTTCTTAGCTTCTGGCGGTGATGGATTTTGGCACTTCAATCAAGCACCGACCGTATCGGGCGGTCAGTTAGACGTCGATGCGCTCTCAGATTATGTCCAGCAACGCCCTGGCTTAAAGCCCGCTCCAACTGATCGCATTCGAATGTTGTGAATTAGCACAAACCCTAGAAAGTAACAAATTTGTCACATTAATTTTCTATCCTTGCGGGTTATTCATTTCGCGGTTGAGCAACATGCGCCATTGGCAGCAAACACAAAGAAAAAAAGCACGCATTGAGATCATCCCCATGATCGATGTGATGATGTTTTTATTGGTTTTCTTTGTTCTTATCAGTGTCAATGTGATTCCTGCTTTGGGCATCAAAACTCAACAGCCAAACTCCTCGCAAGTGCAACAACTCAGAACCAAAGATGTGCAAGTTGTTGTCACATTGGGAAAAGAAAATGTCATTCAAGTCGACGGCAAAGATGTTGAGCTCAAAGACTTGTCGGCTGCCGTCAAGAAAAAAGCAGGCACTGCAGAACAAATTGCCGTGATCGTGAACAGTGACAAGGGCGCAGAAGTTCAAACCTTGGTTGACGTCATGGACGAAATCAAAAAATCAGGCTTGGGCAAAGTATCTCTTGCAGCTCGTGAGCGTCAATGATGTTACTCATCGACAGGTTGAACCAAGAGCGTCACAAACTTTCTAGTTTGGGGTCATTGCTGTTGGTCTTTGTTGTATTTTCAATGGCACAAGCCATCAAAGGACCTGCCGAGATGTTGGCGCAAGAGGCCATGGAGCTGACCACAACGCTGATTGAACCCTTGTTGCAGCCTCCACCCAAAACGCCACCGCCTCAAATCAAGCAGCCTGAACCAAAGCCCAAAATGCTTGCAATGCCGAATGCGCCAATCACGCCCACTCCCATTGAACCTGTGAGGGAAATCACTGCCTCTGCCGCTGCCACAGCCACTGCCGAGTCACCCCGCCCTTTACCTGCACCTACACCCAGCGCGCCTGTAGCAGCAGCACCAGTACAAGAGCCCCCAAAGATTCCACCGCAGCCGCCCGTTTCAGTCAACCTAGAAAACAACTACATCGCTATCGTGCGGGCAACACTCAATGCCAACAAGCGCTACCCCACTGGCAGAGAAGCGAGTTTGCAGCGTCCTTCTGGAAAAGTGAAACTTTGGTTCGTGTTGGCTCGCAACGGTGCACTGCAAGATGCTGGCATCGACGAGTCCAGCAACTCCATCATTTTGGACAACGCTGCTTTGTCAACGCTGAGGCGCACCACTTATGCGCCATGGCCTGAAGGCAGTTGGGCCTCTCAGTCGCAACATAAATTTACGGTCACCCTCGATTTTGTTCCTCTCAATTAATTTTTTTACCAGGAGTTTTTATGAAAAAATTTAAGCCAACCCCTATCGCCCTGCTCATCAGCTTGGCTTTTGCCTCGCCCATTTTGATGGCGCAACAAGCCACGGACGTGGGCAAGATCAATGTGGAAGGCCAAGCAGGCGCCACTGACTCGGGCTTGATCACCCAAGAAGAAACACCTAAAGCGCGCAGTTCAGTGAACCGTGCTTACATGGACAAGCTGAACCCATCTGCCAACGCCTTTCAAGTGATTGATTTGCTGCCAGGCGTGAATTCATTCAGCAGCGACGCCACAGGCCTGTTTGGCGGTGGCATTCGTGTTCGCGGCTTTGCGGGCGATCAAATGGGCCTGACCATCAATGGCGCTCCAGTGAATGACTCAGGTAACTTTGCCGTTTACCCACAAGAGTACACAGACTCAGAAAACTTGTGCGAAGTGTTTGTGACACAAGGTTCCACCGACACAGATGCCCCTCACGTTGGCGCCTCAGGTGGCAACTTGGGTATGGTGACTTGCTCACCCAAAGACAAATTTGGCATGCGTGCTGCCATTTCAACCGGTCAACTGAACTATCAACGCGCCTTTGTTCGCTTGGACACAGGTAAGTTTGGCGCCAGCGAAACCAAAGCGTTTGTGTCTTACTCCAAAACCACTGCGAACAAATTCAAAGGTCCAGGCGGCGCCGACCGTGAGCACATTGATTTGGCCGTTGAATCTCGTCCCAATGCCGATGTTTTCTTGAGCGCCAGTGTTTTGTACAACAACGCCATCAACAACAACATCCGTGGTTTGAACAATGTACAAATTGCGCAATTCGGTCGCAACTTTGATTTCAGCAGCGTGGCCCCACAGCACTTGACGCCTGTTGCCGGCACGGCTCAACTTGAGACGCCTTCTGCAGATGGCTATTACAAATTCAACATCAACCCCTTCCGCAATTATTTGTTCACCAGCAAGGCTGAATACAAGGTGAACAAAGACTTGACCGTCAGCGCAGAGCCCTATTACTGGTACGGCTACGGTACAGGCGGCGGCCAATTGACCACCCTGACAGAGGGACGCTCAGCCACCCAAACTTTCGCCCAGAGTTCACGCGATATCAATGGTGACGGTGACTTGCTAGACCGAGTGATGGTTTACGGTAGCAGCTTGACTGAAACCAATCGTCCTGGCGTGACCTTCAAAGCCAACTACCGCGTTGAAAATCACAACATCAATGTGGGCTACTGGGTTGAGCGTGCTCAACACGTGCAAACAGGCCCTCGCGTGACCATTGACAACGCAGGCAACTCTGCCAACCTTTGGCTTGACAATACCTCTGCCTACCTCTTGCGTGCCGACGGCAAGCCCTATCAGGCGCGTGATTGGAAAACCATCAGCACCGGTACTTCTTTCTTTGTACAAGACAGCATCTCATTGATGCAAGACAAGCTGAACCTTCAAGTTGGTCTGAAAAACTCGGCCATCGACCGTGACTTCACCAACTATGCCAACGCCGGCACTTTTGGCGTAGGTCGTGCTGATTTGGATTACCAAATCAAGCGTACATACAGCAAAGTTCTGCCCAGCTTTGGCGCTAAATACAACTTAGATGCTGAAAAGTCGGTGTTCTTCAATGTCGCCGAAAACTTCCGCGCTCCTTCCAATTTTGTCCTGTCCAACTTGTACACAGGCGGTACATCAGTGAACGGCACACTCACTGGCGCTACCTTGCGTAACCCCACAGTTGGCATCGAGACTTCGACCAACTTCGACTTAGGTTATCGCCTGCAGAACAAAGACACCACCTTCTCGGGTTCTGTGTTCATGGTTGATTTCAAAGACCGCATTGCATCCGCTTGGGATCCTGTTAGCTTGAGTTCATTGGATTACAACGTTGGCAATGTGACCATGAAGGGTGCTGAGATTGAGTTGGGCCAGAAGTTGAACAAAAACTTCTCGGTTTATGGCTCACTCACTTACACCGAAAGCTTGATGAAGCAAGACTTGAAAGTCAACGCGACATTGACAGAAGCCACCGCGGGCAAACAATTGCCTGACACACCAAAAATCATGGCAGCCTTGGCATTGAGCTATAAAGAAGGTCCTTTGTTTGGTCTCCTCACAGTGAAGCACACTGGCAAAGCATTCTCAACCTTGGTCAACGACCAAGCGATGGACGCCTACGCCCTGTGGAACTTGTCAGTTGGCTACAAGTTGCCTGAAACAGCGATGTTCAAGTCACCTGAAATTCGCTTCAATGTGGACAACTTGACCAACACCGAATACAAGCGCATTAACTCGCCAAGCGGTTCTAGCTTCACGGTGCGTTCTTTGCCCTTGGGAACATTGGCAGGCTCTAACCCTACCTACAACATTGGTGCACCACGCTTTACCAGCGTGACATTGCGTTCAGACTTCTAAGGCCATCAGCATGATGCTTTTTTTGCACGATGCGTCCCTGTATTTGTTGTATGTCGCCTTAGGGCTGGCTGTCTTCTTGGCCATTGAACGTACGATTTTTTACTCGCACGCCAGTGGGCAAATTAAAAGCCTTCTCGATGCATTGAAAACCAAGTCCCCATTGCCTGAATTTAAAGAAGGCGATGTGGGCGAGGTGGTTGCACATGCCTTTGCCAATGGTCTGCATCCCACAGCCTCCCAAAAGCTTGCTGACGATGTAGCCGAGCAGGCCTTTATCCGTGTGCAGCATCAATTGAACCAACACCTTTGGGTGTTGGATACCATTGTGACTGCAGCACCTTTATTGGGCTTGCTCGGAACCATTCTGGGTATTTTTGACACCTTCACCGCATTGGCCAAGTCCGGCATTTCAGACCCACAAGGTGTGAGTGCAGGCATAGGTACCGCTTTGCTTGCTACCGCGATTGGTATTGGCACTGCCTTGATCTGCCTGATTGTTTACAACGCTTTTCTTGCCAAAGTAGAACGACTAGGAGATCAAACAAAATTGGCATTGCTCCAAATGTCCAATCGAAACGCATGATGAGTTCTAAGGCGCCAGTTTGTTCAATCGAATTTTCAGTTTGTTGAAGCTTATTTTCACTGGCATATTGTTGATTGCTGTACTGAGCGGGTGCTCAGTACAGCATCAACTTCTCAATCGAGTCGGCGACCTATTGTCTGCAGAGACAAGTTCTACGGACGACGATTTAGAGTTGCTGATGCACGCCAGCGCTTACCAACTGAAATTGTCTGAATCTTTGCTGCAGGAGATTCCCGATCACATCAAACTCGCAGAAGCTGTGACCCGCGGCTACACCCAGTATGCGTTCGTCTTCTTGATGGACGAAGCCGACCGAATAGAATCGGAAAGTATTCAAAAAGCAAGTGTACTCAGAGCACGTGCAGCCAAAATGATGATGCGTGCAAAAACAGTGGGCATGAAAAGCTTGACCCATCATTACCCAGATTTGAAGGACCACCTCCAAGGCAAAGGGGTCAAGCAAGCCATCAAGCTTAAAAAGCAAGATGCTGGCTTGGTCTATTGGTCTATGACGGCATGGGCTGGTGCCATTTCCTTGTCCAAGGACTCTCCCGATGTGGTTGCAGACTTGCCAGAAGTATTGCGCTTAGCAGAATTAGCATGGCAAGCCCATCCTCAATTTGATCAGGGCTCATTGGCGAGCATGATGGGGACTTTGGAACTTTCAAAGCCTGGCGGCAAACCTGAAGTTGCAGAAAAATATTTCAATCTTGCCATTGAGTGGCGAGGCAACCAAGTTGCACCCCTGATTTCGAAAGCAGAAAACTGGGCAGTCGCCACACAAAATAAAGAAGCGTTTAAAGACCTTCTCCAGAAGGCCATAGAGCTTGGGCAAGCCCAAAATGATATAAGCAATACGGTCATGCGCCGAAGAGCCCAATGGCTTCTTGACAGCACAGACAACCTCTTTTAATTTCAATCTAAGAACATGTACCTTCTTCGAATTCGAAGCTCAGTTGCTCAAATTGTTGCGTCATTGGCCATAGCGTGTGCATTGCCAATGTCCGCCATTGCCGCCGATCCCCAACTCAAAATTGGTTCTTTGGTTCCTAAAAATTCGCTTTATCACCGCCAACTGATGGAGGTAGGTGAAGCTTGGAAAAAGAGCCAAACAGGATCATCTCGATTCAATGTGTTTACAGATGGCAGCCAAGGTGGTGAAGCAGAAATGGTGCGCAGGATGCGCATTGGTCAATTGCAAGCCGCATTGTTGTCTGTTGTGGGTTTGAGAGAAATTGAGCCATCCATCGCTGCTTTGCAAAACTTGCCTTTGGCGTTTCGTTCATGGGAAGAATTGGACTATGTGCGCGAGAAAATGCGCCCTGCGATGGAAAAGAAGTTTTTAGAAAAAGGCTATGTGGTGTTGGCCTGGGGTGATGCTGGCTGGGTGCGCTTCTTTTCAAAACAAGCTGCCTTTAGCCCTGATGACTACAAAAAAATGAAATTCTTTGCATGGGGTGCAGAGGCTGAGCAGCAAGAGATTATGAAGAGCATGGGCTATACACCCGTGCCCCTTGAGCCCACCGATATTTTGCCTTCGATTCAAACTGGCATGATCAATGTCGTGCCTTCAACGCCCTATTTCGCACTTGCATCGCAAATTTACAATACGGCTCCCAACATGTTGGAAATTAACTGGGCGCCCATTGTGGGGGCCTTTGTCATTTCAAAAAAATCATGGGATGAGATGTCACCTGAAACGCAAGCCGTCTTGAAAACCTCCTCCGATAAGGCGGGCAGTGTCATTCGCATGCAAGCTCGCAAGGAGGTTGAAGAAGCTGTCGATGCCATGAAAAAACGCGGACTGCAAGTGAACAAGCCCAATGCAGAACAATTGAAAGAATGGCGCGCCTTGAGTGAGTCTCTTTACCCTCGAATTAGAGGCAAGATGGTGCCAGCTGAAACATTTGACGAAGTTTTTGCACACCTGAAGGCTTATCGCGCCACTAAAACCCCATGACGCAAGCTCTTCGCGCACGCCAACTCCTCCAAAATTGGGATGCGAGTGTGGCGGCTCTTGCCTTGATGGGCATGGTTTTGATACCTGTCATCGAAGTTTTACTGAGGCCTCTTCAAGGCAGTGGCATCGACAATGCCCCAATTTTGGTTCAACACTTAGGCTTGCTGTTTTCGCTAACAGGTGCCATTTATGCTGAACGAACTGGCCACTTAACCAGCCTTGGTGCTTTGTGGCGTGACCTGCAAAACCCCAGGCTTCAAAAGCTGGCCAGAGCTTGGGTTTTTCTAGGATCAACATTGATCTGCGGCGTGTTAGCCCATGCCAGTTATGAGTTGGTCATGACCGAAATTGAGGCCCAACAGACCATCGCCTACGGTCTGCCAACTTGGCTCTTCCTGTGTGCAATGCCCCTAGGTTTTGGCATTCTGGGGTTGAAATTTGGCCAAAAATGGAACGACCACGTTGTCTTTCAATGGGCTGGAACGGTGCTGGTCCTCGCCGCATCCTGGCAAGCCAGTCAATGGTTGTCATCTGCTGGCATTCCATCTCTTTGGCTGTGCTTCATGCTGTTTATTTTTCTTGCCTTAGGTGGTTCCGTTTTTTTGGTTTTAGGAGGATTGTCTTGGATTTTGTTTTCATCAGAAGGCATTCCCATGGCCTCTTTGGCTTTGTCGCATTACCAAATCACGGTCAACCCATCTTTGCCTGCACTGCCTTTGTTTACCTTAGCGGGTCTCATATTTGCCAATACGCAGGCCGCGGTGCGGCTCAGCCAATTGTTTAGCAGCCTATTTGGTTCTGGACAAAAAGGCAGTGTCCTTGCGGTAGCTTGCCTGTGCAGCTGCTTTACGGCATTAACCGGTGGCAGTGGTGTAACGATATTGGCTTTAGGCGGCTTGTTGTTGCCTCTTCTGCTCAAGGTCGGTTATCCAGAGTCAAAGAGCATTGGTTTGATTACCAGCGCAAGTTCCTTAGGCGTTTTGTTAGCGCCTTCAGTGCCCCTCATCATGTATGCGATCATGGCACGGGTACCGATCAACACCATGTTTGTCGCCGGCCTCATACCAGCCGCTCTGATGGTTTTATCGCTGCTCATTTTTGGTGGGTTTTTGAGAAAACATTCAACTTCAAATCACGCCGGCTATACATCCCAAATGGCAACTTCAGAAGCAACGGTCTTTGTGTCTTTGAAAGATGCAGTCTGGTCTTCAAAGTGGGAACTTGTTGCACCTTTGATTGCCATTGGCACCCTCATATCAGGCATAGCTACACCCACTGAGGGTGCAGCCATCACGGTTGCTTATGCTTTGATCACGCAAGGCTTCATACACCGCGAATTGAAATTTTCAACACTTCAACTTTGCCTTTATCAATCAGCCCAAATTATTGGTGGCATTTTGCTCATCATGGGAATGGCACTTGGCCTCACCAATTATTTGATTGATGTTGGCATTCCTGACATGGCGTCAGATTGGGTACAAGGCATCACGACCAACCCGTATGTGTTTCTGTTGGCACTGAATGTGTTTCTATTTTTTGCCGGCGCACTGATGGAAATTTATGCCGCCATCATTGTGCTGGTACCTTTGCTGCTGCCTCTTGCAATCAGCTATGGTATCGATCCTATTCATTTTGGTATTATTTTTCTCGCCAATTTGGAGATGGGATTTTTGTGCCCACCTGCAGGCATGAATATTTATTTTGCAAGTGCTGTGTTCAAAAAGCCATTGAAAGAGGTGATTCGATCTGTATTACCTGCTCTTCTGGCAATTTTCATTGGCACTGTTGTCTTGTCTTGGTTTCCATTTTTTGTAATGGCACTGCCGCAATGGCTGCAGCTGACAAGCTAAACTCCTAGAGTGAGTTTCAAGCTCTAACGAGGGACGTGAGCTTGATGGCCGTTTTCTGCTCAGAGTAAGGATCAAAGGTCAATATTTCTAAGCGCCCATCATGGTGCTCTACCAAGGTGCTTAAACTCTCAACCCAATCGCCATCGTTGCAATACAACACACCATCAATATTGCGAATTTCAGCATGGTGGATATGACCACACACGACCCCGTCATATCCCAACTTCTTCGCTTCGTTTGCAACCGCCACTTCAAAATCTGATATGAAGTTAACTGCTTTTTTGACCTTCAGTTTCAGGTAAGCAGATAAAGACCAATAAGGCATTCCCAAACGACCGCGCATGTAGTTCAAGTGACGATTGGCCTTGAGTGCCCAGTCGTACAAAGTGTCGCCGACATAGGCAAGCCATTTGGCAAATTGAATGACCCCATCGAAATAGTCACCATGGATGACCCATAGCTTCTTGCCGTCAGCGGTTGTGTGAACGGCGTGCTCCACTACTTCAACACCACCAAAAGAATGGTTTAAAAAGTCGCGTGCAAATTCATCGTGGTTGCCTGGCACGTAAATGACGCGGCAGCCTTTGCGTGCTTTTCGCAATAACTTTTGCACGACATCGTTGTGAGCCTGTGGCCAATACCATTTGCGCCTTAACTGCCAGCCATCGATGATATCGCCTACCAAGTAAAGAGTGTCGCAGGTATGGGTTTTCAAAAACTCCAAAAGTGCTTCTGCTTGGCACCCTGGTGTTCCAAGATGTAAATCAGAAATAAAAATGGCACGATAATGCCTCGTCGAAGGGATCTCCCCTGGCATGAATTCCTGAACATCTTTGAACATCATCATGTCACCGCAAAATGCTTGCGGTACCGGCTTGGAAGATCTTTAACTTGCATCAACATGGGCAAATCGGCAGTGTTGAAGTCTGGGTCCCATGCGGGAGCTCCCAAAATTTTCGCACCTAGACGCAAGTAAGCCTTAATCAATGCCGGTGGTTCTACAAGCAAGTTTGAGTCTAATTCTTCAATAGGCAGAGGCAAACGGGGCCTTGCATGAAACTCAATGGATGCCAAGTTAGATTTAGAAAGTTGTTTCCACATGCTGGCTGCAGCGTCGCCACTTACCATGCCGTTATGCAACATGGGGATGCTGGCGCAGCCAATCATGGTATCCAATTGGTTGCGAGACATGAATTCAAACAACGCACCCCAAAGGGCCAAGATCACGCCGCCATGTCGGTGATCGACATGAACACAACTTCTGCCCAACTCCACCATCCGTTCGCGCATGAACCTCAAACGCGTTAAATCAAATTCTGTGTCTGTGTAGGTGCCACCCACGCGCTTTGCCTGGGCAGGAGTCAATACACGGTAGGTCCCAATGACGGAGCCAAACACACCATCACGCACCAAAAGGTGTTCACAATAGTCGTCAAACAAATCAATGTCATGACCAGGGAGTGTCTCGGGCAGCCTAGCACCCAATTCATTGGCGAAAACGTTGAAACGAAGCCGTTGAGCTTCCCTTACCTCATCTTGGTGTTTAGCCCAGCTAACTTCGATGGCAGATTTCGAAATTTTTGTGTGGCTGGCTGAATTTTGATCTTGAGGGCTTTGATGAAGTGACCCCCGAGGCAATGCAATTTGCGAAATCGGAAATGTTGGGTTTGGTAATTCTTTCATCATGGTCTCCCAAGTTGTACTTAACTTGGAAGTTGATCATGCATTCCATGGGTTTCATTAAGATTGCAATAAAGTGAAATTTTTGTGACAAATATCGCTTCAAAAAATGGAGCCCAGGCACTGCTGCGAACTTAATTTAACTATTTTCTGTCAACATACAGTCATGAAAAATTCAAACACTGTGTCTGTTTCAAAATCTACCTCCAGAAAAATACAAGTTCGTCAATCTGGTGTTCACGGCAAGGGTGTTTTTGCGCTCAAAGACATTCCTAAAGGCGAAACCATCATCGAATACGTTGGGGAAATAATTTCAGCGCAAGAAGCTGAGGACCGACACCCACATGATCCCAAAGACCCAAACCACACTTTTTATTTTCAAATTGACGACGATCGCGTCATTGATGCCTTGCATGGTGGTAACTCATCACGTTGGATCAACCACTGCTGTACACCCAATTGCAAGCCAGAGGTCGTTGAGGGGCGCGTCTTTATCAAGGCTAAGAAACATATCGCAGCAGGTGAGGAACTCAATTACGATTACGGCCTCATCATTGATGAACCCATTACCAAGAAATTGATTGCACAATACCCATGCTGGTGTGGCAGTTCCAAATGCCGGAACACTTTGTTGGCAAAAAATTCAAACTCGCGCAAAGAAAAAGACAAAGAGAAAGCGGCTGAAATCAAAAAAACCATCAAAAAACTGAAAGCCCAATTAAAGCGGCTTGGGCACTGAGTGGATACTTTCACAGGCTTTCCCCCTGCGTCATTGAGCAAGAAGAGTTTTCATTTCTGAATAGAATGGCGTTATTCATTGCTGCATTGTTGCGGTGAACTACCTTCGAGTGATATGACAATTTATTGGGTCATTGCTTATTTTTTGGTGCTCGCCCTCACCTTGATCTACAAAACGCCCATTGTTCAAGGACCTTGGCTTTTTTTGTTTCGATCTTTTTTCCCCAATTGGAAATTCTTCCATGCAGTCGGGTATGTGCCTCACCTTTATGCACGCGCCGCGCTGGCCAACCCAAAAGCAGAGCGCACTTGGACCGAATGGGAGCATCTTTACCCCCGCACATCCCAAAGCTTTTGGCAACTGTTTCACAACCCTGTGACCAATTTGGGCTTGGCGCAACAAAACTTGATCGATCATTTTTGGGCAGATTTGAACGATGCACCTGAAGGCTGCGACCCCAGACAATTCGTTTCTTATCAAATGGTTGCGCACTTTGTTCAAGGCGTACTCAAACACAAATACCCTGAACATTCACACACCCAATTTGAATTGCGCATGTTGCTAGACAACGCTTCAGGTAATGTCCATACGCATGTCATGTTGACCTCGCCAGAAGAGGCTCGTTTGTGACAGTAGATTGGAGCACCCCCTTCGTGCTCAGCTTGCCATTGGCCATTCGCAGTTTAGAACTGCTGTTTGCATTGAGCGTTGGCATTCAGACTTTGGAGTTTTGGCGCTTACGGCCTGCCATGCAAAACGACGGACTGTGGGTTTGGGCCATTCAACGAAAAGACATCCCCACCCCTTGGATTCGCCTAAGCTTGGATGTACTGTTTACCCCCAAGATGTTCAATGTATTGCTGCTCTCAAGGCTATTGGCCCTGATCAGCATGGCTGCACAAGGCAGCAATCTTTTGAATGTGAGTTTTTTGTTTGTCAGCAATTTGGCAATGCTCGTTCGATGGCGCGGCGCATTTAACGGTGGCAGTGATTTCATGACCTTGGTTGTACTGACTGGCCTATTGATTGCGCAGGTGGCAAACTACTTCACAACTTCGGATATGGCTTGGCGTGCTGGGTTTTGGTACATCACCATCCAGTCCATCACCTCTTATTTCATGTCAGGTTCTGTGAAATTACTTAAGCCAGAGTGGCGCAACGGCAGTGCCATGATCATCTTTTTAAATGCCTCGATTCATGGCCCCCTAAGGGCAGATCATTGGCTGCGCAAGCCTTGGGTGGCTGTTGTGGGGTCTTGGTCATTGATTTTATGGGAAGGTGCAGCCCCATTGGCCTTGCTAGACGCAAAACTGGCGGTTGTCTTTTGCATCATAGCCGCGTTGTTTCATTTTTTGGTTTTCTGGTTTTTTGGCTTAAACCGATTTTTTTGGGCATGGATTTCTACCTTCCCAGCCATTATTTGGTGTGCTGGCCAAATTTGATGATCACATAACTTCAATTCACTGCCTCTGTCATGACGAAACATTCACACCCCCTAGATTTGGCTACCAGCCTCGAACAAAACAGCGATGGAATATGGTGTGGCAACACACAACCAAATTACGGCAACATGGTGGGGCCATTTGGTGGCATCACTTCTGCTGTGCTATTGAATGCTGCACTCCAGCATGCAGATCGATTAGGCGATCCTGTTTCTCTCACGGTCAATTTTGCTGGCCCCATAGAAGATGGCCCTTTCACCATTTTAGCCCAAGCCGTTAGAACCAACCGCTCCACGCAGCATTGGTCCATGACACTGTTTCAGCACGACGGTCAAATTGCCACTACAGCCAGCGCTGTGTTTGCCATTCGACGTGAAACTTGGCAGTCAACTGAGTTAGATTTTCCAGTCAGGCAGCCGGCTTTGTCATTGGCCAGAGCCGACACATCCAATGCGCCTGAGTGGACGCGCCGCTATGACATGCGGCCCGTCAAAGGTCTCATGATTGATGGGCAACAACCCACGCAAGAGCCCGACGCAATCACGGAGTTTTGGATTCAAGACGACCCACCAAGACCATTGGATTTTTTATCTCTGACGGCCATCTGCGACTCATTTGTGCCTCGTATTTTTGTGCGTCGAATGGGAAGATTTCCAGCTGGCACCATCTCACTCACCACGTATTTTCACGCCGACACAGCATTGCTGAATTTACAAGGCG
>Ga0214921_10001447_pt1 | contig 40527 bp, 43 predicted proteins | sample LL1505_MetaG_FD_177992 | JGI IMG/M metagenome (GOLD analysis project Ga0214921, IMG submission 177992) | Freshwater microbial communities from Lake Lanier, Atlanta, Georgia, United States - LL-1505 | ecosystem: Environmental > Aquatic > Freshwater > Lake | place: USA: Georgia | collected...
AACACCCGGGTTTGCGGCCGCATGTCGACTAGCGGGGCGAAACGAATTGAACCCGTCAGAAATTGGACGAATCGCAAACACCGTTGAACATGACGGCCTGAGTTTCTCGGTGTTGACAGGTGTTCCGCGCGCTTCGCGATGGGCCGAAGTCGGACCCGAAAAGGTTAGATCTGTTGTGGGGCTGGTCAAAGGAATTTTTGACGTGGTGATTCTAGACGTGGGCTTCGGCGTTGAAGAGAATGAGTGGATTGACGATGCCCCTCAACGCGATGGCGCGGCCCGCGAAATTCTGCGACTGGCGGATTCGGTTGTCGCAGTCGGCTCATCTGACGCAGTTGGTGTCTCTCGAATGATTCGCGGTCTCGACGAAATTCGAGACTTATGCGAATCGCCGATTCTTGTTTTGAACCGAGCGGCATCTGGTTCCGGTGCCGACGCGGCAGACGCAATTCAGCGATTCAGTGACCACGTCGTGCGAACGGTCATTCCAGCGGATAGCCGTCGGGGAATAGAGGAGGCGGTGACACGGGCTCGGAACCACCCGGCACTATGGCGAAAGATCGCGGAACAAGCAGGGGTCACAATGCCAACACCCCGCAAGCCCCGATGGCGGCGGTAGCCTGTAAAGCATGCTGACCCTCGCCGAAATCGTTGCGGAACAGGCGTCGTTGCCTGCCGACGACGTCGAGTGGTTGCAGGATCTCGTTCGTGAAGGCCAGATTGTGGCGGACCTTTCGCTCGCGGACATCGCGATGTGGGTGCGGACGACGGATGGATCATGGGTCGCGGTCGCGCTCTTTCGGGCGAGCACCGCGAGCACAGTTTTCTATCGCGACATTGTTGGCACACACATCAGCGACCCCTGGGACAAGTTGGTCGACGAATGCGAACGACGAGGGACGATGGTCGAACCGACAGAGCCGATTTGGTTCGAAGAGACGGCGACACTCGTGCGCGCTATTCCAATTCGTCGTCGCGGTGGGGCGAATACCATCGCCGTCCTGACCCGCCACGCACTCGTAGCGGACAACCTCACGAATCGGCAGGCCAAAGCGTTCATAGAATCCGCCGAGCAGATCTATTCAATGATCGCCGAAGGCGATTTCCCCGACCCGTCGCAGCGCGATAGTTCGAAACTTGGTGCCCCGCGAGCGTCCGACGGTTTCATCAAATTGGACCGCGACGGAACCGTCACCTACGCGAGCCCGAACGCCCTGTCGTCGTTCAACCGGATGGGATATTCGGCGCCGATGGAGGGGATGGGACTCGTCGAGGTCGCGCGACTCGTCGGAAATATCGAGGAAATTGCGGCGAACGAGATGCTTCCCATGGTCGTCAGCGGGCGGGTGCCGTGGCAAACCGACTTTAAGGCCGGCCCGATTGTCATTGCGGTGCGTGGGATTCCGTTGACGCAAAGCGGCGAGAGAATCGGCGCGATTCTCTTGTTACGTGATGTCACCGAACTGCGTCGCCAGGAACGTGAGTTGTCGAGCAAGAACGCGACAATCCGCGAAATTCACCACCGGGTAAAGAACAATTTGCAAACGGTCGCTTCGTTGTTGCGCATCCAAAGCCGTCGAACCAAATCGGCCGAAGTCAAGGATGCGATTTCCCAGGCGATGCGTCGGGTAGAGGCAATCGCCGTGGTACACGACGCGCTTGCGACGGGACTGGCGCAAACCGTGGACTTCGACGAGGTTGCCGCGCGGGTCTCTCCGCTCGCGGCCGAGGTCGCGAACACGGACGGTCCAACTGTGCGGCCAGTGATTGAGGGAACATTTGGAGATTTGCCGAGCGAGTTTGCTACACCGCTTGCCGTTGTGCTGACCGAACTCATCACCAACGCGGTGGAGCACGGTCTGAAAGATGCGACCGATGGCACGGTGACCGTCAGAGCGGAACGCGAAGCAGACCATTTGCGCGTTGCGGTCAGTGACAACGGTCCCGGGGTTGATTCGTCGACGATCGGGCAGGGCCTTGGAACTCAGATCATCCGAACTCTTGTCGAGAACGAGCTGTCGGCGACAATCGAGTGGGCGCGTGGCGAGTCGGGGGGAACGATTGTGACTATCGACATTCCGCTGCGCTACATCGCGGCTGCGAAGGGCGTTAAATGACGAAACGCCTCCGAAGAGGCGTTTCGCGTTGAGGCGTTAGGACGCGCGGCGGGCTCGAGCTGCGCGGCGCTTGAGCGCACGACGCTCGTCTTCGCTGAGGCCACCCCAGACTCCCGAGTCCTGGTTGGACTCGATTGCGTACTGAAGGCAGTTTTCGATGACGGGGCACTGTGCACAAACTTGCTTGGCCTTTTCAATTTGGTCAAGTGCCGGCCCAGTGTTGCCGACGGGGAAAAAAAGTTCCGGGTCGACCGTGAGGCAAGCGGACTTATCGCGCCAATCCATGGTGATCTCCTTAGTTGGTGTCGGCACGCAATTGGACCGACGAACGCCGAAAACTCTCGGCATTGTGGGTGGGACGGAAGTGTTGGAAACCGCACGCGGCATCGGGTGCGAACATCAACCTTTTACAGGTTCTCACGATTGGCCAATAACGTCAAGGGTATTTGAGAGAATTCTTCTGTGGCCGTAATCCCGAAATCCTTCCCCGTCGCCGTTGTCGTCGCCATCGTGACGCTCCAGACGCTCGGATTGTGGGTCGTTTCAGGGGTGTTCATTTATGACACCGCGACGCAGCCTTCGAACTCGCTCGCGGGCGCAATCTTCCTCGACGTCATGATTGTTCTGTCCGCAGTCGCGATGTCCGTCGCAACCGTGATGTTCGTGCGAGGCCGACCATCGACTCGTAGCGCCATGATTGTCTGGCAGATGACGGTGATCGGAATCGGGATTGCCTCGGCCCAGGGGGTCGAGCCGCGCTGGGATCTTGCCGCACTGTTGATTGCGCCCGCCGCTGTGGTCACGTATTTGCTGCTGTTCAGTCGCGACGTTTCGCGTCATCTCGAATCCGACGAACGTTCATAGGTTCCGGCCCAACCTCTAGGTAAGGTTCGCCTTTCTAGCAATAACAGCCAATTCTTGGTTGAATGGCGCAATGTCGACCTCAGCGTATGAGCCGCACCGCGTCTCTCATCTTGCCAAGTTGAATTGGCTTCGCGCCGGTGTGCTCGGTGCGAACGACGGAATCGTCTCGATTTCGGCGCTCGTTGTCGGCGTTGCCGCTGCGACGTCAGACATTGGACCAATCATGATTGCCGGAGTTGCGGGACTCGCGGCCGGAGCCATCTCGATGGGCCTCGGCGAATACGTGTCCGTGAGCAGCCAGCGCGACAGTGAACTTGCCCTGATCGACAAAGAAAAGCGCGAACTCATTGAACAACCCGAAGTTGAACTCGCCGAACTGCAGACGATTTACGAACACAAGGGTCTGAGCGCGGTGACGGCGAAGCAGGTTGCCAAGGAATTGACAGACCACGACCCGATTCGCGCGCACCTTGAGGCCGAGCTCAACATTCTTGAAGCGCACATTGTCAACCCGTGGCACGCAGCGTTTTCGTCCACTGGCTCGTTCCTCGTGGGCGCGCTACTTCCGTTCCTCACGGTGTTGTTCGCAGCGGAACAGTTCCGAATTCCTGCGACGATCACCGCGTCCATCATCGCGCTCGCAGGAACTGGCGCAGCTGGCGCTTACCTTGGCGGCAGCTCGATGCTGAAATCGGTGATTCGAGTTGTTGTCGGTGGTTCTGCGGCGCTCGCAATTACGTTTGCGATCGGCTCGCTCTTCAATACGTCGATTGCCTAGACGCCGAGTTTTTCACGCAACATGTCAACGTGGCCGGTGGCCTTGACGTTGTAGAGCGCGTGAGTGAGAACTCCGTCGCCATCGATGACGAACGTCGAACGGATGACACCCTGAACCTCTTTGCCATACATGTTCTTCGTGCCGAAAGCACCGTATGCCTTCAAGGTTTCTTTGCTCTCGTCACCGAGCAACATGAACGGCAGGTTCTCTTGGTCAGTGAATTCCTGGAGGTCCTTGCCAGAGTCGGGTGAAACGCCGATGACGACGTAACCCTTGCTGGTGAATGCGGCCATGTTGTCGCGGAAGTCACACGCCTGGGTCGTGCAGCCGGGGGTCATCGCCTTCGGGTAGAAGTAGACGATGACGTTCTGACCCGCGAAGTCCGCGAGCGAGTGGTGAGTTCCCGACGCATCGGGAAGAGTGAATTCGGGGGCTTTGTCGCCAGCGTTTAGTGTCATGGCTTCAGATTACACCCGACTGTGTTCGCGGCACACTGACCAATACACTGTGACAATGAGCGACAATCGCATCGGAGCGGAACCTCTTGACGTTCTTCGTGGGCGTCACTCGGCGAAATGGCGACTGTATCCCGATGATGTGATTCCCCTGTTCGTCGCCGAGATGGATTACCCCATCGCCGAGCCCCTCAAGCGGACTCTGACGGACTTCGTGAATTCAAACGACCTGGGATATTTGGGTGCGATCCCCGAAATTGCGCCCGCCTTCACGTCGTTTGCCGAACAGCGTTGGGGATGGACTCCGGATACGAGCCATATGAGGGTTGCCGCCGATGTCGGCGTGGCGACGGTCGAATATCTGCGCGCCAACAAGGCGGAATCGGTCATCGTGACCTCTCCGGTGTATTCGGGTTTTTGGAGTTGGTTGAAGGAACTCGATGTCGACATCGTCGACGTACCCCTCACGGATTCGTTCGACATGGACTTTGCTGGAATCGAAAAGGCCTTTGCGGGTGGCGTGAAACATTTCCTCTTGTGTAACCCGCACAACCCGCTGGGCAAGGTTTTTGGCCGCGCGGAATTGCTCGCTCTCGCCGAACTCGCCGATAAATTTGGCGCGACCGTTATCGCCGATGAAATCCACGCGCCTCTCACCTTTCCCGGAACGGAATTCGTGCCGTACCTCTCGCTCGGGCCTGCCGCGGAACGAACCGGCGTTCTCGTCACGTCGACGTCAAAGTCATGGAACCTCGCCGGCCTCAAGGCGGCCTTCCTGCTCGCGTATGAGGACAAGGCGGCCACGTTCGACAAGCTGCCCGCGTCGATGCATTACCGGGCATCGATTCTCGGCGCGTTCTCGATGGCAACCGCGTACACCGAGGGAGTCCCCTGGCTCGATTCAACGATCGACACAATCATTGAAGCCCGCGATCACCTCGAAACGGAACTCGCGCGGGTGCTTCCAGACGCGAAGATCGAATGGGTGCCCGACGCGGGATATCTGGCGTGGATCGATGTGTCTGCGCTGGGTCTTGGTGAAAATCCACACGAGCGAATTCTCGCTGACGCCAAGGTTGCGTTTGTTGCAGGAACCAATTGTGGGCCGGATTATGTTAACCACGTTCGCATCAACTTTGCGACGAGTCACGACATCATCACCGAAGCGCTCGAGCGAATCGCCGCAATCGTCTAGTCGGTTATTCCTCGGTAGACGTCGCGTCGGTGTCGGGCTGCGACCACCACGATGAGCAACTCGACATCTCGAACGCGATACACAATTCGATAGTTGCCCACTCTCACCCGGTACAGGTCGGCAAACCCCGTTAGCTTCTTGCTCGCGGGTGGGCGAGGGTGATCAGCGAGCAGTTCTGTGGTCCGAAAAATACGCTCACGTGTACTGTTGTCAAAACCTTTCAGGTTTTTGACCGCGTCCCGGGACCACGTAACGTGATACCGCTCAGTCACGGATAATGCCAAGTTCGGCTGCGACCTCATCCAACGTGTAGGTTGGCTCTCCGCTATCAACCTTCGCGAGGCTGGCGAGTGCCAGCTCGATATCCCGCGAATCCTCGAGCACCTGGAGTGCGAGTTTGGCAAGGGCCGCGTCCATGACGGCGACGGTCGGACGACCGTGATCGGTGATGATGAGAGGTTCGTTTCGGGCGGCTTCGACAGTTTCCGCCCAGTTCTGGCGTGCGTGCGACGAGGTAACATGGTTCATGTATAAATTGTACGTTTAGTACGTTTTTGTGTCAACCCTGTTCGAGGACTGTGCGAACCTCGCCGACGAGTGATTTCCATCGGGCGTGTTCTTGCCGTCCCACGATCAGGTAGTTCGTGACGAACCCGAAACTGGCGCGGTGGGTGGGGTCGGCAAAACCGGCCTGACCACCGAACCCATCGTGTCCGAACGAGGTGGGACTCAGCAACGGTGACCGGGCATCGCACTCGAGCATGACACCGAAGCCGCGCTCGGGCCACGGTCCGGGCTCTCCCCATACTGACGGTCCGGTGACGCGGCGTTCGCTCATCATGTTCACGGTCTTGTCCGACAAAACTCGCACGCCATTGGTCGAGGTAACGGTAGACGACCACATCGTCGCCAACCCGCTGGCTGTCGAAATTCCGTTCGCGCCGGGAAGAACTCCCTCGTGAACCCGGGGGTCGTTGTAGCCAACGTTGGGGTGAATGCCGGAACCGGCGGGAAACGCGTTTCCGAACGACATCGCCCGCGACTGTAAATCCGCTGGTGAGCCCGGGTCGAGCGGGCTTGCGAGAGGCCAGTCGGTCTCGACGAATTCCGCCACGCGGTGCTGATGTTCCTTCGGCAACCCGGTCCACGCCTCGACACCCAGCGGGCGTGCGAGTTCGTCCTGCAGCATCGCGCTCAGGGTTCGACCGCCAACACGGCGAACCAGTTCGTCGACGAGCGTTCCGAATGTGATCGCGTGATACGCATAGTCTGTTCCGGGATCCCATAGCGGTTCCTGCGAGAGAAGCTCGCGGATCACGCTGTCGTGGTCGAGCACTTGGTCGAGGGTCATGTCGTTTCGAACAGCGGAAAGTCCTGCGCGGTGTTCCATTAACCCGCGAACCGTCAGCGTCGTGCTGATTGCAGCGAATTCCGGCCAGTACTCGACGAGTGGCGCATCGGGATCGAGCGCGCCGGATTCGACGAGGGTTGAGACAAGAATCGACGCAAGCCCCTTGGTATTCGAAAACATGACCGACAGCGTCTCGGATGTCCACGGAATGTTTGGACGAGCCTCACCTCCGTGCAGATCGATTACGCACTCGCCCTCAACGAATACTGCGAACGCAGCACCACCTGACGGTTGGCCGGCGAGAACGGCGTCAAACGTGTCGCGAATGTGTTCGAACTGCGGAGCGGTGAAACCCTGAGAGACCATGTCTCCAGTTTAAGGTCCGAGCCTATTGGGCACGTGGTGGGCACGGTTTGGTCGGGGGCGTTCGCTTTGGTAATGTTGTGACTTGCGTGCAAGCGCAACGCACCTCTAGCTCAATTGGCAGAGCAACTGACTCTTAATCAGTGGGTTCCGGGTTCAAGTCCCGGGGGGTGTACCAGATAGAGACGGGCTAGTTGCCAGTGTTTAGGAGGGTTGTTGGCCGTATGTCGTACCCGGGATATACCATTCGGAAACAACGAAAACCAACGGGTTAGGACCACGTGTAGTCCACGAGGGAGAGACAGAATGAAAACTCGTAGTCCACGAAAAGGTCTCGGGAGCGTCGAGAAACTCCCGTCCGGCCGCTATCGAGTCCGGTATACAGACCCGCAAGGGCGGCGAGTGTCCGAACGTGTCTAACGTCCTTTGGCGATCGAAACGATTTTGTCGATGTGGTTCTTGATTGAGAACTTGACGGCGATCTTCGGCAAGTCGAGCGACCAAAAACTTTGTGTCGACAAATGGGATCCACTCGCCCACATCTGAATTCCATGACAAGCCCAGGAAATGCTGGTTGCCGCGAGGAATTCGTTGGAGTTTTTGACGGCGAAGTCGGTCCCGGGAAGACGTGACTCGTCGTAGTCGAGGGGATTAGTCGAGCCTGTCCGGATGTCGATGACCATGTCCGTCAAGACCGCGAGGTGGTATTCGAGTTGGCGGCGCATCTCTGGGCCGTATGCGGACTCAAGTTTAATGCGAACGGGCTCGGACAACATTGGGTATTGCACGAGTAGTGCAATTGGGCCCATCTGTGTCGCCCAATCAATTTCGGCTTTGACGTAGGCGCGTAGTCGCCTTTCTCCGTTTCCGGTGGTTCGTCGTAACGCCTCGATCCCATTCCGCGCCCAATCCCGGAATGCCCAAATAGTTGCTTCGACGACGAGCCCGTCACGACTCGCAAAGTGATACGGAACCATGGATTGTTGGAGACCCAGTCGCTCGCACACCACCCGCGCGTTGAAGTCAGCCGGGCCATGCTTCAGCATCTCGTCGATTGCAAGGAGAATCATGCGCTCCCGCGTGCCGATTTGATCGCCCATAAGAGACTTCACGCCAGCGAGGGCTGGAGCGAGGTTGAGTTCTGGGACGGGTGCGTCAAGACGTGGGCGAACCATGAGGTCAGTGTAGCGAGAAAAGGGTCGTTAACTGTCGGTCACTTCAGTTAACAGATGGCTAACAGAAGGCCGCCTCTAGTCGATGGGCATGGGCTCATAGGGCATGGGCTCAATCGGCTCAGGAAGCTGAATAACCCCTTCCGCGAGCGAGATTACGGTTTGCCACCACGAGTCGGTTCCTGTCAGCGCGACACCGGGCACGAGCCAGGCATTCCCGTTCGCATCCCAGACGAGAAGCAGGACGGGCTTCGATTCGTTGATCGTGATTGTTTGAACCGGAAGTTCCGGTTCCGTCGGTAGCGGAATCGGCTCTTCGGTTGGCTCAACGATTGGTGCATCCGTCTCGTCGGGAACGGGTTCCGTCGTTTCGGAGGGAACGGGTGCTTCTGTCGGGTCAACTGTGGGCTCCGTCGGTTCGACTGGCTCCACCGCTTCACCGGTCGCCGCGTCGCCTGCCATCGAGTCGAAACCGGGGTCAACGGATGAGCGCAGGACGCCCATCCCACCCTGATAGTCCGTCGGACCGGCACCGAACCAGCGCCAATCGGCAAGACGTTCGACGGCCGCAGCGTCTGACACGGTGTTGAATTCTCCTGCGTCAACAATCGTGACTGCGTTGCCTTGGGCATAGGACAGTTCGCCGTTGCCCGACCACGAGATAGACCACTCGACAGCTGTTGGTTGACCGTTGATCGTCAACGCGACGCTCGCGAATGATGACCATTCGTCGGCCATGACGTTGATGTCGGCGGGGTCAAAGTCGACGCCCATCGCGGCGAAAAACTCGCTCGCCAATTGGCGGGTTTTCGTCTCGTCGGGGTTGAGCCCCGTGACGGCGGGTTCGTATTCGGTGCACTCGATGTAGGCGTCGGAACCCTTTCCGACGCGCTTTTCCTTCAGACACTTCTGTTCGGGGTAAGCGGCGGGGTTGTTGTACCACCACGATCCGGTGCCCGACCAGCTCACCGTGATGCTGGGTGCTGAACCGTCTTCTGGGCCGACAACATAGGACGGCCACGCTGCGTCGAAGTATTGAGATTTCTGGGGTTCGCCCGACACGCCGAAATACGCTGCAGCGTTAATCAACACCGATTCAGGCGTTCCGGCAAGGTCGAGCCGATACACGTTCCCGCGTCCCGTCGACGTCGACAAGTTTTCGCCCGCGACGTACTCATAGGTGAACATCGGCATCATCATTTTTGAGTCACCGACGGCGGAGGATCGAGCCGACATTGACTCGGGATTGGTGTTCCCCGCTAAGACAATCAACGGTCCGCTCATCGGGCCAAAGGTTCCCGCAACGACAACACTCGCCGCCGCAGCGACGCCAACGCCACCCGCCATCGATCGGCGAACCCGAGTCGAGGTGGTCAGCCACCAGTCGCGGATCGGGTTGTGCCCCGAGGTTGCAGAGTGCGGCAGGTCTTTGGGGGAAACCTGCACACCAGGACCCACGGGGTCAGATTTGCGAAGGCGGTTGTCGAGTGAATCGTCGTTTGGCTTGTTCATACTCTGGTTATGTCCTCTCGGGGGGAAATCTTTCAGGCAGATTCTGCGAGTGCCGCGCGCAATTGGTTGCGGGCTCGATTGAGTCGGACGGAAACCGCATTCGCGGTGATGTCGAGGGCCAACGCCGTCTCGGCGACGCTGAGCCCATCGAGGGCTGTCAGAGCCAGAATCTGGCGAGACATCGACGGAAGTCGTCCCCACGCTTCGGCAAGTGCGATGTCGGCGACGGCAATCGATTCGGCGGAGGGCGACGTATCGGGAGCGACGATCGCGGCCAACAATTTCTGTGCGCGTGCGTTCTTTCGCCGGTGATTCGCGACCAGGTTTGTCGCAACACGGTAAAGCCATGGCAGTTCTTCACCCACCGTGACGGCACCGCCCCTGCGCCACGCAATCTCGAACACCTCGGCCGACAAGTCGTCCACGTCCTTGACCTCGACACGGCGATACAAGAACTTCGCGATGGGCACGCGCAAACCAGCGAAACGCTCGGTGAAATCGTCAGGGGACAACGGGGCTCCTTTGTGACCTACCTTGACTATGTCACGGTGGGGCGAAATCTGTCAGAACCGAGGTCGCGTCGATTGACGTTGTGGCGGGGGATGGGGTTTACACAGAAAAAGACTGCCGCCTCGACCGAACGATCGAGGCGACAGGCGTGGGGTTAGAGGGACTAGGCTCGTCGGCGTAGTGCCACGGCGCCACCAACACCGATCAACGCGGTGATGGCCAGGGCATTTACCCACAGGTTTACCGAACCCGAGGGGCCGGTCGTGGCGAGACCCTCGGAAACCGGGTCGTCTGCGATAACGGTGTCGGAGTAGGCCAACCAAATACGGATGGAACCCGACCCCGGCTGCTCGATGATTTCTGGTGAGATGACAAGTTCGTCGGTGTCGGCACCGATGATTCCCCAGAACGTTTCGCCTTCCCCGTCGGAATCTGCTGCGGGAATGGCGGTGACGTTACCGCTGTTTACCGTGACCTGTGGCACCGTGGTTTCGCCATCACACACTCCGGGGACGTCACTCGGAACATGACAGAAGTTGAACGAACGGGGCGAGGCGAAACCGGCAAGTTCCGAGCCGGACAGCGAACCACCCGTGTTGGAGCCCGTAACAGTGACTTCTTCGACATCAACGTCACTGATTGCCCACACCAACTTGTTGGCCGGAATTGTGTCAGAGAACGTGATCACGACCGTCGAGGTGCTCGAGCTTCGCACATAGAAGTAACCGTCTTCACTATCCGACCAGTTCGATCCGACCTTCTTGCCGAAGGGAGTTTTGGCGTTAAGCCACTCGTCTTCGTAGTCGGGCGTCTCAATTGACACGTCGTTTTGCAAGTCGGTGTTGGTCCACACGATGTCGATGTCAGCACCGATGCCACTAGAACCAAGATCCATATCGTATTGCTGGTGATTGTTCGCAACAATCACGGTTTCCCCGTACCATTGCGAAAAACTTGTGGTGGCGGCCATTGCGGCCGACTGCGGAACGGTGAGTGCTGCGAGGGAGAGGAGCGCTACGAGCGCTTTCGAAGGTGTTTGCATGGCAAAATCAGAGCAGGTTTGCAGAACCTTAACGTGGTGGGACATCGACAAGTTTTTGGAACGTGTCAACCCTTAACAAACGTGTGCCCGGACCGAGCGGCCCGGGCACACGATGGTGAGACGTTGTGTTACTTGACGGCTTCCGTGTTGTCGTCTGCGAACGTCCCCGCGGCTGCGGCCGCTTTGGGGTTGCGTGCACGAACCACGAAGAAGAGCCCGATACCGACGATCATCGAGGCCGCGAACCACACAGGGAGCTGGTTGTAAGGTTCGACGGTTCCCACGATGTTGACCCAGTAGACGTACACCAGGGCGGCTGCACCGATGAGGCCCAGCACCTGGGTCACGATGACCTGCTTGACACCGGCCTTCTTGAGGAACACAGGGGCGAACAGGCAGACGAGGAGGTACGCGAGCATGTAGCCGAACACTCCTACCGTGTCAACATAGGTCGTGATGTTGAGCGGAACTTCACCAATCGACAACTCGTAGGCCGTTGGGATGAAAGCCATGGGGTACAACCACAGGATTGCGTAGGCCGGCGTGCGGTACTTGGCGTGTGCCTTACCGAATGCCTTGGGGAAGATTCCCTCGTTACCCCACGAGAATATGAGGCGACCTGCGACAGTGATACATGCCATGACGACGGCCACAAACGATGCAGTGAATCCGAGGTTTAAGATCGGCAGGAACCCATCGAGGCCGTATTGAACGGCGAGTGCGTCCATGGGTGAACCCGATGCAGCGAGGCCAGCGGCGCCGCCCTCAATCGCGGCGACCTGGGCATACGTCGCGAAGACATAGAGCAGACCGGCAAAGATCGCTCCACCGCGGATTGCGCGGGGGATCGCCCGGTAAGGGTCTTCCGCTTCTTCACCGAGTGACGCGGCGCTTTCGAATCCGACGAATCCGAGGATTGCGAGAACAACCGCGAACACGATGCCATCGAACGTTGCGCCGGTGAGGCTCAACTGGCTCATGTCGATGATGTTGCCGCTCTGCACGAGGACAATACCGAGCACGACGACGATGACGACAATCGAGATGATTTCGAGAGTCGCCGAAACGCGCGCGGCGATTCGAACGCTCGAGATGGTGACCCAGATTGCAACCGCGAGCAACAAAGCGTCAAGGATGATTTGTCCCGTGATGCTGTCGAAGACGGTGATACCGAAGCCCTTGAGAAACTCGGATGCGAAGAATCCAGCACCTGCGAGAGAGCCGGCAGCAATACACACTGCACCCGTGAAGAGACCCCAACCGGTGATGAAGCTGCCGGTCGGCCCAATCGCGGGTCGAATCAGGGAATACAGCGAACCGGCACCGGCACGACGACGTGCAATCGACGTAATGGACCGGGCGATGAGCAGGATCAGCACCATTCCGATGGCGAACGAGAACCAGGCGCCATTTCCGGCTGAGCCGGCCATGAACATAGGCGTAAAAGCGATGACGGCACTGGGCGCGATGTTGGCCACGCTCTGTGCAAGCACTTCGAACGGGGTGACGCTACGACGCGCCAATCCACCCGAGTGGTCTTTGGTTGTACTCATGTGATTTTCCTCCGTTGTGACGTGGTTTACGGCAGCAAGAGCTGACGCAGGGCGGCACCCGAATTGAGATCAGCGAGTGCCGATTCGGCTTCGTCGAGAGGTCGACGGGCCGAAATCATGGATTCGAGGTCGAGCTCACCGTTCATGAGCTCGTCAACGAGGCGCGGGATGTCCCGCTGCGGAACCGTGCTTCCGTAGTTGCATCCGAGGATTCGCTGGTCGGCCTCGGCGAGCACGAGCGGGTCGAACTGTGCGGTCTGACCGGTCGGGGGGAGCCCGACAACAACGGAGCTTCCACCGAGACCAAGGGCAGCAATGGACTGTTCGGTCGTGACAATTTTGCCGATGGCGTCAAAAACATAATCGAGCCCTTGGGGAACGAGCGCTTTCATCTCGGCGGGGACGTCCATACCGGGGGTGATCAGAAGCGAGTGAGTCGCACCGAGTTTGTGGGCGAGGTCAAGTTTGTCTTGGGCAATGTCGACCGCGAGAATCACGCTGGCCTTTTCCAGTCGAGCACCCTGGATCACAGAGAGGCCGACTCCGCCACATCCGATCACCGCGGCGGTTGAGCCTTGGACAAAGTTAGCGGTGTTGCGAACTGCGCCGACTCCCGTAGCAACCGCGCAACCGATGAGCGCGATGACGTCGAGAGGTGCATCGTCACGAACCTTGATAGCGCCGGATTCGGGGACGACAACCATTTCTGCGAACGAGGAGACACCAAGGTAGTGGTGAACGACCTTGCCATCCTTGGACAGACGGCTCGTTCCGTCATACAGGACCCCGTTGGGGGCGACGACACTGGCCACCATTTCACACTGGGCGGGGCGACCGAGAAGGCAATAGCGACACGTTCCGCAGCCGGGGACCCAGGACAGGACGACGTGATCGCCGACGGACAGTGTGGTGACGCCGTCTCCGACTGCATCCACGATTCCAGAACCTTCGTGCCCCATGACGAGCGGCAACGGAACGTCCCATTCGCGGCGGATGACATGAAGGTCGGAGTGACATACGCCCGCGGCAGTAACCCGAACTCGAACTTCGCCGACACGCGGTTCTGCCAGGTCGACATCGGTAACCGACACGTTCGTGCCGTCGAATGTGACTGCTTTCATTGGGGTGACTCCGTTGTCCATGTTGCGTTCCGGCGAGCTGGTTAGTGCCGTTGACCATATGGTGGCAGGTTTTATCCGATTAAACAACTAATCACCGTTTGGAAATGGTGCGACACAATAGAGTCATGCCCCTCAGCGACGAGAACCGCGCCGGAATGGAAGACGTCGGCCCCAAACTTCGGTCAACGCGCGTCGCTCAAGGTTTATCGGTGACCTTTGTGGCCGAACAAGCGGGCGTGACCAAGGGGTTCATCAGTCTGGCAGAGCGAGGCAAGACGCGCGTTTCCGTTCCCGTTCTCTTGCGAATCTGCGAGGTTCTGGGAATCACTATCGGGTCGTTGTTCACTTACCCGGACGAACCCATCGTGCACGGCGGCATCCCCCTTTACATGGGTGGAGTTGATTTGCAGGAATACCTGCTCACGCCACACGACGAAAAGTGGGTGCAGGTCATGCGAACCACGATGCAACCCGGCGGTGGTTCCGACGGGGCGTACACGCTGGACGCCGAGTCTATTTTCGTCGTGGTACTGCAGGGGCAACTGTCGCTTGACATCGGTGGTGAGGTTCGAATCCTTGACACGGGTGACTCGACCACATTCTCGGCGCGAACCCCCCACAACTGGTTCAACCCACTCGACACCGAGAGCCAAGTGATGTGGGTCATTTCCCCACCGCTTCCCCTTGTCGGTGAGGCGAAGCCGACGGCCAACCGAGACCGTGGCTGACTGTCCGGGGACGACCAGACCTAGACTTCTGATGTGATCCCACTCGAGAACATCCTCACGTTCATTGCGTTCGCGCTCGTGATCATCGCGATTCCGGGACCGTCGGTGATGTTCGCCATTTCGCGCGCCCTGGTTCTCGGAAAGCGCGGTGCCGTGTTGACGGTTGTGGGTAACGGGATTGGGGTTTTTGTCCAGGCGCTCGCGGTCTCAGTTGGTTTGGGAGTCCTGATTGAATCCAACGACGTCCTCATGCACACTATTCGATTGGCGGGAGCGGGTTTCCTCATCTATCTGGGAATCACCGCGATTCGCTGCCGTCGGGACGGTCTCGACCTTTCCGCTCCCGCTGTGGTTCCCACGAGCTCGCACATTCTGCGCGAATCGATCATTGTTGGGCTGTCCAATCCGAAGACAATCGTGTTCTTTTCGGCCGCATTCCCGCAGTTCGTCGTTTCCAGCGGAACGCCAATCGTGTATCAAATGATTTTGCTGAGCGTGATTTTCGTCATCTTTGGAATCTCGGGCGACGCGATTTATGCGCTCTCCGCGGGGGCCGCCCGCGACTGGTTCGCGAAATCCAAAGACCGCGTCATCGTGATGCGAACCATCGGTGGAATCGCAATGACGACTCTGGGAGTCGTGACCGTGCTGCTGCCTTAGCTGTGGAATGCCCGACTTTGTCGACGACAGTGCGTAAACTGATGGTGTTGGGTCCAGTGCCCACACACGATTCACTTCAACACGTAAGGACATTCTCTCCATGAGTTTTTTCAAAGACCTTTCCAAACTGGTTTCCCGTGCGGACAAGAAGGCTGACCAGCTGGCCGACTCTGCTCGTGACCTCGCCGCAGACGCGGCTAAGCGTGCGGGTGACTTCGCCGACGACGCGTCACGCGAGGTAAACAAGCTCGCAGCCCAGGCAAAGCGTGAAGGCACCAAGGTCGTCAAGACGGCAAAGCGTGAAGGCGCCAAGGTTGTCAAGAAGGCGACCAAGACGGCGAAGGCCGTGACCAAGGACGTCACGAGCAAGGCGACTGCCGCTGCCAAGACCGCAGAGGCCCGCGCCAACAAGGCGGCCAAGACCATTGCGGCCGAGGCCAAAGTTGTCAGCAAGACGGTCAAGTCGAGCGCAACAAAGGTTGCCGCCGGTGTCAAAGAAGCCCTCACTGGATCTCCCGACGCGTCGTGGTCGGTCGCTCAGCTACGTGCCGCAGCAAAGACCCGTGGAATCGCTGGTTACTCAACGATGTCGAAGCCGCAGTTGCTCAAAGCGCTTCGGTAGACAATTTACCTAACGCGAAAGCCGACCCATTGGGTCGGCTTTCGTCGTCTGCGCAGAAACTATTCGGCGTCGTTGTCTTCATCGGGATCGGTGATCGCCGCGACGATGGCGACGAGGCTCAGAATCCACGACGCCCATAGAAGAGCGAGCTTCCAGTCGCGCTTGCCGGAAACCGTTTCCTTCACGAGACCGAAAACGGAAAAAACCGCACTGAGAAAGCTGCCGTTGAGCAGAAACTTTTTCATTGCGGTACCTCCGCCGTAAAGGATACCTCCGCGGACAGTGCGCTGGTGCCTGAAGGGTTTGTAAGATGATGGAATGACCGAAATTGACCGCAAACCGCGCTCGCGTGTCGTCACCGATGGAATCGAAGCGACGACCTCGCGCGGAATGCTTCGTGCCGTGGGGATGGGGGACGCGGACTGGGATAAACCGCAGATCGGAATCGCCAGTTCATGGAACGAAATCACACCCTGCAACCTTTCGCTCGGTCGGCTTGCCCAAGCCGCCAAGGAAGGCGTTCACGCCGGTGGCGGTTACCCGCTGCAGTTCGGCACGATTTCCGTTTCCGATGGCATCTCGATGGGGCACGAGGGGATGCACTTCTCGCTGGTTTCGCGTGAGGTTATTGCCGACTCGGTTGAAACCGTTGTGCAGGCCGAGCGCCTCGACGGCACTGTTCTTCTGGCTGGATGCGACAAGTCGATTCCTGGCATGCTCATGGCCGCTGCTCGTCTCGATCTTGCAAGCGCTTTCCTTTACGCTGGGTCGATTGCACCGGGCTGGGTGAAACTGTCCGACGGAACTGAAAAAGACATCACGATTATCGACTCGTTCGAAGCGGTCGGCGCGGTCAAGGCTGGCAAGATGAGTGCCGAAGATGCACGCCGTATCGAATGTGCCTTCGCTCCCGGGGAGGGTGCCTGCGGCGGAATGTACACGGCCAACACCATGGCCTCCGTCGCCGAGGCGCTGGGGATGAGCCTTCCGGGATCTGCGTCTCCTGCGTCATACGACCGCCGCCGCGATTACTTTGCACACCTGTCGGGTGAAGCCGTGGTGGGCATGCTCGATCGTGGCCACACCGCTCGCGACATTCTGACCATCAAGGCGTTCGAAAATGCGATCGCCATTGCAATGGCCCTCGGAGGATCGACGAACGTGGTGCTTCACCTTCTGGCGATTGCCAACGAAGCCGAAGTACCGCTCACGTTGGACGATTTCAACCGCATCGGAGCGAAGGTTCCGCACCTCGGTGACCTCAAGCCTTTCGGTAAGTACGTCATGAACGATGTTGATCGCCGCGGCGGGCTTCCCGTGCTCATGAAAGCGCTCGTGGTGGCGGGGCTCATGCACGGCGATGCCCTCACCATCACCGGCAAGACGATGGCCGAAAACCTCGCTGACATGGATGTGGATGGGTTGGATGGCGAGGTGTTGCGAGCCCTCGACAACCCGATCCACGCAACAGGTGGCATCACGATTCTCAACGGGTCGATGGCCCCGGAGGGTGCTGTCGTCAAGACGGCCGGATTCGACGCCGCGACCTTCGAAGGCCCAGCCCGGGTGTTCGAGCGCGAGCGTGCGGCGATGGACGCGCTGACGAACGGCGAGATCGTTGCGGGCGACGTTGTAGTGATTCGCTACGAGGGCCCGAAGGGTGGTCCGGGAATGCGCGAGATGCTCGCTGTCACGGCAGCAATCAAGGGTGCGGGGCTCGGTAAAGATGTATTACTCTTGACGGACGGACGATTCTCAGGCGGCACAACCGGACTGTGTATCGGCCACGTAGCTCCCGAGGCAGTGGATGCAGGTCCCATTGCCTTCGTGCGCGATGGTGATCTGATACGGGTCGATATCGCAGCTCGGAGCATCGACTTACTCGTCGATGAATCCGAGTTGGAGGCGCGCCGCACTGGGTGGTCGCCCCTTCCCCCGCGTTATACCCGTGGTGTTCTTGCGAAATATTCCAAGCTTGTGAAGTCGGCCGCCCTGGGCGCCGTCACCGGCTAACACCACCGTCGCTTTAAAAGGAGAACCCGATGGTCACCTCGACCACAACACCGAAGTCCGGCGAACCGCCGATGATGACCGGCAGTGGCGCGCTGCTGAAGTCTCTCGAAATTTTGGGAATCACCGACGTGTTTGGACTGCCGGGTGGAGCCATCATGCCGTTCTATGACGAACTGATGTCCCAGACCGCAATCCGCCACATCCTGGTTCGCCACGAACAAGGCGCAGGTCATGCCGCCGAGGGTTACGCGCTGGCGAAGGGTCAGGTCGGAGTGTGTATCGCCACGAGTGGTCCGGGCGCAACGAACCTTGTCACCGCGATTGCCGATGCTCACATGGATTCGATCCCGATGATTGCAATCACGGGGCAGGTGTTTTCGACCCTCATGGGGACGGACGCGTTCCAAGAGGTCGACATTGTCGGGATCACGATGCCGATTACCAAACACTCGTTCCTCGTGACGAAACCAGAAGACATCCCCGCGACCGTAGCGGCGGCGTACCAGATAGCGACGACAGGTCGGCCCGGCCCAGTCCTCATCGATGTCACCAAGGACTGCCAGCAAGGATCGGCACCGTTCATCTGGCCGGACAAGGTCGAACTGCCCGGCTACAAGCCCGTGCAGAAAGCACACGGCAAGCAGGTTCAGGCCGCGGCGGAAATGATTGCACAAGCCGAGCGCCCTATTTTCTATATCGGTGGCGGTGCGATTCGCGCAAATTCACAGAAAGAATTGCTTGAAATCGTTGAGTCCGTTGGCGCGCCGGCAATCACGACGCTGACCGCGCGTGGCGTGTTGTCCGACAAACACCCCCAAAATCTCGGCATGCCCGGCATGCACGGTTCGGTGCCCGCAGTGCTCGGGCTTCAGGAAAGCGACCTTCTTATTGTTCTCGGCGCGCGATTCGATGACCGAGTGACCGGCAAGGTGAGCGAATTTGCTCCGGGAGCCAAGGTCATCCACGTTGACATCGACCCCGCAGAAATCGGCAAGATTCGCGAAGCCGACGTCCCCATCGTCGGCGATGTTCGTGAGGTCATTCTCGACTTGTTACCAGAATGGAAGAAAGTTAAAAAGACCGCGAAACCGTTGACCGCCTGGTGGGAACGGCTCGAAACTCTTCGAGCGAGCTACCCGCTCGGCTTCGACGACCTCGACGACGGACTTCTAGCGCCTCAGGGAATCATTCAAAAAATCGGACAGATGTCGGGTCCCGAAGCAATTTATGCCGCCGGAGTTGGACAACACCAAATGTGGGCGGCGCAGTACATCGAATATGAGCGCCCCGGCGCATGGCTCAACTCTGGTGGTGCTGGCACGATGGGCTTCGCGGTTCCCGCCGCGATGGGTGCCAAGATTGGGCAGCCCGACCGCATCGTGTGGGCGATCGACGGAGATGGTTGTTTCCAGATGACAAATCAGGAACTTGCCACTTGCGTCATCAACGACATCCCGATCAAGGTCGCCATTATCAACAACTCGTCGCTCGGAATGGTGCGGCAGTGGCAGACACTGTTCTATGACGGTCGCCACTCGTTCACCGATCTTCAGCCGCTGGAGGGCCCTGAGTTCATTCCCGACTTCGTCAAGTTGGCAGAGGCCTATGGCTGTCTTGGAATTCGAGTTCGCACGGAAGACGAAATCGAACCCGCCATCAAACTTGCGCTCGAGACGAATGACCGCCCCGTCGTCATCGACTTCATTGTGTCGCGTGAAGCGATGGTCTGGCCGATGGTTCCACAGGGCGTGGGAAACTCGAACGTTCAATATGCCCGAGACCACGCACCGAGCTGGGATGAGGAGTAGGCCATGACACACCACGTTCTGTCGCTTCTCGTCGAAGATAAACCGGGTCTGCTCACGCGAGTTGCCGGACTGTTCGCTCGACGGGGATACAACATTCATTCCCTCGCCGTCGGAACGACCGAGGTCGAGGGCCTCTCGCGCATCACCCTTGTCGTTGATGTTGCTGATTCACCCCTCGAGCAAGTCACCAAGCAACTCAACAAACTCATTAACGTTCTCAAGATTGTCGAGCTTGAACCCGACCAGTCCGTCCAGCGTGAACACATGCTTGTCAAGGTTCGAATCGACCAAAACACGCGAAGCCAGATTCTGGAAGCTGTTAACCTGTTTCGCGCTCGCGTGGTGGACGTCGCACCGGATTCGCTCGTGATCGAGGTGACAGGTGACACCCAGAAGATTGACGCGCTATTGAAGGTCCTCGAGCCTTTCGGCATTAAAGAGATCGCCCAGAGCGGATTGCTCGCGATGGGACGCGGATCGAAATCTATTTCTGAACGGATTTTCAAGAACCAATAAATCCCGGCGCGAACGCGTCGAGGAAACCCCACTACAAGGAGAAATAACATGACCGATGTCGTCTACGAAAAAGACGCTGACCTTTCGATCATTGCTGGCAAGAAGGTCGCCGTTATCGGCTACGGCTCGCAGGGGCACGCACACGCGCAGAACCTTCGTGATTCGGGCATCGACGTCGTTGTCGGATTGAAGCCCGACTCGAAGTCAATCGAGAAAGCCGAGGAGGCGGGTTTCACTGTGCTCCCGACCGCCGAAGCGGCGAAGTGGGCCGACGTTATCGTCATCCTTGCCCCAGACCAGTACCAGCGTCACCTCTACAAGGCCGATGTTCTTCCGAACCTAACCGCGGGCAAAACGCTCCTATTTAGCCACGGATTCAACATCCGCTTCGGGTACATCGAAGCTCCTGAGGGCGTCGACGTTATTCTCGTTGCGCCCAAGGGTCCCGGACACACCGTCCGTCGCGAGTTCGTCGCCGGCCGTGGTGTTCCCGTGATTGTTGCCGTTGAGGTTGATTCGTCGGGTCACGCATGGGACACCGCTTGGTCGTACGCCGCCGCGATTGGTGGGCTGCGCGCTGGTGGAATCAAGACCACGTTCACCGAAGAGACCGAAACCGACCTCTTCGGCGAGCAGGCCGTTCTGTGTGGTGGAACGTCTCAGCTCGTCCAGTACGGATTCGAGGTTCTCACCGAGGCTGGCTACCAGCCCGAGATCGCCTACTTCGAAGTTCTGCACGAACTCAAACTCATCGTCGACCTCATGTGGGAGGGCGGTATCGCCAAGCAGCGTTGGTCGGTTTCCGACACCGCTGAATACGGGGATTACGTTTCGGGACCGCGTGTCATCGACCCCTCGGTCAAAGAAAACATGAAAGCGATTCTCGCCGACATCCAGTCGGGCGCATTCGCGACACGCTTTATCAATGACCAGGACGCCGGCGCACCCGAGTTCAAGGCCCTTCGCGTCAAGGGTGAAAACCACCCGATCGAGGCAACTGGTCGCAAGCTCCGCGCTCTCTTTGCCTGGAAGCAGCAAGATGCCGACTACACCGACGGAAGCGCCGCGCGCTAATTCGCATCGTTCTCGTAGCCTGCGGCACGGTGTATCTGGGATACATCGTGGCCTGGCTATTCGCCGTGCAGTCCAACCAACTCATCGGTATCGATGATCGTTTCGAGCAGGCGATGTCGCGGTTTGGGGAGTTTTTCGCGATCGTTTCTCCCGCATTATGGTTCTTTGCGGCATTGTCACTCGTTCGATTGCCAGCTACTCGCGTTGTTGTGTTGATTCTCGGGCTCGTCGTCTTGTTTCCATTCCCGTTGTTCTTTGGAGTCACGCCGCAGTGAGCGAAAACAACGAAAACGCACGTCCGAACCTGATTGGGCGTCTCTCGGTGTTGGTCATTGCTGGAGCACTGTTCGCATATCCGTTCTGGTCGGCTCTCGGGAATCTGCTCAACCTTCCCTCCTACTACCAGGCCCAGTTCGGCGCACCGGTCGACACCGTGCCCTGGGCGTTGTTGATTGCGGGAGTTGTCCTGCCCGTGATCGTTTTTCTCGGGGCCACGGCGATTGGGTGGAAACGCGGCGCGGGTTCTATGGCGCTGTTGTTGACCGCGGGTTTCGCGGCTGTCAGCGCCACTGCTCTGTCGATACTTGCGTTCGAGAAGGACATCGAATTGCGACTGGTAATCGACTTTCTCGTCAACGGCTAAAACTCGTCTCGCACTAGACTGAAACTGCTGCCCCCGCGTGCGTGGTAGACCTCATTCACTCGCGGTCGCCCTCACGCGCCGCCCGGCACTGACAAGGACCAACGTGGCGAAGCCGATTGTTGTGATTGCCGAGGAACTCTCGCCCGCTACGGTCGATGCGTTGGGAACTGATTTTGACGTGCGGTACGTCGACGGAACGGATCGCGAAGCACTTCTCGCAGCCCTGCCCGGGGCCAAGGCGCTTCTTGTGCGCAGTGCGACTTTCGTTGACGCAGAAACAATTGCCGCGGGGAGCGACCTCGTCGTCGTCGCTCGTGCGGGAGTCGGATTGGACAACATCGACATCAAGGCCGCAACAGCAGCGGGGATCATGGTCGTCAACGCACCGACCTCGAACGTCATCTCGGCAGCGGAGCTCGCGATTGGTCACTTGCTCTCACTCGCTCGTTTCATCCCAGACGCCAACGCGTCAACGAAGGCAGGTCAGTGGAAGCGTTCGCAATTCACTGGTGTCGAGTTTTTCGATAAGACCGTTGGAATTGTAGGGCTCGGACGAATCGGCGCACTGGTGGCTGAACGCCTTTCTGGGTTCGGAGTGAATTTGATTGCGTTTGATCCATTCGTACCTCCCGCGCGGGCACAACAGCTCGGTGTCCAGATGGTGGAACTCGACGCCTTGATGGAGCGCGCCGACTTCATCACGATCCACATTCCCAAAACCGCCGAAACCACCGGGCTGATTGGCGCTGCACAATTCGCAAAGGCAAAGCCAACACTGCGAATTGTCAACGCCAGTCGGGGCGGAATCATCGACGAAGATGCCTTGTTCGAAGCGCTATCGTCGAATCGAATCGCAGCGGCAGGACTTGATGTTTTTGTCAGTGAACCTCCGACGGGTTCCCCGCTTCTGGCACTCGACAACATTCAGTTGACGCCCCACCTCGGTGCGTCGACGGACGAAGCCCAGGAAAAGGCGGGAGTGTCGGTCGCAAAATCCGTTCGACTGGCCTTGGAAGGCGAACTGGTTCCCGACGCCGTCAACGTCGCGGGCGGAGCGATTGACGAAACCGTTCGACCCGGTCTTCCACTCATGGAAAAGCTGGGACAGGTCTTTGCGGGCCTGGCGAGTCACGCCATCGCCGCTATCGACGTTGAGGTGCGTGGAGAGATCGCACAGTTCGATGTATCTGCGCTAAAACTTGCGGCCCTCAAGGGAATGTTTAGTGCGATCTCGTCAGAACACGTCAGTTATGTCAATGCACCGCTGCTTGCCGAGCAACGTGGTGTGGCTATTCGTCTCGTGACCGAAACCGCGAGCGACGAGTATCGCAACCTCCTCACTATCCGCGGAACGCTCGTTGATGGGTCTCAGATTTCGGTCGCGGGTACATTGACGGGACAACGCCAAGCACAAAAGATCGTCAGCATCAACGGGTTCGACGTCGAGGTGCCGATGGCACAGCACCTCATCGTCATGGTCTACACCGACCGCCCAGGAATAGTGGCGGTATACGGTCGCGAGTTTGGTGCGGCAAATGTGAATATTGCTGGCATGCAAATCGCGCGCCAGCAACGCGGCGGAAACGCGCTCAGTATCCTCACCGTAGATTCGCGTGTTGACGACGCGGTACTCGCTAAAGTTGCCACAGAGATTGATGCCACGGTCATGAAGGCTATCGAAGTACTGGAACTGTAAGGACTCACCATGTTACGCGTACTCGACATTGCGGTAATTCCCGGCGACGGAATCGGACCAGAGGTCACGGCCGAAGCGCTCAAGGTGCTGCGTGTCGCGGTAGGAGCCGCTGCCGAGGTGCGCGCAACGGAATACACGATGGGTGCGACACACTTTTTAGCGACAGGCGAGATCCTGACTGATGCCACGCTTGAATCGTTGTCACAACACGAGGCGATCTTGTTCGGTGCGGTGGGTGGGGACCCGAGCGACGCCCGCTTGGCGGGCGGGATCATCGAGCGTGGCTTGTTGCTCAAGTTGCGATTCGCCTTCGATCATTACGTGAACTACAGACCCACCACCCTGTTTCCTGGGGTAGTGAGCCCGCTGAGTAATCCAGGCGCAGTGGATTTTGTCATCGTCCGCGAGGGAACTGAGGGTCCGTACGTCGGGAACGGGGGTGTCCTTCGCGAGGGGACTCCCTTCGAAATCGCGACCGAGTCGTCGGTCAACACCGCGCACGGAGTCGAGCGCGTGGTTCGCTTTGCGTTTACCACCGCGTTGAACCGTGACAAGCGCCTCACGCTCGTGCATAAGACCAACGTCTTGACGTTCGCCGGGTCGCTCTGGCAGCGCACGGTGGACGCCGTTGCCACAGAGTTTCCCGCGGTGTCGGTCGACTATTTGCACGTCGATGCCGCAACGATTTTCCTCGTCACCAACCCGTCGAGGTTCGACGTGATTGTGACAGACAATTTGTTCGGCGACATCCTCACTGACCTCGCCGGCGCCATCGGAGGTGGAATCGGTCTCGCCGCGAGCGGGAATCTGAACCCCGACAAAACGTTCCCCAGCATGTTTGAGCCGGTCCACGGCTCTGCACCCGACATTGCAGGGCAACAGAAAGCCGATCCGACCGCGGCGATTTTGTCCGCCGCGCTTTTGCTCGATCACAATGGATTCCCCGCCCAGGCCGCTGCCATTCATTCCGCAGTTCTTGCTGACCTCGCGTCCAGAGGGGATGCGTCGCGCTCCACCTCCGCCGTCGGCGACGCGATCGTCGGCCTTCTCTCGGCGTAGAGTCTGCAATCGTCGATTGATAGTGTTGTGTCCATGACGTCGCTCGAATTTCACCGCCACCTCAACCTTCAGGCAAAGGGTGATGCCGAACGCGACGCGATTCTTGCGAACCCCGGTTTTTGCGACTTCATGACCGACCACATGGTCGATATTTGCTGGAGTGAAAAGGGCGGGTGGCACCGACCCCGCATTCAGCCCTATGGTCCGATTGAACTTGACCCGGCTGCCGCTGTACTTCACTATGGACAGGAAATATTCGAAGGACTCAAGGCTTATCGACACGCGGACGGCAGCATCTGGACTTTCCGTCCCGACGCCAATGCACGACGCTTCCAGGCGAGTGCGGCGCGCATGGCACTTCCCGAACTTCCGGTCGAATACTTCCTCGAGAGCCTTAAGGCACTCATCTCGGTTGACGGTGATTGGGTGCCATCGGCCCCCGACACCAGCCTCTACTTGCGGCCGTTTATGTTCGGTAAGGAAGCGTTCCTCGGCGTTCGACCAGCGAAGAAGATCGCGTTTTATGTCATCGCGGGCCCCGCAGGACCGTACTTTAAGGGTGGCGTAGCGCCGGTCGACATTTGGCTGTCCGAGAACTACTCTCGCGCAGGTAAGGGGGGAACCGGCTCTGCAAAAACAGGCGGCAACTACGCCGCGTCGCTTGTCGCTCAAAACGAGGCCTACGCGAACGGATGCCAGCAGGTCCTCTTCCTTGATTCGACCACGAATTCCTACATCGAGGAACTCGGTGGAATGAACGTAGTCCTGGTTTACAAAGACGGCTCGCTCGTCACACCGTTGTCAGATTCAATTCTTCCTGGAATCACGCGAGACTCAGCGCTGACTCTTGCTGAAGAACGCGGTCACACTGTGACGCGTCGGCCCATCACCATTCAGGAGTGGCGCGAAGGTTACGAGAGTGGCGAGATTGTTGAGGCATTCGCCTGTGGGACGGCTGCGATGATCACTCCGATCGGCCAAATCAAGGCGAACGATTTCACGATTGGTTCCGCCGATGCGGCCGCGGGGGAACTGACGTTGTCACTTCGTGCGGAACTAGCCGACATCCAGTACGGTCGCAGCGAGGATACACACGGCTGGATGTATCGCCTCGATGCCTAAACGCATTGCCCACGTCATCCAATCATTTCTGGGTGGAGCCATCATCGCCGTTGTCGTCACTGTCGTTCACGGAGAATCGTTCCCGTGGGTTCTGGGTGCAGGACTCCTGGTGGTCGCGACGTTCCTGATATCGTTGCGACTTCTCGCGGACGATCGAATCATCACAATCGCGGGTTGCCTCGGATTACTTGTGACGGTTTTGATTCTGGCCCAACGCTCGACCGGCGGAAGCGTCCTCATCGCTGCTACCGACGCAGGCAACGTGTGGGTCATTGGCGCTTCGATATTGTGTGGACTCGCCAGTGCCTGGCCGCACATTCCGAGCAACCGCGCTCGGTAGAATTGAACGGAATGGTGGGAGGTACCGCATGACATATGTAATCGCACTTCCGTGTGTTGATCTGAAGGATCGAGCGTGCATTGATGAATGTCCCGTCGACTGCATTTATGAAGGCGACCGCATGCTCTACATCCACCCCGATGAGTGTGTTGACTGTGGTGCCTGTGAGCCGGTTTGTCCCGTCGAGGCAATCTATTACGAGGACGACCTCCCCGAAAAATGGAGCGACTATTACCGTGCCAATGTTGATTTTTTCAAAGAAATCGGAAGTCCTGGTGGAGCGTCCAAGAGCGGACCGATTCCGGGTGACCACGAGATCATCGTCGCATTGCCCCCGCAGGGCTGATGCAGTTGGCGAACGCCGTGGGTCTTTGCGGCCCCGTGTGTGTTCTAGGCTGGGCATCAGAATGAACATCTTCGAGGAGAACTCGTGACCGACGAGAACCGACCCACCGCGCGCCTGGAATATCCCGGAGGCTCGGCGGATTTCCCGATTGTCGGTTCCGTTGATGGTCCGAACGCAATCGACATCGCGTCGCTGCACAAGCAAACTGGCTTGAATACATTCGACCGCGGATTCGTCAACACAGCTCCAACGGAAAGTGCCATCACGTTTATCGATGGCGACAAGGGAATCCTGCGCTATCGCGGCTACGACATCGAAGATGTCGCCAAAAACTCGACATTCATCGAAGTTGCCTATCTACTCATATATGGCGAACTGCCGACGCCGGCTGAGCTCGCGTCTTTTGACGACCAGATCCGGCACCACACGCTCTTGCACGAAGACCTCAAACGGTTCTTCGACGCCTTGCCGCACAACGCCCATCCGATGAGCGTTCTGTCTAGTGCAGTTGGTGCGCTCGGGACATATTACGGCGATTCACTCAATGTGCATGACGCAGAGCAAATTGAATTGTCTACCATCCGTCTTCTTGGAAAACTCCCGGTGATCGCTGCATACGCCCACAAGAAGTCAATCGGGCAAGCGTTCTTGTATCCCGACAACTCACGATCATTCGTGGACAATTTCTTGCGTCTGAACTTTGGACTCATGGCCGAGCCTTATGAGGTGAATCCCCTTCTCGCGAAAGCGCTGGATCGTTTGCTCATCCTGCACGCCGACCATGAACAGAACGCGTCGACGTCGACGGTTCGCTTGGTCGGTTCGACCGACGCCACCATCTTCTCGTCCATTTCGGCGGGCATCAGCGCATTGAGTGGCCCGCTGCACGGCGGTGCGAACGAGGCCGTCCTGTCGATGCTCGGCAAGATTCGAGATTCCGGCGAGGGCGTTGCCAAGTTCGTGGATCGAGTCAAAAATCGAGACGAGCACATCAAGCTCATGGGTTTCGGCCACCGCGTTTACAAGAACTACGACCCGCGCGCGCGTCTTGTCAAAGAAAGCGCGGATGAAATCCTTGACCAACTCGGCGTAACCGACCCGCTTCTCGATATCGCCAAGGAACTTGAACAAATCGCTCTGGCTGATCCGTACTTCCAAGAACGACAGTTGTACCCCAATGTGGATTTCTATACCGGCGTCATTTATAAAGCCATGGGCTTCCCGACGAGGATGTTCACCGTACTCTTCGCCATCGGTCGACTTCCCGGATGGATTGCGCACTGGCGTGAAGCCCGTCAGGACCCTGCGACCAAAATTGGACGTCCGCAGCAGGTCTACACCGGCCCGGCGGCACGCCCGTTCCCCACTCGCTAGAGGTGAAGGGGCCCGCCGCACTCGGGAGAGCCCCGCGATGGCTCGCTCTCGTCGGCATCATCGTCGCGTCGAGACTCGTGTCGACGGGAATGATGCTGTGGTTCGCCAACGGCCAAGCGGAAAATCCGTGGACAGCGGAAAAGCCCGACCTTTTCGAGTTCTCGCGAATTTGGGATTCTCACTGGTATCGGATCATTTCCGAAACGGGATATCCGTCTCAGTTACCCATTGGCGAAGACAATCGGCTGGGCGAGAACGCGTGGGCGTTCATGCCCGTGTATCCAATCCTCGTCAGAGTTGGAATGGGCTTGACCGGTGCACCATTCGCACTCGTATCTGTCGCCATATCAACGCTGGCATTCGCCATGTTTGTTGTCGTTGCGGATCGCTTTTTCCGTCGAATTGTCGGTGATTCAGCATCTCTTTCCGCGCTCGCGGTGATTGCCTTTTCACCGGTCGCGCCGATTTACCAAGTCGGCTACGCGGAGTCACTGGGCATGTTGTTTCTTGTCGTTGTCATGGTCGGACTGGCCGAACGGCGCTGGTTGTTAGCTGCGCTGTTCATCCCCATCGCCGCACTCACACGACCGGTGGGCGTTCCCCTGGCCCTCACGATTGCGCTAATCGGCGTGCTGGCCTGGCGCGCGCGTGATGATCGCGTTCCACTCACGTGTCTCACTGTGTTGGCGGGACTGTCGGCAACGGCGTGGCCGGTTATCGCGTGGTGGGTGACCGGTAGACCGACCGCATACATTGAGACCGAGTTGGCGTGGCGTCGGCCATACACGGGTGACGTCGGGCACGGCTGGGGAACGGGATGGTGGGATTCCGCGGTGTGGTGGTTCCATGATGGCGCACCATGGGTCATCGGCGGTCTCGCCCTCGTAGCCGTCATCGTCGCGTTTCTACCCGCGACGCGTCGCCTGGGAGTCGTTGCTCTCGCCTGGACGGTGTCGTACGTCGTGTATCTCGTTATGGTCTTGTTCCCCCAATCGAGCATCTTCCGCTTGTTTATCCCGCTTTTCCCACTCGCTGGTGTTGTGGCGCGTAATCGCACGCTCTCGCTCGTCGCGGTGGCCCTTGGAATTGTTTTGCAGTTTTTCTGGGTGAAATGGTTCTGGTCTGTTGAAGGGTCGGATTGGACGCCCCCGTGATTTTCACCTGTGGAATGGGCACTAAAATGGAGTAAACGTCTTATCTGAAGGAGTACCGCCATGGCCGCGATGAAGCCACGCACGGGGGATGGCCCCATGGAAGCGATTCGAGAGAAGCGTGACCTCATCATTGTCAAGGTCCCCGCCGAAGGTGGCGGTCGCCTTGTGTTCTCGCTCAAGGACGAGGAAGCGGTCGCATTGCGCGACGCACTCAACGGCGTGACCAAGTAGTATTCACGTCGCAGCAGCGAGTTCTACCAGAATTTAACTGGAGCAAAGTGTCGCGTTAAAAAAATGCGCGAAAAGCCCGTTTGAGATGTTCCAACGCTTGGCGTCCGCGCGACAAGCTCTGGAAATCTTTCTGCGCTGAAAATGCTCGAATCTTGTGGATGACATAACGGTTCGCGAGCCGCTTCGCGAAATCTGCGCGAAACTGATTTCGAAGATCGGGAACCATCGCGGAGAAGTCGACGTTGCTGATGTCAAAAGGGACTGATGTTGGCTGACTGAAGTTAAAGCGGGCAAAGGATTTTTCCGTCATATGCTCGCCCTCAGCGCCGATGTATTCTCCGTATGAAAGTCCCGTGGTGACGCCAATTCGATTGAACTTAAACATGAGATTGAGACGGTGGTGGTCGTTGCCGACACCGACGGGAAACACTCCTCGAGCTGCCATCACAAGCGCCAGGGCGCTCTTGTCACGATCCCCATAGGGCCTACCGCTCATTTGCTCTCGGAATATCTGTAGATCGTCGCGACGTTCGCGAACATGCGCGACGCGCACGAAATAGGCCCACAAATGTCCGATGGGGAATATTCCCTCCTTGTCGCGTTTGTCAGGATCGAGCGTCTCCCCAGTAGCCGCAACCATCGCAATGTCATCGATGGGTTCTGCGGCGGAACTCAGGTCTGCGATGATGTCCAAATACTCGAGGCTGATGACGTAATCTTCCTCAAAGAACCCAAACCACGTTGCGTCGGGATGTGATTCCAACATTGCGTCTTCGAGATAACGCAAGCTTTCGGGAAAAGCGTTTTTCTCCATAAGTCGAATTGTCGCCTTCGGAAATGTTGCCCGCGCAAATTCTTCGATATCCTTCGTCCGATCGGGCTTTCCTTGAGCCTCGGGCTTAGATCCTGCATAGCCGTCAATCGCAATGTACAACTTGGATTGGTCGACCGGCAACGTCTGTGCGCTCAGTGACGTTAACACTCGCTGCGCATACTCGAATCGGTTAAACAGCATTAATCCGATTGGGTGCGGGAACGTCTTTAGGTTCTTCATGCGTGTGGCCTTCTATAGTTTGACGAGCGTGAGAATTCCGTCACCAACAGGCACCATAGTCGCTCGGACGTTTTCGTCAACTGCGTAGTCACCCAACAGTTTGCGCAGCTCGGTCGTTGCAGCATCGCGTTTGGTTGGCTGGGCAACAAGCCCGCCGCCGAGAGCATGGATGACGGCGACGATCCCACCGACTCGCGCTAGGTGGAGTGCGTGGCGAGTCAAGTCGAGAGTGCCTTTTCCAGTGGCGTTGACAACGATGAGGTCGTAGGTTCCTTCATTCATTCGAGGAAGGATGTCGACAGCGTCGCCACTGATTAGTCGAACCCGGCTCGGGGCGATTCCGGCGTTCGCAAAAAGATCTTTTGCGGATTGCTGGTGATCCACGTCTTTCTCAATTGTCGTCAAGTGTGTTTCGGGGCTTGAGAGCAGCAACCATTGGCTCGCAACACCGAGTCCCGTGCCAATTTCGACAATTGACTGGGCATTGGAGTAAGACACCAGGGAGGCGAGAAACGAGCCCATCGCCGGCGTAATCGGTTCTACCCCGTGTTCACGCGACGCTTGTCGTGCTTTGCGAATGGCAGCGGGTTCGGTGACATAGTTTTCGGTCCACGCAGTGACCTGTGTCGCATCGAGCATCCGCCCTCCAATCCGTTGCCTAAACTCTATGGTCTTTCGACGTTATTCTAGAAATATGTCGTTCGGGCTCACTATCGAGAAACTATTCCTCATCGGACTTGTTGCACTTCTCGTTGTCGGCCCAGATCGTCTTCCAGGATTTGCCGCCCAACTTGCGCGACTTGTCACTCGACTGCGCGACATGGCGCGGGGTGCTGAATCACGATTCAAGGACGAATTCGGAGATGATGTCGATTTAGCGGAACTCAAGAAACTCGATCCTCGCCAGTATGACCCGCGCCGAATCATACGCGATGCACTGAAGGAGGAACCCGTTAGGGTCAGGCCTCCGCGGACTCCAAAATCGCAAACCGAACCTAACATGTCGGCGCCACCGTACGACGCTGAATCGACCTAGGCCTTCTCGCGTGGCGCTTCGGCAAGAGCGCGTTGAGCTGCACCGGCGGTTCCAGCGGGCACAGTCACCTCGTAGCGCGAGGCGAGCACTTGCTGTACGGATGAATAATCGTGCCGACGTCGGCGGATTGCGTATAACGCAAGCGTGATTAGCACGCCCATTCCTGCCCCGATCGCAATGACGGCGGGCATAGCGAACGTCGTTGTCTGCTCGCTCAAGAGGCTCAGAACAAGGCTGAAGAACAGTCCAAACCATGCGCCGTTCAACGCACCGCGGAGTGCAACGCGGGCGTAGGTCAATCGGCCTGTCACACGCTCGACAGTAACCAAATCGCGACCAACAATGGCGATGTTCGAGACGTCGTATCCGGCATGTGCAAGGCGGTTGACGATAGATTGCGCCTCGCCGTAGGAACCGACAGTCGACAACACATCACCACGCGGAATCTCGGGGGAAGGGCCACGACGGGAGAACAGAGACGGAGTCGACACGTGACTATTCTCTCACCCCGCGAGTACGCTGGAGACGTGAGTTCGACACGCGTCTATGTCGCCCGACTTGCTGGATGTGCGGTCTTTGACCCGCTCGGCGATCGGGTTGGTCGTGTGCGCGATGTTGTTGTTTCCTATCGGACAACGGGTGCGCCCGTTGTCGTCGGCCTTACCGTGGAGATTCCAGGTCGCCGCCGGGTGTTTTTGTCGATCAATCGAGTCGTCAGTATTCGCCCCAGCCAGATTTTGACGACGGGAATCATCAATATGCGTCGTTTTGAACAACGTGGTGGCGAGGTGCGCGTTTTTGCCGAGCTCATCGGGCGGTCAATGGACTTCCGGGACGGTTCTGGCTCATGCGTCATCGAAGACGTCGCCATCGAGAGTGACGCCAATGGGCAATGGGATGTCTCGCAGCTGTATTTGCGCCGCGCGAAAGCGGCGACCTTGTTCGGTAAAGGACAAACTGTTTTCGCGCAGTGGGAGGATGTCACACCGTCAGGCGCGACCGGTGAATCGCAAAGCGCCGAGCATCTCATCGCCGCCTATTCGGAATTGCACCCCGTAGACCTTGCCGCGTCGATTCTGGACCTTCCCGATGATCGACGCATCGAGGTCGCGGAGGAGCTGTCAGATGAGCGGCTTGCCGACGCACTCGAAGAAATGCCCGAGACCGAGCAGATCGAAATTCTTGCGGGAATGGATGACGAACGTGTCGCCGACGTTCTGGACAACATGGAACCGGACGACGCTGCTGACCTTCTCGCCCAGTTCCCGTCAGATCGCTCCGAGCAGATTCTTGACCTTATGGATCCGGATGAGGCGGACGACGTTCGATTCCTCTTGTCGTATGCGCCCGACACCGCCGGCGGTCTCATGTCGACCGAGCCCCTCATTGTCTCGGCCGAAACGACGGTCGCAGAAGGACTCGCAATGATTCGTCGAAACGAGATCACACCAGCAATGGCCGCGTCGATTTGCGTGACGCTTCCTCCTTTTGAGTCACCGACGGGCCGATTTCTCGGTATCGTTCATTTCCAGAGGATGTTGCGGCACCCTCCACAGACTCAGCTCGGAACTATTATGGACTCGGGTGCGGAACCGCTACTCGATGATGCGCCTTTGGGTGAAATCGCTCGGACCTTCGCCAGCTACAATCTGGTGTCCCTCCCTGTGGTGGACGACCAACAACGACTCGTCGGCGTGGTCACAGTCGATGACGTTCTAGACCACATGTTGCCGGAGGATTGGCGTAACCCCTATTACGAGAACGAACGGACGAACGGAGCGTGAGCCATGGACAAGCAGACCCCCAAGGCGGCCATCCCTCGCATCCGTCGCCGTTCCGTCACGGTTGACGAACAACTCAATGCGCCAAAGGGGCTTCGCCCTGCACTCACCCGCCGATCGAACGATCGATTCGGTCGATTCACTGAGTCGGTCGCCCGGGCAATGGGGACCCCGTGGTTCCTCATCGGGCTGTCGTTTTTCGTTGTCCTCTGGATGACGTACAACACGCTTGTGCCCGAAGCGCTGCGTTTCGACTCGGCGGATATTGGCTTCACCGCACTGACCCTCATTCTCTCGTTGCAAGCGTCCTATGCTGCTCCGCTCATCTTGCTTGCCCAAAACCGACAGGACGACCGAGACCGAGTAGGTATGGAACAAGACCGCCAGCGTGCCGAACGAAACCTTGCGGACACCGAGTATTTGGCGCGTGAGGTTGTCGCACTGCGCCTCGCGATCAAGGACGTTGCGACGAAAGACTTTATTCGTTCGGAGTTGCGTGCGCTTCTCGAGGAACTCGACAACACTGCCCCCAATGACAAGTCCTGAATCTCTGAGGACTGCCGTCGGTGCGGTCATCGACCCAGAATTGCGGCGCTCTCTCGGTGATCTGGGAATGATTGAATCCGTTGATATCGACGGCGCAACGGCGCGAATCACTGTATTGCTGACCATCGAGGCGTGCCCAAAACGTTCCGATATCGAAGCGGATGTCCGTGCCGCAGCGCTCGCGATGGACGGCATCGATTCGGTTGACCTGACACTTGGCGTGATGAGTGTCGATGCACGAAAGGCGTTGTCGGCTCGACTGCACGGCGGGCGAACCGCAGAAGACCGCTTCGGGCCAACGTCGTTGGTTCGTGTCATTGCCGTCTCGAGTGGTAAGGGCGGGGTGGGGAAGTCCACCGTTGCCGCAAACCTTGCCGTGGCGCTAGCCGTACGCGGACAGAAGGTCGGCTTGCTCGACGCTGACGTCCACGGATTCTCTATCCCCGGACTGCTTGGTATTCCTGATGCAAAACCAACCAAGGTCGACGACATGATTTTGCCGCCGCGCGCCTTCGATGTGGGCGTGATTTCGATTGGCATGTTCGTCGATCCACACACGCCCGTCTCATGGCGTGGCCCGATGATGCACCGCACCATAAATCAGTTTCTCTCGGACGTGTACTTCGGTGACCTTGATGTTCTCGTCTGTGACCTTCCTCCCGGAACGGGTGATGTCGCAATCTCACTCGGGCAACTGGTGCCGACCGCCGACGTCCTTGTGGTCACGACACCTCAAGCGAGTGCGAGTGACATCGCCGAACGGTCGGGTCTCGTCGCGCGCCAACTCGGGCAGAGGGTCATTGGGGTGGTCGAGACCATGTCGGATTGGATTGATTCCGATGGGGTCGCTCACTCGATGTTCGGGACGGGCGGTGGTGCCGAAGTCGCGGCGCGTCTTGACGTCCCCCTATTCGGCAGTATTCCACTGGCACCTTCGGTGATCGATGCGGGGAACCGCGGAACACCATTTTCGCGTGGAGACCGATCCGACGTGGCGGTCAGTGCTTTTGACCGAATTGTCGATGCCGTCATCAAGTCCGCGCCGAAGCGCGGCACTGCGTCGATTCCACTGTCCGTTTAGGCGAGGCGGCGAACCCAGGCCTCGACCTCATCGGCGGTGCGTGGAATACCTGCGGACAGATTCTCTGCGCCGTTAGATGTGACAACAATGTTGTCTTCGATTCGAACGCCTATTCCCCGGAATGCTTCAGGGACAGTGAGGTCATCCACTTGAAAGTACAGTCCCGGTTCGATTGTGAACACCATTCCCTCGTGCACGACGCCGTCCTTGTAAAACTCTTTTCGCGCCTGCGGACAGTCGTGAACGTCGAGCCCGAGGTGGTGCGAGGTTCCGTGGACCATGTAGCGACGGTGATGTTGTCCCGATTCCGAGAGCGATTCGTCGAGCGACACGGGCAAGAAGCCCCATTCAGAAACATGGCGTGCAATAACTGCCATGGCTGCGGCGTGCACTTCCCGGAATATGATTCCGGGTTTCACGACAGCAAACGCTGCGTCGGCGGCCTCTCTTACGGCCTCATAGACGAGTCGTTGAGTCTCGGTGAATCGGCCGTTGACGGGGAAGGTTCGCGTGATGTCCGCGGTGTAGAGGCTCTCAACTTCAACACCGGCGTCCATGAGCACAAGATCACCATCGCGGACAGGTCCATCGTTTCGCACCCAGTGCAAAATGCAGGCGTGGGGACCAGCGGCGGCGATAGTTTCGTAGCCGACATGATTTCCCTCGGCACGCGCGCGTCGGTTGAACGTGCCCTCGATGAGGCGCTCGCCGCGTGCGTGGGCAGTTACCTCGGACATCGTCCCGAGAACGTCGTCGAATCCCGTCGCCGTTGCCGCGATTGCGAGCCGAATCTCGGCAATTTCGAACGCGTCTTTGACCAGTCGTTGTTCGCTTTGGAATACGGCCAGTTCGTCGTCTCGTGTAGCGACGTTGCCTCGAGCATGGTCGACCCCCTCGGTAATTGCCGAATCGGCTTCGCGAATAATCACCCAACTGGCATCGGCCTGGTCGAGAACATCGGAAAGGTCGGCGAGAGATCGTGTCGCAAGCCCCAACTCGACAGCCACGGCCTCGGGTGTCGGGCGCGGGCCTACCCAGAATTCACCGATGTCGGCGTCGGAATAGAACTCTTCCGTGCCGCGTCCAGCGGGAAAACGGTAGTACACCGTGGCGTCGTGATTAGCCCCGTTCGGAGTGAGGACAAGCACCGAATCGGGAACAGTATCGGCGCCCCAACCGGTGTAATACGTGAATGCGGAATGAGCCCGATAAGGGTGATGCGTGTCGTACGAACGAACCAGTACCGGACCGGCAGGAATGACGAGCGTGTGGCCAGAAAACTGGGCGGACAAGGCGCGTCGGCGTTCTGCGCAAAACGGGACCTGAACGCGCTGCACCGCAACAGGCTGGTCGACATCAGCCCAATTGCCCGAGATGTATCCGTGGAAAGCCGAGTTGTGGGGCGTTGTCGATCGATTGTCATTTCGCAAAATGGCGTCGTCACTCATTCGGCTAGTCTGCCACCTCTCGAAACTATGCTGAAGTGATGATGTCTTCCCGAATTGACCTGCATTTACACTCGACCTGTTCGGACGGTGTCGAATCACCGACGCGCGTGATGGAGGTTGCGAAGGGCCAAGGACTTGACGTGGTGTCGCTGACCGACCACGACACGACCGCCGGCTGGGACGAAGCACGTGCGGCGTGCATGCGGCTAGGAATGACCTTCGTGCCTGGTATCGAGTTCTCGGCATCCTTGGACGGAGATTCCGTTCACCTTCTTGGGTATCTCGTCAATCCAGATTTCCCCGCCCTCGTTGACGAAGCGACGAAGACCAAGGACGATCGCGTGTGGCGGTTTGAGTCGATGGTCGAAAAAATCAACGCGGATATCGCCGGTTTGACTCGTGATTTTGTTTACACCTTTCACACGGAAGGTGGAACGCTTGGCCGTCCGACGATCGCCCGCGCGTTGGTCGAGCTGGGCGTGGTCGCAACTGTCAGTCAGGCGTTCGAGGAGATCTTGGCGCCCGATAACGAGCGCTATTTTGTCGGACACTACGCGCCGACAATCGAACGGGCAATCGAGGTCGTGGTTGCTGCGGGCGGAGTGCCTGTTTTTGCACACCCCTGGACTGCAGATCGCGCATCACTCGCAAGCCCTGATTTGTCCGATGCCGCAATTGATGCAAAATTCGGGGCACTCGTTGAGATCGGACTAGCCGGTCTCGAAGTTCACCACGAGGAAAACACGCCATTTGGACGCGAGCGACTCACTGCGATTGCAGCGCGCTACGACCTCATCATCACCGGTTCGAGCGACTACCACGGGGACGGAATGAAACCGGTCCTCCCTGGTCAACACACGACTTCCCCCGAGATGTTTCAACGCATTGCTGAATCCGGAACGGGTTCCGCTATCGCCTGGGCTTAACAAACGCCTTTGGAATCGACTGTCGAGTGGTGTGGTTCACCGCGGGATTAGGCACCGCGCTGGCTGTCCGTGCGTCGGCGAGTGCGCTGTCGCGGAGCCCCCGCCGACTTGTCCGCCATCGAACCGCCGGTTTGGTTCGATGCGTTTCCACCAGAGTTTCCGCCGCTACGGGCGGGACGACTGGGTGACTTTTCGACACGTGGACCAGACGAGGCCTTGAGTCGGCCCTTCGAGCCTTCAGGGATATCCAGGTCAGAAAAGAGGTGGGGTGATGACGAGTAGGTCTCGGTCGGCTCTAGCGGAAGGTCCAACGCTCGGGAAATGAGGCCCCACTTGTGGAGGTCATCCCAGTCGACGAAGGTGACGGCGATTCCGGTGCGCCCAGCACGGCCGGTTCGGCCAACTCGGTGCAAGTACGCTTTGTCATCCTCGGGAACGGTGTAGTTGATGACGTGGGTCACATCATCAACATCGATGCCGCGGGCGGCGACATCGGTTGCGATGAGCACATCCTTCTTGCCTGCCTTGAAGGCGGCCATCCCACGCTCGCGCGCCTCTTGACTCATATCGCCATGGACGGCGACAGCGTTAAATCCTCGATCGTTGAGTTCATCTGTGACCTTTGACGCGCTGCGCTTGGTTCGTGTGAACACGATGGTCTTGCCGCGACCTTCCGCCATAAGGATGCGTCCGACGACCTCGTCTTTGTCGAGGTTGTGCGCCCGGTAAATAACGTGCTTGATGTTTGCCTGGGTCAGGCCCTCGTCGGGTTCGCTCGCGCGGATATGGATCGGCTTGGTCATGAAGCGACGAGCGAGCGCAACAATAGCGCCGGGCATCGTTGCCGAGAACAACATTGTGTGGCGCTTTTCGGGGATCAGGGCAAAGAGCTTTTCGACGTCGGGGAGGAATCCAAGATCGAGCATGCGGTCTGCTTCGTCGAGAACCATGACCTCAACGTTGGCGAAGGACAGCAATTTCTGCCCAGCGAGGTCAAGCAAACGCCCGGGGGTCCCGACAATGATTTGCGCCCCCGCTTTGATTTTGTCGACCTGTTCCTCGTAGGACTTGCCGCCGTAAATTGCGGCAACCGTTGTCGAACGGTTACTCGTCGCGAGTTCCATGTCTTCGGTTACTTGAACTGCAAGCTCGCGTGTCGGCACCACGATGAGGGCCTTGACGCCTGGAGCGGGGTCGAGCCCCAATTTTTGAACGAGGGGGAGACCGAAACCAAACGTCTTTCCCGTGCCGGTTTTGGCTTGACCAATGATGTCTTGGCTAGTCAAAGCAAGCGGAATCGTCTGTTCTTGAATCGGAAAAGGCTCGTTGATGCCACGAGCGGCGAGGGCCTCGGCGATGTCATCGTCAATGCCAAGATCACGGAAAGTCACAAAATACCCAATCGGTTGGTAAATATCAGTCTACCTGTCGTCGAGAACTGCCTATGCTGGGGTGGTGGCAAGCCTTTTCCGCAAGAGTGGTCGCCCCTCGACCTCCGGTTCACGGACACGATCGAGGGTCGCCGACGGAAGTGCGCGTGTCGAATTCACCGACCTTGCGCCGTCACCTGATGTCTTTCTCGGTCAGAGTGCGTATCTGTTTCTGCGCTATGCAGAGTCGGCGGCCCGTCACGCTCACGACGCGACCGACCTCGAGACCGAATCGACGCTCGCGATTGTCGCCGAGGAATGTTTTGTGCGATTTTCGACCCTCGCCGCGACCTTGGATAAGTTGAAAGTGGATCGGCTCGCGGCGATGAGTCCATTCATTGAACCAACGAGGGAATTTGAGCGTAGAACCCGAGGTCGCAACTGGGTCGAGCGACTAGCCTGCACGTGGGTGACGATGGCGTTCCTTCAGGATTTTTGGCGCCGATTGGCGCAGGGGCTTCCGGCAAGGGTTCGTGCTGATGTCATTGCGGCACTCGATAGTGACAGGATGATCGACGTCCTTCGAACCGAACTTGAACGTCGGATTGCACTCGAACCCGGGCTGAGGCCCACACTTGCCTTGTGGTCACGACGACTTGTCGGCGACACAATGCTGATGGCCCAGAGCGCACTGCGTGAGAGCCCGAATCCGACGCCCAAGGACGACGGTCTCGGGCCAGTATTCACCGAACTCATCGCATCTCATTCGCTGCGAATGGATGCATTGGGTTTGACCGCTTAGGAAACGAAGCCGACCGGCCGCGACTGAGCTGTGCCGAATTCGATGTAGGTCACACCGGTTGCGGCAATCAGGTATTCCTGACCCTTGGAGTCGTTGAGGCGAAGGACGCCGTTCGCGGCCAGCGCGGCGGTGTACTTCTGCTCGATGTCGGCGACGCTTGCATCTGTTTCGAATGCGAGTTCGCGGGGGGCATGCTGAATTCCAATACGAATGTCCATGACTCAAGGCTAATAGGCGTCAGAGCTGAGTTGTACAGTCGACTCAATGGCAACTTTTGAACTTGACGATTCCCAACGCGCGGCCGTTTCGGCTGCTGCGGCCGGTGGTCTATTCCGAATTGTCGGCCCCCCTGGTTCCGGCAAGACAACTGTGGTCACCGAAATCGTCGCAGCGCTCGTCGCGCGCGACGGTGAATCCGCGGTTCGCATTCTCACGCCGTCTCGCCAGGCCGCGACTCGCCTTCGTGACCTCGTCGCACTCAGGGTCGGGGTCGCCACCCGCGGGCCGCTCGCACGTAGCGTTTCGTCCCTTGCGTTCGAGATCGTCAGTGCACAACAGGGCAACGGTTTCTCCGCGCGACTCATGTCCGGCGGGGAACAAGACTCTGACATCAAAGCACTTCTCGAAGGGGAAATCGCCGACGGCACCGACGGATATTGGCCGCCGTCGCTGAATGCCGATGTTCGACGCCTTCGCGAATTTCGCACCCAACTCCGCGATCTGTTATCGCGCAGCCGTGATCTCGGTCTGGTCGACGAATCAAGCAATTCTCCGTTTGCTGAATTAACGAATCTTGCAACTGTGGCGGAACGTCGTTCGGCCGGCTCCAATGATTCCGAAAGCCCTTTCGCGACGTGGATTGCGGCGGCAACGTTTCTCACGAACTATCGTCGACTGGTTGCGCGCTCTCGCGCCGGTCAGGTCGACCCAGCAGAGTTGGTTGACCGCGCTCGAAACATCATCGAATCGACGGTGTCGGACGCCTCGCGCACAACACTCGTAGTCGACGACGCGCACGATCTCACACCCGCCCAATGGCGGTTCGTTATCGCGTGGGCGAAACA
>Ga0214921_10001448_pt1 | contig 40521 bp, 35 predicted proteins | sample LL1505_MetaG_FD_177992 | JGI IMG/M metagenome (GOLD analysis project Ga0214921, IMG submission 177992) | Freshwater microbial communities from Lake Lanier, Atlanta, Georgia, United States - LL-1505 | ecosystem: Environmental > Aquatic > Freshwater > Lake | place: USA: Georgia | collected...
AGGTAACTCGTGCAAAAAACGCAGAGAGGGACATAAGTGGTCATTTGGCGAGTGAGATTTCCCGCGCAAAAGCTTCTGAGGCCACTATATCAGGCATCGTTACAGCTCTAGCAACGACTGGCAGGACTAACCATCAAGATCTGAGCGGCCGCTTGATATCTGAGATTAATCGTGCATCCAATGCAGAGAAACTTCTTAGAGAGACCTCAATATATTCCAATCTAATTCCTTGCAACTCTTCTGTTTTTGCAGATAATTTGGCTCCTATGATTACGCCTTCTAATTATGCTAAATTTGATGGATGGTATGTCAAAAATCCTTTTGGAACTAATTCCGATGGAAACAACATTGTAAATTGGTATCTTTCTGGAAATGGTCTCACTTACGCCGATATTGAATACATTGCTTACGGATATTATCCTATTGTCGCATCAGGAAAGCCTAGCTTGGTTATTTACACTAAAGATCCTGCAGGTAGCAACATTGGCAGCGTATCCTTCCCATATACTTCCAAAAGAGTCTTTACTCCTACTAATAGTCCAACTCTTCAAAATCCAACCTATATGTATGGTTCAGTTAACGGAAGTACTACACTTACGACACCTAAAATTCCAGGGTTTACATCAATACAAATGTCTATTAATAATACAGAGAGTACTGGAGCAACACCAAATTCAACGGATGAAGTAGTAGCAATTGCATTCAATTATACAGCTAGTACAGTAGGTGAGGTTGAGGTCATATTAAGGGAGGTCAATATTATCACCCCCACAGTAACGATTTCCAACAAGTTCACGAATGACTCTGTCATAAACTTCTACACCGCCCTGAAAGTTTCTGCACTCTATGCCTATCATTATGGTATATCTGGTGATTATGCAATTCCTCCTACAACCAACCATAGTGGATTCAGCACGAACAATACAACTCTTAATTTAGCAAAGGCTAACTACGGTAGCACAAATGGTAACGTGTTAGCAACTTACGAGGCAAAACAAGTAGTAACCCCATAAAAAGAAATAATGAAAAATACAGATATATAATACCCAACCAATGGTATTATATATTTTGCTGCCTGTGGGGTTTGAACCCACGAATCCGTAGATACCAGGTCTTAAGTCTGGCGCCTTAGACCACTCGGCCAAAGCAGCGATCTTGCTCCACCCTATAGGAGCGATGCTCCACCCGATAGGAGCGATGCTCCACCACAGATTCGAACTGTGGACCCTTGGCTCATAAGACCAATGCTCTAACCTCTGAGCTAGAAGAGCACAAAAAGGCAACACCCAAAAGTCACTCAGATAATCTCTATTCGTGGACGAATGAAATTCGTCAGTGAAATAGATTAAAAACACGGATAGACCCTAACAAATAATATTCTATCCCCGAGAATAATGTTTTGTATAAGTGACAAACCGAAATCGGAAAACCATGTACAATGACCATGATGTAATAAGATGACATCGTAAAGCCAAAAAATGATTTGCTATCTCAAGTAATATTTTTCCTATAAAATGAAGATGAGATGGATTTTTATTTTATTAGGAAGAACCTCTGTATATAGGGCCACATATGGTGGTTTCTATAATTATATACAGAGGCAGAATATCATGCAGTTTTGAGAAATTTTTTATTTTTATAAAAAAACGAGTATCAAAACGAACCTAATATTATTCTTACACAAAAGTATTTATATCCATTTTCCAAAATAGTTTGAAGTGAAAAAACAAAATAGTCAACCATAATAAAATATAAATGGCGGAACAAATCCCTTTTGATTTAGATACTTCCTGGCTGAAAGAAGAAGAATTACTGGAAAACATTACTAATCAGCATGAAAAAGAACCCCTAACCAATACTCGTTTAAATACCATATTCATACGCGAAGAACCAAATGATCTAACCATAGAAAAGGTGACGACAGAAATTATCACTCTAGAACAATCCAATAAAAAGGGGCAAACCATCCTACCAAAAGAACAGCTTCTCAAAATCATTCAAACCAAACGCACCGACCAGTATAAACTAATGGATATTCTCGTTTATCATATCGCGATGGATCATGATAACATACATACTGTTGCTAATTTAGAGAACCCTCAAAACAACACCTTTATGAAAACCCTACCCATCATAGATGATATTATATTTGACGATACACTGTTTATTTTTCATAAACTTACCACCATTTATCTATTCTTAAGAAGCTATCCCGATGAAGAAAAGCCATTAAAATCCATTTTGAAAACAGCAAACTTAAGTACAAACTTAAGTACAAACTTAAATGGTAGCGTCAATAAAACCAAAAAAAAAGTTCAGCTAGTCATACCGAAAAAACAGGGAATAACAAAGAAAAATCTGTAATCAAAACCCATATAAAATGGTCTTATTTTACTTACAAACCAAAACCAAATCCAAAATCCAAAATTTAAAAATGAGTTTCTTCACCATAGAAGAAATAAACAAACCAAATATCCCTACCATTCATAGCTATTTTAGCCAATCTCTCGCATTATTAGACATAAACACGGGAATAGCACCAACGGAATTCATTCAATATCAACAAAAATGGGAAGAAGTTCTCGCTACCCTCAAAACCACCATCAAAAAATTCCCCGATGAATTCATTCCATACATTGAATCTATAGAGAAACAAATCATCCATACGAGGGATTGTTATCATGGAAAAGGAGAACGCGCCATTTCCTATGTAACATTGGATGTTTTATATCGGTTCTATCCATTGATCGCGATCCGGCTCGTCCACAAATTTGTCAAACAATACGGCTCTTGGAGAGATATCAAAGAACTTTGCCATTATCTGTATACTTCTTCCACACAAAACACGAAAGATGGTTTCATCGCGAGTTGTATTTATATCGTAAATGAGCAATTACTCCAAGATTTACAAAACCAAAAAAAAGACACATCCAAACTCTCCTTATTAGCCAAATGGATACCACGAGAAAATAAAAAACACCACTGGCTTTTTGAACGATTGGCCCTTGATTGGTATGAAAAATACGAAGGATTCAATCCGAATAACAGCTTATGTCAACCCTATTACAAAATGCAGTATCGTCGGATGGTAGCCAAATTGAATCGGTTATTAAACACGATGGAAATCAAATTATGCGAAAAAAAATGCAACCAGATACATCCGGAAAATGTACCCAAAATCGCAATGATGAAACAAAAGCGACAAATGATATTCAAAAATATTGCCGAACAGACCAACGAGCCCATATCCATGGATCGGTTGGAAAGTATGTTGAAATTCAAACATTATTTAACGAATCAATATTTATTGGAAGAAGCTATGGATGCACCGAACAAAGAGACATTAAATGTCACAGAATCAAAACGGACGATTTATGTACCCGTCCATCTCTTGGTAAAAGAAGCCATGGAAATCTTACAGAAAATGAAAACACCGCTTCTCATTTCCAGTATTTTGGATACGAAAAACTATGTGTTTCAAATGGCGGTTCTCAACAAACAATGGGAGCAGATGACGAATCAAATGAATCATGGTTCCAAAACCCTTGCAAATTACATCCCTATTCTAGAAATGTCTTTTGAACTTCAAAGTAGCCCCCAGAAATATTATCAGGCCATCGGTTTGGCCATAATGATTGCTCAAAAGAGCTCATTCGGAAAGCGGATTTTAGTAATGGATAATGTTTGTACTTGGATAAACTTATCCGAATGCCCCGATTTTTTCTCCATGGTGAGAGAACTTATTACGGCAACCGAATCTTATCGGAATACAATTGCCGAACCGATCAATGCAATACATTTAATCTTAAATGCCGTCAATGAATCCAAGCTTTCTTATTATCAGACACGCGGCCTAACACTTGTCTTCCTGTCAACCGATTTTCCACAAGACGATATTACAAAGACACTCACCACCAATCTGAAAAAAAAGGATAACAAAATACCAATGCCGAAACTCGTCTTTTGGAACCATTCGGTGAAATACCGAGACACGCTACTCACAAACTATAGTGAAAAACACATTCACTATTTATCGGGAGGCTATTTTCCCGATCTACTAGAAATAACGAGTTTTGATAACCGTTTTGAAAACAATCCTCTTCCTATCCAGGCATAAAGAAGAAACGACACCAAAAACACTAGAAGAAAAAAGAGAACCTTGGAAAATAAATATAAAAATGAATAACCGGGCTCAACCGATTTATCCATACCGAACAATTGGGTGATGGAAAACACCACTACCCCACCAATATGACCAATTATACCATACCCTTCACCCCATCTTTTGGAATTTTCGGTAACTGGAATTAATTGATAACAAAGGGGTGTATAATAGACATAACGGCCACCGATAAAACCCATATTATTTAAAACATCCCAGTCATTGATATCAACCTGTTCATAATTCATGACGGCTTCCCTATATTTCTTACTATAAATAACAGAATGCATACCACCCGTAAAACCTGCGCGGTAATGATAAGAATCATATGGAATCTGTAACCAAGGAATACACCCAAGATAATACAAAAACGACTCTTCACCATGTGACTTCTTTCTCAAAAACTCCACAATATTCTTCCGATGAAAATCGGACCGTATTTTCTCATCAAAAATGAAATCATCCTCCAAAATCAGAATATTTTCATAGTCGTTCTCATAAGCATGTTTAAAAATCTGTAAAAAGGCATCAATTAAATCATACGCCGGTGCCTGAATATGAGCGCTTTTCTCACATTTTTTGAACCCCTGATTATGAAGAATAATGACACGCGAAGTAATCGGATACTGTTCCAATTGCTCAACGATAGTCTGATATCTACCATTCCCTTCTAAATGAATGACATAAGTGACATCTATTCCTTCATGAAACAACGGTTCCGAATAGTTACGCTCTTCATATTGATAACAATGTTCATTCTCTTCCATGTTTATATTTATTCTATAAAATAAATACAACCAACCTATCTATCCACTATTGTACACCATTGCGCATTTCAAATGCGCAATCAGCATCACCTCGCTCACTCATAACTGCCCACTTTGTGGGCGTTTTGAATGTGCAAAGGTGTAATTCCTTCTCCGAGTTTTCCCACCACCGATAGAGTTTCTACGCCGCCGACTAGAATGCGATCGTGAGTGAGTTCTCCGGATAGGTTCACTCATGGTATATCTCTCTTGTGAAACTGAAGGCGATAGCGAAGGAACCGGTTTTTTATGCAAAATTTTTTCCAATCTCTTCTCATTTTTCTCAGTAATACCAACATGAATTAATTTATCCAAGGTAAGAACTAGATCAACCATAGAACCCGTTTTGAATTGTTGTTGCATAGGTGTTTCATCAGGCATCGCCAAAACAGTCTCAATCGTCTTTTTTCTAAAAATATCCCGGAGATACTTATCGCTACTGCCAAACACCTTCAAGTTTTTCTTGAAACGAAAATCATGGAAATCAACGGGATCATCAAGACGACGCTGGATCTCACCCAATTGATCGGGAGTCAATTTGGCTAGAATCTTAGGCGACGAATCTTCAATATATTTCATAGCCGTTTCGTGGTTAGTAATAGTATCCATTTATAATATAGACCCTTCTAATATATAATAAGCAAATATTTATTCTCTTTTTGTAAATAAAGAAGGAAAAAGGTGGACGAAAATCTTTATTGTACAAGAATAGGAACATCCTGTCCTTGCTTCTCATATAATTTATCCTCTTGTTTGGCATTATCCAACTTTGAAGTCTTCCAATTATTCTCCTGCTTCGCGACGAAATCAGAGTCCCTGGATAGATTACGTAATTTATTCACCACAGGTGTTCCGATATTATTTATACCGGCTAAAAGACGCGTAAACTCATCCAATGTAATATCACATGTGGGTCGCTCATTACATGGTTTCAATAAAATACTTTTGAAAAAGACAACAAATGGCTGTAACGGGGGAAACGTATGCAAGTTCAGTTCATATAATAAGGAAAGATTCATGACAGCCAATGCATAGTTATCCCAGGAAAATGCATAATTCAATAAGACACGAATAGCATCCTTCCATTTCTTCCCCGAAAACTCGGTTCGGAACATATTGGCATGAAGAGTTCTATACTGATTTCGCTCCTCCTTGGTAAAAGCATCTTGATAACGCGATTCTTCTCCGAACACTGGATTGTACTTGAAAAAATTCTGGATAACCTCATCTATTTGTGCATCAGTGACAACTTCGTCTTTCCATGCACCCTTGTTTCGTCTGAGTTTATCAATATAACAGCAAAAAGCAATATCAATGGTCCACATGGAGACCTCAAACCCATCATGGGCATAGAATGCCTCTACCAAATCCATATGTCCGCTTTTTAAATCACCTACATCAAAAGAAAGGCCAAAATCAATAATAACGGGTTTTCGGGTTCTCTCATGGATGAGAATATTATTCTCTTTGATATCAAAATGGACGATTTGCTTTCCGGCAATCTTTTTCAGAGACGCGAGAATATTCTTGGACAACTCACAAAAAGTGAGAACAAATCGGGAAGGATGGTCTTTAAAACAACTAATCAAATAATCTCCGTAGGTAAGATTACCTATATATCGGATTCGGTTTGTTTCATAGGATTGGTTCTGAAAATCTTTGTTTTTCAAAAAATCACATTGGCTAATCTCATCGGAATCAATCCCGGCTAAAACAAGGGGGCATGATTTCAAAACGGGGGCGAAATAGGAGGTAGAATGGGGAATCGTCATAATCTTTTTACCAATTTCTGTCTCGCGTTCCGAGTTATCTTTGTGTTTTTGGATTTTGGTGATAAATTGAGGGAGTTCCTTTTTACCAAAGCAATCAACACCTCGGCGGTAGACACAGCCATAGGTTCCTTGGGACAATAATTTGATTTCTTCAGGTGCTGAAGGAAGGGTCTTTTTAGTCGCTCTTTTTTTCATCGTTTGTAATACTAATATTATAGTAGATCATTATATTATTTTTTTATTTCCTTCCTGTTTTGACAGATCTTTTGACAGATCTTTTGGTAAAACATTGTCCTTTGGTAAAACATTGTCCTTTGGTAAAACATTGTCCTTTGGTAAAACATTGTCCCCGATAACATTGGTGTTTCCAATAGAAAGAGGAGGAACAGTCGCTTGTAGTAACACTATACTTGTAATGAGTTCATCGCGATCTAAGAAGAGAGATCGGTACTCTTCGTTCTCAGACATTTTTACAAAATATATATGTATAAATCTATATATTTTATGAGGACTTACATGATGGAATTAGCATTTTTATAACATACGCAGCGCTATTATTATTTTTACCCGTACCGTCATCATACATAAAGTTATATAAGGCAACTTGATTTGAAATAAATGAATTAATCAAAGACACAGAATTAAAGCCGGTCTTATTTCCATTAGCGTCATATGTATAAATACCGGTTTGAGTATTATTCATTGCACTAACTATCTGAGGAATACCTCCGGGTATAGCAGAACCTCCAGTCAATTTTGAACTATTCAAATGATTATACACGTTTAGAAATTTTGTGATATAAATAGATAAAGCAGTATTATTGGTCGTCGTTGGGTCTGTAGTAGAAAATAAGGCTGGTTTCAAATTACCAATACTTTGCGAATTACCAGCATTAGTAATTGGAGTATTACTACTAGGATCTATAAGCGCAGTGGAAAAATTAGTCTGATACGTATTCGTGACATCTGTTGTGCACCATTGTGGAATAGGAGTATTTGTAGGAGAGCCCTCATTTGTAGAAACAATAAACGGTATTCTAACTGATTGAGATTTTACTGATTGTTTATACATCATTGGTACACCCTCTTTGAATCCATCGGACATTCGCTGAATTTCAAAATAGAGAAGAAGATAAATTAAGGTATATCCGTGTTTTTGTATCAAAAAACGTGGATTGTCTATATCCTTTTCGTGCATAAATGTATTTATCCACGGATAGACCTCACCCAAAGGGCTGAATATTGCTCTGTTTCAAAAGAGTCGCCAAAAAATTCACCTTCAATGGATCAAAACCAACCCCCGCAGCAGGCATACCATAAATAGCAATATAATAACTATACACCGGCGACAAGGTCAAAGATTTGGTTAAAGTCATCTGACCGGCGGCTTTTACAGAATTATGCGTATTAATACCAGATAAGACGGTATTCAGCTGATTCTGTAACGCCGTATTAGAAATCTGATAACTAACACTATTCCCGTACACTGCATACGCATTAATCGCACCAGCCAAAGCATCCAGTGCCAATTGTACTAAAATCACCATTTTTTTATCCTGCATTTTCAACAAAATAGTATGTAAGAAATCATAGTACTGTAGATACTGTTCATTATCAGTAGGAATTTGCTCATACAACCTATTCAATAGCGGTTGACCATACTTTTCCTCTATAGCCTTCAATTCATAATAATCAGTAGATGTAATGGTAACTAAATCAGGACACCCACCAGTGCCACCACCTGAATTAGACCCTCCAGCAAGAGTATAGAGAGTTTTGAACGGTGCTCCATTGAAACCCGAAGATAAAAATGATTTCGTACTTGCGCTCATGAGATAAGATTTTTAATCTTCTATTCGTATAATACCATAAGAAAAAACAATCTTCATGGCAAATAACGGACGAGTCCAATAACACGCCGCCGATTGGCACCCAATCCATAATTATGAGTTTGTTCAATGGTGTAGCCCTGATTCGTCAAATACCGGATCACCAGAGGAATATCCTCTTCCGTCATGAAATAACCAATGTATTTGATAGAAGAGAGAGAACCTTGAAGAGGAAAACGTAATAAAACATTGGTACATCTGTAAACATTTTCCACCAAGGGTGATGTATCATAAAAAGGCGACAAGCGGGGAACCGAAATCCGCTTCACCAATGCGGCCAGAGGTCCCGCCGGAATATCACTCAGTGTTATAACCTTCTGATACGCACCATAATAGGAATTCAATATGGGCTCCAAATATAAAAAGAAGGTGGATGATGGACTATCATCATAAAATGGACTGTCTTGTGCCATGAGTATAGTATAGTATATTTGTATATATTTGAAAAAACCAAATAAATCAAAGTTACCAATAATAAAAATGCTAAGCAAGATGAACGGAAATCTAGAGAGTTTTCATCAAGTCTATAGTGAAGTGTTGAGACCCCCTTCTAAAAACACGGATAGACCTTAAATCAGTATTTGTCTATATTCAAACCAACAAAAGATATTGGGAGTTTTTGTTCAATTTTAAATGTTTTCTGGTTTCCAAATATATTTACTCTCAAGACGAATGTTATCAGTAATCGGTAGAATCGCCGCATCATTGGTTACGTTTTTACACCAACTGATATTGGAAGAGTTACTTTGTGCATTGAAACTACGTAAAGGTGTTGAAACTACAAGTGGTTGATAATCTGCATAAATATCCAAAATCTGGGACACAATATGGCTTCGCTGAACATCCACGCTCTTCATTTCCACGACCTTGATGGTATTCAAAGGAGCCCGGTGATATTTCCGAATCTTACCCAAAAATTCCAAGAGGCCATTGTTCTCCATACGGTCACTCTGTTGTAAATCCCCTGTAATGACCATTCTCGCACCATCCCCGATTCGTGTAACCAACATCATCATTTGAGCGGGAGAACTGTTCTGCATTTCATCAGCAATAATGAATGCCCGTTTAAAAGTTCTCCCACGCATAAATCCGAGGGGCGATATTTCCAACACACCACTCTGTAACATAAAATCAATATCCTTCTGTGAATAATATTCCAATAAAATATCAAACATGGGTCGCGTCCATGGATTCATTTTATGAATCAGATTCCCGGGTAGAAACCCAATATCTTCCTCCACGGTGACAACGGGACGCGTCATGATAATCTTTTTAATATTTCCCGATTTCAAATCATTCACTGCCTGAATACATGCCATGAGTGTCTTTCCTGTACCAGCGGGTCCAATTCCTAAGACCAGTGGCACACTCTGATTTCCTAGATACTTCATATACTCGCGCTGATTTTCCGTGCGAGGACTATAAAGGGGGGTCATACCACGAATCTCTGTATTATCATCATACTTTGCCTTTCGCATTTTCAGAGAGGCGGCAGATGGTCGTACAAACCCACGCCTCGCAGTCATCGGGAAAGAAAACCCAGAAACACAGCGAATCACCGAAAGCATCATACATGTAATCGGAACAATGAATTTCATGGGTTTGAATATCTATATCTTTTTGTAATAATATAATAATAGATCTTATATTATTTTCATCTTACAATTTACAAATATGGATACGTTCTTCTTCTGAAAAGCCATAAGATGGACATATCACTACTGACATATCTAATAATTTATCGGGTGCCATGATATCAATGACATGGTCCAGATTCGGATGAGCCAATTTAATAAAGCGAGAAACATTGGATTGATAATCACAAATACAATATCCTGACTGTAATACAATATCAATACCAATAAGCATGGTGATTGTATGTTCATAAATTTCATCGGGCGTCATTTTATCAACTGGTTTTGTATTACGAAGATCATGAATGATGGTGTTCAGATACTCATTGTTCAAACTACTCTTATCTGCCACCGCATCTTCCAAATTATCAATACCCCGATTATTCTGTAAATTATGCTGAAATACGATGACTCCGCGTTGATCTTCTTGACAAAGGGTCAAAACCTCAATGGAAAGACCTCGTTCCTCAATAATTCGTTTCAAATCCAATACACTATTATAATCGTCTGTCTGAACAAAAATACAGGAGCATTCTGGACTTCGTTTCAATAACAGGTCAAGATAATCTTCGGTGTGTATATATTTACTTTCCCAAGTCAACTTATCACCTCGGCGAATAAAAATAGAATCATATGGCCGGTCTATTAGTCCAAGTTCTCGTTTCTTCTCCAAAATCAATTGGCTCATCGTTTCATTATACTGATACATTTCTCCGATAACATCACGGTATTGCTGTAATGTGTATGAACCGAGAACATGCGAATGCATCGCACGATGCAATTTTTCCGGAGGCTCTATAAATACATCAATCGGTAGGAAATAATCCGTCCATCCACTCTTATACTTGAATAGCCAATGATCAGTGTATAAATGGAACGAAAACCCATGTGTCTTTGCAGTTAAATAATGGTTCATATTGAAAAAGAATTGTGAGAAAAACCCACCGGACCACTTATCCATAACAGAAATAATCATGACCGACATTTTAAATTATAATATATAATAACATTATTACCCATTATTTATTTAGTTTTCCGTAAAAAAGATATAAAATGAAGCGGAAACAATATTCCAAAACATGATAAAAACATTCATATCTGGATTGGGATTTCATAAGGTATCTCAGTGGTCATTATGCCCCCGTTACCCACAAAACTGGAATCCAAACGAAGTAAAAGAAAACGATCTGGTATTTTTGAATTATTCCTGTTTTATTCATTTTTTGAAATTATTAAATCAAAACCCACCATCTGCAAAATTCCGTTTGATTCTGCATAATTCGGACCGCTGTTTTAGTGAAATCAAATATAGAATGATAGAGCCTTTTATAAATCATATCTATTCTATCAACACTGTCTTCCAAAATACAAAGACAACAACAATACCACTTGGCTACCGAGATAATACGACGGATATTCTAAGAAGTATTCCGTTCAAACAGGAAAAGACCATCCTATTATATATGAATTTTGAACTCAATACCAATATGGAGAAGAGAACCGCTTGTAAAAAACAGTTTGAAAATGAGTCATGGGTCGTACAAGAGGGATTCTTGAAAAAGGATGCGCTCCCCCTACCCGAATTTTATCAAAAAATGGCAACATCAAAATATATATTATCACCTGAGGGGACGGGAATTGATTGCCATCGTGTCTATGAATCCATTTATTATAATGCGATACCCATTATGAAGACGAATCCTATGGTGGAACCCTTCTATAAGAAGCTACCGATATGGATTGTAAACGATTGGTCGGAAATCACCAAGGAGTCTCTGGAAGCCGATTATGAAGAGCGCTTCGCGCGACTGGTAGAATGGAAGCGCAAAAACCCGAACTGGCTATATCCTGAATTTTGGTTAGAAAATTGAATTCTAATACTAGACTCAATTGAAAAGAAACAGTGACAAGAAGAATGAACCCTGAACTATGCATTCCAAGAATGGATGCGACCATAAGTCGGTCGTACATAAACAATATCTTTACTAGATTAGACATAGGAAAGATAGAACGTATTATTGAGATTCCTCTACAGTCGGACACTAAATATAAGAGAATCATCATTCAGGTAAAGTGGAAAGAAAATACACCCAATTCCATATTTATTCAGGAAATTTTATCACAGAAAAAAACAGTAAAAATAGTACATGATATGCCATGGTTTTGGAGAGTTGTAAAGGCGGAAAGACAGGGTCAATGATATAATCTAGACCCCCGGTCAAACAATCCACCTCATATATTATCAGATGTATAGAGAGAATCCGCACGCCTTGCAGCAAAACAAGAGCAAAACAAAATACCAAGAGGATTTATTTTTTCTGTATAGACAATTTCACTTAAGAAATCCGACTCTAACTTCTGAAAAACTTGATTACATTTTATAATATCATCCTTGATTTTCGTCTTTATTTCATATAAATAAACTAGCCTATTCTTCTCACGGTTTCTTTCCATCGTAGCAATAGCCTCCTTGGACCGCTTCCATTTATTCAAAATATAATGAATCTCATTCTTCGTATGCATGAGCTGAAAAATAAGATCGCGCTTTTCATTCTCTATTTTCTTTATAAAAGAAAAGATATTTGTATGCGAAATAATAGGAAAAATGATCTTGATTTCATTCGGGATAATTACCGGATTGATATCCTTTATTTCGTTGAGCCGAACCTCCGTCTCTAAGATGTTTGAAAGTACCATCTCCTTTTTCTCTTCCTCCGTTTTTACGAAAAAAAGCTTGGAACTCATGATTTCCAAGGTTGTCTCTATTTTATCATATTGGCCCGCGATTTGATTATAACATTCCGTTTTAGATTCCAGTTTCATAAAATTCATGATGCTGACTAATGATGTAACCAAGAAGTTCAGTCCAGAAATAACTCCACCACTCCATTCATAGTCTTTAATAATGGGCGCAAATATAGTTAATGCAATAGTAATGAGTAAGGTAGGAATCATAAATAGAAACAACTTGGCTTGTGTAATATTTTTGGATTGAAAATATATATTCTTTTGACCCTTGATGAAAAGAATGAGCATATCTAACTGCCGGGAATATTTATAGCTATCCTTTTCGTAATCATTGTTCAATGCGTTCTCAATGTCTTCGTAATCATGGTGACGATTACCAAATCTTCGGCTTAACCGTTCCTTACTACTATTATTCCAAAATTTTCTCTCATAATCACCTTTGTTCTCTAAATTATTATCACTACCATATTCATTTACATCATTATCAATATCACTATTATTTTCTGACATACTAATCGGACTATTGGATTGAATATAGAGATTATGTAATCTAAAATCAAATATATCATCTTCATCTGAGGAAGAAGCACCGTTTATTTTTCCATCAGTATTTCCGATACGAATAACTTCTTCCTCACACCTATCATTATATGAACTAATATCAATATCAATCGCATAATTATCTAATTCACTCGCCATGGTACATTTATACATTTATTACCGAAGAAAAAATTGAATCGGAGAATCCCCCCACATTTTTACATACTATTTATTGGCGCTGGCTTATAATGGCAAAATATTACGATAGGCAAACCCGGTTGATTTTGAATGATTATAAAAATCAACTGAAACACTTTATCGTAACATCGCGCTTCACAAACACAACATGGACAGAGAACCAGAAATACCGCGAGAAATTTGGGGAGAAACTCGGCTGTATTTATTGTAGTCCGGATCCTATCAGCACGCAAATACCTATAGATTCCATTCTATTTGTTTTAGAAATGAATAATGACCTAAACCGAATAATGGGAATAGGAATGATCCGTAACCGCCATCAAATAAACCGTCATCTCGTGTATGAATATGATAACTATAACCGTTATAACTATTCGGGGAAATACCGAATTGATCGCGAAGATATGGTATCTGATGATGAAGAACTAGTGATGACGATTTTTGATAAGCTTTGTTTCACTGGAAACAAACATATGAAACGTGGACAAGGTCTCAAATCATTCCCGATAGATATCCTCTATAGATGCAAATGTAAGATAGACCTAGTTGAATCGGTATGTAAAATGTTCAAGCGTCGGATAAACACAGAAAATACGTATAATGATAGCAGTGAAAAACAAATTAAAAATCTATAGAATTATTAAGACAAAGACACAAAATGCAAAGAGACATGTATGATGTATCACAATATTCCGATTTAGAATTATTAAATATTTTGGATATGAATCCGAACCCAACAGATCGTGAACTAGAGGCCAAAATATTTTTTTTGATAAAAAAATACCAGAATATGCAGAATCCATCAGGTGATCAGTTGGCCAAATTTTTCAATGACATACATCAACGGTTTTTTGATGTACCCGAGGAAGAAGATGACACTGATACAGAGGAAGGATTACAAGAGGGATTCACCGATTTAAATTCTCAATATGCACACGCGAAAGAACAATATCAAACCGATAAGCCAGTGAATACAATGATACCGATTTCAACTCCAATGCGAGACAGCGACTTCACACAAAATACAGCCGAACCAAACCAATTAGATAAAGACCTCAAGGAATTGAATACAGATATAAAAAACTTGGGTATTCAAATTGGGAAAGCGAAAGATACAAATAAAAACGGCGCGTCTAATCAACTCTTTGTAAACACACTTAGCTATGCAAAAGATAGTTTGAATCCATTATTACAACAAACGATCAAGCGTATTATTAGTATAGATAGCCAATATCGTGATAATAAACTCCAACTATCTACCGATTTCACATTCAATATATCGGAAAACTTGAAGGATGTGGTGTCTTTAAAGCTATATTCCATACAGATTCCTTTCACATGGTATACAATCAGTAATCGCTACGGCTGTAATTTTTTCTTATTAGAAGGTAATTCACCGGGAATAAACAAGGGAGATTACAATTTCAAATTTGATATTTCTGCGGGTAACTATACTAATGCAGATAAAGTAGCAGCCGCAGTAAATGTTAGTATAGCGAAAGTCATTTCAGCATACCCGGATATTAGTTTTGGTAAGACAAATATATCGTATAATTCTGACACAATGGTCGCCGCTCTAAATATTGATATTAAACAAGTATATCGCGAATCTAGTTATTATTTATATTTTCCCTATTGGACAACACCGAATGATTTACTAGACTTGAGTGGTCTACAAGGTCCGCGTTATCAAAGTATTCCCGGATTCCTCGGATATAATTATACGAATTACAAATGTTTCACCATCAATTCTATAACTACATTACCATCCTCTAGAGATACGGCTTCGGCGACGGATGATCAGATTAACCGAAGTTACTATGTAGATAATATAAACAATACCAATAATTATTTTACCATTATTTCGTATTACGGGCCGAATGAATATTCCCCCACGACCTCTATTATTGATAATTCATATCAGATACAATTAACATTACAGGCATCATCGTCAAGAAACGAAATTTTCCTTGATTTAAGTAATCAATTGGCAAAAGCATCCTTTTTACAAGAATCGTTTATAATTCGCACCGATATTTCCAATTCAGAAGTATTGAATAATGGTAATTCTTATTTTCAAATGCAAATAAAATTAAATCGGCTAACCACAAGTAATTTTCCAGATTTGAAAACCATTGTATTATTTCCAACGGAAACCAACATCAATAGCATATGGACCGGATATTCCTCTTGTTTTCGGTTTCAAAATACAAGTTATGAATTAAGTAATATTATTTCAGAAACATCTCCTGTTGCACAACAAATAGAAACATATATAGTAAGCGCCTTGTCCGTATATTTGAAATGCGTAAAGTCTAATTTTGACTTATCTATAAATGATTATAAAATCACAATCAACCCGAATACTACAACTGGTTATACATTATTGGAGTTTTTGAATGAATTAAATTCTAAAATTATAAATGTAAATACATTGACGAAGAATACTAGAAATTTACAAGGTGACTTTTATTTACCATATTCACAGTGTTTTATTGATGCTAGTAACCAGTTCAACTTGAATATTGATATTACGAAAAAATTCAACCAAGACATGTATCAATTAGATTTGAGTAATAGTTTTTTAACGAATACTATGAATTTACGTCCATATTATACTGACCTATCGGAAAATAATGTGTTTTCTTCCAGTTTTGACTTGAATGCAGAATATACTTTTGATAGTAGTTTTATTTTGACAGTAAAACCCCAAGGAAATCATGGTAACCGAAACGAAATTCCATACATTGTTCCAGCTCCTGAAATTACCAGCTTTTTTAGTTATACAGAATTGGAAAATGCAATCAATAACTCATTCAATAATGCATTGGATTCGGATGGAAAACGAACACTTACTGGTACAAATATTTCTTTGAATTATAATTTATTAACCCGAAAAATAGATTGCTCATTCACAGTAGTAGTACAAAAAACATTGACACAGATGGATTATAGTATCCAATTCTTTGACCCATCAAACTCATTAAGTATAGATGCAAATCATACAATTGTTTTAGAAACCAATAAATGGTTTAGTGATTTCCATATAAATCCAAACCAGATATTATATCCATATGATCTCTCTAACTCAATAGTACGAGGAACATCCTATTCAAAATTAACCGCAACAACCGCCATTTTTGTGAAACAAATTACATTGACTGAAGGCTTGAATAATTTCTTTTATTTAAAACCTTATTCACCTGGTGTATACGATAGACAAGGATACAATGATATTTTGTTTAGGATACCAGCGAATAGTATATATAATCAAAATACACTAGTAGAAGCGATTAATACTGCACTATCTTCCAACCCTTTAACTATAGGATCATCCCTTTCCATTATAAAAAAAAACAATTTGGAATATTCAAAACTCAGATTAAACGTGAATAAAATTTATACGGCTTCTGATTACAAAGTAGTTTTCTATGACCCATTTAATTTTTCCAGTTGCGACCCCGTATCTAGAAGCATCAAAAATACTACTTGGGATACCACACTCGGTTGGTTGATGGGATTCCGAAATTATACCATTTATGGCCTTTCCGACTTTGGATCAACCACTAGTAGTTCCGTAACAATTCGTAGTGACACAACCATAACTTTGAACCTATATAACTATTTCTTGGTTTGTCTGGATGATTATACACAAAGCCATTTGAATGATGGATTAATCACATTAGCAGCGGCTGACACAGATATACCTATGCCAACCTATGTAAATAGAGCCAATTATCAATGTGATCCAATCACTGGTCAAGTTACATATAATACGGCAGTTACGACCGATGGTAATTCATTGACACAAAAACAATTGTATGCTTTAAATGCTATTGCAAATAACCAAAAGGCGAATGTAGTTATGCCTGGTCAGATGACAACGACAAAAAGTTTGGGTCCTGGACCGTATGTAACCGATGTGTTTGGTTTCGTTCCAATGAAAACAACAGGCTTAGCAACAGGTGCAGTGTATGTGGATTATGGTGGTAGTTTACAACAGCAAGAACGTGTTTATTTTGGACCCGTCAATATTCAGAGAATGGGTGTTCGCCTATTAAGTGACCGAGGTGATCCAGTGGACTTGAATGGAGCCAATTGGTCGTTTTCTCTCATTGTAGAGCAATTATATCAACAGAAACCCACGACGGATAAAGATGGTGGCAAAAAGAAATAATCATGCTATATTATAATGGAGTCCATAATAGATTCAATTATAAATCATGTTGGGTTCAATGGTCCCATGATAAATTTCATCATTACATTTGTATTAGTGTTTTATCAGAAATCTTACTTGTATGGTTTTTTAATATGCTATTTAGCAAATGCATTTATAAATAAATTCCTGAAGGGTATTTTTAAACAATCCCGACCAGCCAATGGGAAAAGTTTATATGCTATAGAGGACTATTCGGGTGTGGAACAATATGGAATGCCTTCCGGCCATGCGCAAAATGTTTCTTTCATCATTACTTACATGTATTTAGTGAAGAAACGCTCGGTATGGTTGATAATAGAAACTGTAATTGCATGTATAACAATGTATCAACGATTGAGTTCAAACCGGCATACAATATCACAATTATCAGTAGGCTTTGTAGTGGGAATTATCGTAGGTACCATGAGTTATTACATGGTGAAACATATCATTGTGCAACAATCCTTTTCATGATCATTCTAGAATATCTTTTGTTATAATATATAATTGAACCCATGTCCATCAGTGATTATTTAAAATATAAACGCGTTACGAATGAACTGAAGAATTTGGCAAAATACCCTCCTGTATTATCCGCCTCTGATTATACGGATTTTAAAGAGTTTGCAATAGAAAAGGATCTGGCTTATATAAACAATACAAAGGGTTACACTAGTCCAGTCAATAATAATGGGGCTATTTTTGGCATGAGTTTGAAAACATCTGACTGTGCAACCTTTCCTTTATGCATGCAAACACAAACCAGACCGAATCGGGTTTCTATGGCCGAAATATATGCGGATCCTACTCCCGTTCCCGTTTATCAAAAAGTCTATCCTTTACCTAAATATACGGTTAATTGTAATCCGACCACGCGTAACCAGTTTAATTCGGTAGTTCTAAAATCTAGTGCATTATGTAATACATACATCAATAGTAAAGATTTTTATAGCGAGAATCTCAATAAAAACCAAATATACGCAAAGTTACAAGGATTACAGAGACATATTAGATGAAAATTAATCACTATTTGTGGACGAATGAAATTCGTCCGTGAAAGAGATTAAGGTCTATCCGTGTTTTTGTATCCAAATGGATACAAAAATCATGATAACCCATATCCTATTCGTGCATAAATATATTTATGCACGAATAGAGATTAATTACGCCTTTTCCTGGTCCCCCCTCGTGGAACGAATTTTTTGTTGTATTTAAGGGCTTGTAGGAGACGAAATTGCTTCTTAGCATTTTCCTTTGTTGTGCATTTAGCGAATACCTTTTTGGTGTTCTTATTCATGAGACGATAGCATGATTTGCCGCGAACCTTTCTTGTAATATAGGGCATCTCTATATTATAAGTGACTGAAAATATTTCATATCAAAATCTAAATAATTTTACTCTGATAAATAATTCCATTTGTATCAGTGGCAATCAAAAGCTTACCATCAGATGAAATGAATACAGTATTCCAGGTTTTATTCATGGCCTCGGGCTTGTTGATAACAGTCCAAGTAATACCATAATCAATAGAATAATAGATTTCTCCCAACACTTCGGCTATCACTTGAAATTCACCAGTAGCACTCATACCAACTGTTTTCCAATCCTTTGGACCAAAATATGAATTGATTGTCCAAGTAACTCCATAATCGGAGGAATTAATCACTGGACCGTCCAATGAAACAACCGTCTGATATTGACCATCAGAAGACATGGCAATACCATAAAAATTATAGTTACTAAAAAAATTTGGGTCTTCTAAATTATTTTCCAAACTAGCATTTCTCCATGTTACACCATAGTCACTAGAAGTATAAATCAGGTCAATAGATATAGTGACATATTGACCATTGTATGAACACGCTATGTTTACTGGTGTATAAGATTCTATTGAGTTATATAGATCAGTGTAAATAGGAGTATTTAGAGGTTGCCATGTTGATCCATAATTTGACGAACGGTAAAACGTATCACCACTAGATACAATGAATTGATATTGACCTTGTAGAGACATGGAAATATTAATTGTGGAATTACCTCCATCAAATGCGAGAGTCCAAGATTGTCCAAAATCGGAAGAAGTGAAAATTTCAATACCATTACTTGCAATGATATAACGACCATTATAGGACATAGCAATTGCATTGACATCGGAAGGACCAATATTATAAGGAATAATCCATGAATTACCGTATGAACTACTGATATAAATATCTCCATTAGATGAAATAAGTGCTTGGTACAATCCTGTTTCTGAACATGTGGCTCCGATAAATTTACCATTATCATTACTGATTGGATTTCCAGATGGATCATTAATAGTAAGTATTGTATGAATATTGGAAGAGAGTGTATTGATTTCGTAATTACAGTCGGATAGCACAAATAAAATAGGAATAGTAGTTGTCTGTTTGATGTTGGTAGTGGTTGATGTGGTTACCCGTTTATAAAAACCATTGGTGAAATTGATCTCGTTATTGATGGCGTTCAAGTGTTGTGGTCCGATATTATTAGTAGGTCCATAGATCTCCGGTTGTATATCAAGAGATAATGTAATCGTGAAACCCTCTGGTACAAAAATAAGATCATTTGTCATAAACCCCTTGGCAATACCTCTTGGATATAAAAATCCATCGCGATTATTGAAAACATTCGTGTCAATAGAATAGGCCAAATTATTTGTAATACCAGTCAATTTGATAACACCCGATAAATCACTTATATAACTACCCTCCATATTGAAGGTGGATTTATTGATAACCTGTAGGAATGCACTTGCATCAAATACGCCGTTATTGACATTGAATTCTTCAACCATAGAATACATGGAAGCAAACCCATTTGGGTCGCCAAAATATTTGGAAACACATGATTGGAAATCAGTATAAAGCGTGCTTAAACTACCTACGGATATAATATCGGATGGTTTTATGTTTCGTTTGAATTCACTCGTAGGGATTTTTAGCGAATCAATATTAAGTGATTTCGTAGCGGAATTATAGGATGTTTGTGTTATGTTCCCGGAAGAATCTTTCAATATGCCAATCTTCTCATTAAATAGATGTGTGCAATATTTCAATTGAACCGCATTGGTCACATAAAATCTCATTGCGGGTGGCAGAGCCAGGATTTGATTGAAGGTTTGAATCACCCTATACCCACCACTTCCTTCATAAGCATAGACATTACCTATATATTGACCTGCATCATTGATATAATATGCCATTCTGAATTTATTCTGATATTATAATAACGGTTTAAAAAAATATATACGAAATAACCTGTAGATATCCATTCCTAAACAATTTTTGTCATAATTATATAAGCTTAATCAATAGGGGGACCGTAATAGTTCTCTGTAATAAATTTGCCGATGGATCAGGAACAGTATTGTATAAACCAGTATTTATACTCTCTACTAAATTTTGATAGTTTGTAGGATTCACCGCATCTTCTAATCCATTAGGCGTATCAGGAGTATTGAAGAATCTGGGTTTCAATGCAGTATTCATACCGATAGATATACCTGTCGGTGCGAAAATTAAATCACCTACCATAAACCCATCACCTAATCCAAAATTATGAGTATTTATTGGATCAGAAGCATACGGCGCAGAATTGGAATTCGGATCACGGTTACCAAATGAATTCGTGTTTACCGCATAACGTAACGAAGCATTTATATTTGAGATGGTGATTAAACCATTTGTTGTATTAAAAGTGTCTCCCCCAGGGGTCAATAGGGGTTGTAATAATTGGATAAATCCACTAGGATCAAAGACTCCGTCATTCGTGTCCGTATTACTTTGACTAGATAATAATGTATGAAATCCAGCCGGAAAACTAAAGTATGAATTTATATAATTAACATAGTCATTATAGAGTGTTACTAATCCACCCAAAGACAGAATATTCATGGTAGTGATTTCTGAAATAAATTCATTTGCAGAAATCGTAATAGTATCCGTTGGATATTCATCCAATGTTGGATTGTATGTAGTTTGAATAATAAATTGATTACTTGTATCTTTGATAAGCCCGAGCTTACTATTTAATAGACGGACATCATAGGTTACTTGAACTGCCGTAGTACTATCAAATTGATAAATCTGATTTTCATCTGCAAGCCGAATCATATTGAACGATTGATCAATGAAAAATCCACCATGACCATAAAATGCGTAAATCGTACCCTTATAGATTTCACTCATCAATCCTTATCTATAGACCGTGTAGATTTAGATCTGCATAAATAAACATAAAAAAATGGAAAGAAATATTTGAATAAGAATAAATAAACATGAAAATACAGACTTCATGTTTATCTCTATTGGCTTTTTCAACAAGGGGTGAGAAAATAATCAAAAATGTAAATATTCCCGCATGTAGGAATTGTATTTATTATACACCATCTGCAAGTTATAGTGACTTTACAGACTCATTGAATAGGTGTGAAAAATTCGGAGTAAAGAACATTGTAACAAATGAAATACGCTACGATTTCACCGAGTCATGTAGAACCGATGAATCCAAATGTGGTTTACAAGGCAAATTTTTTGAAGAGGAACCAAATATTTCACTGAAAATGGCCAAACAATATATTCGGGAAAAAATACCATATCTATGTATTTTTATATTTCCAATCATGACACTTATACTTTCGGTGAGAAATGGTCCTAACTAAAAATCATAGAGTGTTTTGAAATTGAGGCAAAACGAGAAATTACAGTGGTTCATTCCTAAAAGACGTCCATGGTCATCCATCAATTGTATTCGTAGTTTCTGGATATCCACTGGACCAAAATAATTCCGTGGTTCACTTACAACATTGAAATCCGACTCCATAATTAATGAGAAAAAGGAGGCTTTGACTGCAATTTTTGCTAATATATTGGGACTCATAATAGAATCTTTGAAAACATTGGTAAAGTGGTTATTGACATTGTTATTGAAATCATCCACCACCAAATAAAAATACCGAATGGCGGCCGGTTCTAAAATGGTCTCTCCCGTATATATAGCATCTCCTTTATAAATGGCTTTGGAAAATCCTAAATTCCAGCCGATTTTTTGTGATATAGGAACCGTATCGGGATTACCATTTATATCACGGGTAAAATCAAGTGTTATTGAATTAATGTTTCCCGCATAAGTTCCCGTCGGATAAATAGTTATTCGTCCTGTACCTGAACCGGCCGTAGTCACATTTAAGAAAATCTGTATATAAGAATAGACACTCTGGGTATAAACAAGTGCCCCGTTCGCATCCTTAGGTGCCAATAATGCGTTGATGGTATCAATAAAATCTTGGGCGAGATAGTTTCCATCGGGAATCGTAATAATCGTACTATCATCAAAGACTTCTCCTGATTCATCAAATGAATTATAATTGACACCTAAATAGAGAAAATTATTTCCTAGATAACTGGATATTCCATAAAAAGAAACGGGAAATTCTATTCCAGCCAATTGCATAGAAACCACTTTGGATATTTTTGTGGGAAGTGTAATGGAAAAGTCGGAAGTATCCGTATTATCAATATTATCACGAAATCGGGAATCAATATTGAGAACCTTGGTAATCACTCGTGTTTTTAAAGGATTCATATTTCCGGGAATATATTCCTCATTATGGGAATAGATATAGGGTATTTGGGGGCGTTGAATCAACTCGCTTATCTCACGCGGAGGAGGTCTAAGTGAAGCCGGTACTTGAAGATGATCAAGAGGATAATTGGTAGGGATGGTGGTTGGTGCCTTAGGAGTCTCACATCGGACGAGAACCAACCATTCCCGGGCTTTTTCTAGGAAAAAAATCAAATCCCGCTTGAATTCTTTGGTGACATGACCACTTTTTAATAGTTGCTCCCGAATACTATATTCACGTTTTTCAATCTCCGACGCCGTATATTTTTCATTCGGTTGCAGTCGGAAAAAACGCTCAATTTCCTTGATAGAATAATTACCAATATCTAAATCCAATTGATTGGGGTTCATATGATATCTATGGATTTATTTTATAAACACTCTGATCGCATAACATAGGTTTGGTTTTAGGAGAACTTACAAAAACTTTATGTTATCATATATATATTATGTCTATTGCCACATTAAAACGGAAATCACAAACACTTTATAATAATTTGAGCGTTGGCTCAAAAGACGGATTCTCCATCAATGGAATTCATAGAAACCAGGGTTATATTGGACAGACGAGCCTATCACGATCTCTTCCAAGAACTCCTATGAAGGGAGACACTCCGAAGGGACATGGTGGATGCTGTGGTACTTATTTACAAAAATCTATTATACAGAGTGGTGTAACTAGCCCCGAGAATGGTGGTTCTAATACGATTGATGCAGTGGGTGAGGAATATCGTACAAGAGTAAAGAGTTCGTCAATGAACACGAATGGGATGATCTTATCCAAATACCGTTGGGCAAGAAGAGGTCAACCTTTTACTACAGTAAAACCCGATAGTAACCATGGTAGCGATCAATCTCTTGAGATTTATACCAAAAACAAGGCCAAAAATACATTGAATAATGTTACGGTTTGTAATACAAATATTAGCACGGTTCCAGTTACTAAGGTTTACTCACCAGAGGATCTGTATTTTTTCACAAAACATACAAGGCATAATTTCAACCGTACTCTTCTTTGTAAAACGACCAAACCCGTAAGAACTTCAGTATCATATAGTGAATATTTATCACACCTTGATTCTGAATGCATTGAATATAATAAGACTTTCCCGAATAATAACAAGGGTTCACCCTTACCTGGGAATTAGGATTCAATGGGTAAAATTGAAAATTTATTTGTGTGTTTTTGATAACATAAATAAATTCTATATATTATAGACATGAATTCGTCTACCACGAATGAAGCATCTACAAAATCTATAGGCTATGAGGTAATATACGTAGACTCTTTGGATAAAAAAGAAAAACAGGCATACCTCATTGCAAAATCTCATCTAGGTGATTCATTCACACTTAAGAAAAGCTTGGGATTTTTGGAATGGATCAAAGACCGAAGGTCGGCAGAAGACCGAAGGTCGGCAGAAGACCGAAGGTCGGCAGAAGACCGAAGGTCGGCAGAAGACCGAAGGTCAACAGAAGACCGAAGGTCAACAGAAGAACAAAAACCTTGAGACGAAATCACCTTTTCAAAGTTGTTTTAAAATCACGATAACTAAAAACCTCCTTTTGTACATTGGTATTTTCAAAGAGACCATTCATCAAAGAGTCTTTATCGTTTTTAAAAAGATTGAGTCCGGGTATTTTCGTCGGAGGTATTTGTAGAATTTTGAAATTATTAAACTTACCCATATGGATAAACCGATTCGTGTTCTTTTCCACTTCTATTTTACGAGGTTTTTCTATATTTTTATTTTCGTTAGTAGTTGTTTTATTATAGTTTTTCAATTTAGCCAACGGTGCTTTGACAATCTCTTTCGTCGTCTTTTCATCAGCATCTTTTTCATCATTTATCAGAATCATTAGTGGTGTGGACCGACCTTCGGGTATAATGGTCTCATCCATGAAAAAATCTCGGCATTGAAACCTCTCTACATATTTCATAGACAACACATTCAACAAATCATAAGGTATCATAGAATCACTATAATAGGCAAAACCGAGTTTATATGCATCATAATACATGACTACGTTTCCACGAACTGTATTCATCATAAGCATTTTTGATCGCCATCTTCGTTCTACTTCATTATTGTTCTCCTTCATTTTCGCATGGAATTTCCGCTTGGAATAAAAGAGATCATCAATAGCCGAATTCTTGATACGATCATATTTTTCTAGAAATCGCGCTTTTTCATCCGTAAAATAATCGGAAATCTTCTCGTTTTCTGTCCTAATTTTGAGAGGAGGAAAAATGGAATAATAGGCTCGTAAATACCAGGTTTTGATTAGCCAGATGAACCATAAAAAATGGTATTTTAAATAGTCTAACATGATGATTTATCTATTATACCGTTTATGTTTCTATATTTGTTTTTCTTCATTCTCTCTACTATCGCATCCACTTATATTATTTTTTTACGCTCTTCAATGAGTGCTGCCACTTCCTTATCCAGAATGGGAACTTCAATACGATCATACGTCTGGGAATTCGGATGTAGACGCATCAGGAAAAGTCCCACGATTTTCTTCCCATATTTATGCTCTAGAATCGTCTTATAAATATTAAGCTGTAATGAATAATGCCAGAACTTGGTATCAGGAAGATGGGAGATACAGGGCGTAAGTGCCACTTTCCCGTAGCTATCTTCATATGGAATTTCCTCGCATCGCTTCCAGTCATAAATCAAGAGGGTTCCATCGGGGTTTTCAAATATCATATCAATAGATCCGGAAATTTTGATTTCTTCGTAGTAGACCATCCATTCCGTCCGGTAGGGTTTCAGATCCGGATAATCAGAGACGAATTGCTTGAAATACGCATATTCGGGGCTATCATTCGGGTTCTCTTGACCATTATAATAACATTCAATATCATAATGCATTTTCGTACCGGAACCCGACGCGGCCTTACCATTATCCGCCCATTGCTTCTTGATTTGTTTGGGTGTCATTCCATAGTATTTATTCGCCGGATTATTCAGTGTTCCGCGCTCCACCATTTTTTGGATCACGGCGTCGGCATCAAAATGGGAGAAATGCTGATGGACCCATGTTGTTACCGAGGTGTATCCCAGTTGTCCATGAACGGTATAAATATGGGGTCCTTCATCAAAGACAATGAATTCATCACGAGGATGGCGGTTTTTCTCAGCCAAATAGGTGGGTTTGAATGATTCGGTCATGATGATGATTATTATTTCTATAATGTAAAAACGGATAATAATAATAGGTTCAATTTTTAAGGTCTATCCGTGTTTTTTAATCTCTCATTCATCTATTCCAACTCCACTTTCACCAAATTCTTCACATTTGATTTGAGTGTTTTATGCAGAGAATTCCGAATCTTATGAAATCGGCCTTCGTCTGAAGTTCTCCCCGTTCCTAATATTTTCTGAAAATAGAGAACCTGGCGCTCTTTCATTTCATCATTCTTGGTAATTTCATCCCGCTTCTCATCACACCAACGCTTGAATTCTATGAGAAATCGGCGCTCAATACAGACGATCCATTTATCAAAATAGGCATTGGTTATTTTTTGCCATTTCGGTGTAACATCTGTTGGCTCAACAGTATCATAAATATAAAATCCACCGATGTTTGTAAAAGTACGAATCGGTATTTCTTCGGGCTTGAGAGAACCTGTTTCAAAACATTGCAAAACCCCGGCCATAATATCCTTTTCAAATACAGTTTGTAAAAGTCGCTCTATAGGAAAATGGGAAACAAAAGCAGTGAAGGTTTGTTTCGGTTGCCCACTGGACCCATCATTCAGCCAATCCAGAATATTCACCTTCTTTTTATCCTTCAAAACCAGGGTTTTCAATTCCAGGTTCTCTCTTTCCAATTTTTCAACTCGGATAGATAACTCTTTTATGAACCCAAACAATGATTTCATTGTCGGTTCCGGATCATCCACCGCATCCATTTCCAGCCTTGTTTGTTTAGCGGTTTTATGTGCAAATTCACAATAACCTACATGTTTATCATAGTTCACCTTGTATTTGTATTTACGTGAACAGAATGGACAGCATTTACCGGTTGTTTCCTCCATATTTTAATTTCTAGTGTATGCATATAGGGAATTTGATCCACCTTTGAAGTTCAATTTTCAAAAAGATGATGAAAATGGCGATGTTTTATAGACATTCTCGAGACCCTTTTCAAAAAGAGACGCCCAACTATCCGATTTTAAAAGTAGCAAATCGTTTTCAACCAGTTTTTCCTGAACCGAAGAATTTAGAATTATTAACCCAACAAAATCATTTTTCGTATAGCATGATTCATAGCTTACAGAAAAGCTCCGCATGCAGTTCGTGTAATGGGGCAAAATAAATATCCGGAATTAGTATAAAGATATAAATAGCATGAGTAGTTATTTTGATAATAAAGAATTATTCATGGAACCAACCACCACCCAATATGGAAGTCATATGGTAACGACCAATGTACATAAGTCCACCAAACATAAAATGATTAATATAGATACTCGGTTTAGAGAAGATTACACCAATCTAGACACGGTCAATTATAATGTCTTATTACCCGAAAGGATAACGGATATTCGGTCTATTCATGTAACGAATATTGAAATACCAATGTTTATAAATAACATCTCTGCAAGTCTCGGAAACAATTGTTTTTTGGTAACAAAGGCGGGGACAAATGTTAGGCGTGTTGTCTCCATAGCTGATGGTCAATATTCATTATCACAATTACAGGCGGCACTTACAAATATATTGGCGCCATTTACTGATATAGGATTATCGGTGTCAACCACGGGTAATAAATGTGTATTCACAAGCGCAAATAATTTGGCCATCAGTTTTATTGTAGATATTAGTGGAAATCCACAAAAGGCTGAAACCAAGTCCAATTTGGGCTGGCTACTCGGTTTTCGTAAGAGTTCATACTCGTTTAATAATAGGAGTTTGACTGCGGAAGGGATGATAGATTTGAATGGCCCACGTTACTTATATTTGGCGGTGGATGAATTTACCCGCGGAAATCAGTCCTCTTTTGTTTCACCACTACAAAAATCATTGATCAATAGAAATATTATTGCGAGAATAACTCCCGATACTACATTACATCCATATGGTACTATATTAACGGCAAACAAAATGATAGGTAATTTGACAAGTGATACGCGAAGTTACACTGGGAAGATTGATATGTTAAAACTCAACATCCAATTATTGGATGAGTATGGTCGTAATGTGAATTTGAATGGTATGGATTTTTCCTTTTGTTTAGATGTTATTCATGAGTAAAATTGAATTGTTTTGCTACTCTCTTTATTATTATAAACAACGTATAATAATAAAATGATTCGGCTATCACCTGAACAGCAATTTGCCTTAGAGCGTTTCAGAGAGGGGAAGAATTTGTTTGTAACCGGCCCAGGTGGGACGGGGAAAACCCAGCTAATCCGTGAATTCTTGGCGGATTCTCGGCGTAAAAAAATGAAGGTTCAAGTATGTTCGCTGACGGGTTGTTCGGCGGTTCTCTTGAATTGTGGCGCAAAGACCGTGCATTCTTGGAGTGGTATTAAACTCGCCAAGGGTGATAAAGAGAAGGTGATTCAGGGGGTCATGACGAACCGAAAGGCATTGAAACAATGGAAAACCACGAATGTTTTGATTGTGGATGAGGTAAGTATGATGTCTAGGAAAATCTTTGAAATTCTCAATACGATAGGGAAGAGGGTGAGGCATTCTCCGGCGCCTTTTGGGGGAATCCAGGTGATATTTACGGGGGATTTCTTTCAACTTCCACCGGTGGGTTCTTCGGGAGAACCAGAGACGGAGCAATTCTGTTTTGAATCCGCGGAATGGCTAGAGGTATTTCCTTTGGAGAACCATATTGAATTGGAGACGATTTTCCGTCAATCCGATCGGGATTTTATAGATATTCTGATGAAAGCACGAAAGGGGGAAATGGACGAAAAAAGCATCCAGGTTCTCCAAACCCGACTTCATACAAAATATGATCCTGCGAAAAACAATGGATGTGTTCCAACGAAGTTGTTCCCAATTCGGTCAAAAGTAGACCGGGTAAACCAGACGATGTTTGATAAAATAGACGCGGATGAATATCATTTGGAGGTTCTCAAAAAGACAAATTGTCGTTTAGATATGGATAGCGGAAAGGGTTTACCTGCCGATGTACTTTATGCTTGTGATCGGTTGACTGATAAGGAGCGGGAATATGAACTGGAATATATGTTGAATAATTGTCCATGTGCTCGTGTTTTGCTTCTAAAAAAAGGTTCGGCAGTGCTATGTACGGTGAATTTGGACATGGAACAGGGAATTTGTAATGGCTCCCAGGGAATTATCATGGATATTTTGGAAAAGGATGGACAGGTTCTCCCCATTGTCAAATTCTCCAATGGTATAATCAAAACCATTTCCCCTCATTTCTGGCAATCTGAGGAATATCCTTGTGTCATGATTGGGCAATATCCTCTCATTTTGGCATGGGCAATGACAATTCATAAGATGCAGGGAGTCACGCTGGATATGGGTGAGATGGATATTGGAAATTCCATCTTTGAATACGGACAGTCGTATGTGGCGCTCTCGCGAATTCGTTCTTTAGAGGGGGTCTATCTATCGGCATTTGAGCCGGAGAAAGTGAAGGCAAATCCGAAGGTGGTCGCATTTTATGAGACGATACCGAAGAGGGATTATTGTAAGCCCAAATCGCTAGAAAAAGAACCCATTAATTTCAGTGACTATGCTTACAATCCCGAGTCAACGACAAAAATCATTCGGTTTTGATACCTTTGAAAATATATTTTATCCAGATAATATAAAGAGATAACAGAAAAATGGTCGCAGGAAGTATTTTACCCGTGACAATTCATAATGGTAAACTCTATTTTTTATTTGGAAAAGAGAACAGCATGGAAGACTCAGCCAAGGGCTGGTCAGATTTCGGTGGAGGCGTAGAGGGAAATGAAACACCCTATAACACGGCAATGCGCGAAGGAGGAGAAGAACTCAGTGGGTTTTTAGGGGACGGTAAGATGATTCAACGTCATATCAGAAAAAATGGAGGAACAATGAATCATACAACCGGTTCCTACCATGTTCATATGTTTTATTTACCCTATGATGAGAACCTGGTGAAATATTATAACCAAAATCACGACTTTTTATGGAAACGAATGAACAAACGGGTTTTGAATGAATCCAAACTATTTGAAAAACAGGCAATTGGGTGGTTTTCGGTGGAGGATTGCCGCCGACGAAAATCGGAATTCCGAGGATTTTATCAAGAAATCTTGGAAGAAATCCTGGAAAAGAGAGAACCTTTGGAAAAATTCATTGAAAAGTGTCAGAACCGAGGTTTCCGGAAAACACGTAAGAGTAGACGATAAAGATATTTTAGAAAAACGAGAGAGAAATGGTTCGTAATCTCTATTCGTGGACGAATGAAATTCGTCCGTGAAAGAGATAGCAGCTAACCACGTTTTTAAGCTTCGCAAAAAAACACGGATAGACCGTAAAAATATAATAATATATTAAATGAAGAAGAATATCGGCATCATCATCATTCTATTATTCATCATTGTAATAGTAAATGCATATGATTACCGAACCGAACGATTTGAAACCAAGAAACCACATTATGATTGTATCATTTCCATCAATATCCATGAAAAGTTTGGTTTTTTACTGAAACAATTAAAAAACATCCAAGAAAATGTTCTCTGTAATTACGCGGTGATATTGAATTGTAATGATACAATGTTGGAAGAATGTAATAGTAGGAGGTCGGAGTTACCCAAGAATATATATATTCATGATAAACCATTGAATAAAAGCGTGAATCATGGTTCATTGACCCATGGTATTTATAATAATATGTGCTACGCAGTGGAACATTTGACGTTTGATTATTTCATCGTGGCTTCCTCCCGAAGTATGTTTACGAATGAACTCAATTTGGAAGGTTTGAAAAGATTAAAACCATATATTCCAGATAGAAGACCCTGGGATGAAAAAAAAGGAGAATGGGTTTGGAAGGAATTATCAAATTCATTACTTGGAAAATATTATTTGGAACGAAATCTAGTTCTATGTAATTCTGCACATGAAGGATCAGTATTTACTGAAAATGGATGCAAAAATATAATGGATTTCTTAAGTAATAATCCAGAGATTAAAGAAGATCTCTTTCAGTATCCAGCAAGAGTGGAAGAATTCGCACTACAGACGATATCCTTCAATAGCGGAGAACCAATTTACGATATTGGTAATGGATGTTGTAATGAGGGTCCTATTGGAAAAAATCATCCCAATAGCGATGATTTGAAATTTATGTACAAAGTAAAACGCGAAGAATTCAATAATCGTAGCATGGATAGTTTTATGACATGCTCAAGAAATTGAATTATTTAGGTATTGTTCCATTCGCCCATATATAAAAATATAATAATATATAAAATGAAACGAAATATTGGCATAATCATCGTCGTTCTATTATTAACCGTTATCATAATAAATGTATATAATTACAGAACCGAACTATTTGAAACCGAAAAACCACAATATGATTGTATCATTTCTATTAATATACACGAGAAATTCAACTTTTTACTGAAACAATTACAAAATATCCGAGAAAATGTATTTTGTAAATATGCCGTGATATTGAATTGCAATGATTTTATGTTTGAAGAATGTCTAAAAAGGCGATCAGAGTTGCCAGAGAATGTCTACGTTCATGATAAACCATTAAACAAAGCACATGGTTATGGATCACTAACCGAAGGAATATATAATAATATCTGTTATGCAATGGATCATTTCAATTTTGAGTATTTTATCGTCACGTCATCTAGAAATATGTTTACAAATGAAATGAAATTGGAGGATTTACGCAGATTAAAACCATATGAGGATAAAAGAACATGGGATGAAAAAGTGGGGGACTGGGTTTGGCCTGCATGCGCAAAAACAAAATTAGGAAAATACTACCAGGAAAAAGGTAAAAATCTCTATAGTACCGCTCATGAGGGTTTGGTATTAACCAAAAAAGGCTGTATTAAGATAATTGAATTTTTTGATAACAATCCTGAAATAAAGGAGGATACATTCAAAATAGAATTCATGATGGAAGAGTTGGCATTACAAACAATATCTATGAACAATGATGAGCCGATTTATTATATTGGAAACGGTACACAAATGGATCCAATTGGAAAAAATGATCCCAATTCCAATGAGTTAAAGTTTATGTATAAAGTCGTTCGTGAGGGTATTCGCACATGATAAAAAGACCTAATAGATTGATTTCAATAATTCCCATATATTTTGTTTGGTTTTTTCGCTTCGGTCAATGGAATGGAAGGTCCCGAAAATCAGGGATTTCGTTACATATTTCAAATATTGTATGTTCAATCCAATTCCGATACATTTTTGAATAAAGTATTCATGGATTTGAAGTATATAGTAATAATCAAGAGGTATCTCATTTAATATTAAATCATATCCGATTATGCTTTGATATAATTTTCCATAATCATAATAGCGATCACCACCGATAGTAAGAACTCCATCCACCTGACCTTTCATATCAATTAATCTATAAGTGTCATCATATGCCATGATGATATTGGAGAACCAGAAATCCCCATGTATAACAGGTACAATATCGGCATAATATGATTTATCAAGCTCATACATAATATCATTAAAAACGGGTTCGGCATCATCAAATGGATAGTCGGAGCGAATTACAAACCGGCGTCGTAACTTTTCAAAATAATTATTTCTTACATTTTCGTTGGATGGTAGATACCCTTGTTGAGTCGTGTGTAATTTCGCGAGAACATCAAACAAACCATCAATAATAGTAGGTGTCACCAACTTATGTTTATATAAATAAAATAGGGGGAGTCCTTTAATGTATTCCAAGGTAATCGTTATGCTATCCTCCCTAATATTTGATTCATTGGCTAATAATTTGGGAAAATAGGTGGTCAACTCTGGGGGGATGGATTGATAATAGAAGAGCTCTCCACGAACAAATTGGGCGGGACCCCTTTTGATAATGACATTATCAATAAAAGAGACCGAGTTATATTTATTGGTCTCTATTTTGTTGGGTAAAAAATCCTCGTTTTTGATGAAAAATCCAAAATGAGTGATATTATTGATATAAGGATTCATTGCCCGGTCATCAATATAAATATCTGCAATTGGTTTACCGAAAATGAGCTCGTCATAGGGGATATCAAATTGCTCCAACTTATTAATAGTAGTGACAGCAATATCTTTGATTACCTTACCAACATTATTATTATGGGTTGTCATTCGTCTTGCCGTATAGATGATTATTTCATGACCTTCACCCTTTAAAAAACGTAGTAAATCAATGTTTTTTTGGATAGGTTGAACGGAATTATAGTCATTTATAATTGTGGGATAAGTAACCAGCGTATTATCAAGATCAAAACAGATTCGGAGTTTGGGCTTGATAATATCTAGCGTATGATTTTCCAATTCCTTATAAGAGCCAATATGTTGGGTTCTATCAATATAAATGGGTTGGATGACTTGATCCCCCGTTTGTAGAATGGTTTTATAGAGTTGAGAAAAATAAAATTCATGATTGGTCTTATTATTACTATGAAGATATACCTTGGAGTATTTCAAAAACTGTAAAGAATTCATAAATCCATAAAGACCACAACAGAAATGGTGGGAAATTTTTTTCTTTTCCTCAATATTGAGAACGTTGGATCTATCTTCATTCATTTCAATAAAAGAATAGTTGGATTTTTCAGTTTCATCAACACCATAACCTATAAAACTGGTCTCATAATGATCATTGAGATTCCCCAAATGGTGTAGATTATCATTATCTATGAAAACAATATTTTCACTATCATCGTCCAATAAATTTTGAAATTGTTGAATACCCACATAAGCAGTTTCTACTGCGCCTCGTGTCAAATACTCTACACATGAAAAATGAATCGTTTTCGTCTTGAATTTATTAATAATGATTTCTTTGAAATGATATTGGTCTAAAAACACGTTGTAGATAATATAAATTTCATCGGAGGGTATATTGGCAATTGTATATTCTATCATATGTTTACCATAAATAAAATTCAGTGGTTTCGGTAAAGAATAATTATTATAACGGGAACCAATACCACCACATAGGAGAATATATTTCATTATATAAAAGATAAATATTACTTTTTATTACAAAAATCGGTAAAAATATTAGGTCTATCCGTTATTGTCTAGCCAAATGGCTAAACAATATAGGGTATAGCTGCTATCTCTTTCACAGACGAATTTCATTCGTCCACGAATAGAGATTAAATGTTAAATAAATATATATAACAATCATGTCTTGGAAACAATATGGTGGTGTAAGAAAACAGGATAAATTTAATAATATTTCTATCGGAACTTTGGTGGCAGATGAAATCCTCGTCCGACAAAAATATTCAGGTGTTTTGGATTTTCAGGCATCTATTACCGTGGCATCCGACGCCCGCGTAAAAGGCTATACTGTGTCTGAGAAAAGCATGTTTTCTCTTTTTGATATGAATGTTGGACAGAACTTATATTTAAACAACCGCATGTATTTTGGTCTAGGATACACAGATTATACAACAGTATCTACTGCAAAATTTGAATCACTTTTGGGTTATAATAGTGTTTATCCTTACCTGTATGGATCTAATGTGGGAATTGGTGTAAATATTGAAAATCCACTTTATGCGTTTGAAGTAAATGGCATCGCATCTACGCAAACGGATATATTTACTAGTAGTTCCCGTTCAACTACAAATCGTAGTATTATTGCTAAAAATGTCAATAATAGAGGTCTAGTAGTAACCGCACAAGATGCGATTTCTAAAATAGGGTTTTTTAGCGAAACCCAAGCTAGTAACCCATCTAATATAGAAAACGCGGCGATCAACTATAAAAACGGTGGCCTTTTCTCAATCGTTTCGCCTTATATCAATCTGATTCCTAAAAACAACACAAATATATTATCAAATTTACGCGTATCTAACCGTCATACGGAAACGACTATTTCAAATAATACGAATTTCTTGAACGAGACTGCAATTATTTATGATACATCCAATGGAGCTTTTTTATATCCCGTCTATGAGAATTCACTAATAAATACCGGAAACGCCACATCTTTTATAGCAAATGATGCTTCGTCTGTGACCTTTGTGAATTTCATAGCAACAAATAAGAAGGGTCTTTCTATTGGTGGTGGTGTTTTCCCAAATGATACAACACGTAGCTTCGGTTCTCTAGTATTATGTGATTCATCTGGTAACTATAAAACGAACCAGACGATTGTTGCTGGTAATAGTTTGGTGAAATATACGACGACTTTGGGAATAAATTCTTATGCACCCAAAGTTGATAATTATGTTCTGGATATAAACGGCCCTACCCATTTGGGAAGTTCCGAAATCATGAAGGTGGCGGGATATAATTTTGAAATAAAACAGGTATCATTCTCCAAAATAAATAAAAATTATGCGATTGCGGTGGGTTCACCGGCGTCAACCCTTTCGGATAATTTACCGGCAAAATATAGATTTCGTCAATATGCTGCATATACAGTAAATGCAGGAAAAACATGGAATTTAACCTATATTATTGGATCAGATACAGAGGATACAGATATGCAACGTGCGCCTACGAATTTCGTATGCTCGTTATATGATGCCAGCTTTGGAATAATCGGAACGGATAGTAACTATATTTATTATACGAAAAATGGAGGGAAATCATGGGTAGAGTTTTTCTTCTCCAATAGTCGTGAGATTGAAAACGCGCGTGATATTTATATTGGTCAAAATCCAACGGGCGGACTTCGTGTTTTTCTTGTTTATGTTTTGAACTCGGGAGACCAAGATATTGAATATTTTGATATTCCTGATTATACTATTCTTCCAAACGTTTCTACACAAACGAATTATTTTCGGGCAACCACTTATCCACTTCCTGCACCCAATGTTCAAAATATTTTATATAGTGACGGATACGGTAATTTCATTTATTTTGTAGGAAATGGTATTGAAAAGTACCGAGTTCCCGATGCAGTTTCTATGTATTCTATTGAAATGACTAATCAATATAATCAAGTAGCCGTTTATGATAATAGTTATGCAGTGGCTGTGGGTAATAATATTATTTCAGTAACAAGGAATGGAATCAACTGGACAGATTATATCCCAAGTTCTCAGGGTCTTGGATCTATTGTCCTGAATAGTATTTATATTTATGATAGTAATCGCGCAGTTGCTGTTGGAAATGCCGGTGTATTTATATACACAATAGATGGTGCGATTACATGGAAATTGGTACCAGATGCCGTATTAAACGAATCTGGGATTTCCACCCGAATAAATGGAGTGAATAACAAGTTATTGAGCGTTTATATGTATGATATAGAGTCCTTTTTGATTACAAATATGAAGGAACCCTATATATTCCGAGTAGTTGGAACCAGCATAACGAATACACCAGGTAAGACGAATATGTATTATTGTACCATACCCAATATTTTCAATCAGGTGAATAATGATTTATTAGATCTTTCTGGTAATATGAACATAGATGGTGATATAAAATTAAGCGGTGGCGGCCGTATCATTACTAGTGATAAAACATTTGATTTGTTGAATACGAATGTTACCACGCTTAATATGGGTAGTTCTGCAACAAATATCAATATTGGAAATACTGTGACTGGTGGTTTCACGAATATTCAAAATCAACTTTCGGTCGCCGGAAATACTACGTTTCAGAATGAGTTGAATGTGAATGGTAATTTACAGGCGGAAAATTGGCTAATTCGCGGGACATTGGACTTATCATTGAGTCGGCATTTTTTCCTTGTTGCTCAGGATGCGTCTATGCAAAGTAATTTGTATGTACAGGGCCTGACGATTATGCAGGATGGCTCTTTCAATAAAAGTATGTCGGTGGGTACAGACTCATCGTTTAATGGTAATGTTTATGTGGGTGGTAATTCCATTTTGAAGACCAATCTAGATGTTTTTGGTAATACAAAATTATATAATAATTTGAACGTCATTGGTGATCTTAGTGCAAATCGTAATGTAAATATTAGAGGTAATACACAGTTATATTCAAGGTTGGATGTTTCTGATAATGTAATTTTACGTAATGGTTTATCAGTCGCGTATGATACTTCAATGGGTGGTAATCTCACAGTATTTGGTAGTACTTTATTGAAAGGATCCTTTGTTCAACAGGGTTCTACTACTTTTACGGGTAGTCTGAGTATTTTAAGCCAAGCATCAATCGGGTCAACAATAGATGTTAGTGATAATGCACTTTTACGAAGCAATTTGAACGTTTTAGGGGATATAAGTTTGAATCGGAGATTATTTGTAGGCAATATAGCGGTTATTAATAAACCCCCGACTACTGCAAAATTAAATGCGATACTTGATGTAAGTGGATCCATTATGACAACAACATTAGGAATAGCTACACAGAATGTTAATACACAATACTCGCTTGATATTAGTGGTCACACAAATTCCACTGGATGTATTTTCCAGTTTTGAGAAGTGCGTTTGTTTTACTATTCTATGTGGAAAAGTATAATTCATATAAATAGATTTAACCAAAGTTCATTAATGGATACAGATGATATTCCTTTAAAAATTTTACTTATTATTAAGGTCTATCCGTGTTTTTTAAGCTTCGCAAAATCCAAATGGATTCCGCTTCGCTTAAAAAAATCAGGATTGCCCATATCCTTTTCTTCTTCCGTCCATTGGACATGGGGAAGAAGGTTGAATATCAATATTGATGTCTAATATTTTAAATAAAAATAATATTATAATATATATATATCGCGATGCCACCAGTACCTCCTGAAACATACAATGTCGGAAGCGGTGCTTCACAATGGTTTGACCAGTCCGCAAATTCAAATAAACTTCGCCAGTCATATTTGAAGGGTTTCCTTGATATAAGTGGTGGAGGTGTTGTTATTCGTACGGATAACTCTCTTAATTTTTTTGGTCCCCGTGATACCGTTGCTGCATTCGGTATTACTTCCAGGAATTTTCATGTACCAATCCCTGGTACAACCAGCTTCTCAGATCTAAGCATTAATAAGCTTTATTATATTAAAGATTTAAGCCAGAATGTACAGATTGCACTGAATGACCTATCTTACTCTCTATTTGACTATAAGACGATAGTTAATTCATATGTAACATACAAAAACAATACAACCATTGAACCCCATAAAAATATCATACCCGATGTTACGATTGATATTGGTTCTTCAGGTGTTCCTATTGGTAATTTATGGGTTACCAACGTAGCATCTGCTGTTAATTTTTTACAGGATGTTTCAGTAAATTCTCGCCTTTATGTCAGCTCGGATGCTTCGTTCGGTGGTAAATTATTGGTTACCAGTGATACGTCATTGAATGGTAATCTCACGGTTAGTAGTTCATCAATGTTCTTAGGTCAAACCACTATCAATGCAGATATTTCTGCAAATTCTCGTCTTTTCGTCGGTTCTGACGCATTATTCGGTGGTAAATTTGCCGTCGTGGGTGATGCATCATTGAACAGTAATTTGACTGTTGGTGGCGCCTCCGTCTTGGTTGGTCAAACCACCGTCTTGGCCGATATTTCTGCCAATTCTCGTCTTTTCGTCGGTTCTGACGCCTCATTCGGTGGTAAACTATTAGTAGGCAATGATGTTTCTATGAATGCGAATGTTGATATTTCGGGTATTCTTCGTGTTAGTCAACTAGTTATTGGTACAGGTGGAGCAAGTGATAATTCTGAACTGATCATTCCTCAGACACTAATTCTTTCTGAAGATATTAGTGCTAATAAACATGCTAGTATTGGAACTACTTTGAATGTTGGTGGAATCTCAACCCTCTCAGGTGACCTTATCGCTCTTGCAGATGTTTCTGCGAATTCTCGTCTTTATCTTAGATCGGATGCATCCTTCGGTGGTAAATTTGCCGTCGTGGGTGATGCATCATTGAATAGTAAATTGACGGTCGGTGGTACATCCGTCTTGGTCGGTCAAACCACCGTCCTGGCCGATATTTCCGCCAATGCTCGTCTTTTTGTAGGCTCAGATGCATCCTTCGGTGGTAAATTTGCCGTCATGGGTGATGCATCATTGAATAGTAAATTGACAGTCGGTGGAGCATCCGTATTGGTGGGTCAAACCACCGTCCTGGCCGATATTTCCGCCAATGCTCGTCTTTATCTTAGATCGGATGCCTCCTTCGGTGGTAAGTTTGCCGTCGTGGGTGATGCATCATTGAATAGTAAATTGACAGTCAGTGGTGAATCTGTATTGGTAGGCCAAACCACCATCATTGCAGATATTTCAGCTAATTCACGCCTTTTTGTAGGCTCGGATGCCTCTTTCGGTGGTAATTTTGCCGTCATAGGAGATACTTCATTGAATAGTAGTTTGACTGTTGGTGGTGCATCTGTATTGGTCGGTAAAACCACCATCTTGGCCGATATTTCTGCTAATTCACGCCTTTTTGTAGGCTCGGATGCCTCGTTCGGTGGTAAATTTGCCGTCGTAGGAGATACATCATTGAATAGTAGTTTGACTGTTGGTGGTGCATCTGTATTGGTCGGTAAAACCACCATCTTGGCCGATATTTCTGCTAATTCACGCCTATTCGTCGGCTCGGATGCCTCGTTCGGTGGAAAACTTACAGTTGTTGGCGATTCCTCCTTGAATAGTAAATTAACGGTCGGTGGTATATCGGTCTTGGTCGGCCAGACCAGCATCCTTTCCGATCTTTCTGTTAACTCACGCCTTTTCGTCGGATCTGATGCTTCATTTGGTGCAAAACTCTTCGTCAGTGGTGATTCTTCACTTAATGGAG
>Ga0214921_10001449_pt1 | contig 40506 bp, 57 predicted proteins | sample LL1505_MetaG_FD_177992 | JGI IMG/M metagenome (GOLD analysis project Ga0214921, IMG submission 177992) | Freshwater microbial communities from Lake Lanier, Atlanta, Georgia, United States - LL-1505 | ecosystem: Environmental > Aquatic > Freshwater > Lake | place: USA: Georgia | collected...
ATTGTATAATCCCTTATAGAAAGGATTATACTCAACATGAAAAATAAAATCATTGAACTCAAATCTAAACAACAACTTGATGCTTGGAATACCTATTCATATATCACTGAGCCATCACTTGAAATTAAATATGTTAAGAATTTAGAGGACACTCTATTCTTTCAAGGCAGTGGGGCTGCTCGTAGACGAATTGCCCCTTATAAAGTTCCTGATTTAAAAACCACCGACCTAGAAGTTAAACAAGTTGTTAATGACTACAATGCTAGTGTCATTGAACTTGAAAAAGCATTTAATGAATGGGATAAAAAAAGAGTTGATATGTTGGCTAAATTAAGAGAACTATCTACTATTCTACCTAAACCTTATGATGATATATCTGTCATCTATATTCCCACTAAAGATTAAGAATTTTCATCTGGGTCTATTTTAGGCATCCATTGTTCCACCTTATCATGTAAATGAACTTGATTTTCTTTCTTTGTCTTTATCACATTCTCATTTTGGAATATACTTAGCTTCTCTATTAATGCTGTCTGTATTTCAAATAGCTGATCTGATTTAAGTTGTAGATGTATTTGAGCATCCCTTAATCTAGCTATCAAGGAAGCACGATCTGCATTAGCTTGTTCTAGTTTTGTTTTAAGTTCCTCAATTTCTTCAGGGCTTCGTCCACTAGCTATTGTCAGCATAGATGATATTGACCCTGTTAAGACCCCTATCACTCCTATGAGTATATCTCTATTCTCATCTACGATTTTAAAGAAAGACAAGAATAGGATTAAGCCTACTACTATAATCATAAAGAAAACACTAAACCACCACCCCTTAGTTTTATCACTATTCATATCATTCATGGCTAAATTCTCCTTTATATACAATTCTTAATTATAAACTATCTACTCTTAAAATCGGTCTGTCTGTTTATTTAGTTGAATAAAAACGATTTTTCATGAATTGAATAAAATCAATAACTTAGGTTGTATCCACTCCGTAGTAGTACTCCACTTGAAAAAACATTATAGCAGTTAATGTAGTTTATTTATTCTCAACAAGAATACCTAAACTTAAGAGGATCTCTTCTCTCAACACAGGATCAAAAAAGAGATAAAACAATAGCATAAAGAGAATAGTAAAACTGATAATAAAAACCCACCCTACAAATTGAATGATATAATTGTAGAAAGCGACATCTTTCTCATTCATATTTAAAACATTTAAACCACCCATTCTAGTAGCTTTATCACTATCTTCAGGTATTCTTAAACTCTCTTTATCTAAACCCATAGCATAGACCCCTAGATATTGTTTTAAACCCTTAAATTTATAAGCACCTATAAAGCTATATCTAGCACTCTTAGGTGTTTGGTTATTAGCTCCTAAATTCTTAAATTCATCCATAGCATCTTTAGTTAATAGGACTTGACCTTTACCACATAAAGACATAGTTCTAGCACAGATGTTTTTACCGACACCTTCAAGTTCCATTCGTTTAGCCCCACCTTGAATATACTTGGCATCTTGATGAACGACTACAATACTAGACCAGTGAATACCAATACGACAGGGGAGTTTAGTTTTTTCAGGTACATTAAGTTGATAATATAGCCCGAAATTAACAGCATCTTGAATAGTTTCAAAGTATAAAAGAAAACCATCTGATCTATCTATTTCTTGACCATTAAATCTGAGAACTAAATCTCTGACCATTCTATCATGTACTTGAAAGATCATTGCTGCTTTGGCATCTCCCACCTTTAAAACAAAGGCAGTGCTACCTATAATATCAAGTAAAACAATAGCGAGTGTCTTTTCTTCTATTCTCATTTTTATTTATCGAGCTTTCTTACAATGTTAAGAATTTCATCTATTCTAGTATCGGTACTAGTCTTTTTTCTAAACTCTATAAATGATTCAATAATATAAACAGAGAGGAAGCTACTTATACTAGCTATAATCCATTGTATTTCTTTTAATGGATAAGGATCAGCTATAATCCAAATAGCAATATTGCCACCTAGCATAGATAAAAGACATGAAGTGGTTTTATTTATATCTAGTCTTAATTTATTAAGAAGAGTATCTGATATAATATAGCCTACAGAGCTACATATAGATACGATTTCATATAGGCTAAGTTGTTGCATTTTTATATATCACTCCCATATAATAGGGGAAGATATAAAAGATTTAGGTGGGGTACGCATTGTATAATATAATATGCTATTAAGAAATTCTTAAAAGGAGTATAGCTATGAATTTCAAAGATTATCAAGAACAAGCTAGTAAAACAGCATTGTATAAAAAAGAAACAGCTTTAGAATATACCATTTTAGGTTTAGTGAATGAAGCAGGTGAAGTCGCTGATGCCTATAAACAAATTCTTAAACAAGGACAAGATTCACAAACAGCTTTAAACCTCGCTAAAGAAAGTGGTGATTGTTTATGGTATTTGTCACAAGTAGTAAGAGAACTAGGTCTTGAAATTGATCTTGAATTATCAGAATTAACAGATAAGTATGCAGACCGTGTAAATGATGAAACATCACTACAAATTGCTATTTTGAGTCTTGTGTTTGAAGCAGGTGAAGTTGCAGGGATTTATAAGAAAGTCCTAAGAGGAGATAAGAGTTTAGATGATAGCAATAAGGCTAAAATTCTTAATCGTTGTAATGATGTTCTATGGTCTTTATATCTCATTGTAAAATGGGTGGGATATGATCTAAACACTATTGCTGAAATGAATATCGCTAAGTTGAATGATCGTTTAAACAGAGGTGTGATTAAAGGCGATGGAGATAATAGATGAGTTTATTTCATGCAGATGTAGCCCTTTATGCTTTGTATTTAGTGTTTGCATTCCCTAAAATTAAAGCAGATTTAAACACTGATTTAGTAGGCAATAAAGAAGAGGTAGCTATTAAGATTATTTTTATGGCAGCCTTTGCTTTCTTTATTTTTGTAGTAGTGTTAACACTATCACAATCATTTCCCTTAGTGATGTTTTTCTTTTTACTATTCAATTTGTTTAATATTAGAAATAGAAAATGACCTTGTTTGAACTAAACACAATTTTGTATTTGATGTATTTAATACAGAGTGTAAATCTAAGAATGGTCTTAGAGGATATAAATGAGTTTGAAATAGAGTTTAGGGTGGTTTTATATATAGTTTTTTCGGTATTGAGTTTTAGTGCTTTTTGGGTGGTGTTATGGCTGTGTTTTCATTTTAGTTTTATTATGTTTATAATTCTTAATCTTTTGTTATTGCTAAAAATCTAGTTTGTTTATTATTTATATGTATGTATAGGGTAGATACTTATACATAAATTCTTAAAGGGAGTTTAATATGTCATTACTAGCTAAAAAGATTGCAAGTAAATTTATTGCTAAAAAGGCTGCTAAAGATGAAGTCAGCTGGAAAGACAAAGCTATTCTAGTTCTTTGTCAACAACTAGGTTGTACAACAGATCATCTTATGAAAGATAGTCAAGGTCGTTGTTATAAAGATGGTAAATATTTAAATTCTATCGTTGTCACAATGGCTCAAGGACAAGCTCAAAATGGGGAATCTCAATGGCTTGTCTTTGAAACATTTGATGATGCAGAAGTATCAGCACTTGAATTTATTGAAAGTAAAATTCAAGAAGACCCCTCTCAATTTGATATGAATTGGTTAAGTCAATATTTCAGTGTAGCTTCAAGTGATATTAAGAGAATTTCACAAGAAGATGCTATGGAAATTATCAAAGAACTTAGTCCTGAAGAAATGATTGCTGAATTATCAGCTACCTATGCTGAAGAAGATACTGAAATTCAAGAATTTATTGAAGCCTTTCAAGATACTCAAAATGAACTTCAAGAATTGTCAATGACATCAGATGATGAAGTAGCAATTAAAGAAATTGAATTAGCATTTGCCACCTTGAAAAAAGAAGCAAGAGAATTACTCGTAGGCAATATTGCAAGTAAGATTGCACAAGAGCTTACAGAAAGTCCTGCAACATATTGGGAAAATTTAACAGGTAGTTTAGATGATTTACCAAGCTGGATTGAAATTGATACTAAATCAGCAGCTCAAAATGCTATCTTGTCTGATGGGGTAGCTGAGTTTCTAGATTCACATGACGGTGAAGAAATTTATTTAAGAGGGACAACAGCAGTAGCTTTTGGTCAAGCAACAGAGATTTAATTCATTTATATTTATCTCCCTTTATATAAATTCCTAAATGGGAGAATTACTATGTGGTGGGTATATGCCATTCAATCCATAAAAAAAAGAACTTGTTCCCGTACAGGTAAACCTTTACCTGGTATTATTTATGTAGGTTGTACTAAAGACCTATATCGTAGGTTAAGACAGCATAACGGAGAGATTGTCGGTGGGGCTCGTTTTACCACTGAGCATAGACCCTGGATGCCAAGAGCAGCATACGGGCCTTATAACGATAGATCAACAGCACAACAAGCTGAGGAGTTCTTAAAGAAAAGAAAAGGCGAAGAACGGGTCTATTGGTGTAAAGAAGATTCTCCTTTATGTAGGGGAGAGGGTATAAAACATGAGTGGGTAAAATTAGGTGGGAGAAAAATACAATAGTCTTTAAATGATCTTCTCTTTAATGAAAAACTTATAAAAAGGAGTACATCCATGAGTGAAGTAAAAACCGATGTAGATAGCCCTAGTGGGTTTTTAAGAAACAAAATTCTTAATCCATACAAGGGAGCTTTCTATCGTGAATATGGCAAGAAATTCAGCCGTAATAAAAAGTCATATGGTCTTTTAAGATTATATCAAATTCTTATTGCTTTAGATGACTATCTTCTTGACAGAGTAGAAAGAGCTTTGAGAGGTGAAAAAATCATTTTCAATCTCGCTCCTGACTACATTACTTCTATGAAGTATTTTGGTCTTGTCTATGAAGAATACAACTGGGGAGTAGAATACAATAAAATTCTTGGTATTCATGAAGGTGTTTTACCTTTGATTAAAAGAATTGATGCTCATGTTAAAGCAAAACTCAGTGCTTTCTTCAATGCAAATGAAGTAGGTAGTTCAACATCTGCTTCTATCTCTGAAGTAAATGAGATTTGGGAAGATTTAGTTAAACAAGCTTTTTACAAAGAAGTTGTTGCTCAAGTCGGTGAATTAATTCGATTGATTTGCAATCAAGTAAATATTCCTATTACTACAGATGAAAAGTTCAACAAAGTCACTCGTATTTATTTCTTGCAATTCTCTTATGTCGGTAAACTCCGTCAATCAGTAGAAGAAGCAAGTGAAGATTTAGCCGAACAAATTGAATTTAACAAGAAACTTGCTCAAGTTAAAGAAGCTCAAGTAAGAAAACAATTTGTATCGGATGGTCTATCTGTAAGTCGTTTAAGATTTGGACCCTATATGCTTATGGTAGGTAGTGATCCTAGTGAAAAAGAAACTATCATTACACCTGAGGGCGAAACTAAAGTTCAAAACAAGATGAAGAAAATCTACTGCGATCAATTTGCTGATAAAGGGCATTTTGAAAGCATGGATGAACTTAAAGCCTATGCTACCGAATATAACACTAAATACAATGCTTTAAGATCACTTGTCCATAATCCTAAGATTGTTCCAGCTACTGTTGAAATTGAAACAATAGATGAAATTACAGGACAAAAGAAAATTGAAAAGAAGTATCAAACATCATTCAAAGATGCTAATGGTCGTATTCTCGGTAAATTCTTAAACACTGAAATTCAATATACCCAAATTCAAGCTAAAGAGGGTGTTCGTGGTCAAGGGATTAAAACAGATAAGATTATTCATCAAGTCAGTAGATTAGATGAAGAAGCTATGTCCCATGTCTATGGCGAAGTTAAAGTTCGTGAAATTAGTGATGTTGATCGTGATAGTAAATTCACTCGTTATTCTCTTGTTAGAAATGTTGAAACTCAAATGATCAAAGATAGTGTTGGTCGTGAAAGAATTATCATTACAACAGGTAAATATCGTGGATACTTCCTTGAAGATATTGTTAATGTTGAAGGTCGTATGGTGGAAGGTAGTTCATATACATTCAACCTTAAAGGTCGTATGAATAAATATGAAACTATGGTTAATGGTCAATTAAAAGTTGAAAATATAGAAGAGCCTTACATTACAGTGTCAAGAGATGCTGAATGTGTGAAAGCTGAAAAGAAAGAAGATCTTGAAGGTCAATTAAACTATTGTAGATTTTATCTAGGTATCCCATATATCGCAGGTAAAACAAATATGTTTAAGGCAGAAAGAGAAGCTATGCTTGTCTTATCTAAGAAGATGTCAGATGTTCAAATGATACCTGAAACCAATCGTCAATTCTGGACTTTTGGTGTTTCTTCTTATGAAGCAGTAAGAACAACTCTAGGTTCTTGTGCATTATCTCATAGTGCTAAACATTTACTAGAATTGTACTATAAAGACTTGTTGAAGAAAGAATATGCTTTAGATGCTTCTAATGTTAAACTTTACTCAGCTGATAGAATTGGTGGTTTTAAAGCTAAACTAGCAAACAATGCTGATTTTAAACTTAACAATAAACAAATGGAAGCTCTTGCATGGCTCGATGCAAATAAATTTGCAGGGTTAATGGCACTCGATACAGGTGTAGGTAAAACTTTATTGGCAACAGCTGCTATTATGTTAGCTAAGAAGAAAGAAAAAGAAGAAGGCGATACAAAGCCTAGAAGATTCTTATTCGTTCAACCTAAAGCTCTTGTAGGTAATCTTGTTAATAAATCAGTTAAAGTTTTCTGTGAAAATCCTCAAGAAGTTGCTCAAAGAATAGATGAAATTTCTTATGATGAATTTATGGATGTCTGGTACAAAGGTAAGAAAGCCGAAAATTCATCATGGACACCAGCTAAAGGTAATGCTCAAGTTACTTCTGAATATGGCATTAATAAATACTATGCTATTTTCTTTGATGAAATTAACTATGCTACTAGAGGGGATAAAGCAAGAGCAGTATCTGGTCTACAACATCCTAGAAAAGTACTACTTACAGGTAGTGCTATTGAAAGAGACCCAACTGATCTTTTCAAGTTTGTTGCTTTAACTAAGGGTATTGATATTACAGATAAAGCAGAACAAAACAAGTTCATTCGTAAGTATGCTAATGTAGTAGGTGGTCGCTTTATTGGGGTTAAACCTGAAGTTAAAAATGAATTTGATACTTGGGTAAGAACTAATGCTTACTTTGCCGATAAGCAAGAAGTTGAATATGAAAAAGTAGGTCAACCTAAATTGTTGAAGCCTGTTTCTTCTTCTCATACTGTTGTTATGCCTGAAGAATTACAAAGTCTTTATGACTATAAAGCTAAAGCAGTAAAAGAAACTATCAAACAAATGTTAAGTGTTTATTCTCAATCCTCATTGGAAAGAGGAACGATTAAAGATGAAAATAAGAAACTCTTGAGAGATTTAGCTCAAGGGTCTTTAGCTAAAGAAATTAAATTCTTACATGATTTAAGTTCAAATCCTAAAAAAGCTATTGGTCGTGTTTCTGATGCTGATTTGAAAAAACTCAAGATCACTAAAGCAGCTCTTCTTACAGTAGGTAATCCTAAACTTAAATCCTCTGTTGAACTTGCTAAACAACAAGATAAAAAAGGCGCTAAAGTTCTTTACTTCACCGATGATAATCAACTCGCTGTTGAAAATGCTATTGAAGTTTCTTCTTCTATGTCAGGTCTTCATGTTGTTTGTTTACTCAATAGAATTGAAATTTATGAAAGTGGTAAACTTCTTAAGATTTTCACATCCAAAGTTCAAACTTTAACTCCTGAAGAAGCTAAAGCTATCTTTAGTATAAAGAATGCTGCTAAAGTCAAAGAAGAAAAAACTAAAACACCTGAAGAATTAGAAGAAGAAACTAAATGGGCTCAAGTTGTTCTTAAAGATGTTGTTCAAGCTAATATCTTCTTCTTCAAGACCATGACTTGTACTGCTCCTTTTGCTCGTGGTTTCAACTTCCAAGAATTTACTGCTGTTATTCACTTAGATCGTAATGGCTGGTCTTCTGAAGAAATGAAACAAAGAACTGCTCGTTCTTATCGTCAAGGTCAATCTCAACAAGTTGAAGAACTTTTCATTGATATGGTCTATTCCAATGACACTAAAGAACCTGTTGAAGTTGCTACCAATCTCATTATGAGTGGTAAAGAAAATGAATTGTCTGACGGATGGAAGAAACTCATTTTCTTGAAATCAGGTTTAAGACCTGCTATTCAAGCCTATCGTGAAGACCCTGTTAATTTATCCACCTACCTTCAAGGTTTAATTCTTAAAGAAAAAGGTGAAACAGGGGCTACTATTGATGAACTCAAGGGCTTAGTTCAAGGTAAAGATCAAGAATTTTTCAATTCTATCATTAAAGATGCTATGAACTTGAAACTCCTTGAATCATATCAATCAGTTCAAAGAGATACCTCTAAGAGTATCGGTACTAGTGCAAGATTGTTAATGAGAGCTGTTAATCCTACTGAGCAAGAAGTTCAAAATATTCAAAATGCTCAAGCAGGTGCAGATAAAGCTCCTCTCTACTATGACACACCATTAAATGATAAACGATTTGATAAAGTCAATCTCAAGGGTATCTCTACTCCTTTAAATAGTGCAGATGTTCTTGATATGTCAGGTGTCGGTGAAATTCTTAATGTTTCTAATAAACATTCAAGTAAAGCTGTTAAACTACCTACCGTTACTTCTTCAGGTAATGAAATTGTTGTTTCTCAAGTAAGTAATGACACTCTAGTTCAAAAACTCAAAGTTAAAATTAAACATGATGGTGCTAAACCCACTAGTGTTGAAATTGATACTATTGAATTTAAGAATTGTGCACCACCTGATATGTTTGCTTCTACTATCTTGTCTATGATCAAGAGTGCTGTTCTCAGTGGAGCTAAATCTATCTCTGTTAATGCTAAACCTAATGAAGTATCTGCATATGTTAAATTAGGTTTCGATGCCAATATTCCTAAATCTCTAGTCCTAGCTTTAAATACACCTGCTATCAAGAACGGGCCTCTCGGTAAAGAAATTGATGAAATTTTCTCTAAATTAACTGAAGAAGCTGATGGTAATAAGGCTGATGTTTTGAACTTAGGTTTATCTAGCTTGTTTAAAAAAATGAGTACAGGTAAAGTTAAAGGTAGTGATGTATGGAAACTCGCCCCTACTGCTCTTACTTTAACTCTTGAACTTAACAATGATACCAATACCGAACCTCTTATGCTTTATTTCAAGACTAAAGCTAAACAAGCTGGTATCAATTCAAGCGACTTCTTTACCAAGAATGATATTGCCCCATTCTCAACTTTAAATGCTAAGTGCTGGATGGGTTTCTTATCAGGTGGTTTTGATGACCATGTTGATATGCCTAAAGATGTTGTTGTTAAGAAGTATCTTAATGATCTTAAAAAAGTGATTATCAGTAATCCTACAGAAGCTCCTACTATTATTAGAATGGTCGGTATGTCTGCTCCTGCTCTTTCTAAACAACTTCAAACTATTCTCTCTCGTCTAAACTCTTCACCTGATTTACAATCTAAAGTTAAATTCGTTGAAGAAACAATGGACAAGAAAGCTAGTTTAAATAAGAAAGCTAGTGTGTTTGATGACCTCGATAATGACCCTGTTCTTAATGATGTATGGGATACTCTTATCGAAGTAGATCAAGCTAAATTCTTAGAAGCTGATGTTGCTGTAGGTCTAGGTGACTTCCTCTCAGCTGATATCCTCAAACCTTAAATTCTTAATCCACCTACTAGTGGAACGGAGTTCTTTTAAATGCAACCACAAACTATTGAAGAATGGGTACTTTACATTACCCAAATCCCTGAAGCTGAATTGATCACTCAAGCTCGTGCTGCAGGTAGTCAAAAATTCATCGAAGACCTCAAAGAGGAGGGTTACTCTATGGAAGATATTACTAAAATCCATAAAGCCTTTGCTTTGAGCTTTAAAAAAGCAGGTCGTAGAATCCCCCTAGAACTTGAAGATTGCTCAGTCAATTATTTTGCCTTAGCAAATCCTCTCTTCTAAGTATCAATATCTCACTCATGTAGTGATATTGTCCTAAATTCTTAATTATCCTATCTATATCATCAAATTTATTTATTACACTACATATAAACCCATACCTTATATAATCATCTTCATTAAACTTATCTAAATCCCACCTTATATCAATAAACCCTCTTAAATTCTTAATGTCATTAAAGGGGTCTTTTATATCTCTTCCCTTATATTCACACCATAACTTATAATCATGTAGCTCTATACCTTCACCTATAAAATTAAGATAATCTGCCCTTTCTCTTCTTATTGTATCATAATAGTCTTTAAGAATTTGAGCAGAGGGGGGTTTCATACTTTCAATGGTTCGCCATTATCATCAAACATTCTCTCAATGTCATATTTACCATCATCACCTACCTTAACACTCCACAAGTCTTTTGTAGATTTATGTACAAGTTCCCCTTCTAAATTTGTACCTGCTACTACATAAAAACCCTCTAAGCTACTTACTCGCTTACTTGCTAAACGAACATTAGTTAAAGGGGCTTGTGTGATTTTATTTGTCCCATCCCATTTAACAAACACATAACCATCCATAGCTGTCTTACGACCACTCATTGTATTTACAGCTGTCACAGTTCCCTTAGTTCCTTGTGTAGGTAAATTACCAGGGATAACTAAACCATTATTATGGTAGGCATATACTCTTGCACCATCAATCATAGATGATGTTTTAGCTTGTTTAACTTGAACAAGTTCTCTTAGTTGTGTTGTTTCTTCTAAGACTGAATCAAGACTAGCTGTTTTATTATTATTTACAAAGCTGATCATTTTGAATTACTCCATTGTGTATTTAAATTCTTAAACAATGAGAGTTTTATAGATAAATAAAAAACCCCCAAGTATTTTCATACAAGGGGGTTTCAAACAACAACAACCTGTAAACCACCTAAGTGGTACAACAAGGTTTAAATATCGTCAAGCACACTATTCAACACATCATCAACATTGCTAAATGAAGATGCTGTATTTGCCATACCTGACACAGGACTGCCACCATTCTTACCAGCGAGTTTCTCACGAATTTGATCTACTGTCAAATCTTGAGCAATATCATCTTGTAAACGATTGAACAAATCTCTAGCAACACTGATAAGGTCATTATAGATTTGTGGGGTCTTTTCTTTTACACTGAGCAAAAGATTTTCACGAGCAGGAGAGAATGACATCTTGTGGAATGTAGGATCAGTTACATCTGCAAGAACATCATGCTTGGTCAATGGAAATTCGCTGTTGGTGGTATCAAGTTGCTTATACTTATCGAGAGATAAAGTCCAAGTTTTTACTTCATATTCACCACGAGCAAGACGAGTTGGGTCAACTTTACCTGTGGTCATATCTACTGGCCAGAGAACAACAACTGTTGCGATAGCTACCTTTGAAGGTTCAGTAGCAAACTTTTGAAACTCAGGACCGTTATCTAAGAAATAACCGACATCCTTGTTATACAATCTACGACCACCCTTAAACAAAGGAGCTTGTGCATTGAAATCAGGTGTGCCATTTTCGATACCAGGGAGAGCAACAAAGCTGATGCGATACTTGCCTTTTTGTGGTTTCCAACGAGCTTTGCCAGAAGAGAGGATTGGTGATGAACCACCGAGAGTAAAAGTAGAAATACTCATTTGAGTATGCTCCTATTTTTGAAAGTTTAGAACTATGTCTTGTGCTAAGGTTTTTAAGAATTTACATTCATTTCAACATTGCACTATCGACATTTATATCTTATATGATCACCTATAAAATAGTTTAAAATTTTTAATATTTTTTTTAAACAATAAAATTTATAGCTCTTATTGCATTATGTATTACAGGGTACACCATATTCTCAAATACTACTAAAGTGCCGAGAATATCGTGGTCTGTGGGAATTAACATATCTCCCATTCTCTTAACATTCTCTACACCTAGTTCTTTCATATTTAATTTAGCTTGATTTTCATCACTATATTCTATCTCCCATTGATCTTCACCTGCCTTATTTTTTATAGCTTCTATACATAATTTAGAAACTTCATCTAAAGACAGCTTCAACCCCCATGTCATTACTCGACCTTGAGAATTAGGTTTATCTACCCATTTAAGCTGATTCATTTTAGAATAACCTACTAATATAGGAGTGCAATGTGGTGGAACAGGCACTTCTAAAAATAATGGAGCTTTCTTGTTTTCTACTTTAATCACTTCAAATGGGATGTTATTCATCTTCATTCTCATCTTTCATTTCATCTGTTGTTTCTAGTTCTTCTACCCCACCTAAAACCCATAATAGTGCTGCTATGTCAGGGTATATTCTTGCAATCTCTCCCATATTCCCACTAGCCAATAAATCATCTACTTCTTTTTCAACATCTTCTTTTGTTTTATGTGGCTTAAAGAATGGACAATGTGGAGGGACAGCATTATCACATATCATGCCTTCCCATTCTTTAGGTTTCTCTGCATCTAATAAACAGACATAGAATAAATCATCACCACTTGCCCCTTTAACTAATCCTGAATGCTTACAATTACATGGCTTACGAGATAAGCCATTTCGTATCGCTTTTTGAACGATACGATACTTCACTTGTTTTAGCTTATGTCTTATTGAGCCTTCTGTTTTCATTGTTTTACCTTATAGGAAAATTCTTAATGTCATTATACAATATTCTTTTTATGTATTTGCATATATATAAATACAAACTTTCATTTAGGAGTTATACCATGTTTAAATCAAGACGATCTACATATATGCCCAACATTTTTCTAGTTCAACTTCAACAAGTTCAAGCTAAAGTTGAAGAAGCTAAAGCTATTCTCGAAGAAGCTAATCAAATGGCTTTCAATTTACCTACTTTCTCTCCTATGAAAGAAAGAGTTAAAATGGCTATTGGTAACACTATCGGTAATAACATCGGTGAGGTCGAAGATACCATAGTAATGATTGAAAAAGTTGCTCATAATGTTGATAAGTTTAAATAAAATAGCTTCTCTTGAATATAGAATAGCTAGATTAGAATATCTATTAGCTAATGAAAAGAAATTTAAAAAACCTAGAAAATGGGATAAGAAACACTGCTTATCTAAAAATTGTGATGAAATGGGATTTAGTGAAAAAGCTAGTTGCCGACCATATAAGAATTGCTACTAGTATTTATAAAATGAAATAAGTTCTCTTTAGGACATTGAGAATACATTAAAGAAATTGCGATTGTTTCTAAAGTGAAAAAATCAGATTTAAAAATCTCTTCAATTTGTTTTTTCTTTTCTATGACTGTGTTCGCATAGGAACGACTTTCTTTATTACATCTGTTCCCACTGTTATAATGACATAAATGCTCATCTTCTAAACCCCAAGTGTTTTCTATCATTCTAATATGGTCAACAGCCACCATACCTGCAATTAAATGATCTGCAAACTCATGACATTTATATTCTGTATATTTAGGTATAGCTTGAAAAAGTCCACAAGCCCCTTTAGGACTTACTATCACCTCACCTCGTTCTTTAGTATAAGTAAACCTACTTTCAACATAGGCAACAGCTATTAATGTTTGAACAAGTTCCATATCATACCATGTGGGATACTGGGCACTATATGTGATACTTCCAGCTATGGGTTTAATCTTGCATATAGATTGTTTTGTCAATAACTTTTCTAAGGGTATTTCTTCACTTAAGAGAAGAAGCATAGCCCAAATGACTTTGTAAATCATTTTCTTTCATTCCTTTGTTAGCAGGGATAGTTCTTTTTATAGTATTGAGTTTATATTTAGGTATATTATTATATATACATATATCATAGGAGTAAGATATGATCTTCCGTAGGCAATCTATTTTTGTTCAAGAACAACCCCAACAAGAAAAAAGAGCAAGTGTTTTAGCTAAACCTCAACAACAATTACCTCAACCTCAACCTAGCTATTATGATATGATGGAAGAATTTCTATTACAAACAATCCGTAGTAGTTCAATGGCTTTACTTGAACTACATAGAAAAAGAGGGATAGTAGAACAGCCACAACAACCTAAATATCTTCCTCCTCCTGTAATGACAATCCCACCTGCTCCTAAACCTGTCCCTCCTAGACCTATTACTATAGCCCCTAAATCTATACAACCACCACCTAAACCTTCTATCCCTGCTAAACTCTCTTTAGATAATTATAAAGTAGAAAGCATAGCGAATAAAATTCTTAATGAAGTAGAAGATATTTTAGAAGAAGATAGTGATTTAACTTCTATCCTAGCTCAATCTCTTACATGGAATACTTTAAGAGATAAAATCAATGCTGAGTCTTTAAAGGCACTTGTTAAGAACATTAAATTAAAAATTGAAGAAATGTTTGAAGAAGAGGAAGAAGAAAATCTTGTAGAAACAATTCTTAATGATGTCTTGGCTATTTTCAAAAATACTAAACAACAAGCTAATGTTAATCCTCAAATGTTTGTTCAACTTTTAGATAAAACAGCTAAGTGGAGTAAACTAGCTTCACCTCAAAAGAAAGAAATTCTTAAACCTTTATATAGTCAGTTCAATTCTCGTAAAGCTGATTTTATGAGAGATGTTTACCCTGTTGCTAAACCATCTGGGTCTATGTCTACAGGTTCACCTACAAATAAAAATGATGGTAGTGATAAAGGTAGAGGGGTTCAAGAATTAGGTGAACCTAGTCAATATTCTCCTGTTCATAGTTATGGGGTAAGTAATTTAGATAAGTCAGATGCCTATGGTCGTACTCCTGCTAATAATATGAACAATATCAGAGAAGTTCAAAATGCTCCAGGTAGTTCAAGAGTTATCCCTCAAAATAGTGGTTTTGTAAATAATGCTTCCTCTGAGAAATCTAGTCGTGTTTCTCAACTAAGAGAAGCAATTCTTAATGATGAAATAGATGATGATATGGATGATCTCTATCTCAGTGAAGAAGATGATGATGAAGGTGGGAATGAAGAATAATGATTTATGCTCTATATAATTCATCTAATAGCATACATGACAATTTACAAGATGTAAGAATAACCTCTCATGGGAATTTAAAATATAGTGTAAGAAACCAAGTCTTTATTAAGAATTATATAGATATTTATAAAGACACTAGCCATAGACGAACCATAGGTCTATTCTGTGCAAGAACTCTAATAGCTAGTAAATGGGATATTAGCTCTAATGTCTATTTATCACCCAAGTGATAAATCCCATGCTTTTCTGATTGATAACATTAAATTATCACAAATGTTATAGATGTCGGCAGATATGCTATTGTTATTGAGATCACAAAAGACAACAACAAGATTATATACTTTTGTTTCTTTAAACACTCTAAATTTATCTAAGCAGATAAAAATATCTTTGTTTGCATTATAATAAGACACTCTAAGGTTTAACTCGGTATCACAAGTAAAGTCTATCTTTACTTTAGTTATATCATTACCCATATAGAAACCATCTGCATTTTCTATAAAATGAAATTCACTTAATAAGGATTTAATCAATGAACTTAAACTGCCCATCTCAAAATTCCATTGGATGTCTTTTTTTAGTTTTCTTTTACCCTTTATTATTTTTGTATAGGTCATAATAAATCTCTTGTAGTCTTAGTGGAGATAGTCCATGCTTCACGAACATCATCAAAAATACGATTAAGAATTTCATCAAGTTCCATATCTAAATTTTCTGTTTTATAGTCATATCTATGGAATGTATAAACATCACCACCATCTTTGTAATTATGTACTACAAGAAAAGAACAAAATTCAGGAGTATAGTTTAAATTCTTATCACCGTATTTAAGAGTAATACGATAATCAAGATTGAGAGAAAAACATTCAAGTTCTACAAATGCTTTATCTTTACCCATGCGAAAAGTTTTTAAACTCTCATTAGAGTTCGCATACAAGCTAAATCCTGATTCTATTAAGATTTCTTCAAACATAGAAGCAAATTTATCTATATCCCCATCCCAATAAATATCTGACTTGACTACTCTTTTACCTATAGAATTGATTTTAGTATATTTCATTTTATTTGCCTTTAAGATGTTGTCTTATTGTATACACCGTACATTCATAAATCTCAGCTAGTTGCTTAGATGTGATCTTCCCTTGTTTGTATTCTTCTATATGTTGAGAAGTTAAATGAACTCTCTTGATTTTAGAGAAGCCATATCTTTTCATGTAAATGTTCACTGTAGCAACACTACAATTTAATTCTTGTGCTATTTCTCTTGTAAGTCTATGTTTGTTTTCTTCACAAAACTCTTTTGATATAGAAACAATCTTCTTTCTACTTATCCCTGCTTGTTTAGCTTTTCTTAAAATAGAAATAGGATGAACTCCATATTTTAAAGCCACCTCTTTATAACTGAGAGTTTCTAATTCTTTAGCTACCACCTCAGGTAGTAATTTTACTCTTGGACCAGCTTTTCTAGCTATCTCATAATTCTTAAATAAATAATTCACTCTTGAAACTTTAAGATTAAAATGTTGAGCTATTTCTTCCACTGATTTATCTTTGTAAAGTTCAATTAAAACATCTTTAGGTATTGTTAAAAGATTTTTTGTCTTTCCCTTGCCTTTAGGTTTTACAGTTATCCCATAAGAAGATAGCCAATTATATATTGTTTGCCTAGATACTCCATACATATCAGCAATAGTATTGCCTGAATTATTAGCATAAAGTTCTTCTAGTTTTTCTTTTGAGATAGGATATTTTACTTCTTTCTCAAAAGAAAGCCCATATTGTTTTAATCGAGCATATACTCTAGATATGCTCAAGTTTAATAATTTAGAAACTTCTTTAGGGGTTTTAGCTTCCTTTAAAAGAGCTTCTATCTTTGCTTTATCTTCTTCTTTGTTTTGCCCTAGTCCATTTTCTTTAATTAAAGAATAGGCTTTGCTTAAACTGATCTTCAATTTCTTAGCTAATTGTTTAGCATCACCTTTATATGCTTTAAGAATTTCTTCTTTAGTGAAAGTTTTCATTTTAATGCCTTTGTTCAAAGAGTGTTTTCAAATATGAAATTAAATCTGTTGGCACACATAGACTTGAATTGTATTCAAAAGGTAAAAGTTTCTTATCTAAAAGAAAAGGTTTCTCTTTATTAAAAGAGATTGATTGTGTGATTTGTATATCTTCACCTATATAACAAAGAGAATGAAAATTCCCATTTGCTAGTGAACTGCTGTCTTTAGCTATATAGAAAGAGAATACATAATCTTTAGGCATCCTAGATACTTTTACATCTATATCTAATTTTCCATCTGTGTCTTTTGTCTTAATAAATTCAGGTAAGGGAGCAATTAAAACAAATTCATTTTTGATTAGTTGCTTTAAGTAAAAACTTAGATACATCGTTTTTAATATCTTTTGATTCATTTTCTAAATCCTCTTAGTGTGTTCGTATTATATATAACAAATCTATGACATATAGTCAAGAATAAATTTAAGGAAAAACAGGAAGAAATCTATATAGGGGCTAGGAGGGGGTAGAAATCTAGGTAGGGGGGAAGAATAAAAACTAAGCTGATTTGGCTTTTCTCTTCTTGCTAGGGGCTTCAACTACCTTAACTTCTTCAACTACCTTAGTATCTACCTCAACTACCTTATCACCATTAGCTTCTTCACCTTGAAGATTTGTATATGGATTAAAGGCTTTATTCTTTTCACTAGGGTGCTTAATAGGAATAAAACGATGAGCATTTAAAACTCTCTCTAGTTTTTTACCCTTTAAAGCTATAACTTCTTCATCTTGTCTTAGTCTTTCACTAGCTGACTTATATGCAAGGTCGGTATAATCATTCTCAACAGCTAACATGACAATTTCTTTATCATCTTTGAATTTGTGTAAATCCATCAAAGCTGTACCATCTTGCTTCACTAAATCTAAAGCAATCTCTCTATTCTCTTGATATTCACGAGGTGCATAAAAAATTGCTTTGGCATCTCTTTTAAGAGCTTTCATAATAATATCATTATCTTCTTTAAGTTTAGGATCGACCTCATTTAATAGATACCCCATACAATTATCAAGTAAGGATAAAATGAATTTCTTATCTGCTTTAAGTTTAGGATTAGCATAGGTCAAAGCATAATAACTTTCTTTAACTGCTATAGCTACAACTTCTTTATCTGCTTTAAGTTTAGGGTCTGCATATTTTAGATTAAAGCCGTCTTTAGCAACTTGCTTTAAAACATAGTCTTTATTTGACCATGAGTTTTTAGATGATTTTTCTTCATCTTGAACTTGTTCAGTTTCTTCACCTTGAACTTGCTCAGGTTCTTCAACTTGAACTTGTTCAATTAAAACTTCTTGATTTTGTTGTACTTTCTTCTTAGCCATTTTTATCTTCTTTCAAAGTAGTTTCTTGTTTCTTAAATCTCTTGTATGTGTTTTTAAATAATCCTATTTGTTTATCACTCAATATCTCACCTTCAAACACTAAAATACTTAAATTAAGTGCTAAGTCTTTTACTTTATCTTCACTAGAATTTTCATATAACTCTTTAGCTTGTGATAAAAACATATCATCTTTAAAACAATGTAAATCAAAAGTTCTCATAGGATAATCAAAATGAGATAGGATTGAATAGTAATCACATTCTATTTTTTTGTAATTAATCATTTAAACACCACCCATATATTACTAGGATCGACTGCTTTCCAATATCTTTGTTTAGGATGTTCTTTCTCAGATTTTTGTCCTATAAATTTCCACCCACATGAAATTCTTTTTCCCATAGGTGTGCGAGTGAATTGCTCCACTGCTTCCCACTCATAATAACTTGTCCCCAAGTCATAAATGATTTTATTGTCATCACTTGAAAATTGATCTAGTCTATAATCACTTGATAACATACCATAAACAAATTTACATACTTCAATTTGTAAATCAAAGTTATCAAAATGCTCACTTACCTTTAATTGTTTTGCTATATCGTTTAATCTCATATTGCTTAATCCTTATAAATAATGTTGTGTTTGTTTTTACAAAAATCTTCTACTAACCACCCTTCATTTTTATATACCCATGAGATAACCACTTCTCTACCTTGATAGGTGGGACAAGTAAATTTGATATATCCATCGTTTCTTCTCAAGGTGAGTAAAATGTCTTTATGGATAGTGAAAACTCTAATCACTTGTCCATCATCATTCACAATAGGTTCATCGTCTGGATCATATTCTTCAATAGATTGTTCATTGAGTAGTTGATGACTACACTGCACTGCTTCAATTTGTAAATCTTGATTTTCAAAATTGTTATTTAATTGAATGAGAAATTTATTGTTCTCTACATGACTTAAAGTAATATCAGCCATTAAACAATAATTTTCATAACCTTCCACCATAATTTGAAGGTCGATAGCTTTTGTTGTCTTGTTATACATATATTTAAACTCCTTTGAATTGGTTGAGATCATCAACCTTGTAAGTTTTTAATTTGTCTGTTTCTAATTGCATAGCTTTCTTAATCACATTCTTTAATTGAACGATGATTCCACTATTTGTAGGTTTATAAGGTGTGGGGTTCGTATCCTTAACTAGAATTTCTTCACTCACAATAATGCCTGTGATATAAAATTCACTTGTCTTTTTAGATACCTTAATGAAAGGCAAATCTTGATGCTTGTCATATTGAGAATCAGTAGAATCAGGATTGCTACCATTCAATGATTGCTCCATACCGACTACTAAACCTTTACGACCATAAACTTGACCGTACATAGCATCTTGTAAATCTTGATCGGTGAAAGTTAAGCCTTTAGATAAACAAAGATTTTTACAATCTTCAAAAGAGATTGATTTTAATTTTTGAATGTCATTTGCTAACATTGTCTTATAATCAAAACCAAGAATAAGTTGAACCTTAACTTGATCTTTGCTATTGCCTTGTTTTGTTGTTTGAAATTCTACGAGTTTCATAAAAAAATCCTTTATCTGTTTTCTAAAAACCATTGTGTTGTTGTTTGTTCATTTTGTCTTAATGCAAGTCCTAAAATCATTTCAGCTTCTACTTCAGATTTAAGACCTTTAGATTTAGCATATTTTGATCTTAGGTTTTCCCACTTAAGACAATCACCTTGAGTGAATAAAACACTCAAAGTGTGTTTGCATGGCACACCTCTTTTGAGGCAAGAGGTTTTAAAGTAAATACAATCACATTTAAAATATTGCTGTCCATTTTCATCTTGGAAGCATTTAACGGTATATGTCTTCACTTGCTTTGTGAAAAGTAATGTTTGCATTTATAGACCTTTCTTTGCTAGAAATTTAAAGATTGTCTTGTGTAGTTTCTTTGCAAGTTTCTCTTTTTCTTTGTTTGTTAAAGAAACGGGCATACCATTTACATTGCGAATTTCAATCTCAATCACTTCAGTTTCTAGTTCGCAATCATCTTCATCTTGCATGAGAGAATCGATTAAATTTGCTTCTTCTTGTGAAAGAGCAGTCAAGTCAGTAGTGAGAATCACCATAGGTTTTTCTTCCTCTTGTGTTGTAGGTTGTGTGTTTTGTGTATAGATAGAGATAATCATTTTTTGCCTTTCTTGTGGTCTGTGTTTATGCTATGTTTTGAGATACCTTTTTATCCTAAAATAAAATCTTTATATTTTTCAATAACTTAGCTCTCAGCTCTGCGGCTGATAATATGTAGAAATCTAGTGAGAGATAAAATGTAGAAATCTATGTATATATATAGGGGGTCCGCATACCCCCATCATTCTATATTAGAAACTTGTATTGTATCTATACATATCATAATTTTTCACCTAAATAGCATAGAGTATGCGGACCCCTATATATACATATATAACCACCCTAGATTTCTACATATTATCTAAGGCTAGATTTCTACATTTTATCGGGCAGGGCAAAAAAACCTAAGTGCTTGAAATACATAGCCTTTTTATTTTAGGTGAAAAAAGAAACTCAAAACATAAGAGAAGCATAGAAAAGAATGACTTTTTTTAACATAGCCGAAAGGATTTACTAGCTATGAAATTCAATTTAAACACACACCTTCAAAATGAATATGGTGATGAATCTTGTGATCGTGAATATGTCGCACATAGATCACTCACCGAATTAGGTTATAGAAAGATCAATTCAAATCAATGGTTAAATCATAACTTGATGGTGATCATTAAAGCGAATGGTTATATCGTGAGAAATTTAGCTGACAATGAAGGTTGCGACCTCCATTTAAGCGATCCTTACAGATTAAAATCTTTCATCAAAAAATAATAACAACACACAACTGAAAGGATTCACCTATGTTATTTTTATCTATTTTAATCATCATTTTCTTTGCTTTCATTGTTTAATAAGGAGAAACACATGAATACACAATCACAATACTACAATGAGAAATTTCTCAAAAATGAAAAAGCTAGTTTAGTAGCTTTATTTAAAGCTATTGAATATCGTTTATGGTGTGGTGAAATGTATTCTCACAAAAATGAGAATAAATCAAATCACTTAGATTTTTCTATGTATCAAGATCGACTTTGTGAAGATCAAGAAATTCATATGTCATTATATGACAATAGAGAAACACTAGATACTCTTTATGATTTGTATTTCTTTGCGAAGTATGTACCCACTAATGCAAAGAAACATTGTCATATCACCATATGTGGTGATGAGTATATCATCGAAGATATGTATAACGATTCAAATATTATTGTCTATAAAGATTTATTTGAATGTGCTGAATACATAACAACACAATTACACTTTTTAGCAAGTGAATGGTTATCACATGAAAACCTTCATTTCATCAATGAAAAACCAAACACACCTTTAACAATCAAGAGAGGATAAAAGAATGGATATTTTAAGTTATCTCATTGAACCTGATGCGAACGATGTAAGTGAAGCATTTGCTTGGATTGATCAAGCTCAACAAGAAGAAGAAGACCACCAACATGAAAGTGAAGAAAATGAAAAATCAAATAATGATTGAAATTTACTCTCTACTTGCTACTTGCACAGATCAAAATGTAGCAAGTGAGGTGAGAGATGATTTGAGATATTTATCTCAATATGTACCTAACCCTTCTATTTCTTTTTTAGAAGGACTTGCAAATAGACTTAAACAACATCAACCACAAACAACAAAGGATTAACAACTATGCAAAAAGAAATAGTAGAACTTTCAGAAGAAGAACAAAACATTTGGTTTGAGATTAGGTCAGAAAAAATTCAAGAGGTTCTTGAATCAGGTGAGCTTTTAGGAAAAATCGTAGCTAGTCAATCAGATTGGGCTGACGATGATTATGTTTTCTTTCAAATCATCAAAGCTGAACATGACCCTCTCTATATTGAGATGGTTGCTTTAGCCTCGACATATGACGAAGCTACTAAAACCTTTCATTTTGAAAAAGATAAATTTCATGAAAGTAAAGGACTTTATATTGTCATAACTAGGGATAGGATTAGCGATGAGGGATTATATTCACTCTTTATTTCAAAAGAGTATATTCCAAGCCCTAGTGAATGGGATGGGGAAGTGGTTATGATTGATAGTTATAGTCAATATACTATCCCACAAGAAAGACTTTTTCCTAGACAGAATGGTTAACAAAACAACTAAAAACAAAGGATTTTATTCTATGAATAACAACACAAACAAAGGATTATCACCTATGCAAAAAGAAGTACTTAAAAGAAAAGTAAGTCTATCAGACTTAAACCTTGACTCTCAACCACAAGGAGCTATGAGCTTTAATGAATTTCATGATAAAGTAAAAGAAGCATATACTGAAATGGTAATGAGTGCATTTGAAGACACAGATATTACAAAATATGAATTTTCGTTTGGGGATAGTGGTGAATTTGGTATCAATCTTCACCTCTCAGATGATGTCTCAATTTGTATTGAGCATGACATCGGTATTAATTATGACATGGATATCCATTTTGGAAAAATGCAAGTAGTCCTCAATGGAGATGTTGGAGATGTTCTAGTTTCTATCGATTATCCATTCAGTGAAATTCTTTTTGAACACTTAGATCCTGAAGAGGATTTGATTAGTGTAAAATCACTAGAGAATGCAATTTTCAATACAGAGGATTTTAGTAAACTCTCTAATGGTAAAATTAAAGATTTTGAATCATTCCTCAAGCATATGCCAAGTATCTTGAAAAATGACCTTGATAGTATATTCAAGATTATTGGGGATATGAAAGATAAGATTTTGAATAGTGATGATAAAGCCAATCAACTCTATGAGTTTCACAATCAAACTCATGTATTTGCTTTGGATTATAGAGAAAATGATGAGTTAATGAAAAAATTTGAAATCGAGAGAGAAAACAACACAAGGTGTAGCTTTTATAAAATCAAAGGTAGCTATTACCTTTTGAGAACAATTTATCATGACCGATCCGTTTTTTATGATTTGTTCAAGAAACATTCTACAAATCCTTTCATTGATAATTATGAAGATTTACTCAAGGATTTTGAATTAACAAAACTTGATATTATCCACCACTAAAAACAAAAACCACTTTTAAACAAAGGATTTTAAACCTATGAAAAACAACACAACCACTACACAAACAAAGGATTTTATGGATAGCACTATTATCGATAAAGTACATTCTACTTTTAACACCGTTCTCAAAGCATATTATGATGCATATGAGACTTATTATGGTGGAGATTATCCAAAGGGTAATCGCTCTCAGTTAAGCATCGAGGTTGAGGGTAAGGGAGTTGCCTTAAGCAATAAGGGTTATACTCTTCAATCCTTAAGTAATCCTATGCCTATCCTAGACCTTACTAAGGATACCCTAATCTTGAAAGTAGACCTTTATGTTTCTCTTGAAGATGTACAAGAGAGGGAATTGTATTTCCACCATACGGACGGATTTATTGAGGTTGCTAGGGGGGTAGGGTTAGATGACCTTCTATTAAAGTTGAGTCGAATCACACCTAATCAACTAGCAGAAACTTTATTCCTTCCCTCTGATTTAGAAGACGATTCGGAAATAATCGGTCAATAACTTAAACACTACTATAAACAAAGGATTTTAAACCTATGAATTTCAATACTCTTAAAAATCTCATTAGTTCTCACACTGAATGGGAATTAGATTCTATTACTTCAAATGAAGATGGTATCTTATTTTCTTTAAATCTTCCTAATGATCTAGAAGTTCTAGCTGATTTTTCAGTTAGAACTAATGGCATCATCTCAAACATTGAGGTGAGAAAATTTGATTATGACACTCAAGAAGTAGAAATACTTGTTGAGGGTAATGATGCGTTCTCTAAGAATGACGATAGCCTAGAAATGACTTTATTCACTTGGATTAAAACCCAAATTCAATATGCTTTTGACTCACTTTAAAAAAGAAAGGATTTTTTTATGAGCTTAAAAAATGCAATTAATAAATATGGCAGAAAATTTGTTAGTAGATATACACAGCTTCGTTCTTTAGAAGACCCTGTTGAAAATCTTGTTTTGTCAGTCGAACTTAGTGATTCTATCTCTAATTGGACTGAGGAACAAAAAGACAATAAAGACCTTGTAAGAATTGTCTTTTTGAAAACTTTTCAAGGTTGGCAATTAAAAGATGTCAGTGATAGATTAAAGAATGACAAGGATGTTGTTTTTGAAGCTATTCAATCCGATGTAGCTTCAATCCCACATATAGGTGATTCACTACAAGATGATGATGAAATTATTGAGTTAATCACTGACCCCATCATTTATCTAAATCAAATTTCAGGATTTATTTCTGACCCAGAAGGTTTTGGTGATCCTGATGAAATGGCATTAAAATATGCACCTAGTGAATTACTAGCATCTAAAGAATTTAGAGAAATGGTTTTTAAATTTACTACAGGGTATAGTAAAATTTTAGGACAAGACCCAAAAGACCTTTCTGACTTTTTTCAGATACTCGCTGAAAGAGGATCATCTGATCTAATGGAGGCACAACAAATAAAAAATATGTTTGGAAAACCTATAGATACAAGAATATTAGCTGAGATTTTTCTATTCTTTGATCAAGGTGAGGATGTGCTACAATATAAAGAACTAATCGTGCAAAATAGCGACCAAAAAGAAAAAACCTATTGTGTGTTTAAGACAGACAATGAAGGTAATCGATATGGTCAATTTTTAGATGGCACAAAAATTCAATTACACACTATGAGTGGGGAAGAGAAATAACTCTTTCTCATTTATAGTGTGTTGTTTTTTTGTAGTGGAGGGTAGAAATCTAGGTAATATAAAGTAAAGGGTATATATGTATAAGCAATATAGATTAGATTTATATAAGACTCTATATAATTTGAATAGACCTATTTCTTTTGTGTCAGATAATTTATTTTATGGATACACATATGAACAGGCTATATTATATATAGGTAAAGATAGAGCTAAATGGATATATAAAGAATCACAAGAGAGAATGAAGAGATATAAGAAAGCAGATTTAAATACAATAGGATTACATCCTGTAGAGAGTAAGAAATCTAGTGATAAATTATATCTCTTGGTGAATGATACAGGGTTTTATATATTTGATATAGACTTAAAAGTTTTAGGAACTGATCCCTATTATGTAAAACCTAGAGTTATAGGTGAAGGTGAGTGGGATATATTATGGGAGAGGATAATAAAGAATGAAGAGAAGATAAATGAGTTTATAGACATACCTGTAAAAGTTAATTTTACAGACGAGTATGGTATATCTATGATTGGGGTTTTATATGAGTTTATAGAAGTTATGGGTTGTATAGCTTATGGGTCTATTCTCTCTGATGAAAAAATCTATAATATACCTCTCTTTTTTCTTGACATTTACCCTTAGAGTGATTATATTTAATACAAACATACTAACTACCTTAAAAAAGAGGAGATAAAGAATGAGCGACTTGAGAAAAAACATAAGACAAGCCTTAACAGAGATAGTAAGTGGCTTAAGTGAAAATCAGACTATTGAAAAGAAAGTAGCCAAGAAACAAATCCTAGAAAAATTAGGAGCTACCGATGATAAGCAATGGGGAGTGAGTAGTGGAGGGATCAGTGTCTTTCAATCAAATTTATCAAACATTGTAGATGATATGAGAAAGAAAGGGTTATTGAGCACCCCAAGTTCAGATACCTATGGACACCCAACTATGGAATCTCTATCTAAGACAAAAGCCTTTAATCCTTATACTAAAGTGGAAGAAACCCCTAAGGCAAAAGCCTTTAATCCCTATTCTAAAGTAGAAGCCCCTAAGGTAGAAGAAGCCCCTAAGGCAGTAGAAGTACCTAAGGCAGTAGATAAACCTATATCATTTGATAATGATGATAAGATAGTTTTGATTGAAGAACCTAAGAGACCAAGTTTAAAAACTAAGGCAGTAGATGAAGAAGATTTATTTGCAGATTTAGATGAACCTAGATCTGATGCGGAGAGAATATTTAGGGGCTATGTAAAAGAAAGAGGATTGAGTTTACTCAATATGGCAATCAATGACTTTGTGGGTAAAAAGGGACAAGGTGGTTGTTATGGTGATTATACACAAGGAGATGAGGCTTGTGATGGTAATCCTAGTTGTCCATTAAGAGGGTTTTGTAAAAAAGAAAAGGGTATGTAATTTGTATGGGGGTCTGAAAAGTAAATTAGTTAATTAGTTTATACTTATAGCTTTATATAGTTATGTGAAAAACTCAATAAGGAGAAGTATAAATGTCTAAATATGTGCAAGAATTTGAAAAAGATATGGATTTGATAGCTAAAAGACAGGCTTTATTTTTAAAGTTATTAGCTTATTGGAAGCCTGAATTACAAAGGGTACTCGCCAATACATCAATGACAACAGAAGAGAAAGTTCAATATTTGTTAGGGACAGCAGTAGCAAAAAAGATACTAACAAGTTTTGATAAAGAGCCAAAGAGTTTAGAGGGTGCTTTAACAAAGTATGTTGAGACACAAGACGAGAAGGTCTTAATAAATAGAATCACAGCACTCGCTGAAGCAGCAACAGAAAAGCAAGAGTTAAGTAAAGCTAGAAGTAACTTAACCTCTATCGTTCCAGAAAAGATTTTGGGATATTTACCTACTAATTTAGTAGTGAATACAGATCCACAAGGTCAAATACTTGATGTCTATACAAGATTTGCTAATAAAGAAAAGAATCTTGGAATCAAGATCGAAAAGCAAAAAGCGTTTATGAAAGTAAAGAGTCGTTTTGAAGCAATCTTAAATAATCAAATGAAGTCAAACGACCCAAAAACAAGAATGAAAGCTCTAATTATAGCTATTATGTATGAAACAGGTGTAAGACCAGGTGAAGTAGGTAAGGGACATTCTACTGTAACTCAGAAATATGAGATGGTAGATGGCGTTAAAGTAAAATTAGAAGAACCTATCGTAGAAGAATTTGATACTTTTGGTGCTATCAGTTTACTACCTGAACATATTAAGATCATTAATGGTGTCGCCAATTTAGTTTTTCATGGTAAAGCAGGTACTGTTAATAAAGCATATATTAACAATATGGAATTAAATAAACAGTTGATAGAAGTAGTAAAGAAATTTGTAGGGTCACAAAATACACCACTATTTTCAGTAGATGGTACAGTCTTTACACAAGCCACTTTAACAGAATATTATAAAAAATTATTAGAAGCAGCAGGTTTTCCTGAAAGTGAAACCAAAGGTCATACTTTAACTGATATGAGAAAACTCAAATCTTCTACCACCTTACATCAAGCATTATTAGATGAAAAAGAAGATTTAAATGAGAAGCTACTTCAAATTGAAGATATCTATTCCGATAAAGCATTGAAGCAAATTCAAAAAGTAATTGTAGAGTCTTTAGAGAGAGCATTTACTAAATCAGAAACAGCTTTAAACCATACTACTATGAGTATGACTATTAATAGCTATATCAATCCTAAAATCTTATTAAACTATTTCCAAAACTCAGGTGATATTGATGAGAGTTTTGCTGATATTATTGAAAATGATGGTATCTTAAAATTTAATCTAAGAGATTTTGTAAATCAAGCATCTTATAGTCGTTTTGTAAATAATGAAGGTTTCCGACCTGCTGTTGAATCAGGTAGCTTAGGTCTTATTCCTGAACAAGATGAATTTGCAAAAGGTTATAACTATTTGAGATTTGCTAAATTGAATAAGAAGGTGATTGTAGTAGATCGTATTGAAGGTAATAAAGCTGTTTGTCGCTTCGGTCGTTCTACTTTCATTCTTCCTGTTATGGCTTTACCTGTAGGTGTTAAAGAAGGTATGTCTTTAGAAATTAGCTTAAAACCTGCCAATACTAAATTTGTTAAAAATAAACTTAATCAAATTGCCCTTATGGATGATGGTGGTGATTTTAGTATATAATTGATTTATACATTCCTCTCTTATAGATTTATAAAACTTATGAGAGGGATAACATTATGAGATACAATAGATTTGCTGGTGCTTCTACTCATGGCTATGCTAGAAAAGAAGATATTCGAGAAAAATATGAATCAGGACAAGTCGAACAGCACGAAAAAGAACTGAGTGAATTAAATAAACAAGTCGCTGAATCTTTCAACGAATTTATTGAACTCTTTGAAGAACAAAAAGAAACTTTAAAGAGCTTCTTAGAAACTGCTGTTCCTGAAAAAGAAGAAAAAGAAAAATCTGATAAAGAGGAAACACTTACACCTGATGAAGAATACCGTATCTTCTTATCAGGTGTTCTTAGTCAACCACCTGAATTTAAAAACTTAAATCATAGAGATACTGACTCTCAAGCTGTTAAAGATAAAAAAGATCAAGTCCGTAGAGTTCTAAGCGACTCTTTTACTTATGATCACTTTAGAATGATGCAAAATAGTACTAAAGAAAGTCAATTCAAAGAATATTACTTAAACTCTAAATATAGAAATGCTAGTCTTAGAAAAAAATCAGCTCTAAATCAAGCTGATGAAATAGAAATACTTAAGGCAGCTTTAGAGAAGCGTAGAGCTCTTAGAATTAATCCTGAGGATTCTAAAGACATCATAGATGTTAAAGGATTTATTGGTACTCTTCTTGATGAGGAGGGAATAGAAGCAGTATTGAAGTTCTTCAAAGATGAAGGTGATGAGGATGGATTAATAAATGAATATTTCACAAAGAAAAAAGAGAAACTAGGTGATTTAAGTAAGATTGAAGAAGATACTAAAAAGATAGATGAGGAAATTGAAAAAGAAATAATCAATGAAACTATTGATAACACTAATTTAAACGATGATGAAAAAGAAATCCTAAAACAAGATGTTCATATTGAAATGAATGCTGAAAAACATCTTGAAAAAATGGAAAAAGTAGAAGAAGCATCTAATATTAGTGACACACCTGAAGATGAAGTTGAAAAAAATCTTTCTAACCCACCTTCAGGTCCTCTCTCAGAAGATGAAAAACTAAATAGACTTTTACTTAAAAAAGTAGGTAAAGACAAACTACCTCCTAACTATCTCTCTCTTACTGAGACTGAGAAAAAACAACTTCTTGGTGATGGTCAAAATACTTCTAAACACTTTATCAATATCGTTAAAGATTTAACTAAAAACAAATATGTTCTTCCTTATATGGAAGGTGATATAGAAATACATAAGAAAGTCAGTTTTGTTGATGTTCTTTTTGATTCTTTTTTTGGTCATAAAATTACTAAAGAAGTTGCTAAAAAGATTGTTGCCAATAAAACAGATTTAAACAAGGTGAATGCCTTTAATTGGCTCGATATGGATTATTGTATCTTACAATATAAACTATCTGAAGATAGTGAGCTTACAGAATATGAACAAATATTGAAAGACATCTTCTTAGATCAAGGTGTTAAATTATATATTAAACCTGAAAAAGAAAAGAAAGAAGTTCTAATTCAAGAAACAGAAAAACTTACTGCAAGAATTAAAGAAATTAAAACTACTTTCTTATCAGGAAATATGTATAAGACTACTAGATTATCTAAGAGTAATGATCCTGAGATTACTAAAGAAAGAGAACTCGCTTTATCTAAAAAAGAAAAAGGTGAAACTTTAAATCTCTTAGATCAATTTTATATAGCTCGTATTCAAGTAGAAGATAACTTAGAAGCAGCTTATAAACTAAGAGTAAATAAAAACTGGATACAAACAGTACAAACTAAATTAACTAAAGGCATTCGTATTACCGATAAAGATACTTTAGATAGTATTAAAGAAAACATAGACGATAATAATTCTCTTACTCTTGAAGATAAAGAAGCCATTAAAACAAAATTAGATAGTGGTGAAGTTTTAACAGACTTAGAAGTCTCCTATATAGACCCAGCTTCACTTAAATTAGAAAGACAACCTTTAACACAAAAAGACTTATCTTCACTTAAAGTTCCTTTAGTAGAAGGTAATAGACCTCCTCTAAATCAAAAAGACATCGAAGTACTTAAAGTAAAAGTAGACAACAATACAGATAAAGAAAAAATAGTTAAACTTAAAACCAATCCTGAAGCTGTCTTGGCTACAAATAAAAAAGAATTAAGTGAAGCTAAAAAGAAACAAACTCAAAATAGATACCTATCCGATTTTGAAAAAGAACTTGTTCACCAAGATAAAGTCTCTAAAGACAAAGCTAATGCTAATGCTCCTTTAACTAAACTCTCTATCTTTATATCTAAATGTAAATCTGATCCTAAACTTTTCTCTTTCTTCCAAAAAGTTCTTTGTGAAAAAGGTGTTAAAGACTTTAATGCTTATTTCAATAAAGTAATGCACGAAATGTATTCTATGGTTGTTAATGAAAAAGATGAAAAGATCACCACTAGAAATCAAGATCGTATTAAATTCTTGTTCACCGAAGCTACTAAAGAATGTAATATGAGAGATGTAAGAGAAAACTTATATGAAAAATTAACAGCATTTAAAACTGAAGAAGGTGGTACTCTCTTAGATTATTTACCTAACAATATGATTGTTGAAGTAGATGATACAGGTACTATCTCTAAACTCTTCTCCATGTATGATAACAAGTTATCCGATCTTAAAGATAAGATCAATATCCAAGAAGAACTTATGGATAAATTTGAACTTGTTAAAAAGAAAATTTATTTAGACCTTAAAGAAGAACCTACAGGTGATCCTGAAACAGATTCCGAATCCTTTATAATTGTTAAAAGAAAACTATTGGCTCTTATAGCTGCTGTTGCACTTGAAACAGGTCTTCGTCCTGCTCCTGTTAAAAACTTAAAAGATGAATCAGGTGAAGAATTTGGCGAAGATGCAGGTGGTATGTCTTTTAAAAAGACCTTAAAGAAAGATTTATCTCCTGAAGGTAAAAAACAATATGAGAAAAATCTTATAGAGACTTATGGTATTGCTACACTTAAACCTGAACATATTAAATTCTTTGATAAGGCTTTATCAGCTAATTTAAAGTTCTATGGTAAAAGAGGTGTAGAAAATGCTTCTAAATTAACAAAACCTGAACTTGTTAAAGAACTTGAAAAATTAGTTAATATTGCTTCAGGTAATGTAGGTGGCCCTAAATCTCTATTCGTATTACCTAATGGCAAATTAGTTACCAACACCGATATTGTTGTTTACTTTGAATCTCTTGCTCATAAAGCAAGTCTTAAACGATTAAAGATTACTGACTTCCGTAAACTTAAAGCTGTTTCTACTATTCACCAATCTCTAGTAAGCCAACAAAGATATATGTATAAACAAATCGCTAAACTTAGATCCGTTGAAACTGAATTGGCTAAAGTTGAAATTGCTAAAATTGTTATGAAGACTGTTGATGTTGCTTATAAAGAAGCTCAAAAATCGTTATCTCACTCTTCTGTTAATGAAACTATTAACAGCTATATTAATCCTAAATTACTCCTTAACTTCTTATCTTCAGGTGGTGTTGAAAGTGCGATTGAAAAATCCCTTATAGGTAAAACATCTCTCAAATTTGATCCTGAAGTATTCATGATTCAAGCCCTTGCTCATGAAGGTATTGACATCACAGAAGAAAAGAATGTTAAGTTCTCTTTCGATGATAAAAATGTAAGTCTTCTCGATAGTGCTGAAGATAACTTATTTAAAAAAATAATCGAAATGGGAAAAGATGCTTTCCAATTCATTAAATCTAAAGTAACAGGTAACTAAATGAATCCTACTCAATCTGAATATATTGATTTAGCTAAAGATACTTTACTCTCTGTTATCTCTGAAGCTAAACCCCTTGTTAAGAAATCTGATACACCTAGAGCTTTTACTGCTCTCCTTAAAACAAAACTCTTCTTCAAGTCTTTTGTTAAACAATTCGGTGGTAAAGATAATATAGACTCAAGATCAAATACTCTCTCTTATATCGTTAGAGATGCTCTCTATGATAAGTCTTTTGATCTCTCTACTAAACTTATAGAACTTGAGTCTTTTCTTAGAAAGACTTATAGAGAAACATACCCTGAAGATTTAGCTACTAAACAAAAACTTAAACAAGAAAAAGCTAAAGCCTTTGAAAAAGATGTTAAAGGTACTGTTAAAGCTGAATCCCAAGCTAAAAAAGATTATCTCAATATCTTCACCTCTATGGCTTCTACTCTTAAAACAGAAGCTAATAAAGCAGGTGATCCTCGCTCCTTTACTGCTATACTCAAAATATATGCCACTAAAAAGGATAATGCTATAGGTAAATTTATAGGTGATTATTTTGAAGGGGCAGATAATCAATCTAGTAGAGTAAATACTTTCTTATATACTATTAGAGATATTATCTTCCCTACACCTAAACCTGGACTACCTACTTCACCTAGTGGATGGTTTGATTTAAAATTAGCAGGTATTGTTAAGTCTTCTCATAAGAGTAAAATACTCAATGATGAAAGAGAAGCTCTCGAATCGGTTATCCCTAAAACCTTTCTTAAGTTCCTACCTAAAACCCTTATTGTTGAAGTAGATAAAAATAAAAAGATCACAGGGCTTAAATCTAAATTCGCTGAGAAATTAGATGACATCGGTTCTAAAATAGAAAGACAAAAACTACTACTTCAAGGACTTACTAAATTAGAAACTAAGGTGAAAAAAGATTTACTTTCACCTGACCACGATACTAAAATGAAAGCCCTTATTGTTTATCTTATGTTAGATACAGGTATCAGACCAGGTGATGAAGATAATAAAGTTAAAATTAAAGATATTGAGGTAGATGATCTTGAAGAGGGTGAAGAAGTAGATCAATATCTTGAAACCTATGGTGCTACTACTCTTAATAAACATCATATTAAGTTTGTAAGAGAGAATTATGTAGCCTTAGAATTTGTAGGTAAAAAAGGTACTATAAATTTAGCTAATATCAGTGATGCTGTTTTAGTTAAAGCACTTAAAGATATTGTAGATAAAACTAAGGCAAATAAAAAGAGTAATTATCTTTTCTTAGATAGTGTTGGTAATGTTTTTAGTCAACCTAAAATCACTGAATACTTAAGATCTATTATTCCTGGTCTTAATCTCACCGACTTTAGAAAACTCAAATCTACTAGAGTTCTACTCGAAGCACTTAGACAAAAACAAGATATGATTAAAGGTATGGTCTATGACATTACCCAAGATCAAGTTGAAGATGTTAAAGGTGAAATAGTTGAGGTTATTGCTGATGTTGTTGAACAAGCATATAAAGAATCAGTAGTTGCTCTTAGCCATCAAAATATGAGTACCACTATTAAATCCTATATCAATCCCCAAATCATTTTAAACTTTTTAGCTACAGGTACGGTCGCAAACAAAATTGAAGATATTGTCTTTAATGATCAAAAACTTGTCTTTGATCCTCAAGTCTTTATCACCCAAGCCTTAGCTTATGGATCAGCTACTGAGCAACTCTATGGTAAAGAAGATTACACAGGTTTTGAAGATGATGATCAAACAATATATAAGAAAGCATCTATAAGACTTAGTTCTATAATCTCTAGATTCTTATCTAATGCCTTTATGTAATATATGCAAAGAAGAAAAGTGTCAGCTATATAAAGGTGTTTGAATCCTATGACTTTATAGGTTTTAACTTTTTCCCTATAAACGAGGTGGCGATAAGGGTCTAGATTTCTACTCCCCACTACAAAAAAAACTCAGTAGCGAGTTTTTACACTCGCTACCTTATCTTTTCTCCCTACCCTAACCCTACCTTACTTTTCTTCTCTATAACCATCGAACCATCTACCTACCTTATTGGTATATCTAATTCTTTCTGCACTTTGACAAGTGCTTGAAGAGGTTTCAGGGTCTTTACAATGTGCTTGTGCTTGTTCAAGTGTCAAGCCTCGCTTAATCACTCTGTTTGAACGATTTGATGCATAGTGTCTTACGATTTCGTATCTCATTTATTTTTCTCCTAGTTTTTTAATGAGTTTGTTTAATGTTGTTAAAATCTTTTCATTTGTCATTTCACAAGTCTGTGAATGATAGTTCTCACTATCGTAAACTGTCACTTTAGATTTTGTCCTAAAGTGATGTATTATAATGAATAATGCTCCCGCATACACAAGATCATCATTTTCATCAATTTCAAAATTGTATGTTGTTTGTTGTTTTAAGTAGCTTAGAAGCTCCATTTTTTAGATCCTTTCTTAATGATTGTTAGGTTTTTGTTTGTGTGTACTAATGCTTTAGCTTGGTGAAGAGTTAAATCACTAGCGACTGACTTTTTACCTTTTGAATTTTTGTCTATTACAAAATACATACTAGTTCTCTTCTTCCTCTACAATAATAAACTCTTCAAATTTATCTGAATCATCATACTCATATAAGCATGATTCATCGACATACGATAAGATCTCAAATTCTTCAAAATCATTCATAGCTTTTAAATCCTTTCATTTATTGTTCCTTGCTATATCTATAATATGTTTTAGGTGAGATTTTTAGCATAATTGAAAAAGCTTATATTTATCAATAACATACACGATTCGCTTATCCTGATAATATGTAGAAATCTAAAGGGCTAAAATGTAGAAATCTAGGTGAAACCCCCTATAATGTCCGCATACTTATCACCCCACCCTAGATTTCTACATATAAGCAAAACCCCCCTTACCTTAAACTCACCTATATAGGGTTCGCATACCTTTAACACTTCACCCTAGATTTCTACATTTTAAACACACAGATTTCTACATTTTATCAGGGTATCTGTTTTCGCTAAGTTATTGATTTATATAGGTTTTTTGTTTTAGGTGAAAAAATAGTCTTAAAACATACTATATATATAAGAAAGATTGATAGTTAATAGTTAACTAGACAATCATTAACATAGCATGACAAAAAGGATTACTCGCTATGACAAGTTTTAATAAATCACAATTCCTCGCTCAATTTGCTTCTTTTAAACCATCTAATGAATGGGAAGAGAAATTTAGCAAGAGCCTTCACCGTCAAGTTGAAAAATTCGGTAAAGATTTAAGTGAAAAACAAATCGAATGTTGGACTAAACTTGTTGCACCTAAGGTTGTTGTTGCCGTTGAATCTTTGAATGAAGACAATATCACACAATTAACAAAGTGCAATAATGTATTGATCTATGCAAGTGAAACAAAAGACATTGAATTTGCTAAATCTCTTAAATCTCAAATTCTTCAAGGTAAATCTCTCAGCTCTAAACAATCCTATTATTTAGGATTGATTGAAAAGAGAGTTTCACCTAAGGTTGAAGCTCCTAAGGTTGAAGAAGCACCTAAAGCTAAAAAGACTGCTAAGGCTAAAACTGAAGCTCCTAAGGTTGAAGAACCTAAGGTTGAAGAACCTAAGGTTGAAGCACCTAAAAAAACAAGAACCACTAAAGCTAAGGCTTAATTGTTGTTGTTGTTTGTTGTCATGATTGCTTAGTGAATTGCTTAATTGCAATTCACTAAGCAAGGTTTTTTTTTGATCTGATAACAAGAAATCTACCCCCCTATCACAGACCACAGGCAAGTAGAAATCTAGCCTTAATATATAGAAATCTAGGTGAAGATATATTTTATAAAATAAGTATGCACACCCTTATAGATTGATTTTATAGGTGGGTTTAGGTAAGGATTTGAGAATTTCAATAACATCTGTATCTTTAAGAACCCTAACTCTACCATCTTGAATATTGCCATCTATAAAAGATGGGATGATATCCCCCATAGTCTTAGGTTGATAAACATCAAAAATGTCTTTAGGGATTTTAAACTCTGTAGGGACTGAAGTTTTCTCAGCTAAAATATAATCAGGATCTAAATAAGCTAGTACCTCACCTGAAACTGAAAAGACAAAAGGGTCAGTTAACTCTTGTCTATTTTTAAGACCTAAAGTGTCAGGGATAACTTTAACCACATGAGTGATAACATTAGATTTACCCCTTAATCTTTGATGAAGAATAATACACTCACCTTGAATCTCTTTAAATTTTTTAGGACAGTGAGATAAAAGGTCTTTTACTTGTGTTAAAGGTACACCTGATTTAATTAAGTCCATTAAAGAACTATTTCTCTTAGGTTTAGAATGAATTTCACAAATTTCACCTGTATGGTGAAGATAACCAAACTTATTAGGATTTGTTTGGTGATTAATTAGTTTATGATAGATCATATAATTCTCCTTATATGGTGATCTTCTATATAAGAATATATTATATTATATACAGTACTTGGTTATGTTCTTTTTATATATAGAACTTGGTTATATTCTATACTTGGTTATATATATAATAATATAATATTATATACAGAACATGGTTATATACAGAAGGTGAATATGGTTTTGATTCAAAAAGAAAAATTAGAAGAATTATATAATCTATATACCATTAAAGCTATAGGTGAAATACTTAAAACAAGTCCATCTAATGTTAGAAGATATGTTAAAATATATAATCTAAAAAAACCACTAAGAGATAAAAATAAGAAAGCTATAAACATAGACCTTATCACCTCCCTTTATGAACAAGGTAAATCTATTTTAGAAATAGCTAAAGAACTTAATGCTAGTTATGATTGTATATCTAGTGTTATAAACACTACTAAGGATTCTAAATATCCTAAATTTAAATCTTTATACACCACTCAAAAAAAATCTATTCCTGAAATAGCTGAGATATTAAATATCTCACCTGCCACCATATGGAGATGGTCTAAAAAATTAAACCTACAAAGACATAAACCTATAACAAAAACCACCTTAACGGAACTTTATTTAAAACAAAACCTTAGTATTCCTCAAGTAGCTAAAAAATTAAATGTTCCTAAAGAAGATGTAATAGTTGCTATTAATATACATAAAACACATAAGAGAAGACTCTATGTACCTTCAATCTCTAAAGAACAAATCCTATCTGTTTATCCTTCTTTATCTTTAAAAGAAGCCTCAGATAAACTTAATATTCCTCCTTCTCGTCTTTTAAAGATACTACATACTTATAACATCGCTATAAGAAAAAGAGGTAGATCAACTACTACTCTCGATAAAGAAATCTTACAAGACCTTTATATAAATCAAAATATCTCTATGAAAAGAATATCTAAAATATTGAATGTTTGTGTTAAGGTAATACAAAAACAAGTTAAGTTATATAACTTAATTAAACCTCGTATTCCTGTTATACCTAAACCACCTAAAATTCGTATACCTAAACCACCTAAACCCATTATCTCTAAAGCTAAAGTAGATACTCCCCTACCTAAAGAGAAGATAATAGACCTATATGTAAACACATATAGTATGTATAAAGCATATGTAGCTGTAAGTGAGATAGCTAAAGAATTAAATACCTCTAAAACACGGATAATAAAGTTTATAAGACAGAATAAAATTAAAAGATAGGTATTATATAGATAACTCTCTCATATTAGAATAAGGACTATTATGTTATATACAGAATCTGAATTAGAAGATATAGATATTAACGAGAATGAAGATATAATCTTTATACTACATAAAGGTGGAGAATTTTCTATTATTCCACCTGATGATGAAGATAATGTTTCTCATATACAAGTAATACTACTAGAACAAATCTTAGTATCAGTAAGACCATCTATATTTTTATTGATAGCACTTAAAATAGAAATAGCATTTGTAAAGTTATGGGGGTGGATTGTAAATAGTGATACTTGACATAATTACTTATGGTATTATATATGCACTATCCACACAAGTAATAGGAGATTATATAAATGAGCATTAAGCCCCTTAGAGATTCCGTTCTCGTTAAAAAAGATACACCTGATGTAAAAACTGCAAGTGGTTTATACATTCCTGCCACAAGTACAACTAATCAAACCACAGGCACTGTTGTTGCCGTTGGTATTGATGTTAAAGAAATTCGTGTAAATGACACCGTTGTTTTCTTAACATCAGGTATTGAACTCACTCAAGATAACCAAAAGGTTTATCTTATGAGTGAAACTGACATTCTCGCTGTACTCGGATAACCATGAACTTAGAAATTCTTGGTGAAAATGTCCTAGTAAGTAAAAAAGATATAGATATGAATAACACCATAGGTAAAGTCCTCTCTATAGGTTTATATGTAAGAACTATACATATAGGTGATTCTGTTCTGTTTAAGACATCAGATGCAAATGAATTAACTAACCATAAATATATTTTAAACGAGAGATACATTCTCGCTAAAATTAAGGAGTAAGCACATGGGTGCTAAACAAATCGTTTTCTCAGAACAAGCAAGAGCTTCTGTTCTTCGTGGTGTAAATGCTTTAGCTGATGCTGTTAAAGTTACACTCGGACCTAAAGGTCGTAATGTACTTATCAATAAAGCCTTCGGTGCACCTCTTGTTACTAAAGACGGTGTTACTGTTGCTAAAGAAATTGAACTCGAAAACCCATTAGAAAATATGGGTGCTCAAATGGTTAAAGAAGTAGCTTCTAAAACAGCTGATGTTGCAGGTGATGGTACTACTACTGCTACTGTTCTTGCTCAAGCTATTTATAGAGAAGGTGTTAAACTTGTATCTGCAGGTAATAACCCTATGGAAATTAAAAGAGGGATTGACCAAGCTGTTGAAGTTATCTGTAATGAACTTAAAAACATCTCTAAGAAAACACAAAGTTCTAAAGATGTAGAACAAGTAGGCACAATCTCTGCCAATAGTGATACTACTATCGGCAAGATTATTGCTGAAGCTATGGACAAGGTAGGTCAAGATGGTGTTATCACTGTAGAAGAAGCTAAAGGTTTTGAAACTAGCTTAGAAACAGTAGAAGGTATGCAATTTGATCGTGGGTATTTATCCCCCTATTTTGCTACTGATAATGAAAAGATGACAACTGACTATGAGAATGTATATGTTCTAGTAGTAGAAAAGAAAGTATCTAACTTAAAAGATATTTTACCTGTGTTAGAACAAGTAGCTAGACAAAGTTTAAGTCTATTGGTTATTGCTGAAGATGTAGAAGGTGAAGCCTTAGCATCATTAGTAGTAAATAGAATTAGAGCGAGTTTAAAGATTGTAGCAGTAAAAGCTCCAGGTTTTGGAGATAGAAAGAAAGCAATGTTACAAGACATTGCTATTTTAACAGGTGCTACACTTGTATCAGATGAAGTAGGATTAACCTTAGCACAAGTTCAATTAGAACATTTAGGTAGAGCTAAGAGGATTCTAGTAGATAAAGACAACACTACTATTATTGATGGTTTAGGTTCATCTGAAGATATTGACACTAGAATTAATCAAATTCGAGCTCAATTAGAAATGACTACAAGTGAATATGATAAAGAGAAGCTACAAGAAAGACTAGCTAAGTTAGCAGGTGGTGTAGCTGTAATTAAAGTAGGTGCTGCTACTGAAGCTGAAATGAAAGAAAAGAAAGCTCGTGTAGAAGATGCACTTCATGCTACAAGAGCAGCAGTTCAAGAAGGTATTGTCCCTGGTGGTGGTGTAGCTTTAATTAGAGCTTCTAAATCTTTATCTCAACTAGACCATCTTAGTGGTGAACAAAAGATGGGTGTAGATATTATTAAGAGAGCTATTGAAGAACCATTAAGACAAATCTCTTATAATTCAGGTGTAGAGGGTAGCATTATTGTACAAAAGGTTAAAGAATTAGAAGGGTCTTTTGGTTATAATGCCGCAACAGATGTATTTGAAGATTTATTTGAAGCAGGTGTAATTGATCCTACTAAGGTAGTTCGTCATGCTTTAATTAATTCAGCAAGTGTGTCTTCATTATTATTAACAACAGAGGCTTTAATTGCTGATATTCCAGCACCTGTAAGTAATAAGCCAAGTGATTCAGATTACGGCTACTAGAATACTAAATAGTGGTTTGAGATAATGTATATTTAACACCGAAGTGTAAAGACTTACCACCAGGTTTAGATGTTTTCTTTAAGGTACTTTTTTTAACCCATAGAAATTGATCTGTTTCACCATCATTAGATGCCAATTCCCATTTTTCTTTTTGAGCTAATGTAATATCAGCTATAAAAG